>ERZ1370068.7873-contig-6765_pt1 | contig 25324 bp, 36 predicted proteins | sample MGYA00561227_ERZ1370068 | MGnify/ENA primary metagenome ERZ1370068 (study PRJEB38410, sample SAMEA6850437) | metagenome | study: Metagenomic assessment of the ecological functions of the soil: analysis of the soil microbiota associated with the...
CGGCCTACAGAGCTTTGATGGAGTTCGCTTCCGGCTGGCTGAGGCCGGCGCCGCGCGCACCCCTCGCGGCAGGCACCTTCATGCGATTTTTTCGCGGAACCCGTCGAATTCCAAGGCGTCCGATCGACTACATGGCAAGAAAGCCTCCGTTCGGAGGCGTGACGAGGAGAACGAGATGCGATTCGCCGTATTGGTCAAGGCCACCAAGGAATCCGAAGCGGGCGTGATGCCCAACACGGAGTTACTGACGCAGATGGGCAAGTTCAACGAGGAGCTCGTCAAGGCTTCGGCGTGATGCTCAGCCGGCGAGGGCCTGCACCCCAGCTCGAAGGGCTCCGCGCGTCCGCTTTTCGGCCGGCAAGCCGACGGTGATCGACGGGCCCTTCGCCGAAACGAAGGAGCTCGTCGCGGGCTTCTGGATCTGGAAAGTCAAGTCGAAGCAGGAAGCGCTCGACTGGCTGAAGCGCGCGCCGTTCACGAACGAGGAGATCGAAGTTGCGGCAGATCTTCGAGGCCGAGGGACTTTGTAGCGCCGGTTTCACGCCGGAGCTGCGCGCACAGGAAGAACGGCTGCGCAGCGCACGACGTCGCCGCGAAGCAATAGCGTCGAAGCACCGCGTCAACCGAGGAGCACATGATGGCGCAGTACGTCGACCTGGATTCGTCGTTCCCGTCCCGAAGAAATAGAACCTCGCCGCCTACAAAAGCGGATGTCGACGAAGAGCGGGCAAGCTCTGGAAAGAGTTCGGCGCACTCGCCGAGTACGTCGAGTGCGTCATCGCCGACGAGCGTCAAGCCGGGCAAGCACACTTCGTTTCCGCAGGCGGGTGGCACTCAAGCGCGGACGCAGTCGATCGTGTTCTCGTGGATCATCTACAAGTCGCGTGCGCAGCGCGACAGATCAATGCGAGAGGTGATGAAGGACCCGCGACTGGCACCGATGATGGACCCCAAGACCATCGCCGTTCGACGGAAGCGGATGTTCTAGAACGGGTTCGAGACGATCGTCGAGATCAACGCAGGCTGGGGGCAGCGCCCGGCGAGCGCTAGATGTTGGGTACCGGCAGCGCCCGCCGCAGGACGGTTTCCTCGAGCCATTCCGCGGCGCGCCGCGCCGGCTGACGACGGCATCCGGCGGCATCTGCTGATAGTCGTCGTTGTAGACGTCGAAACTGTAGACTGCCGGCATAGCCCAGTGCGTCGAGCCTGCCGACGAATGCCGCGAGGTCGTCGCTGTGGGCGCCCTCGCCCGGGAAAACGCGAAATCGCGTCTTGGCTCGCCGCGTTCTCCGCAGCCGAGGAAACCGTCTGAAACGTGTAAGTCGGACAACTGGACCACGAAGATCTGTTCCGGGTCGATCGCATCGAGATCTTCGAGCGGTATCTGTGCCGCAACGACGTCGAACGCATCGATCGCGACTCCGAGGTTTCGACAGTTGGCCCGCAGCACGAAGTCGCCGGCCAGGGAGAAATTGCTGGCTGTCCGACTCCATGAAACGCCCTTGAACGCAATGCTCACACCCCTCGGAATCGCCAGTGTCGCCAGCGTGCGCAAAGTCGCGGATTATCGTGTCGGCATTCGTGTCGGCGTGACTCGACGTCGAGGCCTCGACGATGAGCAGTCGCCCTCCGAGCTCCTGGCAGAGCTCCAGCATCGACTTGGCGACGTCCACCTTGTAGTCATGCAACCGGCCGTCACGAGGCCTTCGAAATCGCGCAGCGCTTCAGCCCTGTTACAGCCAGGCCGCTATCGCGTACGGCGCGAACGCCGGCCGCCACGCCACCGGGATGCCCGACGACCTCGCTGGCCGAGATCATCACCTGCGAAAAGCCGGCGCGCCGGATCGCGACGAGCTTGGCGTCCAATGGACCACCCAGCGATGCGGTGTCCATCCCGAAGTCACGGATGATCATCGGGGCGCCGCGTGGATGCCGGGCTCGTCATGCACCAGCTCCGAACATGACGCTGCCAAGAGAAGGCTTGGTGAGCGCTCCGCGGTCGTTTGCCTGGACCTTTTCCGAGGCAAGAAACTCGATGCCGCGCTTCTCCGAGCAACGCCACTGTGGCCATCACATCCGGTGTTCCGAAGCCGATGCGCTGCAAGTGTTCTTCGAAGCGGCGTAACGCGCGTTGTCGTCGGGCTCGATCAGCTGAAGGAAGAAGCTGCGACACGGACTCTGCAGGAGCAGGCCCTTGGGCATGATGCCGAAACGGACGCGATTCGGAAGTGGGGTAAAGCCGAAGAGCTGCGAATAGAACCATACCCAGTCCGCGGTCCGGTCGACGCCGATGTACTGAACGATGCCGAAGAAGTGCAGGTCACCTGTCGCCGCAGGCTTCGTTTCGACCGACGGAATGGCGCGAAAGTCGATGTCGTAGATCGAGAATTCATCCTGGCGGTCGACAAAATAGATGAGACTCTCGCCGACACCATGAATTGCCGGGATGTTGAGCTCCATGGCTCGTGCACGTACCGGGATCTCCCACGCGCCCATCTGCCGAACCCGCTGGAACGCGGCCTCGGCATCGCGAACGCGAGCGCGAAAGCACTGAGGACCGGCGCTTCCGAAGGACGAACCGTGTGGGGACAGATCCGCGGACTGGGAGTTGACGACGATGTTCATCGAACCCTGCCGATAGAGCTCGACTTCCGGGACCGGTGCCGCGCGATCGGGCGGAATCCCAGCTTCTCCAGCAGGCCGCCGAGGGCCTGCGGCTTGATGTGGCGAACTCGATGAACTCGATGCCGCTGATCCCAAGCGGATTGGGGCCCTCTTCGGGGACCGCTTCGTGCTGCAACACGTTGGTCACGGTAGATCCTCGTCTCTTTGCCGTCGACGCCCAAGACAGTGCTGACAGTCGCCGACACGATGCCAAAGAGTCATTCGTATGGTAGCCGAATCCGTTGCGCCGCGAGTGGCCGGCGAGGCAGGTAAAATCGCATTCTTCATGCACTCGGAGGATGCCGATGCAAGTGCTGACCGGGCGATGCCTTTGCGAAGGCGTCGAGTACCGAATCGACGGCGACCTTGGCCCGATCTTCAACTGCCATTGCTCGCGCTGCCGCCGGTGGCATGGCGCGCCGCGTTCCGCACTCGCGCGTCCATCCAGGCGTCGCAATTTCGTTGGGTCAAGGGCGTGGAGCTTCTGAAGACGTACCACTCGTCCGAGTTCACTGCCAAGCGCACTTCTGCAGCGTCTGCGGTTCGAACCTCATCAGTACCTACGACAACGACCCGACTCGCGTCGCATTCCACTGGGCGGTCTGGATCAGGCGCCCACGAACAAGCTCGAAGGCCATTTTTTTGTCGGATCCAAGGCGCCCTGGTACGAAATCACCGACGGTCTTCCTCAGTACGAAACCTGTGCAGGTTCAAGAGTCAATGTGCGCAAGACGAGCGGCGAAGCATGACCTTCCGGGGCGCGTCTGTCTGCCGAATCCGGAATTCAGAACATCTCGCCGCCGCGGGCGCGGCGGATGATGTCGTACCACGGTCACCAGGTCGCCAATCGGAATCTGACCCGGCGCCGAAGCGGATTCGCCGACGGCGAAGCTGAGCCACGAACCGAACAGGCCGCCGACCATCCCGTGTCACCGATCCGAGCGGCCCCACCGACATGCTGATCAGCGGTATGCGAGTCTTGTTATCGGCCTCGGCGGTCGCGCGCAAGCAGCCGCAGCACGTCGGCGCGGTCGCGTGGCATGAACCTGCACCATTGCCACGTCGGCGCCGAGCCGCTCCGCTTCGAGGAAGCGGTCGACGAGATAGTCGAGCGCCGGCGTGTAGCTGAGGTTGTGATAGGACAGGATGAGCCGGATCTCGTGCCGCTGCGCTGCTCCCGCACTCGCGGCGCAGATGCTCGGGATCGTTGTCCATCTCGAAATCGATGAAGTCGACCAGCCGCGTCGCTGCCACTGCAGCGTAGAGCTCGACGACCTTATCGACGCCCGATCGCGATTCGCTCGCCGCCGCCGCTCTCCGCGCGCCGGGTGAAGATGACAGGACGCTTGCCGACGACGCTCCGCAGCGCCCGCGCCGTATCGATCACCGCGCCGCTGTCGCCCACCGCATCGAAAGAAATCGACGCGCCACTCGACGATGTCCGGCTTCTGCCTGAGGACGCTGGCGGCCTCCGCGAGCAAGCGCTCGCGCGTCCGGCCGACCAGTGGCGTGCAGAGCAGCGGAGTTTCGCCGCCCAGCTTCCTGCCCTGTGCATCGACCGCCTTGATGTGCTTCTTCATGCGTGCGCGTCGATCATTGCCGCGCGACGGCGCGTGGGCTCCCGGTCGTCGGACGCCTGGAACGGCGCTTGTCGCGCGCACCCTTCTTCCCGGAATGCGTGGCGAGATACGCCTTCAGCGTCTCGAGGCACCGCGTCGCGTGCTCGGCGTAGCCGATCTCCTCGTGCCGCTCTTTGTTGGGCAGCTCGATCGAAGTAGACGCAGTGCGGGACGTGCGCGAGGATGCTCGCGACGTCGATGCCGCCCTCGCCGACGTAGAGCCGCGCCTCGCGCATGATGCGGATCATCTCGGCGCGTTCGGTCGGGATTTCGGCAGGCGCATCGCACAGTTGCGCGAAGTGAAACCACTCGCGCGGCAACGTGTCGAGGTCGGCACGGATTGTCGCGGGCGCGGTGGCAGATGGTGCGTGTCGACCATCAGCCCCGCGTTGCTCCGGTTGACCGCGCGCAGCACGTCGACGGCCTGCGCCAGGTTGGCCACGGCGGCGATGGGGACGTACTCGAGGTCCACGGTCAGCCCGAACGGCTTGGCGAGGTCGCAGATCTCGCCGAACTTCTCGATGTAGAACTCGCGCTCGCCGCCCCAGATGCTCGACAGCACGGCCTTCGGCGCCCAGCTCGGCCGCGACTTCCATCGCCGGCAGGTACTTCGTCGGGTGCGAGGCCTTCGTACACGCGGGCGAGCTCGATGTCGTGCACGCGCACGCCTGTCGAGGCGAGCGCGCGCTTGGTCTGCTTCAGCATCTGCGGGTTGTCGGCCAGCGCGTAATCGGGCTCGCCGGGCAACCCCATGAAGATGGGGCGGATGCTCACGTAGTCGTAGCCGGCCCGCGCCGCGATGTAGGTCATCTCCGGCGGCGCACAGCCGAGCACGGTCAGGTGGGCCAGGGAAAACTCTTGTTCCATGGCTGCCTTCCTCCTCAGTCACCGGTCGCGACGTGGTGCACCTTCTTGCCGGGTGAGTAGATGTCCATGATGTTCCAGTGGCCCATCGGTCGGCACCGGCTCGTTCTTCATGTAGACGTCGAGCACGCACCGGGCGCTTCGACTTGATCGCCTTCTCCAGCGCCGGCTTGAACTCGGCGGCGGACGCGACCTTGACGCCGTCCACGCCGTAAGCGCGCGCGATCGCCGCGTAATCGGGCGACCACGTCTTGCCGTTCTTCTCGAACACCGTGCCGAACGTCGTCCCGTAGTGCGCGGCCTCGAGGCCGGCGATGGTGCCGAACGCGTGGTTGTTCATGATCACCCAGATCGACGGCGATGTCTTCCTCGAACGCGGTGGCGAGCATCGCCGGGTTCTGGCCGAAGCCGCCGTCGCCGATCGAGCGCCACCACGACCTTGTCCGGCAGGGCCACCTTTGCCCCGAGCGCCGCCGGCGCGCCGAAGCCCATCGTCGCGTAACCACCCGGCGTGAATACGGTGCCCGGGGTGTAGATCGGGTACTGCTGGGCCATGCCGTTCTTGTTCCAGCCGACGTCGGTGCACAGGATCGAGTCGCGGGGCACCGCGGCGCGCAAGTCGGCGAGGATGCGCTCCGGCCGCATCGGCCAGGCATCGCTCTCCATCGCCTTCTTGTTGTCCGGCGACGAACTGCTTGCGGTTGGCGCGCCATCTCGGCCACCAGCTTCGGCCGCTGCACGCCCTTGGGCGCAAGCTTGCGCGCGACGCGGTTGAGCACCTTCAGCGCTTCCTTGAGGTCCGCCACCGCACCGATCGCCACCGGATAGTTGCGGCCGATCTCGGCCGGATCGATGTCGATGTGGATCAGCTTCGTCGGCGGGAAATTGAACGTGTACTCGGGCTCCCAGGAGCTGCAGTCGGCCTCCGAGAAGCGCGTGCCCAGGCCGAGAATCCAGTCGGCGCCCTTGCACTTGTCGTTGATGTACTTGGTCCCCCAGAACCCGGTCATGCCGAGGATCAGCGGATGGTCGTCGGGCAGCGCGCCCTTGCCCATCAGCGTGTGCGCGACGGGCAGCGACAGGTGTTCGGCCAGTTCGCACATCTCGTCGGCCGCGTCGGCGAGCAGGATGCCGCCGCCGACGTACATCAGCGGCGTCTTCGCCAGCAGCAGCGCGCGGATCATCTCTTCGGCCGCCACGTCGTCCAGCGAGGGCTTGTGCAGCGACTTCGCGTTCGCCAGCACGCGCTTGAACAGGCTGACGTCGACTTCCTTGGAGAAAATGTCCATCGGCACGTCGACCAGCACCGGACCGGGCCGGCCGCTCTCGGCGAGCGTGAACGCCTTCTCGATGATCTCGGGGAACAGGTGCGCCGAATCCACGCGCCACGCCCGCTTCACGAACGGCCGGTAGATCTCGTACTGCGACGCGTCGGCGTGCAGGTTCACTTCCTGGTGCGGATGCTTGCCGAAGTAGTGCGTCGGCACGTCGCCGGAAATCACCACCATCGGGATCGAGTCGAGCGCCGCATTGGCCACGCCCGTCGCGGCGTTGGTGAGCCCGGGCGACAGGTGCGTCAGCAGCACGGAGGTCTTCTTGGTCGCCCGCGCGTAGCCGTCGGCCGCGTGCGCGGCGATCTGCTCGTGCCGCGTGTTGACGAACTTGATCTTCTTGCTCTTCTCCAGCGCTGCGAGCACCGCGATGTTCGGTATGACCGCAGAGGCCGAAGATGTGCTCGACGCCACGCGCCTCGAGGTACTTCACCAGCTGATTCGCGATCGTGTCTTTCATGGCGTGTTCCTTGAGTTCGTTTCCGCCCGCGGATTGGCTCGCGGCGAGTGGTCGTTCAGTCGTTGCCTGGCGTCGGCACGGCACGCGCCGCGCCGGGCCGCTGTAGCGATACGGAATTTCCTTCGGCATCGGCCCCATCATCCGGCGGCCGCGCTGCTTCTGCTCCCATGCGTGGGCGAGAATGCCGACCGAGCGCGACAGGATGAACAGGCCGCGGCCGAGCTCCGGTTCGAAGCCCAGTTCGCAGAAGATGACTGCCGTGATGCCGTCGATGTTCATCGGGATGTGGCGGCCGGTGATCGCCTTCAGCGCATCCTCGACCGCCTGGCCGATCGCTGCCCAGCGACCCGACACCGTGCCGGCCGGCGACCGCCTTGGCGACGAGGGCGAACAGCGGCGCGGTGCGCGGATCGACCGGATGGAAACGGTGGCCGAAGCCGGGCACGATCTTGTCGCCGGCGTCCCGCTGGCGCCGGATGATCGGCGGTAGCGGCCGCGACCACATCGCCATCGGCGCCGGCCGCGGCGTCGATCTCGCGGTAGAGCTCCATGCACTGCTGCCCCGCGCCGCCATGCACGTCGTCGAGCACGTTGATCGCCGAGGCCATCGCGCCATTGAGCGGCAGTCCGCAGCTCACCGCCATGCACGAGATCGCAATGGACGGCGCGTGCGGCCCGTGGTCGACACCCGGCACCAGCGCGGCCTCCAGCAGGTCCGATTGGCCGCGCGTCGGCAGTTCGCCGCGCAGCATCAGCCAGATCATGTCCGGAAAGCGCACGCGTCCGATCAGCTCCTCGATCGGGTAGCCGCGAATCGCGATCTTGCCCGGATGAATGTCGATGATCGACGTGTCCCACCAGGCGCCGCATTCGGCAATCAATTCTTCGGGGGTCTTCGTCGTCATGAGGGATCTCGTCGAGGATTGGAGCGTAAGTGCACCATGCTTCAGGTGGTGATGGGCTCGACTTCGGCTTCCATCGCCGGGTCGTAGAACGCGCCGAACAGTTCCTCGTCCGAGGGCTTGTCCTCCTTGATCGGCACCGACACCCAGGTGGTGTTCATGTAGTGCTTCAGGTGCACGTTCTTCGGACACGATGTTGCCGCCCCACGTGCCGCAGCCGAGGCTCGAGGTCATCGGCATCCCGTTGTTGAACGCGCCGGCGTTGGCCTTCGACTGCGGCTGGCGGACCATGATCCGCGACACGGGCGCCGCGAGCGCGAGGCGATTGAATGTGGTCCTGGTCGAACGAGTAGATCCCGCAGGAATGGCCCTTGCCGCCCACTTCGTAGATGCCGCGCATCATCGCAGCGCCTGATCGAAGCCCTTGTACTTGTACACGGCGAGCAGCGTGGTCAGCTTCTCGCCGGAGAACAGATGCTCCTTGCCGATGCCGTCCCCGTGCACGATGATGAACTTGCGGTCGGACGGAATCGTGAAACCCGCGCGCCTTCGCGAGCTGCTGCGGCGCGATGGCCACGGTGTCCGCCGTACGGTGCTGCTCGTCGTCCCACATGACGCGGCGCAGCTGCGCCTTTTCCTGATCGTTCGCGAGATATCCGCCCTCCTTCTGCAGCTGTTCCAGCAGCTTGTCGAAGATCGACGCCTCGATGATCAGGTTGCCGTCGGCCGAGCAGCCCGAGCCGAAGTCCGACGTCTTGGACAGCCGCGTGTTGCGCGCCGCTTCCTCGATGTTGGCGGTCTCGTCGATGATCATCGTCGAGTTGCCCGCGCCGACGCCGTAAGCCGGCGTGCCCGAGCTGTACGCGGCGCGCACCATGGGCTGGCCGCCGGTGGCGACGATCAGGTCGGCGCGCGCCATCAGCGCCTGCGACATCGGGATGTTCACCTTGGTCAGGCACTGCAGGATGTCGGCCGGCGCGCCTTCGCGCTCCAGCGCCTCGCGCATCAGGCGCACCGTTTCGAACGACGTCTTCTTCGAGCGCGGATGCGGCGAGAAGATCACGCACGTCGCGCGCCTTGATGCCGTAGATGGCATTGCCGGCAGGGCGTGAGGTCCGGGTTGGTCGTCGGGCACGATGCAGGCGACGATGCCGGCCGGCTTGCCGTACTTGACGATGCCCTTCTCGGGCAGCTCCTCGATGATGCCGACGCTCTTCTGGCGCAGCGCGTCGCGCAGCACGCCGCGAATCTTCATCCGCTTGCCCATGCGGCTCACGGCGTCGCCGAGCCCGCTTTCCTCGATCCCCATGTCGACCAGCCGCGTGAACGTCGCGCTTGTTGGCGACTGCCCAGGCCACCGCCTGGCACAGCCGGTCGACCCGCGCCTGGTCGTAGGTCTCGATGACCGCGAGGGCCTTGCGCGCCGCGCGCGAAGACCGTCGTCCAGTTCCTGCTGCTGCTCCTCGGTGATGCCTTTCTTGACTTCGGGGGCGGTGGCCATCTTGAGTATCTCCTTCTCGAATTCGCTGGGTGGGCGCCAGCGCACCGGCACCGCACGCGTTGATGGTGATGGGTTGCGTCTTCGGTGATCTTTTGCTTGTGTCAGCCGCCGAGCACAGTCTTGCGAACCGTGGTCAGGACAGTGCGCAGGTCGTCGATGGGCACCTGGCCCGGGGCCGAGCTGCTCTTGCCGACGGCCCAGGTCAGCGCCGAGCCGTAAACGAAGCCGACCATGCGCGACAGCGAGCCGTACGGACCCATGGACATGCTGATCAGCGGAATGTTCAGCGATTGGCTCGCGGCATGCGTCGCTGCAGCAGGGTCAGGACGTCCTGCGGCTCTTGGGGCATGACCGCCACCTTCGCGATGTCCGCTTCGAGCCTGTGCGCAAGCGCGAACCTGGCGGCTAGCGCACTGGCGTCGGGCGTTTCCTGGAAGTTGTGATAGGAGCCGATCAGCGCGATGTCGTGCGCGCGCGAAACCGCACGCAAACGGGCAAAGTCCGCTGCCGGCATTGACGGTCTCGTAATCGATCAGGTCGACGAGGCGGCTGGCGCAGATTTCGGCGTACAACTGGACGACCTGCGGTTCTGCCAATGCGATCTTCTCGCCGCCCTCGATCGACGAGCGCCGTGTGAACATCACGAGGGATCGGCCCCACCCGGTCGCGAATGGCGCGCGCAGTGTCGATGACGTGCGTGGTGTCGCCGAGCGCCTCGAAAAAGTCGACGCGCCATTCGAGCACGTCAGGCTTCTTGGGCAATACAACATCGACTTCGGCGAGCACCGCGTCCCGGCTGCGGCCCACCAGCGGCACGCAGATCAGCGGAAACGCGCCTTCGCTCACGGGTCTTCCGTGCAGCAGAATCGGTTTCGCCTCACTCACCGCAAACTCTCCTGAACATGGGTAAGCAATCTTCGGCTCAATACGACCTTGGCTACGCGCGCAACTCTCGCTCGTGGCGGAGCCGAAACCGAAGAATTCGAGATACGCGGGAGTCATCTCGAACAGCATGTCGGTGCCGATCTGGATCCGGCATCCGCGCTCCCGCGCGGCCTGCAACAGCGGCGTGATCTCGGTCTTCATGACGACTCTCGCCGCGACGAAGGTCGACGCTGCGAGGCGCGTGACGTCGACCGGAAGCGAGTCACCGGGCTGCATCCCGAGCGGAGTTGCGTTCACGACCGGCGGTCGCAACCGGCAGGGATCCTGAGCCCCACACGAACCGCCAGTCGGGGATAGTGACGCGAAAAGCCGCGCCGCAAGAGACTCAGAAGCCGAGCGGTCGCTGAGCAATCGTGTAGAGCGCGATCGAACCCACGCGCTCGGCCGCCAGGGATGCCGCTATCGCCGAACCGACGCCGCCAGCGCCAACGACGAGGCAACGCGCGCTCCTCGCACACGAAAGCCCCGCCCCGGTGCTTCCAAACCGCTTTGCGTGAACCCGGTCCCGTCGAACATGTTGCCGAACAGCGTGCCGTCCTGTCAGCTTCAGGATTGCATTGCACGATCCCGCGACCTTCACCGTCGTCGTAACCTGGTCGAGCAGCTCCACGGTCGTGACCTTGTGTGGCATCGTGACCAGTGCGCCGCGGATGTTGGTCAATTTGAACAGCGACTTCATCACGACGGGGTAGTCCTCGGCCGCTGACACCCGCCTGGGCACCACCGTGGCGTCGATGCCGCGCTGCTCGAACCAGGTGGTTGTAGACGAGAGGCAGCCTTGAACGCCCTGCGTCGGGTAGCCGATGTGCGCGATCAGCGTTGTCTTTGCCGCTTATCATCCGGGGCCCATCAGGCCGGTGCGTAGCCGAGCATCCTCGGCAGCCAGAGCACCAACCCTGGCACGTACGCAATCAGCATGAGCGCGCCGATCATGACGTACAGGGAACGGCATCACCTCGCGCACCATGTCGCGCAACGGCACGTCGGCGATCTTGTTCATCATGAAGAGCAGCAGACCGTACGGCGGCGTGACGAGCCCGATCATGATGTTGACGACGCAAATCACGCCGAAGTGCACGAGGTCGATCCCCAGCGCCTGGGCGGTGGGGATGAGCACCGGGAGGATCACGAGGATGATCGTCGTTCCTTCGAGGAAGCAGCCGAGGATCAGCAGCAGGACGTTGACCACCAGCAGGAACACGAGCGGCGACAGCTCGTAGGCCTTCAGCATCGCGCTCAGCGTCCTCGGGATGTTCTCCGACGTGATGACGAAGTTGAACACCATCGCGCCGGCGATCAGCATGCCGATCGACACCGTGACGCGCGCGCTGGACACCAGCGAATGGTAGACGTCCTTCAATCGTACGCTGCGGTACAGCAATGCGGAGATCAGCAACGCGTAGGCGGCGGCGACCGCGGCGGCCTCGGTGGGCGTGGTGATCCCGCTCCACATGCACCCGAGCAGGATCACCGGCATCAGGAGCGCCGGCATCGCCTCCCAGGTGACGCGAGGCAGCTCGCGCAGCGGGACGCGCTTCTCGACCGGGAAATTGCGGCGCTTGGCCACGGCCGCGATCAGTCCGCTCTGGACGGCCCCGAGCAGCAGGCCGGGAATCACGCCGCCGAGGAACGAGATAGCCGACCGACGTGTCCGAAATCAGCGCGTAGAGCACCAGAGGGATCGAGGGCGGGATGATCGGCCCGATGACGGACGACACGCAGGTCAGCGCGGCGGCGAACGCGGGCCGGATACTTGCCGTCGCGCGTCATCATCGTCTGCATTATCTTGCCCGAGGCCGCGGCATCGGCGAGCGCGGAGCCCGACATGCTCGCGAAGATCACGCTCTGCACCACGTTGACCTGCGCAAGCCCGCCGCGGAAGCGCCCGACGATCGCGTTGCAGAAGTGCAGCAGCCTGTCCATGATGCTGCCGGTGTTCATGAACTCGGCGGCGAGGATGAACAGCGGGATCGCGAGCAGCAGCTGGCTTGCCATCATGCCGTTCAGCAACTGCTCGGCCGCGGTCCCCATGTCGAGGCCCGACAGCGAACAGCCAGAGAATGGATCCGCCGATCATCGCGTAGGCGACAGGCAGCCCGGTCAGGCTCAGCCCGACGATGGCGATGAGCGCCAGGGAAAAGGGGCTGGTCAGGTTCATAGTCCGGAGGTCGCCTTGGTGATGTCGGCCTCTTCCGGCGCCTCGCCGCGAATGCAGGCTCACGATCGCCCAGAGATAGCGGACGATGATCGCGACGGCGAACACCACGTACACCGAGTACAGGATGTCGAGGCGGATCTTGAGGTAGGAGCTGCTCTCGACCTTCATGAAGGCGACGTAACTCACGGTGGCCGGCAGCGCCATGCCGAACAGGATGACTGCCGCGACCGCAACGATGAGGCCGACCACGCGCCGCCCCAGCGGCCCCAAGCTGCCCGAAATGAGGTCGAATCGGACTTCCTCGGTCTCCTTGAGCCAGAATGCGGATCCGATCAGCACCATGTACAGCCAGGTGACGACGGACAGCTCGGACGTCCAGCCGATCGGGAAGTTGAAGAAGTAGCGAAACACGATCTGGATGATGAACGCGACGAACATGATGCCGAGCAGGCCGGCAACGACGTTCTCCGCGCGGCGCCGCATCCAGGCGACTGCGCCCTGCACAGTGGACTGCATGATCGTCCTCCCTCTCTTCCTCGGAATCGCGTTCGCGCCGGCGCGCGGGCGACGGTTGTCTTGCATGCCGCGGAGTCCGGCGGTGCCGCGGGCCGATGCGGCCCGCGGCACTGCTGCTGCTACTTGACCGCAGCGATCTTGTCGAGGATCCCCGGCGCCCAGGACTTCGCCTCGTCGGAGGCCAGGTACACCTTCTGCGCGTAGGCGCGGAACGCGTTGACGTCCGGCGTATAGATCTCGAGGCCCTGCTTCTTGAAGCCGTCGGCGAGCTCCGCCTCTTTCTTCAGGTGTTCCTGGACGCTCCACGCCAGCGCCTTGTCGACCGAGGCCTGGAAGGCCTTCTGCTTGGCCGGGCTCATGCCGTTCCAGGTCTTCAGGTTCATGCACAGCACGTCGAAGGCGATCAGGTGCGACGTCAGCACGATCTGCGACATCACCTCGTAAAACTTCATCGCATTCACGTTGGGCAGCGGGTTGTCCTGACCGTCGACCGCGCCGGTCTGCAAGCGCGGTGTACGTCTCGGCGAACGCGAGCGGCGTCGGGTTGGCGCCGATCGAGCGGCCGAGCAGCTGCCAGGCGTCGCCCGGCGGCATCCGCAACTTGATGCCGGCCATGTCCTCCGGCGTCGTTGATCTTCTTCTTCGGCTTCAGGCCGACCTGGCGCGTGCCGAAGAACGTCGGCCCGAGGATCTTGATCTTGAGCTGGTCCTCGGCCTCTTCTTCATCTGCGCGCCGAGGTCGCTCGCGAAGAACGCGAGCACGTGGTTGGCGTCGCGGAACGGTAGGCCGACGTCAGGACGGACCACGCGGCCATCTGCTTGCTGATGTCCTGCGGCGCGATGTTGCCGATCTCGAGGTTGTCGCGCTGGAGCGCGACCAGCTCGGTGCCCTGCTTGAACAGGCGTGCCGCCTGTAGTAGTGGCTCGAACCGTGTAGTCGGCCTCGAGTCGTCCTTGGCGATCATGTTGCATCATCGTCCGCGCGGATGTCCTTGTCCGAGAACACCGCGGGCCATGCGGATCAGTCGGCTTGTCCTGCGCCCACGCGGGCAGCGCCTGCGACGCGGCGAGCGCGGCGCCGGCCTTCAGTGCGGAACGGCGATCGATCTTGAATTCCATGACTTCCTCCTCGATTGAAAAGTGCAACTACCGGGCTAGCAGTCGGACTCGGGCTGAGCCAACTCAGGACCATGTCGACCACCATGCCGACGACGGCGGGCACATCCCCCTTCGCGCCCATAGCCCGCTGGAAGATTGCGCCGAAGGTATATTGATTCGTGACGTTGAACATCCCGAGCGCGGCGATCGCCATGTGGACGTCGATCGGCATCGCACGTCGGAGCGGAACGACGCCGTCGGCCTGGCCCCGGGCGATCACCGCAGCCGAGCGTGTCGACGATCGGGCGGTTGATCGTGCGCAGCGCCGCGGACCGCTTCATGTGGCGGCCCTGCGCCTGGTTCTCCGCGACCACGAGGCGCACGAAGTCCTCGTGCTCGACGTAGCAGTTGTAGGTGAACTCGACGATACGGCAGATCGCCTCCACCGGCGGCAGGTGGTCGAGGTCGAGCAGGTGTTCGGCGTCGCGAATCTCGGCATAGACCTGCTCCAGGACCGCGAGGTACAACTTCTCCTTGCTGCCGAAGTAGTAGTTGATCAGCGCGCGCGTGGTGCTGGTCCGCGCCGCGATGGCGTCCATGCTCGCGCCCTTGAAGCCGCGACGCGAACTCGGCGACGGCGGCCGCGAGGATTCGCGCGCGATTGACCTCCGGCGCCTTCGGCTTGCGCATGCGCAGTCGTGCGAGACGGCAGAGAGCTGTGTCGCCATGGACCTCCGGAATTGGCGGTTTCGCAAGCGGAACTTGCTGCAGGGTCAGCGTCAGGCCCGCAACTCACGGCGTCCATCTAGATGGCCTTTGCACGACGCAACGCCGCAATTTCCTGTTGCGTGTACCCGACCGCGCGGAGAACCTCGTCGGTGTGCTCGCCCAGGCGGAGGCGGCGAGGACGCGCGGGGATCGGCCCCCGACAATTTGAAGCCGGCGCGCGTCAGCGTGAAGCGGGCGGTTCACGCCGGGAACGTCTAGAAAGCGTACCAGCGGGCAGTCTCGCGTTGCACGACTTGGGGATTGTTCAACGCTTCCGGGACCGTTACGACCTGCCGGCGGGATTCCCAGCCGATTGAGCATCGTTTCCACTGCTGCGGATTTGTGCCGCAGCGCTGCCTCGAGCTCGGCGGTCAGCGCGGTCGCGATGTTCTTTCGACTCTCTCGATCGGCGAAGCGCGGATCGGTCGGCGAGCCCGCTCGCGCCGACAGCCTGCGCGAGCGCCTGAATTGCTCCTGCTTGTTGGCGGCGATATTGAGCAACCCGTCCCCGGTCTTGAACGTGCCGAGCGGTGCCGCCGTGAAGTTGTCGTTCTCATCGGGGCCGGCGTCGTGGCCGGCGATGAGAAGTTGGAGGCACGATCCAACCCATCGTCGCGAGCGCGCAATCGAGCATCGAAACGTCGATGAACGCGCCTCTGCCGGTGGCGCTGCGACGGACCAGCGCACTTCGCCACGGAGAAGGCAGCGGTGATTCCTCCGATCGTGTCGGCGATCGATAACCGACGCGAAGTGCGCAGCTCTCGTCGCCGGTTGATGCTCATGACGCCCGACAGGCCCTGGATGATCTGGTCGTGACGCCGGTGCGTCCTTCAACGGACCTTCCTGCCCGTACCCGGAGTCGCGCAGTAGATCAGCGCCGGATTGACCTGGCAGAGCTCCTGTACCCAGCCCGAGCGGACTCATGACGCCGGGCCTGAAGTTCTCGACCAGCACGTCGGCGTCGCGGACGAGCCGTCGCAGGACGTCGCAACCGCCATCCGACTTGAGATTGACCGTGATCGACTCTGCCGCCGTTCTGGGCCAGGAACGACGCGCCCATCAACTGTTGGCTCAGCGTCGCATCGGCGCTAAGCTGGCGCACGAGGTCGCCCGTTTCGGGAAGCTCAGCTTGATGACCTCCGCGCCGAGCGAGGCTCGAGCTGATAGGCACAGAAGGGTCCGGCGAGGACATTGGTGAGATCGAGTACACGCACGCCCGCGAGCGCGCCTGTGGCGGCCATTCAGTCTGAGCAACTCGGCGCGACTGCCGGGCGGGGGTCAGCGCTTCGCCGCGCGGAAGCCGGCAGGCGCCGTGAGCCGCGCAACGCCGGGCTCCGCGCGCTTGCGCTCGCTGCCGCATGGATTGCTCCGGCACCTCGATCGCAGTCTTCATCGCCAGCGCCGGATGAACGGGTTGGGCACATCTAGTCGCTGGAAATCCAGACGCACTTCGTCTGGAGGTACTCCTTGATCGCTTCCGGCCCGATTCGCGCCCGATACCTGAGCGTTTGAAGCCGCCGAAGGGGGAGTGAAGCTCGTCGCCCGGTAGTTGTTGACTCCAGACGGTCCCGGCCTCGAGCGCATCGGTCATCAGCATCGCGCGGCGAAGACTCGTCGTCCAGACGCCCGCGGCCGAGGCCATACACGACGTCGTTGCCGATCGCGATCGCTTCCTGCTCGTCGTCGAACGGGATGACCGCGAGCACGGGCCCGAACACTTCCTCCTGCGCGATGCGCATGCTGATTGCGGACGTCGGTCAGGATCGTCGGCTCGATGAACAAGCCCGCGCCAAGATCAGGCCGGCTCTTTCCGCCGAGCACGCAGCGCGCGCCTTCCTCCGTCGCGATCCGGATGTAGTTCAGTATCTTCTCGAACTGCGGCCGCGTCGCGATCGGGCCGATCTGCGTGTCGGGCGGCGCGGGATCGCCGAGCTTCGCGGTCTTGACGAACGCGACGAGCTTGTCGACGAACGCGTCGTGGATCGAGCGCTGGACCAGCAGGCGCGATCCGGCCTGGCAACTCTGGCCCGAGGCCGCGAAGATTCCCGAGACGACGCCCTTCACGGCCTGGTCGAGATCGGCATCGTCGAACACGATGTTCGGCGACTTGCCGCCAAGCTCCAGCGTGACCGTCTTGAGGCCGCGCGCGGCCAGCTCGTACACGCGACGCCCGGCGGCCTCTCCACCGGTGAAGCCCACGTGGGCGACCTTCGGATGGCTCACCAGCGGTTCGCCGACTTCGGCGCCAGAGGCCCGTGACGACATTCACGACGCCGTGTGGGCAGTCCGGCTGGCGGGAAGCAACGCCGCGAACTCCAGCATCGACGCGGACGTGTACTCGGAGGGCTTCACCACGGCGGCGCAGCCTGCGCGCCAGCGCGGGTCGCCAGCTTCCAGCTCGTCAATGTCACGCGGCGAGTTCCATGGCGTGATGATCGCGACCACGCCCTTCGAGTAGTACTTCGTGTACGAAAAGACGCCTCTTCTTGTCGGTCGGCAACACGGCGCTCTCGACCTTGTCGGCCAGACCGGCGTAGTACCTGAAGTAGTCCGCCATGTAGCGAACCTGCGCCGTGACCTCGGAGGCGAGCTTGCCGTTGCTCGCGGCGCTCGATCTCCGCCAGCCTCGGCGCGTTGTCCAGAATCGCGTCGCCGATCCGCCAGAGCACGCGACCGCGCTCGCTGGGCGTCATTCCTCGCCAGGCGGCGTCGCGAAGCACGATCCGCCGCGAGCACCGCCCGCTCGACGTCGTCCACGCCGCCACGCCCGACGAGCGCCCAAGGCTTGCCGGTATAGCGGGTCCTCCGATTCGAGACCATTCGCCGGACGACGGCGGCACGCCGTTGCCGTCGATGTGGCTCTGGTAGCGCGGAAGACCTCGATCCGACATGTCGAAGCTCCTGAATGCGCGGAACGCTTCCGACGCCACCTGACAGCGTTCCGTGCAGCGCAACATCATTCTATAGTGATGTGCCTCGTCAACGTGCATGGACCTGCTCGTCGCGATGCTCGGCCCATCGTGTCGAGGTCGATCGTGCTTCGCGAGCATGGCGCTTCGGCATACTACGGCAACGAGATCATCGCGACGGCGCGTAGGGGAAACCGAACATGGGGACGAGTGGAGGCGTGGCGTGGCAGTCGATCGCGCCCTTTCCATTCTTGATGCGTTCGCCGAAACCGATCCGAAGCTGTCGCTCGCCGAGATCGCAAAGCGCACGCGGCCTCTACAAGAGCACGGTCCTGCACTCATCAAGTCACTGGAAAAGTTCGGCTACATGCACCGCTCGGACGATGGCGCCTACCAGCTCGGCTCGAAGGCGCTGTTCCTCGGCTCTCTGTACCAGCGCCATTTCTCGTACACTCGGATGTCGTCCCCGCCGTCTTGCGCCAGGTCGTCGACCAGATCAACGAGGGCGCATCGCTCTATGTGCGCGACGGCGACTACCGCGTCGTGCCTGCATCGGATCGACTCGACGCACGCGGTCCGCTACGCCGTGCACGAGGGCGATCGTCTGCCGCTCAGCGTGGGAGCATCCGAGTCACGTCATCCGGCGCGTTCAACGGCGCCGCCGGCGCGCGCTACGAGCAGATTCGTCGCGACATGTACTCCGCGTCGTACGGCGAACGCGATCCGGAAACTGCGGCGGTCGCATGCCCCGTCTTCGGCACTGGCGCAGAAGTTCGTCGGGGCGCTCACCATCTCCGGGGCCGAAATACGGATCGAGTCGCTCGGCCTCGAGCGCATCCTCCCGGTGCTGTTCAGACACTGCCATCGACTTGACGCGCATTCTGGGCGGCGCCACCGACGACCTCTGGCCTCGCGCGATGCCCAAGCGCAACTCAGGAAGCAGTGAACGTGCATATAATCGTGCCACAGCCGCATCGTCTACCACGGCGCGTGCGGCAAGCGTCCTCGCGGTATCTGTTTCGCCGGCTCGGTGTTCGCCGCCATCGAGGCTCGGGCGCCGCGCGAGACCGCGGCGTTCGGCATCGCGCTGGACGCGTCGCCCGAGGCGGTCAAGGCCTCGCTCGAGGCTCGCGTATAAGGAGTGCAGGATCTGACCGCCTGCGTGTATCGCGCTCGGCGATGACGACGGTGTCACGCCGCTGCGCTGGCGTCGAACCCTTGGCGCTGGCCAGCGCATGACCGGCGTCGCTGGTCCCTGCGTGTCCAGCCCCAGCGGGAGACGGACTATCACCGATTCGATCGAGGCGCGCTTTGCGCATCCTGACGTGGACGCGGATCAGAGGCTGTATTCGCTGCTGGTGTTCCGCGAGTACCCGGACGTGGTCTATGCGCAGCCGCTCGCGTGCGGACGACCTTTTGACGAGGTTCGCAAGGCGCTGTTCCGGACCTACGGCAAGCCGATCAGCGAAGTACGCCGCGAGCGCGTCGCCTCGGCATCACCAACCGCATCAGAGCCTCGGGCTTGGCGGGCGACGTCAGCGCGAGGATTACCCGGTCCGCTATCTTTGGGCGGTCGAGGGCACTCTGCCCGAGCGCCGAGCACGAAGACGCCTCCTGCGATTGCAAGAGCGCGCTACGTCAAGGCGGCGATCGAGATTTCGAGGTCGCCTTCGACGAAACCTCCCAACGCGTTCTACGTGCTGAGCCTGAAGTTGCTGGTCGAAGATCCCGATCTGCGCGCGCCGGATGCGTGGAACGCGCGGTTGTAGCAACAGCCGGCGATAGCCTCAGGCGTGGAGTCTCAACAGGTCGTCCCCATCGATGCTTAGTCGGCTGATGGGAGAGCGTCCGGCTAGGTGACGACAGTCTCCAGACTCGTATTGCAACACCGCCCTAAGTCTATCAGGCCGGCGTCGCCAAACCCAAAGGTTTCCGGGGCCGTTGGTTTAACCGCAACGCGATCTGGTTTAGGTGCGACTGAGAGTAACCGTGAGAGATCGGTCCCCTTGGGAAGTAGACACTGGTGGTTTTCGTTGCTGCGGCGTTGCCACGGACCGCGCGGATCGCAGAAGCGGGCCCCAACACTCGTGGCAATCGTGAAGCGCTTATCGTTGGCCATCACCGGTCGTCCCCGCACCGATCAGGCTCACCGGGAATTTCCCACTCGGCGAAAGCACCGATTGACGACATCGCGCGATCGCTGCGGATCAACTCCGTGCTGCGACCACGTAGTGAGGACACCGTGCCCGCGAAGCCCTTGCAGCTCATCCTGGCGAGGTAGTTGGCGAGCCCCGTGTCGATGCCGATCCTGCTCTACGACGCGAGGCACGCTCGTACTTCAACGGAGCCCGCCGAGGCGATACTCAACCCGGCGCTTCAATGAACAGGAGAAATCCTCTTCGACGAGCTAGTCGCTTTCGGAAGCCGCAGGACGAGGCGTCGCTTCCTCGCGCCCGAGGAACGTCCGTCAGAGTCGCGCGTGCGGGAGCGCCGCCCGGTCTCACGAACGGTGTGGCTGCGCGCTCCGGGACCGAATGGAAGCACCTCGGGGTGACCACTGTTCCGTTGATCGGCGAAGGGCGACAACCTGGCTGGGCCTGCTGCATCCTGTTCTGGGAGATATGACGTACGAGTCACGCTGTGGGACGGCGAGGCTCGCTGGCCCGGCGACAGCACCGCGCGTTACGGCGGCAATACCTCGTGCGTGTCTGTGCGTGGACGCGAAGGAACCGATGGTCGTACTCGACGCCGGAACCGGCATCCGCCGCATGGCGGCGCATCGATCGACCGGGGTGCGCCGCGTCGATGTCCTTCTGACGCATCTGCACATGGACCACATTCAGGGACTCGGCTGCTTGGCCCTTCTACCAGCCCGGACATGGAAGTGCACGTCTGGGGGCCTGCGAGCACGCAGGTGAGCCTGCAGGCGCGCCTCATGCGCTACCTCTCGCCGCCGCTCTTCCCTGTCGGGCTACGCGAGCTGCCGTGCCGGTTGCACCTGCACGAGGTTGGGGATGCTGAAGCCGACATCGGCGAATTCCGCGTCGGCACGTCCCGCGTATGCCATCCCGGGCCCACCGTGGGATACCCGCATTGCCGGACGGCGCCGGCAAAGGTTGGCGCGACCTACCTGCCCGACCACGAGCCACGCGCTCGCAGCAGCGCTCACGTTTCCGTCGACTGCGCGCGCTGCGCGTGGACATCAGGCGGCACGCTCGCCGAGCGCGCCGATCTTTTGATTCACGACAGTCAGTATCCCGTGCACGAATCACCCGGGACGCAATGTCGGCTCGGGGCCCCAGCTCGCTACGCCACATGCTCGACTTCGGCTCGCTCGTGGAGACCGGACCATCTCGTGCCGTTTCATCACGACCCGGGACATTCCGACGCCGACATCGATCGCCTGATGGCGGAAGCGATCAGCGACGCGAAACCATAGCATCGCGTGACACCAGGACGCGAGGGGATAACGTTCGAAATCGCGTAAGAGAAACACGCCAACACCTTTCTCCACCGCGTGCGCTGCAAGCCGCCATTTCAGGCAAGCGAGATCGGCTTCGCAATTGCCGTCGGTAGGTATGCCTTGGTTGCCCGCGTCATTGCGACCGTGGCGGCCATCGGAACACTATCAAATCCTGATGTACGTCGAAAGGCAGGGTCAACCTAGCGGCGGCTTCTCTCGCCGTGAACCGTTCGGAATCAGGTCAATCGCCTCTAGCATCGCTTTTGGAACCACCTAAGGCTCGGTTAAGACTCCGGCGATACGCTCAACCTCGATCCGGCGGGTCGTCGACCCGGAGAGCAGGCGCGATGGCGTCGCCCGCGCGCCTATTGACTTTAGTTTCCGGCCCTTCTATACTTGGCGACAGAACAAAACGCCGTTCTATGTAACGCCCAGAACACGTCCATTTCGGAGGGTTGGGCTCAGTTCCCAGGGCGCGCGTTCGAGCCCCTCGATTCGTCCGCATGGAATCAACCAAGAGGAGGGTTCAGTAGATGACGTCACACGCGATGCGCCTGGCGTTCTCGCAGCCAGCGCGCTTATCCTCAGCCACGTTTGGAGGAGTCGCCGCGCGCAGCGAGACGCGCGAGCCCACCGTCGCCGTGCCGACGAACAGCGAACGCGATCCCGGGCACGAGGACAACTTCGACGTGCACTTACAACGTCTGCCGCGGGACGGATCCCCGCTGCTACCACCCGTGGGTGGAGGACCGGAAAAACAAAGGTTCTGCTCTACTACGCGAACGGCCGGCCCGCGCCACGCGAACATCCAGCCGGCGCTTGCGGCACTGGGCTGGGACCCGCCGCTGTCCGGCGACGCAAAACGTCGCGCAAAGGGCCATCACTGAGCTGGCTAGAGGCGGTGGGCGTCGGAGGTCCATTGGACCGAGGACGATCAATACGTTGGCTGGCCAGCTCGGACCGAACTCGGACTACAAGGCAGTGATCTTCACTGAGCAATAGCCGCGACACGCTGTGGAAGCATGGCAACGCTGGCGGCAGCCTGCCGCCGTCAACACCACGACCGGCGCGCACCTCGACGCGCGGCAAGACGGCGCTGCGGCAGTTCATTCGCGCCGGCGGCGGCTTCGTCGGCATCCACAACGCCTTCGGCACCGAGTACAACTGGCCGTGGTACGAAGGTCTGCTCGGGAATGCCAACTACTACGATCACGGCCAGTTCCAGGCTGGCGACGTCGTAATCGTCGCGAAGAACGACTCGTCGACCGAGCGGCCTTCCGGCAGCGTTTCGGCTTCAGAGACGAGTGGTACAACTTCGTGCCGTACCCGACCAACGTGAAGTTCCTGGCGACCGTGGACGAGAACTCGCTCGCAACGAAGCGTACGGTGCATCCCGGCCACGGCGACTTTCCATCCGGTCGCCTGGTGTCAGTACTACGACGGCGGCCGTTCGTGGGTGACTTCGCTGGGCCACGACGCGCAGGCGTTCACCGACGGCTCGGGGTTCCCCGGGCAGGCGGAGTTCAAGAAGCTGATCGTCAACGGCATCCTGTCGGCGATGGGCGACGTTCCGTTCTGCGAGTAGCGGCACTGCAGTTGGCATGTGAAGGAGCCGGGACCCGTCGGGTCCCGGTCTCTTTTTGCGGGTCGCTGACGCGTGGCATCGACGGGCGGACTCAGTCAGTGGATCGTTGACCACGCCCGTCGTCGAGAATCGCGACATCGCGCGTCCGGCACTCCGTCGGTGCCAACCGCGGAGATGTCGCGCCACCGTGATGCTGGATGTGCCTCCGGCTCGCGTGGCTTCGAGCTGCAGCGCGATCAGCGTTCCCGCGACCGGCGATCGACAAGTCCGTTGCTCACGCGAAACGCGACCTGAACGTTGCCGTCGCTGGGCTCTTGCGCGACCGGTCTCGCTGGGAATCCCCGCCTGCTGGGCGTAGTCGGCCTTCGGTCCAGCCCGGCGAGCGCGAGCTCGTGGACTTCGTCGAAGGTCGACGGTGAAGAGCAGCTCGCGCACGCCGACGATCCGGCTTCCGGAGCTCGATGTGCGCATCGGAAGACCTGGCCACCGCCGCGTCGGCGGGCGCCTGTACGCGCAGGCGCACCGGCGCAGCGCTCCCTGCCCGAATCGCGGGCGGCGGCGGCGCGGCGCGGCGGGCGGTATCGTCGGCGGCACCGCCTGCGACCTCGCCGGCACCGCTTGACGAAAGGCGCGACCGGCGGCGCGTCGGGTCCGTCGCGCGCTGCTGCATCGCATCACCGCCCGGCGGAAACGGGCGGTCGTCGCGCCGTCCCGCGCCGGGCGTCTCCGGCCAGACCGGGCACGATCGCCACCAGGCACAGGCGCCACGACGACGATCATCGACAATCCGCTGCCGGTCTGTTCGTCATCCTGCGTGGAGGCGAATCTCACGCCGCGCTTCCACGACATCGGGATCACGACGAGCACGTGATTCCGCACAGAGCGGCAACCGATGACCTGCCGCCGCGCACGCGGACCGCGTGTCGCGTCGGCTTCAAGAAACATCGAAATTTCGTATTGACTTCAAGTTCGGTTTCTATAATACCGCGGGCGGCGGACAAAACGGTGTTCTGTCTGGACAGAACGCGACGCCATCCAGACACGGAGTTCCGGCGTTACCGACCGATCAGTGGACCTGCGAGTCAACGGCAGCGCACTAGGAGGCTGCGCAATGAACGCGAAGATCATCGTGTCGTCACTGGATCGCCGCGGCGAGTGATGACGAGTTCGTCCCGTGCCAATGGCGGGCGCGGCAAGGACCTGGATTAAGTGCTGTACGCCCGCCGACCAGGATTGGCCGACAGTCAGCGGCAATCTCGGACAGCAGTCGTTATACGTCGCTTTACGCAAATCACCAAGGCGAACATCAACAACCTCGGTCCGGCGCTGGATAGTGCACGTCTCGGCCGTGCCTGCAACCACGCCGACTGCGTCTCCCGGTACGACCGACGGCGGCCAGCAAACCTCTCCGATCGCCGTCGACGGCGTCGTCTATTCCGAAACGCCCAACGGCGACGTCATCGCGGTCGACGGCGCGACGGGTGCGGTCAAGTGGAAGTGGCACCCGACCACCGCCAAATAGCGGGTTCGGTCCTACCGGCACTCGCCGCGGCCTCTCGGTGGGTGGCGGTCGCGTTTACACGCTTGCGGCCGGCAACCGGGTTGTCGCTCTGAACCAGAACACCGGCGCGCAGATCTGGGCGGTGGTGCCCACGCGCTCCCGCAGGCGAGACGACCCTCGGCAATATCGCCAAGGTCGCGACGATGTACTACAACGGCAAGGTCTACATCGGCACGAACGATGGCAACCGCAACGCCTTCTTCGCTCTGGACGCGGCCACCGGTGCCATGGCCTGGACGCCGTTCTACGGCGGAGCCAAGGCCGGAACGATGGTCACCGACGTCAACGGCAAGACGTGGTTCGCGGGCGACACCTGGATGTGCGCGACGGATGGAAGCACAGCCTGCCCGCACGGCACCCCGCAGAACACCTGCGCGCTTACCGCAGGCGCCTCGCCGTGGATCCACGGTTCGATCGATCCCGCGCTCAACATGGTCTACGTTGCATTCGGCAACGTGCGCAGCTGCGGCTCGTCGCAGGACGCTTCGGGACGCCCCGGCACCAACCTGTTCTCCAACTCGCTGGTCGCGTTGGACGCGACGACAGGCGCCTACAAATGGCACTTCCAGTCGAACCTTCACGGCCAGTGGGACATGGACAACACCCACAATCCGACGCATGGCCGACGTGACCATCAACGGCCAGCCGAGGAAGGTGATCTATTACGGCACGAAGCAGGGCAGGACGTTCGTGCTCGATCGCACCACCGGCTTGCCGGCGCTGCCCGTCGAGTACAGGACCGTCAGTGCAGGACTCGCGCCAGAGATTCCTGGCCGGTGCAACCCTACCCGGCCGCGCCTCAGCAAGCACTGGCTTCCGGACTGCGTTGCGTACCAGAATCTGGGCTCGGAGATCCCAGGTCTCGTGCACCGCGCGGTGCCCAACTACAACGGGTATCAGGCAGAGCCGGACCCGGCCAACCCCGGCCAGTTGCGGTTGGTCACCACGGCCCCGACCGGTGCCATAGCAATACGTAACTG
>ERZ1370068.1816-contig-1176_pt1 | contig 25318 bp, 49 predicted proteins | sample MGYA00561227_ERZ1370068 | MGnify/ENA primary metagenome ERZ1370068 (study PRJEB38410, sample SAMEA6850437) | metagenome | study: Metagenomic assessment of the ecological functions of the soil: analysis of the soil microbiota associated with the...
GGGCGTACGGCGTCCATGCGCGTAATACCGCCGCTCACCATCGGGCTGTGGGGATCGCCGTCGCGATCGGCGAACCGGTGGTGGTGATTCACGTGGTGCCCCGCCCACCAGAGCGGGCCCCTTCTGCATCGCCGCGGTGCCGACGAACGTCCAGGAAGAAGCGCGCCGCGCCGGTCATCTGGAACGCGCGGTGCGCAAAGCAGCGGTGGAAGGCCAGCGTCAACCCGACCGCGCGGCTGAAGTGCGACACGGCTCCACAGCGCGAGAGCAGTCCCCACGTGAACGGCACGAAGAAGGATACGAGACCGCCGAGGCTCTGAACCGGCCCAGAAGATGAGGATGGCGACGAGACTTTGTCAGCAAGGATCGTCTTTCGAAAAACAAAAGGGCGGGAGATTCGCCCCCGGTATCGATCCGCGCAAGGCAAAATCTGCCCGGCCCCTTTTGTGATTGGTCTGTTTTACAGCTCCCGCAGCGCCATCGGGATCGGCAGCCTGATGGCGCGGATGAGCCGGGAACAATCCCCGATCAGGCCCATGACGAGCGCGTAGATGAGACCCATCGCGAGCAGCAGGGGTGCACACGGAATGCAAATGCCACCTCGGCTGAACGTCTGAAAGTTCATCGTCGACGTTTGATAGCCGTTGAAGCGCCAGGGCGCGCCGAGCCCGCCGATGAGTCCGCCGATGCCGCCGAGCACGAGCGACTCACCGAGCATAGACACGAGCACGGAGATCGTATTGAACCCGAGCGCACGGAGCGTCGCGACTTTCTCGCGCGCGATCGCCACGGCCGTGGCCATCGTCGAGAATCGCGCCGAAAATCGCGCCGATGCCCATGAGACCCGCGATCCCGAAGCCCGATCGTGCGGATCAGCCGCGTGCAGCGCCTGCGACTGTCGCGGCGTAGTATTCGTTCTCGCGGCGGATCGCGACGTTGAGCTGCGGGTTCGACGTGAGCCAGTCGCGGAACGTGTCGAACGAATCGCGGTCGACTCGAGCCGCGCCAGCACCGACTGATAGCGAGTTGCCGCGCCGATACGCGCCCTGCAGCACGCGCGCGTCGCACCAGATCTCGGTCTCAGCACACGCGCCGTCGGCCTCGAAGATCGCCGACGACCTGTCCAGCGGTTCTGTCCCGAGACGATCGTCTCGCCGACGTTCGAGGCCCACGAACTGCGCCTGCGCGCCCCGGCCGACGATCACCTCGTTCGTGCCGAACTGCAGCATCCGGCCCTCGACGATCGACGACCTCCTCGCGCACGCGGCATGCCGGCCGGCTCGATGCCGCGCATCGGCACGTTGGCCGGCGCGTCAGGCGTCGACTTCTTCGGCAGGTCGATGATCACGTAGCAGCTCCGCCGACGCCAGCGGCGCCTGGCCGTCGCGGCGGATGCCGGGCGCCTGCTTGATGACGTCGACGTCCGGCGCCGTCGAGGCCGCTCGTCATCTCGCTGTCGGCGCCGCTCCGCATCACCAGCGCGCGGTCGGGCGATCCCGACCCCGCATCGCCGCCGAGAACCCGGCGGCGATCGACAGCACCGACACGAACACGATCGACGACGCCCGCGATGCCGACGACGGCCACCGCCGAGGAGCCGAGCCGCGCTGGGATCGTGCGGCAGGTTGAGCGCGTGACGGCGACGGTCTGTCTGACATCCAGCGCCATGCACGTCAGCGCCTCTCGCTCGCAGCGCGTCGGTGATCTTGCAGCCGCATGGCGCCGCCATCGCCGGCAGCAGCGCCCGCCAGCAGCGCCCATCGACGACCATGAGCGCGACGCCGATCGCGACGATCGCGCGGCGGGCAGCACGAAGATCGGCAGCATGCCGCCGGTCGGATCGCCGCGCTGCACGAACAGCCAGGCGACGCCGCAGGCCGAGCCCGCCGCCGACGCAGCGCGATGAACAGCGATTCGGCGAGCACGAGCGCCAGGATCGCGCACGTCCGGAGAACCCGAGCGTCTTCGAGCACCGCCGAGCTCGCTCGTGCGCTCGCGCACCGACTGCGCCATCGTGCTTGCCGGCCACCAGCAGAATCGTGAACAGCACGGCGACGAGGAATCGCGATCATGATCGCGCCGATGTCGCCGATCTGCTTGGCGAAGCCCTCGACGAAGCCCTTCTCGGTCGTCGTCTTGGTCTCGGCCGACGAGTTGGCGAACATCTCGTCGAACGTCGCGGCTCATCTCCACCGACCTGCGACGGATCGGCGATCTTGACGACATACCAGCCGACCGTGCCCGTCGCCGCTCGGCGCGGTTCTCGTCGAGGTAGTCGTAGCGGAAGAAGAACTGCGTCTTGTCGACGCCGTGGCTCGCCGTCGTAGATGCCGACGATGTTGAACTCCCAGGCGTGCTGCCGCTGCTTCGGCCGCCAGATCGTGCCCGTGAGCGGAATGCGATCGCCGACCTTCCAGCCGAACCGTTCGGCGAGGTCGCGGCCGACGATCGCGCCCTGCCGATCGGCCAGCCACGCCTTGCACCTGCTCCGGGCGGCAGCTGTGAACTCCGGATAGATCTTGCAGGAACGGCTCCGGGCTCGACCGCGATGCTGCGCGAAGAAGTTCGACGGATCCTGGTAGACGCCGCCGAACCACGTCTGGTGCGTGGCCAGCTTCGACGCCCGGCACCGCTGCAGGCGCGCCTGATACGACGATCGGCAGCGGCATGATGAGGCTGACCTTGTGGATCAGCACCAGCCGATCGAGCCCCGCGACGTCGACGCCGAAGCTGAACGCCGTGCGGATCGTCATCAGGATGCCGAACAGCAGGAACGCGACGAAGATCGACAGCAGCGTGAACGTCGTGCGGAACTTCCGCCGCCAGAGGTTGCTTCCAGACGAGCGGCAGGAACTTCATGCCGACCGCCTCCGTCGAGCAGCGCCCTTGTCGAGATGCAGCGTGCGCGTGCGCGCGCTCGGCCGCGCGCGGATCGTGCGTCACCATGACGATGGTCTTGCCGTGCTCGCGGTTGAGCGCCTGCAGCAGGTCGAGGATCTCGTCGCCGGCCTTGCGATCGAGGTCGCCCGTCGGCTCGTCGCACAGCAGCAGCGTCGGATCGGTGACGATCGCGCGGGCGATGCCGACGCGCTGCTCCTGGCCGCCCGACAGCTGACGCGGATAGTGCTTCGCGCGATCGGCGAGGCCGACGACCTTCAGCGCGATGCGCGACGCGCTTCGCGCCGCTCGGCCTTCGACAGCTTGGTGAGCAGCAGCGGCAGCTCGACGTTGCGCTCGGCGGTCAGCACCGGCAGCAGGTTGTAGAGCTGGAAGACGAAGCCGATGTGCTGCGAGCGCCAGCGCGACAGCTGGCTGCCGCACAGCGCGCTGATGCGCACGCCGCCGACGTCGACGCGCGCCGCCGGTCGGCGTGTCGAGGCCGCCCATCAGGTTGAGCAGCGTCGTCTTGCCCGAGCCGGACGGCCCCATCAGCGCCAGGAAATCGCCCTGCGGGATCTCGAGGTTGACGCCCTTGCAGCACGTCGATGCGCTCGCTGCCGCGGGTGAAGTACTTGTGGACGTCGCGGACCGACCAACGAGTCGTTCATGCTCATGATCGCGTCTCCTGCACCGTGACGCTACTACGCCGCCGTCGGCGACAGTCCGGGCGGCGGCGAGACGACGACGCGCTCGCCGGCGTTGAGTCCGGCGAGCACTTCGACGCCGATCGCCGTCGGCGCCGCCGGTCTTGACCGCGCGCCGCTCGACGATGTCGTTCGCCGACGACGAACACGATACGTCTGATTGTCCGTCGGTCCGTGATCGGCGGCCTTCGGCACGAGCGTCGACCGGCCGCGCCGCGCGGCGCCGCCGTCGCGTCGCGTCTCACGAGGAACGTGACCTTCACGCCCATGTCCGGCAGGATCCGCGGATCGAGCTGCCTTGAAGCGCGATGCGCACGAGCACCGTCGCCTTCTGCCGATCGGCCGTCGGCACCATCGTGATGACGCGCGCCGGGATCTGCCAGTCGGGATACGCGTCGAGCACGGCCGTGACGTCCTGCTCCGGCTGCACGCGGTTGATGTAGCTCTCGTTGACGTCGACTTCGATCTCGAGCGAGCGCATGTCGACGATCGTGCAGATGCCGGTGCGCGTGAAGCCGCCGCCGGCCGACACCGGCGACACCATCTCGCCGGGCTGCGCGTCCTTCGAGATCGCGACGCCGCTGAACGGCGCGCGGATGATCGTGTTGTCGAGATCGGTCTGCTGCAGCTCGATCTGCCGCTCGGCGACCCGCACCTGCTCGCGCGCGGCCGCGATGCGCGCGTCGAGCGAGTCGACCTCGGCCTGCGCCGCGTCGACGTCGGCCTGCGTCGACGAGCTCGTCCGCGACGCAGCTGCGTCCGCGCGGCGCGAGCGTCGACGCTGCGCCTCCGTCGAGGCGCACTTCGCTTTCGTCGACGCTGCGTCGCGCGGCCTCCGCCTGCGCCTCGGCCAGCGCCAGCGCCGCGCGCAGCGTCGAGTCGTCGAGCCGCGCGAGCACCTGGCCTTCGCGGACCGCCATGCCCTCCTCGACGTTCACTTCGACGACCTTGCCCGGTGATCTTGGAGGACACGGTCGCCGCGCCGGCGCGCCGTGACGTAGCCCGGAGGCATTCAGCACCGCGCGCCTGCGTGCCCCGCGGCTCGCTCCGGCACACGGTCGCGATCTCGACGGCCACCGGCCGCTCGCGCGTGGCCCATCGCCAGCCGGCGACACGCGCCGGCGCCGAGGACGGCGATGACCACGATCCAGGCCACTCCAGCGGGACCACCGCGGCGGCGGTCTGGTTCCCGCTCGATGCGCAGCGCCGCCAGTTCGTCCTTGAGCTCGGGCATCGGAGCCGCATAAAAGAAAACGGGGCGCTCAGGCCCCGCGGTCGAAGATCAGATCGTAAGATCCCCAAATCGCCGATCGAAGAGGCCTACCCTTCCTCTTCGCATTCTTCTTTCTCTGGCGGTCCGAGCCCTCGTCGAGGCTCGAAGCGCCTCGCGGTAGTCGAACAGCGGGAGATCGCGCACGTGGAGCGCCTGCGTGCAGGCCGGCGACTTCTCGTCGACGACGACGGTGACCGGACTGCCCTCAACGCCTTCGCGAAACGTGATACGGCATCCACAGAGCGAGCCGCGCGTGCGTGAATCCTTTCAGCATCTGCCTGTCATCATATCACTAGACATCTTCGAAAGCCGACGTCGGAAAGAACATTGCTGAGCGCTCGGCGTTGGAGCTGTCCGGTCTGCGGCCGGCCACTCACGAAGGGACGCCGCGTTGTTACAACAACGCCGATCTCGCTCTCGAACGTCTCCTTCTTCCCCATCCCCACGTGCTTCGAACAGATCTTGCCATCGCGGAAAATCATCATCGCTGACGGGCAGGCCGACCATCGGCCAGGTACGCGTCCTGGACGTTGTCCTTGCCGAGCCCCTGCAGGACCGGGTACATCGACATCTTCATCGCTTTGACGAACGGCGCGAGCTTGTCGAGCGGGTCGTCGGCCGAAATGCCAATCACCTGCAGACCGGCTCTCTCCCGTTACTTTTGCTGGAACTCGATGAACCACGGGATCTCGACCTTTGCAAAGGACCGCAACCAGGTGGCCCAGAAATCGAGCAGAATGATCTTTGCCCCTGAAAGTCTGACAGCCTCACGTCCTTGTTTCAGCGACGTCCTTGAGCGCGAAGTCGAGCGGCGCGGGCTTCGCATTGGCTGGACACGCGGCACCGGCCTGCTGGGCGAACTCGAGCGTCTCTGCCGCCAGCCACGGCATCTCGGCGCTCACCACGGTCCATGCGAGCGCACACGCAGCCACCGTCGCCGCCATCCATCGAAATCGCATCAGATCGCTCCTCTGGTCCGTAGTTAGCAGTCAGCAGTTGCAGTTGACAGTCCGGCTATCAGCTGTCAGCTATCAGCTCTGCTCGGTCAGCTGAAAGGCAGCCGGGAGCTGAGAGCTGAAGCCAGTGTCACCTACTATAGTGTAACCCCGTGCGAACGAACAGGGCCATCCGCCTCGAAGTCCACTTTCGGCTCGCGCGCAATCAGCACCGAAGGTGCGATTGCCGACCGACCAGATCGCCGCCCGCGCCCGAGGGTATCGAGCACCTCGTCCTTCCGCGTGTCGTTCAGCAGCATGAACAGCGAGACAGGTCGCCCCTCATGGCGGCACAGTGATGTGGCGCCACGCGGCCCTGGCCGTAGAGGCACGTCCGCTCACCGACCAGCTCGAGCGCCGCCCTGATCGGGCCGCTCCGGCAGATGCGCAGGCCATCCTGAACTTCGACGCGAGCGCATACTCGACGGGACCCGGCGAGCCGCCCGGTGCCGTTGAGGACTCTGCGTCAGAAAACATTTGACGTGGTCGGCCGCCAGCTCCGCAGCCATGACGTGCGTGGATGCGTTCTGTGATCTGATAGAGGCGACAGCGCCTGCGAGCAACGAGGAGCAGCGTCGCCGCCAGGGCGAGCGGCGCGGTCCGCGTGACAAGCGGACCAGAGGTTCAGGGTCTTAAAGGTTCCAGGGTTCAGAGGTTCTAGGGTTCTTAAAGGTTCTAAGGTTCTGAAGGTTCTATGGGTTCTAAAGGTTCTCAGTGGTTCTTCCACCTCTGAACCCTTGGAACCGCTAGAACTTCTCGAACCTCCAGCGTTCCCAGCATCGCGCACTTCGTGCGCAGGGCGTCGGAGGCGCGATCTCGCTGCAGGGCCGATCGCCGCGCGCGCACCAGATCGCGAACGGCCTGCTCGACGGCCACGCGCGCGCGACACGGGGGCACGCGTGCAGGTGCTGGGGCGACGGCCTCACGCTCGACGCCCCGGAAGCTCCCCGCCGACATACGGGGTGAGAGCGGATCGATGGACGGGCAATCAGGCATTGACAGGTTTCAGATGGTTGAGCTGGTTGAAGCAGCATCCGCCGGCCGCGCGAAATACGCGACATCACGGTGCCTCGCCGGGATCTCGAGCATGCCGGCGATCTCGGCGTAAGAAAACTCTTCCACGTCCCGTAGCCAGACCGCCTGGCGGAAGGCCTCGGGCAGCGCATCGGATCGCCGCCTGCAGGTCGGGACCGAGCGTGTCGCGCAGCAGCAGCGTTTCGGGCGTCTCGACGTGCGCCCGCGCCGTCGGCGACGTCGGCGGCGCGCTCGACGGTGTCGCTGTCGACAGTGACCCGTTTCGCGGGCGCGGTCCCGAAGCGCGGTGTGCGCGTGTTGTTGGAGGATGGTGAACAACCAGGCCCTCAAATTCGTTCCCGGCTCGAAGCCGTATCCGCCGCGCGGAACGCCTTGAGATATGTGTCCGCATGCAGGTCTTCGGCGTCCGCAGGCACACGCGTCGAGCCGCAACGCGGTGCGATAGAGGCTGTCGAGCGACGCCAGCGCCTCGGCCTCGAACGCCGCGGTCATGGGCGAAGTGCCGCCCGCCTCGCTGCCGGTCTGACCGCTGGCATACCCATGTCGCTCCGGCGCGCGAGGATGTAAACCCTGGCGCGCCCTGCATTATTCCAGCCTCCGCTCGCCGATACGCGGCGAGCTGCGGCTCAGCAGGCCTCAGCACCCGTGGAGGCTGCCGCGCCAAAGCGCCAGTGCGAGGTCCGCGGCGCGGCGGCGGGTCGCTGGCCCGGACTCTCGAGACGGAGGTCAGGTCCGAGTATAGCCTGTGCCTCGGAGCGGGTCACCCCCGGCATGCCGCGGAGGACAAGGCGGGCTCGGATGACCACACCACGGCCAAACCGCTCAGCACACGGTTTGCAGGGCTCTCGGCGGCACGGTAAAGATCAATCCGTTCAAGGGGCGTTCCTGTTCGAGGTGCTGTATATGCGCATGCGCGACGTTTCGCGTGGTCGGTCGGCCTCCCAGTCGCCGCTGTCCGGCCTGGCTCTGGGCATCGCTGCCGCGAGTGTTCTGCTCGTTGGTCACGCCGTGCCCGCCGCCGCGCAAACCAGGGTTCATCCCATACTTCCGGCAAGAACAACATCCACTACGACAACTTCGACTGGCAGATCTACACAGACCGATCACTTCGAGATCTACTACTACCCTGAGCTCGAACAGCACCTCGAGCGGGTCGCCAGCTACGCCGAGAGCGCCTATCAGCAGATCAGCGCCGACCTGCAAGCACGACCTCGTCGGTCAAGGTGCCGCTGATCCTCTTCAAGACCCACAGCGAGTTCGAGCAGCAGAACGTCGATGCCCGGCGCCGCGCAGGAAGGCGTCGGCGCGTTCGCCGAGCCGACGCCGCGAGCGGATGCTGATGCCGATCGACGATCCGCCGGATCGGCTGTACGGCCTGATCGCGCACGAGCTGACGCACCAGTTCGAGTTCGACATCATCCCGCAGGTCGCTCATCCGCCGCAGCGTGCCGCTGTGGGTGAACGAAGGCCTGTCGGACTACGAGCGCGGCCAGTGGACGCCGCTCGACCTGATGACGGTGCGCGACGCCGCGGTCGCCGACATCGTGCCGAAGATGAGCCGAGCTCGAGGGCTACGGCAACGCGAGCAACCCGCGGCTCGATCTACAACCTCGGCCACGCGGTCTTCGAGTTCATCGAGGCGCAGTTCGGCAAGGAAGGCATCCGGCAGTTCCTCTTCGCGCTGCGCAAGAGCGTCATCGGCGGCGGCGAGGACGCCTACGAAGAAGCGCTTCAAGATGAAGACGGACGAGTTCGACCAGGCGTTCGAGCGCTACCTGAAGGAGCGGTTCAAGCCGTTCCGCGACAAGGAACGGCCGGCCGACTACGGCCGCGATCTGGCGCCGAACCGCGAGAAGACGCACGTTCGCCGAGGCGCTTGTCGATCGCGCCGTCGCCGTCCGGCGATCTGATCGCGGCCGTCACCGGTCAACCGCAAGGATCGGCGAGCTCGACATCGTGCTCATCTCGGCGAAGGACGGATCGGTCGTCCGCAACCTGACGCAAGGGCTTCGACAAGGACTACGGGCTTCGACCACATCGTCCAGCTGAACGGCGAGCGGTGCGCGATGCCGTGGATGTCGTGGTCGCCCAAGGGCGATCGCCTCGCGTATTTCGTGCGCACCGAGAAGGAGCGCACGCTGATCGTCCAGAACGTGCTGACGCGGAAGATCGAGGAGCGGATCGCCGATGAAGTCGGTGGACGAGCCGGAGTCGCCGAGCTTCTCGCCCGACGGCCGGACGGTCGCGTTCGCGGCGCTGCGCGGCGGCATCGGCGACATCTTCACGGTCGATCTGCGACGCCGAAGCGATCACCAACCTCACCAACGACGACTTCGCCGACTACGGGCCGACCTACTCGCCCGACGGCAAGTTCATCGATCTACAACGCGCGCGTCAGCGGCAACCAGAAGCTGTTCCGGCTCGATCTCGACACCGAAGAAGAAGACGCAGATCACCTTCGGCACGCATGGACGAGACGGCGGCGCAGTTCATCGACGACCACACGATCGTGTTCTCGTCGACGGCCACCGATCCCGACGTGCCGCTCGATCCCGAGGTCGCGAAGAACGGCAACATCTACAACATCTGGACGCTCGACCTGAAGACCGGCGAGCTGCGGCAGTTCACCGACGCGCTCGGCGGCAACTGGTCGCCGGTCGTGCTGCAACGACGGCAAGACGAACCGCATCGCCTTCGTCAGCTACTACAAGGGCGACTACGGCATCCACACGCTCGAGCGGAAGGAGCCGCTGCACACGGCGGCGACGTCCGACTTCGGCGCGCCCGGCCCGATCATCGACTTCCAGGCGCCGCTCGCAGCACACGCTGGTGGCCGACAACGCGCGCAAGAAGGGCACGTTCGAGAAGATGTTCCTCGAGGGCCGGCCGCCGGTGAACATCGGCGTCACGAGCAGCGGCGACGTGTTCGGCGGCACGCAGATCACCTTCGGCGACGTGCTCGGCGACAAGCAGTTCAACTTCTACGCCGCGTCGATCTCGCAGTACCGCACGCTGTCGCTCGCGCTACGTCAACCTGTCGCGCCGGTTCCAGTTCGCGCTGCAGGGCTTCTCGCAGACGCAGTTCTTCTACGGCACAGCTCGGCGGGGTCTTCTACGATCCGACGCTCGCGCCGTTCATCGAGCCGCGACCACGCGATCGCGACGCGAACCGTGCGCGGCGGCAGCGCGCTTCGGCATCTACCCGTTCGACCGCTACCGCCGCGTCGAAGTTGTCGGCGGCGGCTCACGCAGCTCAACGAGGCAGTACAACGATCCCGACCTGCAGGCGTACGCGGACAGCTATCAGCAGCAGCACTACCGGCGGCAGCACGATCTTCCGCAACGGCACGCTCGTGCCGCTCGGCGTCGCGTTCGTCCAGGAGACGACGGTCTTCCGCGAGTTCGGCCCGCTGGCCGGCAGCACGATGCGCGCTCGCCTACGACGTCGCGCCGAAGATCGGCAGCACGCTGTCGCGCCAGACGCTTCGACGGCGACGCGCGCTACTACCAGCGGCTCGGCAGCAGCGGCGCTGCTCGCGCTGCGCGTCGCGCGGCTTCAAGAGCATCGGCGACTACCCCGACTTCCAGCTACTTCGGCGGCAACTCGGAGATGCGCGGCTACGACTACCTCCAGTTCGTCGGCCAGAACGTCGCGTTCGCCAACGCCGAGCTGCGCTTCCCGCTCATCGAAGCGGCGCTCACGCCGATCGGCGTCATCGGCGGCATCCGCGGCGTGTTCTTCGCCAACATCGGCGGCGGCTGGTTCGACAACCAGGACTTCAGGTTCTTCGCCAACGACACGGAGCGGTTCCCGACGATCGTCGACTACGAGACGGATGCCGGCCGGCCGGATCACGACCGATCCGGTGACAAACCTGCCGACTCCAACCTACGGCGTCGATCAGACGGTGAAGCGGATTCCGGCTGCAGGACGGTCGCGCGTCATACGGCATTGGCCTCGAGACCTTCGCGCTCGGGTTCCCGATCCACTTCGACTGGGCGTGGCGGACGCTCTTCAACGAGGACTGGGAGAACGTCGCTCTTCGCGCGCCGGTCGGCAGCCAGCGAGTTCCGCAAGCCGCGGTTCTCGCGTCTGGATCGGATACGACTTCTGAGCACGACGATCACCGCTGAGGCTCGCGGAGCTCGCAGAGCTCACCAGCGATTCCTCAGCGGGCTCTAGCGAGTCTCGGCTGAGTCTGAACGTCGTGCCGATCCCGATGGACCCTCGCGCCGAAGCGCGCCGCCGACTCGCGACCGAGATGGTGCAGGTCGTGCTGCCGAACGACGCGAACCCGCTCGGGTTCATCCTCGGCGGCACCGTGATGCACCTCATCGACATCGCCGGCGCCATCGCCTGCCATCGCCACACGCGCAGCCTGCTCGTCACGGCCGCGCGTCGACGACCTGCAGTTCCTGCATCCGATCAAGGTCGGCGATCTCATCATCCTGAAGTCGCGCGTGACGTGCACCTTCACGACGTCGCTCGAAGTGCAGGTGGATGTGTATTCGGAGGAAACGCTGACGGGCCGGCGCGCTGCTCACGAGCCGCGCCTTCCTCACGTTCGTGGCCATCGTCGAGGGACGGCAGTCGCATCCCGGTCGCCGCCGCTGCTGCGTCGAGACCGACGAGGAGCGGCAGCGTGTGCGCTCAGGCGCAGGCGCGGCGCGCCGAACGATTGCGGAAAAGAACTCGCGACCGAGAGTTGACGCTCTGCGGAGGCCGCCCGCCTTCGAGGAATTGGCTTTCAGCCGCAGGCACGCTGCGCTCGAGATCGATGCCGACGCGGTAGTTGCTCAGGAACCTGTGCCCGACGATCCCGCCAAGCTGGAAGCCGAGCAGCGCGCTCGGCGCATGCAGGTTCAGCACGACGACCGGAAAGTTCTTGTACTGGATCGTGTCGAACGACAGATCGACGCCGGGCATCAGGAACGCGTCCTTGTCCCAGCCCGACGAGCCGAAGACCTTCAGCGCGATCCTGCCGCGCGGACGCCGGCCTGTCGAGCGCGTTGGCCGTCGCCGCGCTGATCGAGATCACTTCGCCGCCGGTATCGACGACGAAGTTCGCCGGGTGCTTGCCGTCCACCGTGCCGCGGACCGTCGCCAGCCGGTAGCAGCCGCAGCGGCAGCTCGAAGTCCGACGGCTCCGCCGGCAGCTGCTTGCCGAACGTCAGCTTCTGGGTCTTGTAGTCGATGATCATCGAGAAGCCCAGCGCGAGCGGCGACAGGCTCTCGGTTTCCTTCGCCGGAAGGTTGCGCAGCGGCGGCGCTCTTGATCAGGCACGGCACGTTGCGCAGCTTCGAGCGTGCCGAGCTCGAGCGAGTCGATGCGCGCCAGCTGCAGCCCGCGCAGCCCGATCGTCGCCGACGCCGGCGCTCAGCGTGTAGGTGATCGGCGTGATGCCGAGCCGCTGCGCGGTCGGCCGCGAGATGCACCGTGTTCTCCGAGCCGGTGTCGACGACGAAGTCCTGCGACACGACCGTCGTTGACCTTGGCGCGCACCACCACCTTGTCGTTCACCAGCCGGAAATCGACGGTGTAGATCTCGTCCTCGGTGCCGGGATCCATCTCGAACGGCACGCGCTGGCCGAACGACCGCAGGAACCTGATTTCCGCGCGCGACCACGCCGGCCTTGTCGCTCGTGTCCTTGTTCGGCAGCAGGTTGACGTAGTTCGTGAACGCGGCGGCCGCCTCCTCGTACTTGTGCATGCGCTCGTAGATCGCGCCGACGGTGTGGTGGATCTCGAGATCGCGCGGCGACAGGCGGAGCGCCGTCTGCGCCTCGTTCATCGCTTCGTCGAGCTGGCTCCTGCGCCGCGAGCGACCGCGCCATGCCGTGATGGCCGCGCGCGAGGTCGGGCGTGATCGCCAGCGCGTGCGCGATACTGATCTTCCGCCTCCTCGAAGAGACCCGGCCGCCCACAGCGCATCGCCGTACAGGTGGCGCGCCTCGGGATCGGCCGGCGCCGCCGTGACGAGCTGCATCGGCTTCGCGTGCGCGCGATGTCGAATTCGGCCACGCGCAGCGCCGACTGCGATGCACGCCGGTGCGCGCCGCGCGCGCGTCCGCGGAGTCGTCGGCGGTCAGCGCGCCGCTGATAGGCCTCGAGCGCATCCTGGTAACGTCCATCGGCGAAGAACTGGTCGCGCCGAGCTGAAGCTGAATCTCGCCTGACTCGGACTGCGGCGTGACGTCGGCGTTGATGAGTCAGCGACGCGGCCGCCAGGAGAGCCTGCGATCACCGCCGCACGGATGCCGCTTCGCATGGATCCTCCAGACCAGGACAGACAGGCCGCGATGCGCGTTACAAGAATCGGGCCGAGCCGCGCTCGCCACGGCAGGATAGCGTACTGCGCGCCGAGCTTTCGGAAACGAAAAGCGTCGAGAATCGGGAAAGCGGTCGCCGCGTCAGTGCGTGTAGTGCTCGATCGGCACGCCGTCGTACATCTCGTCGACGCGGAGGATCTGCGTCTCGCGGCTGTAGCTGCCCAGCTCGTAGTCCTCGCTCATGATGAGCGCCTTGATCGGCTTGGTCGGGCAGACTTCGGCGCAGAGCCCGCAGAAGCTGCAGCGCGACAGGTTGAAATCGAAGTAGTCGAGCACCTTGATCTTCTGGCCCGGCTCGCGATGGCCGCCGAGCGCGATCAGGTCGTCCGGGCACGCCTTCGCGCACTGGTCGCAGACGATGCAGGTCTGCGCGCCGGTGCCGGGCTCGGTCTGCAGCCGCAGCACGCCGCGGAAGCGCGGCGCCGTCGGCCGCCGCTCGGCCGGATACTGGAACGTGAACGCCGGCTGCGGCGTGTATTTCAGCGTGAGCCACATGCCCTTCAGCAGGTCGACGAGGAAGATCGTCTTGAGGAACTTGATGATGGTCTGCATCTACGCGCGCTCACCGATGAGCGTCGGCTCGGTGTCGCCCGACATGATGACGCGCTCCTTGCGGAGCACGGTGCCTTCCTTGCGAATCTTGTCCTGCAGCCGCATCAGCCCGTAGAGCAGCGCCTCGGGACGCGGCGGGCAGCCGGACACGTAGACGTCGACCGGCACGACCTTGTCGACGCCCTGCAGCACGCTGTAGGTCGGGAACGGGCCGCCGGCGTTCGAGCAGCTGCCCATCGAGATCACCCACTTGGGCTCCGGCATCTGGTCGTAGAGCCGGCGCAGCACCGGCGCCATCTTCTTGGTGACCGTGCCGGCGACGATCATCAGGTCCGACTGCCGCGGCGACGCGCGGAACACCTCGGCGCCGAAGCGCGCGATGTCGAACCGCGACGCCGACGCCGCCATCATCTCGATGGCGCAGCACGCGAGGCCGAAGCCCATCGGCCAGATCGACGATTCGCGCGCCCAGTTCAGCACGCGATCGATGCTCGTCGTGATGAAGTTGTCTTCGAACTTGTGGTCGATCAGACCCATGAGTCCAGTGCTAGTCTCTCGTTGCGTAGTACTCGCGTTCTTCGAGATGAACGACGCCCACTTCTGCGGCGTTTCGTCGAGCGAAAAGATCGCCTCGACCGGGCACGCCGGCACGCACGCGCCGCAGTCGATGCACTCGTCGGGATGAATATAGAGCATCTCGGCCGTCGCGAACGCCGGCTCGTCCTTCCGCGGATGGATGCAGTCGACCGGGCAGACGTCCACGCACGCCGTGTCCTTCGTGCCGATGCAGGGTTCGCAGATGATGTAAGCCATTCGGCCGTTAAGTTCTTCTGATAGAGAGGTTCAGCGACCATGGCTATCGTCCGTGCGCATGAGTGTCAACGGAACGACCAGAGGGCCACGCTGCTCGTCGCTTTCGACAGCGCTGGCGTTCGTCGGCTTGCCCGGCAGGACGCGGGACGTGCGGACCGACGCGACTCTGGCTCTTGATTGCGATGCCGTGCTGACGGCGCTCTTTACGCCTGCGCAGTCCGCAACTCGGCCGCTACGAGGTGTGTGCGACCCGCGAACCGCTCGACCGCCCTCGCGGAGCCGGACTGGCGGATCGAAGCGCTGCCGCCGCTCGACGCGTTTGGCGCAGCCGGGACGTACGACAGGGCCGCGCTCGCCGGCTGTACGGCGGCCGGCGCGCCATCGTCGCACGCGGGCTGGACCGAGGACGGCGAGCCGCTTCGAATCCATCACGCTGATTTCTCCTCATCCTGATGCGACGCTTGACGCGGCTCATGCCGGGAACGCTCGTCATCCGGCACGTTATAATCTCGCTGACAGGTGAGAATCGTGCCGTTCCGCGGGCGGCTGCTCGTGACGCTCGTCACCGTCGTGACGCTCGGCGCGAGCCTGCCCGCCGCGGGCCAGACGCTGCCGTACGAGCCGGTTGTGTTCGGCGGAGGACGGGTGACGATCGGCGGCGACGTGTCCGCGACCTTCAGCTGTGCTACGACCGCGACACCGACCGGTGTTCCGACGACAATGGATTCTTCAACTACACCGACTACGAGCACTCCGCGCTGCGGATGCTGCGTGTCGGCGTCACGGCCGCGGTGAAGGCCGGGCGAACGTCTATCGGTCCTCGGCGAGCTGCGCAGCGAGAACGTCGGGCGCCCCGCAACCGTACGCGCGTTGTACTGTCCGGCATCCGGCCGTGGACGTCGCGCGCATTCGACGTTCAGGTCGGACGCGTGCCGCCGACCTTCGGCGCGTTCGCGCGGCGGACTTACCCGGCCGACAACCTGGTGATCGGCTATCCGCTGGCCTATCAGTATCTGACGTCGCTCCGGCCCGATGCGCTGCCGGCCGACGCCGATGAGCTGCTGCGCATGCGCGGTCGCGGCTGGCTGTCGAACTTTTCGGTTGGCAATACCGGCGCCGGATCGCGGGCTGGCCGCTCGTCAGCGCGTTTCGGTGGGACACCGGCGTCCAGGTGCATGCCGCGAACGATTTCATCGACGGCGCCGCGGCGGTGACGACCGGCACGCTCGGCAACCCGCTCGTCGGCGACGACAACGCGGGCAAACAGGTGGTCGGGCGGCTGGCTCTGCGGCCGGCGACCGGACTCATCGTCGGAGCTGTCGGCAGCCCGCGGTCCGTTCGCACGCGCGGCGCATCGAACGGCGGGCGCTGCAGTCGGCGCCGGCCGAGTTCACCTGCAGACCGGCTGGGGCGCGGACCTCGAGTATTCGCGCGACTACTATCTGCGTCCGCTTCGAGACGATCGTCAGCGACTGGCGCTGCCGGTCATGCGAGCCGCCGGCCATCGATCTGCCGCTGCGCGCGGTCTCGACGCTGGTCGAGGGCCGCTACAAGATCCGTCCAGGTCTCTATGCGGCGGCACGCGCTGGATCATCTCGGCTTCAGCGACGATCACCGGGCTCGACCAGCCGGGCTCAGTGGAGGCGCCGGTCACGCGCGTCGAGGTCGGCGGCGGATATTCGCTGCAGCGAAACCTGCTGCTGAAGGTCGCCTACCAGCACAACACGCGCGACGGGCGGCCGCGTGACGAGCAGCCTGACCTCGGCGCGGCGCAAGTGGTCTTCTGGCTTTGACAGCGAATGGAACGCACGAAGGCCACGATATCGCCTGTTTCGTGGCCGTTCGTGTTCTTGCGCTGGTGTATCTGTGTGCGTGGTGATGATTGTCACGGCCGGCACCGCCGGCGGCCAGAACGGCCGTCGCCATCCGGGGCACGCGTGGAGCTGCGCCGGGCTGCGCCGTCCACCGGAGCGGCGGCCCGACGGTCGCCGAGCTCGGCGCGCCGGCCGAACCGCGATCTGATCGGACCGCCGCGCGATCGGTCGTCTATCTCGAAACGGCGCCGCGCGGCGCCTTCGAGCAGAGCGAGACGGCCGCGCGCGGTCATGGACCAGCGCAACGAGACGTTCGTCCCGCACGTGCTCGCGATCACGACCGGCACGACCGTCGATTTCCCGAACAGCGACCGCATCTACCACAACGTGTTCTCGCTCTCGAAGGCGGCGCGGTTCGATCTCGGGCCGCTACGCGCGCCGGCCGCTCGAAGTCGGTCCGCTTCGATCGGCCGGGCATCGTGCGCGTGTTCTGCGACATCCACTCGCACATGAACGCGTTCATCCTCGTGTTCAGCCATCCGTTCTTCGCGATGACCGACGAGCGAGGGACGCTACCGGATCGACAACGTGCCGCCGGGCACCTACAGCGTGATCGCCTGGAACGAAGGGCGTCTCGTCGGAGCCGCAGGCCGGTCGGCGGTCCCGACGGCGGCGTCGCCGAGCTGGACTTCGCGCTGCGATGAACCGCTTCTCTTCGCTGCGGAGCCGGATCTTTCTGACGAGCGCCGCTGCTGGCGGTGCTGTCGATCGGCGTCGCCATCTACGTCGTCAACGTCGCGCGTGACGCAGCGAGGCCGAGACGCGCGCTGCAGCGCGAGATCGTCGCCACCGGCGCCCTCGTCGATCAGCTGCGCGACGACCCGCACCGCAGACCTTCACGACGATGGCGCGGCTCATCGCGCGACATGCCCAAGCTCAAGGCGGCCGTCGACGACCAACGATCCCGCCGACCGTCCAGGACGATCGCCGACGAGCTATCAGAGCCAGCTCAGTTCGAACCTGCTGCTCGTGACCGAACGAACCGGGCGCGGCTGCTGGCGACCGTTCGGCGCGTCGCCGCCGCGGCGCGACCGTCGCGCGCCAACAGCCGGCGGTCCGCGACGCGCTCGCCGGCCGTGAGAGCGTCAGCCTGCTGCCGCAGCCCGACGGCATGCTGCAGCTCGTGACGGTGCCGATCGCGATCGGCTTGACGCAGTCCGGAGATGCTCGGCACGCTGAGCGTCGGCTTCCTGCTCGACGATGCGCTCGCGGCGCAGCTGAAGGCGATCACCGGCAGCGACGATCGCGTTCGGCATGGACGGCCAGATTCTCGCCACGACGCTGCCGCGCGAGCATCACGCCCGCGCTCGCCGATCCGCCTGCGCGCGACCGCGTCTCGCGACGTGACGGCTCGGGACGAGCGACTACGTCGTCGCTGCCGCTGGCCTCGTCGACGGGCACCGCCGGCGCGCCGGCCGGCGCCGGCCCGTGGCGCTGATCCTCCGGTCGCGCACCGAGCAGCTGCGCCGTTCTGCAGGCGATTCACACCGGGCTGGTCGTGCACGGCCGTCGTCGCCGTCCTGCTCGGCGACGCTCCTCAGCTTCGCCGTCGCGCGGACGATCACGCGCCCGCTGGCGGCCATCACCGACGTGATGCGCGAGGTCGCGGCGACCGGCGACCTCACGCGCAAGATCGCCCTGCGTCAGGGCGACCGCTGGGACGACGAAGACGCGCGGCTGCTGGCGACGACGTTCAACACGCTGACCGATCTCGATCGCGCGCTTCCAGCGCGAGATGTCGCAGAAGGAGCGGCTGTCGTCGCTCGGCCGGCTGTCGACCGTCATCGCGCACGAAATCCGGAACCCGCTGATGATCATCAAGGCGTCGCTCCACGCGCTGCGCCAGCCCGACGTCGGCGCCGGCGGCGCTGCGCGAGGCGGTCGCCGACATCGACGACGAAGTCGCGCGCCTGAACCGCATCGTCAACGAGGTCCTCGACTTCGCGCGGCCGATTCGGTTCGAGCTCGCGCCGGCCGATCTGAACGCGCTCTGCCGCGAGTCGGCGGCGGCCGCGCAGGCGCCGGCCCGGCGCCGCCGTGCGGCTCGATCTCGACTCGTCGCTCGCCGCCGATCACGACCGACGCCGAACGGCTGCGCATCGCGCTCGTCAACATGCTTGTGAACGCCCGCCATGCGCGTGAAGCTCGGCGCACGCGGTCGGACCGGCGCGCATCGCCGGCAGCCGGCGGCACGCGCGCGGCCGGCCGTCCGGCCCGCCGATCCGGCCTCGATCGACCGCCACGCGTCGGACGACGCGCGATGCGAGCGAGTCGACGATCGTCGATCGCCGATCGCGGCGTCGGCATCGACGCCGGCCGACCTGCCGCGCGTCTTCGATCCGTACTTCACGACCAAGCGCGGCGGCACCGGCCTCGGCCTCGCCGATCGCCAAGAACATCGTCGAGGGCCTCGGCGGCACGATCGTCGGTGACGAGCGCACCGGGCCGCGGCACCGAGATCCGCATCGACCTGCCGGCTACGATCGCCGCGAGCGCCGACCGGCACCGCATGATGGCAACCGACGCGGATCCATCCTCCTCGTCGACGACGAAGAAAAGATCCTGAAGGCGCTCGGGCGGCGCGCTGCGCGACGCCGGCCACGACGTCGTCGAGACCACGAGCCCGCGCGAGGCGCAGCGTCTGCTCGGCGGAGCGGGCGTTCGACGTCTTCATCGTCGACAACGTGATGCCGGAGCTGAGCGGCCTCGATCTGATCCGCGAGTATCGTCGGCGTCGACGCCCGAGGGCGAGCGCCCGCAGATCCTGATGATGACGGCGCACGCGACGGTCGAGAGCGCGATCGAGGCGATGAAGCTCGGCGCGCTCGACTACCTGCAGAAGCCGTTCGAGATCGACGAGCTGCTGGTCGTCGTGCGCCGCGCGCTCGAGCATCAGCGGCTGCGCACCGAGTACCGCTACCTGCGTCAGCGAGCGCGACGAGCAGTTCGATCACTACGGCATCATCGGCCGCAGCCGCGCGATGGAGGAGGTGATCCGGCGCGCCGAGCTGGTGGCCGAGACCAAGAGCACGGTGCTCATCACCGGCGAGACCGGCACCGGCAAGGAGCTCGTCGCGCGCGCGATCCACGATCGCAGCGCGCAGCGCGACATGCCGCTCGATCAAGGTGAACTGCGCGGCGATTCCCGAGACGCTGCTCGAATCGGAGCTGTTCGGCCACGTGCGCGGCGCCTTCACCGGCGCGACGACGACCAAGAAGGGCAAGTTCGCGCTGGCCGACGGCGGCACGATCTTCCTCGACGAGATCGGCACGATGAGCCCGGCGCTGCAGTCGAAGCTGCTGCGCGTGCTGCAGGAGCGCGAGTTCGAGCCGCTCGGCGCCGAGCGCACCGAGCAGGTCGACGTCCGCGTCATCGCCGCGACCAACCGCGACCTGCGCCAGATGGTCGCCGACGGCAAGTTCCAGGAAGATCTGTTCTACCGCCTCAACGTCATCCCGATCGAGATCCCGCCGCTGCGCGAGCGCCGCGACGACATCCCGGCGCTCGTCGAGCACTTCGTCGCGAAGCACGCCGCAGCGCACCGGCCGGCGCATCGACCGCGTCGACGACGGCGTGCTCGCCGGCGCTGCAGCAGTACGACTGGCCGGGCAACGTGCGCGAGCTCGAGAACACGATCGAGCGCGCCGTCGTGCTGTCGGCCGGACCGGTGCATCACCGCGCGCGCGGTCTCGGTGCTCGGCGCCGCGACGCCGCAGCCGGCCGGCCTGCCGTCGCTGAAGCTGCGCCAGAACATCGAGTGGGTCGAGCGCGAGACGATCCGGCGCGCGCTCGAGAGCGCCGGCGGCGTGAAGAAGGACGCCGCCGAGCTGATGGGCATCAGCCAGCGCGCGCTGTCGCTACTATCTCCTGCGAAGTGCCCGGCTGGACTAGCTCTCGGCTTTGGTGTTCCGGCTTCACGTTTCAGCGCGTGGCGCTTAGCTGAAGGTAAATGGCACAATCAGATGTCGTGCAGGCCTTCAGGCCTGCCTATTGAATGGGCGGCATCTGAACGCTGACAGCTCAAAGCTGTGCGCTTACGTGCACTGGGTAACGTGTTACACGCCTTCGGTAAAAAGGCGCTGTCAGAACGCAAAATGCTTCCAAAGGCGACCGAGTCTGACACCGTCGGTCGGCATCTCCCTGCGCCTCGCGGCGGGCCGCCGCCATTAAAGCTGTTACGTGGGAGGAGCATGAAGCCGTTTCATTTCGAAGTGCTCCGGAGCCGTGTTCGTGGCGGTGAGCTGCGACCGCGTGTGACGAGAGTCTGGCAAACCTCGCCGGCCCGACGCCCAATCTCGAGGCCGACGTTTGCGGCGCGCATTTCAAAGGCTGAGATCTTTTGAAACCATACCGAAACTCCGGCGGGACGATCCGCCTGCGCCAACTGCCATGCGAGGCGTCGCGGCGCAACCCGTCAGCGGAGGCTCAATTTGACGCGGCGTGGCGCTACGACCAGCTGGTCGGCGTGCCCGAAGCGCTGCATCAGGCCTGGCGCGATTCGCGGCTGGGCCCGAGCGATCCCGGGAACAGCTATCTGATCCACAAAGTCGAGGGGCGGCCCGGGATCTTTGGGCTTCTGCGTGCCGAGATGAACGGTCCGCCGTATCTAACCCCGGACGGTCAGATTCAGATCATGAGGCCATACGCTGGATCGAAATCAGGGCTTGCCGGGGTGCATTGAAGGCGACATTCTCTTTCTGAGGAGCACATGTACGATCTCGTTCAAAATAAGGCTCAGATCACCTTGCTTCGCTGCACCACGCGTCTCTGCCGTCATCTGCTTATCGTTGCACGCCATGCGTTAAGACCATGGCGCAACTGGGACGAAGATCGAATGCTGCCGTATCGCTCAAGCCTGGCGGAACCGGGCTTTACGCTCGTGGGCCTGCGCCGACTGCGCTGCGTCTCGCGAGGGTTCAAGAGCGCGTTCCGCGTGACCCGCCGCTGCCGCGGCCGCTCGGGCGAGGGGATTTCGGCGATCTGGCTGGCGATATGTGTTCGGTCTCGACGCCGGAGCGCTCATCGGACTCGATGCCGGTTCGGCGGGCTCGTGAAACACGGCCAGATCGGCATCCACCGCCTGGCGAGAAGGCGATCGCGTTCTTCGGCGAGTATGGCGATCCGTCAGGGCGCGAGCCGCTTCGATGACCGCCGCGGTGACCATCGACGGGACGAACAATTTCAAGGACAGCTATTCGCCGAGCGTGGGCGCAATCGTGTCCCGCACGTTTGAGTGAAACGCTCGCCGCGTAAATCGAACCGATCTGGGTCAACAACACGAACCCGGAGCCGGCGGAGCCTTCGTCGACGACAACGACACGTTCATGGTGGGTCTGGGGGCGCGCCTAGCGGATTCGCCCCCAGCGTCTACATCGTCGGCGAATTCGCGCCCCGGGCGTCGGGCTACGTCATCCGGGCGTGCACCACGGCAGCTTCGCGATTGAGAAGCGCGCCGGCGGTCCACGTTTTCCAGTTGAACTTTTCGACCTCGTTCGGCACGACGATGGCCAATATCGCCCGCGGCGGGTTTCGCGGCGAGACTGGTTTATGGGGTTCAACATCTCACGAAAATTCTTCTAGTGTCCCGAGTCAGAAATTCGGTGACATATTTTCCGGAGCGCGGCGCCCGGATGGCAAGGCGCGACGACCGAGCATACTGGCATGTGGAGGAAGTGAATAACGCCGCCAGCCGGGATGCCCCGCCCGGAAAATGTCAGCTTGAATTTCTGACTCGGGACACTAGCGCTGACACACGCGACATGCCTGCAGACCCGTGCTCCATCTGCGGCAAACACGCAGGTCGTGAGTCCTGCCAACTGCAGATCAAACACAGCGCGCCCGGCTCGAGTCCGGAATTAGCGGGATCAATCAATGACTGAAGACGCTACGTCAGCCGCAGCATGCCCTCGCGGCGGCAGCAATCGCGTTGGCTGGCGTGCGGCGGCTCGATCCGGCGCTCGCTTCGACTGGCGGAGGGGCGGATCGACCGCCTGGTGCGCCAGTTGCGCGGCACGGCCGCTTTCGCGTCGTCGCTTGCGTGCGCCAGTGTGGCCGCGGGGCACGCGCGTCGGCGAGAACTCGCCGAGCTTGTAGCCCACCATGTTTTCGGTCACGTTACACCGGGATGAACGCTGTTCCCGTTGTGCACCGCGAAGGTATGCCCCACGAACTCAGGGAGCACCGTGCTCGCGCGCGACCAGGTCTTGATGACCTTCTTCTCGTTGCGGGTGTTCATGCCGTGCACGCAACCGAGCAGCGCGTCTTGGATGAAGGGACCCTTCTTTACTGAGCGAGCCATGGATTAGCTGCGTGGCTTTGCGCGCTTGCGACCCGCGAACGATCAAGCGCTGCGATGACTTTTCTTGTTGCGTGTCTTCACGCCTTCCTTCTTGCCCCACGGACTCACGCACGTTCCGGCCGCCGCGTGTACGGCGCATTGCAGGTGATCCACCGGGTTCATGACTTCGCCGCGGACGTGCGGGCGAACGACCCTTCCAGCGCGACTTGCCGGCCTTGCCCTCGACACCAGCTCGTGCTCTTCAGTTACCGACGATGCCGATCGTCGCCAAGCACTGGCGTGGATCATGCGCACTTCCGTGGACGGCATGCGGGCGTGACGTACGTCACCCTCCTTCGCCACCACCTGCGCCGAGATTGCCGGCGGAACGGCATAGCTGGCCGCCCTTGCCCACCTTGCGCTCGACGTTGTGCACGTCGGTACCCGCAGCAAGGATCTGCCGAGCGGGATCGCATTGCCAAGGCGCGGTCTGTCCGTGCCGGGCCCACGGGCATCAGCCGTGTCTACCGACCCTGCGAAAGGCCGCGCGGCTGCGGGATGCTCAGCGCTTCTCGCGTCGTCCGTGTCGCCCGGACGAGCGCGATGCCGCGACGTGCAGTTCGGATCGGCGTACTCGATCTTCGGCACGCGTGGACGGCCATGTTTGCCGAACTGCTGGCGCGAAGTCGATGATGCGGGGTACTGACGCTTGTGACCGCGCCGCCGCGACATTTCTGGCGATCGCGATCGGCGTAGTCGCGTCATCGCCGCTCTTACGCAGTGAGCAGCGACACGGAAATGAGCGAACTTCTCCGGCGTCGCTGCGCGTGATGTCGCGTGAAGTCCGGCACGCTGCGGAAGCGCGTGCCAACGCAGTGACAGCGGCTTAGCGAATTGGCGTGTTGGCGATCGTTTTCCGCCTAGCCTTCGAAGATCGGGATCGAGATCGCCGTCCTTCAGCTTCACGATCGCCTTCTTCAGCAGCTGGAGCGGCGGCCGACGTTCTGGCTCCCATCCGCTTTCCCTTGCCCTGCTTGTTCGCATCGTCGCACGCCGGTGACCGTGACGCCGAAGAGCGTCTCGATCGCCACCTCGCGGATCTGCGGCTTGGACGCTTCCGGGTGAACCTGGAACGTGTACTCGCCGCGCTCCTGATAGGCCGCCGAGCTCTTCTCGGTCACCACCGGCCGGACGAACGACTTCGTATTTCGGTCCGGCATGGTCTGCTTCTCCCTTCTTCTTCTTGGAAGGCGGTCGTCGTGCCTTGCCGACGTTCGCCGCCTTGCTACTCACGGCCTTCGCGGCCGGTGCGCCGGTCCTGGCCGGCTGCGCGCTTCGGCGGCAGCCCGCGCCTGGACCTCGGCGTTGGCGTCTTCGGTGGAAGCGCCGGTCAAGCGCCGCCTGCTCGATGAGGACCAGGTCGGACCACGAGCACGTGGTACGTCGAGACGTCGGTGTACGGCGCAGCGTGCACGTTCGCGCAGGTTGCGGCCGCTCGGGTACACGTTTGGCTTACGGCGCCGTTGGTCAGGACGAGAACCTTCATTCGCACGCCGCCAACGCGCGCTCCGCCAGCGCGGCCTCATCGGCCGTATCGTCTTCGGCGCGTCGAGAGTCCGAAGCCATCGATCACGACGATCCGCGTTCTCGCAGGCGCGCGCGTTGCAGGCGCGCTCTTGCGCGCCAAGCGCGCGGCGATCTGGCAGCGTGGCGGCCTGCGCGTAGCTGCGCGGAGTCCGGTCGAAAGGTCGTGCCGCCGCCCGCCCAGATTCGGATCGAGCCGAGCCCTGGCGGGCGCGTCCGGTGCCCTTCTGCTTCCACGGCTTCTGGTTGCCGCCGGCGCGACGCCGCGCGTCTTGGTCGCGCGTGCCCTGGCGCTGATTGGCGAGAACGCCGCTCACCGCCTGAGTGCATCGCCGGCATGTTGCACGGTGCCGTCGAACAGCGAGTCCGGCAGCGTCACCTTGTCGCGTGACGTGCTGTGCGCCGTGAAGGCCGGTGCGTGATAAGTTCTGTGTCAGCCATGATTAAGACCTTCTTCTTCACGAGACGTTCCGTTGTCGGGACCGGCGACCGCGCCGCGGCCATAGATCAGGTTCTTGCTCTGTATCCACCGCTCGACGCGCGCCAGGTTGATCTGCGTGTGACGGATGTGGCCGAAGTGGCCAGGCATCCGCTTGCCCTTGATGATCGTGACGGATCCGTACCGGGACCGACCGAACCGCGCCGCTCAGCGGTGCTTCGTGCTTGCCGTGGGTGTTCGGTCCGCCGCGGATGCCGTAGCGCTTCACGACGCCCTGGAACCCGCGACCCTTGGAGGTGCCTTGAACGCGGACGATTTTAACCCGACGGCGAAGATATCACCTTCACCAGCTCGCCACCTTCCGCGTCCGCCCTTCAGTCCTTCGGGCCGTCATCGAGACGGGAGCCGCGAAGAACCGCAGGCAATGCACCTCGAGGCCTGCTTCGCGCTGGCGTGACCAGCTGCGCCGGGGCGCGACGTCCACGCGGCGTCAAGCCGCCTTCCTTCGACAACGTCGTTTGCCGTGCGCCGAGCTGAACGCCGGGGGGCAATACGTAACT
>ERZ1370068.11104-contig-9749_pt1 | contig 25317 bp, 45 predicted proteins | sample MGYA00561227_ERZ1370068 | MGnify/ENA primary metagenome ERZ1370068 (study PRJEB38410, sample SAMEA6850437) | metagenome | study: Metagenomic assessment of the ecological functions of the soil: analysis of the soil microbiota associated with the...
GGTGTACTTCGTTTAGTTGCATTGCTCGGTTCGCTGAGCGTCGCGCCAAGCTGCAGAGTCGAACGAGCAGCCATGTTTCGGCTCCGCTTCGCTACGCTCAACACGAACGGTTTCTCGGGGTTTGCATCAGCTTGCTGGTGGCCTTGGTGTGGCCGGTCGGGCGATTCACCAGCGAACTCACGAGATGCCCGCCATCCACGACCAGCACGCTGCCGGTCATGAACTCCGAGGCGTCCGATGCCAACAACATCAGCGGTCCGTCCAGGTACTCCGGCCTGCCGATGCGCCGCTGCGGGATGCGCTTGACCAGCGTCTGGCCCGCCTCGGTGGCGAAGAACTCGCGGTTCAAGTCGGTCTCGATGTAACCCGGCGCGAGCGCGTTGACGCGGATGTTGTAGCGCGCCAGCTCCAGCGCCATCGCCTTGGTGAGCTGGATCAGCCCGGCCTTCGAAGCGACGTAGGACGAGATCGCGCGCGGCGACGCGCAGGCCGGTGATCGATGCGATGTTGATGATGCTGCCGCCCTGGCCGTGTTCCCGCATGCGCTGCGCCACCGACTGCGCCACGCGCCAGGCCCCGGTCAAATTGACGTCCACGACGCCGGACCACTCCTCCTCGGATTCCTCGAGGCACGGCTTGGTCGTCGCCACGCCGGCGTTGTTGACCAGAATGCGGATGGCGCCGAGCTCGCGTTCGACTCTGGCGACTGCGCTCGCCACGCTGTCGGGGCGCATCACGTCCATGCGGACCACGATTGCCTCTCCGCCGCTCGCGCGGATCTCCGTGGCCAGTCGCTTGCCGCCTTCGACGCGCGCCGGCCGGCCAGCCCGACTCTTGGCGCCGGCTGCCGCCAGCGTCAGCGCGAAGTGGCGGCCAAGGCCGCTGAACGCGCCCGTGACCAGCGCACAGCGGCCACTGACCGAGGTGTTGTCCACAGGCCAGCCCTCCGAGCGCACCGGGCCGGTGTAGAACTGCCGGCCACCTGTCGCTTTACGACCGGGCCATCGGAGCGGTAGGCGTGACACGTATCGAGCAGTGGCGGCTTGCCCGCTTCGCGACCAGCGCCCTCGCGTTTGGCGCGAGCCGGGTGAGACGGTTTGGAACGCGGTGGTCGCGACCGGGCCCGAGCAGCTCTGACCAGGTGCGGTGCAGCCCTTCACCCCGCCCAGCAGCTCGCGCGTTTTCTGCGTCCATCCGGCCGCGATGCGCAGCCCCACCAAGCGCACGGAAATTGTCGGTGATGTCTCCGCACAGGCTGTAGGGCCTGAAGTCGGTTTTCGCCTCGACTGCGTGCACGACGAGATCCGTGTCCACGGTGAGGCGGATCCACATCTCGTGCAAGGGCTCGCCGGCGCGGATGCGTTCCACCGCGGTCGCGGATTGGGGAGGTCGTAGGGCTTGGTGTCGACCAGGTGGCCTTCGATGTCCCACATGCCGTCGTCGCGCAGGTAACCGCGGCAATCGACCCGGCGATGGTGCATGGGCTTTCGGTGCGTGGGTGGTCAGCGGCATGATGCGAATAGAGCAGAGAAAGAAAGATTCGAGGCACAGCGAGCACCGTGTGCTCTCCTGTGGCTGCGGGTCAGGATTGCGTCGCCGGGCGCGAGCCTGCGCGCGGCCACGCGCTCGAGCGTGGCGAGCTTCTGCCGCGGCTGTCATCTCCATCCATGCGGCGATCTCCTGCAACGTCCGCCGGCAGCCCCTGGCGCAAGACCCGAGTGCGGGTCCATCTGGCATGACGCTGATGCCTGGCGAGAAGGAACGTGGACCGGGAGGCAGGCTCATGCGGGCTGCATTTTCCTTCGCGCCGCCTTGCGCGCTGCTTTGCCACGCCAGCGCGCGGCCGGCGCGAGAAGCCGCCGGCCGCCGAGCGCGCCCGCAGATGAACTGAGCGGCTGCCGCCAGCGCGCGTCGTGTCGACGCCGGTTTCGGGATGCCCATTCCGTCCAGCATGTACAGCACATCCTCGGTGGCCACGTTGCCGGTTGCGCCGGGCGCATAGGGACAGCCGCCGAGGCCGGCACGACGGTTGCAGCCGAGGAACGAAGCGGTCCCCAGCTCGAGCGAGGCGAGGATGCTGACCAGCGCCCTGTGGCCATAGGTGTCGTGGTAGCGTGGCCGCCCAGCTTCTCGACGGGGACGCGCCGGCGCCACCGCCTCGAGCATGCGCCGGACTTTTTGCCGGGCGTCCCGGCGCTCCGATGGTATCGCCGAGCGGAAACCTCGGCGTAGCAAAGCCCATCTGGTACAGCCGTCCCGAGATGTCCGGCCGGGGACTGCGGCGCGTGACATCACCCTCGAACGGACATCCCAGCGCGACGGAGACGTAGCCGCGCACCTTCAGACCGGCATCGAGCGCGCGTCTTGCACACGAGGCGCGAAGCGCTCGAAAGACTCGGCGATCGAGCGGTTGGTGTTGCGCCGTGAAACGCCTCGGTGGCCGCGGCGAGGACCCCGCGATCTCCTGGACACCCTGCAGCCATGGCGGCCTCGAGCCCTTTCAGGTTCCGGGCACCAGCACCGGATAGCTGACGCCAGGCTTGCGCCGGATGCCCGCCATGACCTGCCGCGTTGTCGGCCATCTGCGGCACCCACTTGGGCGAACACGAAGCTCGTGGCCTCGACCACCGGCAGGCCGGCATCGGCCAGGCGGTCGATCAAGCTCGATCTTGACCGCGGTAGGCACCACGCCAGGCTCGATTCTGCAGGCCGTCGCGCGGGCCCACGTCCGCCAGTTTCACCCAGCTCGGGCAGCTTCATCGGCGTCACTCCTTCTCGACCTCGAAGGCGATGAGCTGATCGCCCTCCTGTACCTGGTCACCTGGCGCGAAACGCACCTCGGCCACGCGGCCGGCTATGCGGGGGCCAGGATGGTGTGCTACCATTTTACGTCGCCTCGATAATCCATCAGCGCGTGTCCCCTTGGCGACGGTTTCGCCCGCTTTCACCAGCACCTCGATTACATGCTCCCGGCATCGGTGCGGTCAGGCGCCCGCCCGCCTCCTCATCCTGGACCGTCTCGAACTCGCGCAGTTCCAGCCGATGGCTGGTCCGCGGCCGCGAAGACCGTCAGTTCCGGCCCTGCCGCACTATCAGTGGCGTGGACCCGATCGCTCCGCGAGGTCGGCGACGAGAGCCACCGTCCGCCAGGACGTTCTCGCGCGCCAGCAGCCGCGACCCGGAAGCTCCAGCAGCGAGGCCGTTCCTGCGATAGTGCGCCGTGACGGGAGACCTCGCGGCCGGCATCCTGAAACACGAAGGTGTGGTGATTGTCCTCGTTCAGCCGCCAGCCGTCCTCGCAGGTTCCAGGGCGACCAGGGATCGGTGGAGGCGCGGGCCGTGACCAGAGCGTCCCTCGTCGATGCGCATCAGCTTCCGACAGCACCGCCACGGCGAGCGTTCTGTCGCTGGCAGGAGCTGCCTCCGGGAGCAGACTCCGCGCGGTAGCGCTCGATCCAGACCGGTGTCCAGCAAGTCCCGGCTCGCGGTCCGCCTGCGCAAACGCCCGATGCGCCGTGACCGCCGCAAGGAACGACCAGATTCGTGGTCAGCCCGGCCACCTGGTAGTCGGCCAGCGCCGCGCGCAGGCGGCGCAGCGCCGAGGGTCGGTCGAGGTCCCAGCAGATCAGCTTGGCGATCATCGGATCGTAGTGCACGCCGATCTCGTCGCCCCTCTCGCACGCCGGTGTCGATACGCACATGCGCCGAGGACGCCGGCAGCCGCAGGTGCGCGATGCGGCCGGCGGCGGGCAGGAAATCTCGCGCCGGGTCCTCCGCGTAGATGCGCGCCTCGATGGCGTGACCGTTGATCGCGACCTGCTCCTGCGTCAGCGGCAGCGGTTCCCCAGCGGCCACGCGCAACTGCCACTCGACCAGAGTCGAGGCCGGTGATCATCTCGGTCACCGGATGCTCTACTTGCAGGCGGGTGTTCATCTCCATGGTAGAAGCTGCCGGTCTCGTCCGCGATGAACTCTCGACGGTTCCGGCATTCACATAGCCGCACCGCGCGCGGCCGGCAGCCGCCGCCGCGATCCCATCTGCCGGCGCCGCGCGGCCGTCATGCCAGGGGCTGGCGCTTCCTCCAGCACCTTCTGGTGCCGGCGCTGCACCGAGCAGTCGCGCTCGAACCGATGGATCGCGTTGCCGTGACTGTCCGCGAACACCTGCATCTCGATACTGGCGCGGGACGCGTCAGAGTCACTTACTCCAGCAGCACGCGATCGTCGCCGAAACCGGCGCGCCGCTTCGCGCTTCGCACCGGCCAGCGCATCCTTGAGACTGCGCAGCGGACTGGACGATGCGCATGCCCTTGCCGCCACCACCGGCGGACGCCTTGATCAGCACCGGATAGCCGATCTTGTCCGCTTCCGCGCGCGAGCGTGTCGAGGTCCTGCGCCTCGCCGTGAGTAGCCGGGGACGAGCGGCACGCCCGCCTTGCGCCGATGTCCTTGGCCAGCACTCTTGGAGCCCATGGCATGGATCGCGCTGGCCGGCGGGCCCGACTGAACCACCGTCCCGCGCCTTTGCGGCACGGGCATCGGCGAAAGCCGCGTTCTCCGACAGAGAACCCGTAGCCAGGATGAATCGCCTGCGCGCCGCTGCGCTTAGCCACTTCGAGGATGCGATCGGCGCGCAGATAGCTCTCCGCGCCGGCGCCGGACCGATCAGATAGCCCTCGTCGCACATCGCGACGTGCAGCTGCACCGGCATCGGCTTCGGAGTAGACCGCCACGGAGCGGATGCCGAGCCGCCTCGCGGTACGCGCGAACGCGGACCGCGATCTCGCCTCGGTTGGCTATGAGGATCTTTTCTGAACATGCGAAGCGCTTAGAACGCAGGACCCAAAACCCCGTTCGCGCTGAGCGTAGCCCGGCCGGGCGGAGTCGAACGTTGCGCTGGACTTCGACTCTGTGGCTATGTCGCCCGTACGTGTGCGAGCGTAGCGACAGCAGAGTCGGAAGCACACGCTCGAAGTGCGAGCGGGGCTTTCATTACGCCGGTTAATGCGCGCCGGGTCGCACGCGCTTGGGCTGGTCCAGCTCGCCGGGCGCTTGTCGAGGAACGCGGCGATCCTTCCTGCCCCTCAGGACTGACGCGGATCTGGGCGATGCGCGACGCCGTCTCCTCCGCCAGCACCTGGTCGATCGGGTGCCCGGCCACGTGCGCGATGAGATCCTTGGCCGCGGCGATCGCTTTCAGGGCCTCCCTTCAGCGACTCGTCGAGCACGCGGGACACGGCGTGCGTCCAGCTCGCCGTCGTTCGACCACGCTGTGCACGAGGCCGATGCGCAGAGCTTCCTGCGCATCGAAGCGCTCGGCCGTCAGAAAATAGCGCCGGGCGTTGCGCTCGCCGATGGCGCCGATCACGTAGGGACTGATGACCGCCGGGAATCAGCCCGAGCCGGACCTCGGACAGCGAACAGCCGCGGCACTGTCCGCCAGGGCGATGTCGCAGCAAGCGACCAGAAGCCCGACGCCGCCACCGAAGGCGGCGCCCTGCGCGTCCGATGGTGGGCTTGGTGAGGCCGTTCAGCGTGCGCATCAGGCTCGCCAAGGCAACGGCGTCGCGAATGTTCTCGACCTCCGAGTAGTGGGCAACGCGCTTCATCCAGTTGAGATCGGCTCCCGCCGAGAAGCTCTTGCCCTCGGCGGCGAGCGCCACCGCTGCACGGACCGAGGCGTTGTGGTTCAGACCCCGCAGCTACGTGCGTCAGTTCGGCGATCAGATGATCGTCGAAAGCGTTGTGAACCTCGGGGCGATTCAGCGTCGAGCGTCGCGACCCCGCGCGCATCGATGACTGCGGACAGACGTGATTCGGATTGCATTCGTTAATCGCAAATTGGGGCGCGCTTAGCGCCGTCACGAGACGTTTTCGCGACCTCTTCCAGCATCACCTCGGTCGCGCCGCCGCCAGATGGCGAGCACGCGCGCATCGCGGAACAAGCGCTCGATGGCGGTCTCGCGGATGTAGCCCATGCCGCCGTGGAATTGCTGGCAGGTGTAGAGGACCTCGTTCACCAGCTCGCCGGTGAGCGCCTTCGAGCATCGACACCTCGCGGACGCAATCGCGCCCTTGCGTCGCGAGCCAGCCGCAATGGTACGAGATGCTGGCGCGCCGCTTCGGTCTTGGCCTGCAGCATCGCCAGGCGCTGGCGGATCACCTGCTTTGTCGTACAGCGCGCGCGCCGAAGGCCCTGCGCTGCCGTGACGTAGTCAAGCGTGAGCGCTGAGCGCGGTCATGGCGCTGCGCCGACCGCCATGGCGGACAACGCGATGCGCTCGTTCTGGAAGTTCTTCATGACGCGCGTAGAAGCCGCGGTTCTCCTCGCCCAGCAGGTTCTCGGCCGGGATGCGGCAGTCTTCGAACACCAGCTCCGCGGTGTCCGAGCACAGCCAGCCGGTCTTCTTCAGCGCGCGGCCCGACGCGAAAGCCCTGGCGCGCCCTTCTCGACGATGAACATCGAGATCGCGCGCGAGCCTTCGCGGCCGGATCGGTCCGCGCCGCCACGAAGTACAGATCGGCATGCACGCCGTTGGTGATGAACATCTTGCTGCCCGTTGAGCACCCAGTCGATCGCCCATCGCGCCGCGCGCGCGGTGCGGATGCCACGCACGTCAGAGCCGGCGTCGGGCTCGGTGACGGCAACCGCGGTGATCAGCTCGCCGCGAATGATGCGCGGAAGATAGCGGTCGAGCTGCGCTTTCGACCCGGCGTTGCACCAGATGCGGCGATGGCCATGTCGGTATGCACCAGCACCGTGACGATGAAGCCGCCAAAGGTGGAGCGCGACAACGCCTCGGTGAACACCAGCGCGGTGAGCGGATCGGCACCTGCGCCGCCGTACTCCACCGGATAGGTGATGCCGAGAAACACTCCGAGCTCGCCCTGATCTTGCGCAGCACTCTCGCGCGGAACGTAGCCCTGCTCTTCCCACGCTTCGCCGTGCGGTTCGACTTCGCTGGGCGACGAAGCGCAGCGACCTGCTCGCGCAGAGCGAGATGCTCCGAGGTGATGTAGATGGACTCCAGCCGCCGTTGTCAGGGATACGCAAGTCCATCGCTACATCCTGAACACGCCGAAGGTCGGTCGTTCTCGAGCGGGGCGTTGAGGCTGGCCGACAGGCCCAGGCCCAGCACGCGCCGCGTCTCGGCCGGGATCGATGACGCCACGTCGTCCCGCAGCCGCGCGCTGGCGTAGTAGGGATGGCCCCTGCGTCTCGTACTGCTCGAGGATCGGCGCGCTTGAATGTCTTCTTCCTCCTCCTTGCTCCAGGTCTTGCCGGCTCTTCTCCAGCCCGTCGCGCTCGCACCGTGGCCAGCACGCTCGCGGCCTGCTCGCCGCCCATCACCGAGATGCGCGCGTTGGGCCACATCCACAGGAAGCGCGGCGACGTAGGCGCGGCCGCACATGCCGTAGTTGCCCGCGCCGAAGCTGCCGCCGACGATGAGCGGTGAACTTGGGCACTTTGGCGCGAGGCCACCGCGGTGACCATCTTGGCCCCGTCCTTGGCGATGCCGCGCGCTTCGTATTTCTTGCCCGACCATGAAGCCGGTGATGTTCTGCAGGAACACCAGCGGAATGCCGCGCTGGCTGCACAGCTCGATGAAGTGGGCACCCTTCAGGGCGGACTCGGAGAACAGGATGCCGTTGTTGGCGATGATGCCGACCGGGTAGCCGTGAGATGTGCGCGAAACCGCGTGACCAGGGTGGTGCCGTAGAGCGGCTTGAACTCGTCAAGCTCGCTGCCGTCCGACGATGCGGCGCGATGACCTCGCGGACGTCGAACGGCTTGCGTGGATCGGTGGGGATGACGCCGTGCAGCTCGGCCGGATCGAACGCCGGTTCCGGCGGTTCGCGCACCTCCAGAGGCAACGGACTTGGCCGGTTCAGATGCGCGACGATCCGGCGCGCCATCTGCAGCGCATGCGGATCGTTGAGCGCGTAGTGATCCGCCACGCCTGAAGTGCGCGCATGCACGTCGGCGCCGCCCAGCTCCTCCGCGGTCACCAGCTCGCCGGTCGCGGCCTTCACCAGCGGCGGCCCGGCGAGGAAGATGGTGCCCTGGTTCTTCACGATGATCGCTTCGTCCGACATGGCCGGCACGTAGGCGCCACCTGCGGTGCACGAGCCCATCACCACCGCGACCTGCGGGATGCCCAGCGCCGACATGTTCGCCTGGTTGTAGAAGATGCGGCCGAAATGCTCGCGGTCGGGAAAGACGTCGTCCTGATTGGGCAGGTTGGCGCCGCCCGAATCGACCAGATAGATGCAGGGCAGGTGGTTCTGCTGCGCGATCTCCTGCGCCCGCAGATGCTTCTTCACCGTCATCGGAAAATAGGTGCCGCCCTTGACCGTGGCGTCGTTCGCAACGACCATGCACTCGCGCCCGCTCGACGCCCGATGCCGGTGATGAGGCCCGCAGCCGGCACCTGGTTGTCGTAACATGTTCCAGGCTGCCAGCTGCGACAGCTCAGAAAAGGCGAGCCCACGTCGAGCAGCGTGCGCGCCGCTCGCGCGGCAGCAGCTTGCCTCGGGCCAGATGCTTCTCGCGTGTAGCTGCGCCGCCGCCCTGGCCGATGGTCTCCACCTTCTCAGCGCAGATCGGCGACCTGGCTGCGTCATCGCCGCGGCGTTGGCCTGGAACTCCCGCGCTGCGCGGGTTGAGTTTCAGGTTGAGGACCGGCATCGGATTAAGTGGTCTCCGACGCGCTGAGCCACCGGCTTCGACCGCCGGCGCCTGGTACTGCGCCATGGCGTCGAAGCAGTCGCTCGGGATCGGATTCGGTGATGACCATGGCGCGATTGCGCGGATGCAGAAGCTGTTCGGCCGCTGCGTGATCGAACATCGCCAGCGAGATGCTCGTAGTAGCCCTTGACGTTCAGCAGGGCGCAGGGCTTGGCGTGCGTGCTCGAGCTGCGCCCAGGTGACGATCTCGCAGAACTCCTCGAACGTGCCGAACCCGCCCGGCATGGCGACGAAGCCGTCGGACAGGTTTGCCATGAGCTGTTTGCGTTCGTGCATGGTCTTCGACCACGTGCAGCTCGGTCAGCTCCTCGCTGGCGAGCTCCCTGCGTTGAGGGCCTCCGGAATCACACCGACGACCTTGCCGCCAGCGCCCAGCGCCGCATCGGCGATCCGCACCCATCGAGACCCACGCGTCCGTCCGCCGTATACCAACGTGATGCCGCGAGCCGCCAGCGCAGCTCGCCCATGCTGGCGGGCGAGTTCGTGCATACACCGGATCGGCCCCGGGATTGGAGCCGCAGAACACGCAGATGGCGGACAGACGCATCACCGCGTGACTGCAGCTCAGAAGCCACCGGTCGCGAGCCAGCGTTCGACCTGGTCCAGCCGGTCCATTACCCCAGAACGGCTCACCGTCGACGATGATGTAGGGCGAGCCGAATGCGCCACGGTCGATGCCGGCCTGAGTCTCTTGCTTCAGACGCTCCTTGATCGCGGGGATCCTCAGCGCAGCGAGCGCCTTGGACGCGCTCATGGCCTAAAGTCGCGAGAACGTCGGCGGTGGTCTCCGGGCTCGAGATGTCCCGCCCGTCGACGAAATAGGCGCGGTAGAGCGCCAGTACGGCAGGCTCGATCTGGTCCGGCGCCTGCTGTTCCAGCCCAGTACACGGCCCGCGCGCGGCAGCCTGCGTGCTGACCGGGAACGGATCCGGAAGCTTGAACTGGATGCCGAGAAAGCGCGCGGTGCGTGCCATGTCCCGCATGCTGTATGGCCCCTTTGAGCGGCAACGAGGGCAACGGCCTCGCTGCCGGTCACCATGAAGACGACGCCGAGCAGGACGGCCGCCACACCACGCCGCGCCCATACTTCGCGGCGAGCGCGGAGATTCGAGTCGCCGCGAAAGTAGCCACAGGGGCGAGGAGAAGTCGAAGTAGAAGTCGATGGGCGCTGCCATGTTCCCTCGTCAATGTGACGCTCAAGCGCGCCCGAGTGGATAACCGTCCCGGCCGCTCCGTGTGCTGACAGTCGGGCGCCGCAGCGCCGCGCGGTGACCTCGATCTCGATCTTCATTTCGGGCTCGACCAGGCCGCAGATGACGGCGGTAGCAGCCGGCCGCTGCCTGCCGAGGTACTCGCCGAAGATCGGTGCGACGCGCTATGTCAAGTCGCCGTATCGCGTCAGGTAGTAGTGGACGCGAACGACGTCGTCAGGCTCCCGCCGGCCTGCTCCAGCGCGTCGGCGATGTTCCGGAAGGCCTGCCGCGTCTGACATCTCGAGGTCCGGCGCGATCGTCATGGACGTGTAGTCGTACCCGGTGGTTGCCGGAGACGAAGATCCAGTCGCCGTCCACCACCGCCCGGCTGTAGCCAGCGACCTTCTGCAGCTCGACCCCGAGGAAATCAGTCTGCGCTCGCTCACGCTCGCTCCTTGATGCGGATTCGATTCATTGCGTTGGGGGCGGAATGAAACCCCGTTGATCTTCGCCTGCGCCTCGCACCAGCGAGAGGGACCATGTGATCAGGGGTGCCGAAACCCAGGTTCACCGCGGCGCAGCAGCGTCGCCATCGTCGCCGCGGCCATCGGGCCGGACACGCCGTTCTCCATCGCCATCTGCGGTAGTAATAACGAACATCCTTCGCGGCGTTGGCCAGACCGAATTTCATGCCCTTGAAGTTGCCCTCGACGGCTGGCAACGGCAAGCATCTGGAAGATGCCCGAGTTCGCGGCGCCGGTGCTCACGAGCTGGAAGTACTTCTTCGGATCGACCCCAGCTTGGCGCAGGCGGTCAACGCCTCTGCGATCAGTGACATCTGCCCCGATCGCGGCAAAGTGTGTTGATGAGCTTGATCTTGTGACCGGCTCCGACGCCGCCGACGTGGAAGATGTTCTCGCAGAAGGCCTTGAGCACTCGGCTCGATTTCCTCGAACGTCGCCTGGATCGGCACCGACCATGCGTGTTCGACTCGTCCCTGTTCCGCTTCCACGGGTGTACGCGTGAGCGGTGCATCGACGACGCGCACGCCTTTTGGCCTTGAGGTCTTCCGCGATTCGAGGCGTAGAGCCGCGGCTGGCTGGTGGACGTGTCCACCAGGATTGACCGCTGCGCACGGACTCCGAGAATTCCACCTTTGCGGTAGACGAGATCTTCCACCTGCTGCGAGCCGGTGACGCAGAGGATCACGATGTCCGACGCGGCGACGAGCCCTGCCACGTCCTTCGCCTCCTTGGCGCCGCGCTGCACGAAGATCCTCGACCGGCGGGCGGTTGCGATGGCCCAACACTGGTGAGCGGGAAGCCCTTCTCACGCAGGTTCTTCGCTATGCCGTGGCCCATGCAGAGCCGGGGCCTATGAAACCGATTCGTTTGGTCAGTCGTGTGCGTATCCGCAGTTGAGAGCTGTGAGAGCATCTGCGAAGGTGAAGGGCGAAGAGTGATCCCCCTCACCCCAACCCTCTCCCGGTGCAGGGGAGAGGGGGAAGGCGCTTCATTAGGTCTTGTACTCTTCAACTCTTCACTCTTCACGCCGTCAATGCATTTCCACCGCCATCGCTGTCGCTTCGCCGCCGCCGATGCACAGCGAAGCCACGCCGCGCTTGAGCCCGTGCTTGCGCAGCGCGCCGAGCAACGTCACCAGGATGCGCGCGCCCGACGCGCCGATCGGGATGGCCCAGCGCACAGGCGCCGCCGTGCACGTTGACCTTGCTCGTGCGGCAGGCTGTAGCTCGCTTCATCGCGGCCATGGTCACCACCGCGAAAGCCTCGTTGATCTCGTACAGGTCGACTGCTTCGGCGCGTCCAGCCGGTCTGCTCGAGCAGCTTGCGCGATGCGCGCCGACCGGCGCGGTGGTGAACCAGCCGGCTCCTGCGCATGCGTGCTGTGCCGCGACGATAGTGGCCAGCGGCGTGAGTCCACGCCGCTCCGGCGGTGGAGCGGCGCATCAGCACCAGCGCGGCGCTGCGCCATCGGAGATGGAGCTCGAGTTGGCCGCGGTCACCGTGCCGTCCTTGCGGAACGCCGGCTTGAGCTTGGGGATCTTGTCGAGGATTGGCCTTGAACGGCTGCTCGTCGCGTTGTCCATGAAGCGGTCGCCCTTGCCCGCCTTGCAGCGCGACGGGCACGATCTCCCAGGCGAACCAGCCTTCGTTGTTGGCTTTCTGCGCCCGTTCAACGATTTCACTGCGAAGGCGTCCTGCTCTGCGCGCGTGAAGCTGGTACTGCCGCGCGCAGTCTTCGGCGAAGGTGCCCATCAGGCGGCCTTTGTCGTAGGCATCCTCGAGGCCGTCGAGGAACATGTGGTCGATGCACCTGCTGATGGCCCATGCGGTAGCCGCGCGCGTGCTTTGGGCAGCAGATAGGGCGCGTTGGTCATGCTCTCCATGCCGCCGGCGACCACGATCTCGTTGGTGCCGCGCGAGCAGAGGTCGCGGGCCAGCATCACGGCCTTCATGCCGGAGCCGCACATCTTGTTGACCGTGGTGCAGCCGGTTGACAGCGGCAACCCGGCGCCGATGCTCGGCCTGCCGCGCCGGCGCCTGGCCTGCCCGGCCGGCAGCACGCAGCCCATGATGACCTCCTGGATGTCGGCCGACTGCAACCCGGCGCGCTCCACCGCCGCGCGGATCGCCACCGCGCCCAGCTCAGGCGCCATGAAGTCCTTCAACTCCCCTTGCAGGGCGCCCAGTCGGAGTTCTCGCCGCTCCCACGATCACAACTGGATCAACCATGGTCATACCTCTTCACACATGCGTATCAGGTAGTAGCTTTGCTCACGGCGTGGCGCAAACTCGCAACGCGCTCGATAGCCTCGAAGGTCTCGCGCTCGATGCGTTTGCAGCAACTCTGCCGCCGGCATGCGTCGCTGCAGAGCGGCGACGCAGCCTGACCGGCCCACAGGGCGAGGAAGTCCGGCGCGCCGGCTTGAGCCGCAGCGGTGCGCAGCTTCGACGTAAGCTGGCTCTGGGCCGGAAACGGAAGCTTCGGAAATCGGCACGCGCCGACTCGCGGATGAAGCGATTGCGCAAGCCACGCGCCGGTTTGCCAGTGAAGCGGTCGGTCAGCGTCGTGTCGTCTTCCCCGTGGCAGCCAGCAGTGCGCGCACGATGAGTCTCCGTCGCGCCGCTCTCGGGACAGGGGATGAAGCGCCGTGCCGATCTGCGCAGCTTGTGCACCGAGCGACAGCACCGCGGCGATGCCGGCTCCGTCCATGATTCCACCCGCTGCCACCACCGGCAGATTCACCCGCGCACGAGCATGCGCACCAGCGCAAGCGTGCCCGTCAGCGCGGAGGTGGGGTCGCGGGTCCAAGTCCCGCGGTGACCACCTGCTTCACCCCTGCGCGACGACGTAAATCCACGCCGAGCGAGTGCCAGACGTTTAGCTTCGGCAATGCAGGTGGCGCTGCCGCCGACGAGGATACCCGCCGACTGAAATTGCTGGATCCGTGCCTGCGGCAACTCGTTCAAGTGGAATGTCACCGCGGCAGGGCGCAGTTCTCAGCGCCGGGTCAAGTTGGGCGTCCAGATCGGGCGCGTAGGGCGACGCCACCGGCGCGGGCTGCGGCAAGCCCAGCTCCTGGAAATAGCCGGTTACGGCCGCGATAGCGTCGCCTTGCGCAGCGGCAGGAACCGGTTGTGGCTGCGGCGCACAGAAGAAATTCAAGCTGGAAAGGACGATCGGTTATGGCCCGGAACGCTGCCACCTCTTTGCGCATCGCATCCGGTTGCATGTAGGCGCAACCGAAACCGCCCAGGCCGCCTGTTTTCGAAACTGCAGCCGCCAGCGCAGCGGTGGTCACGCTAGCTATGGGCGCCTGGAACACGGGGATGTCCAGGCGCAGGCGTTCAGAGAGCGGTGTCCTCAGTCGATTTGCCATGCCGCGTCCTTCAGGTGACCGCGCGTGAACCGACGCCGGAAGCGCGCCGACTCGATACGGGAAAACATCCGCGATAAACCCTGCCGCGATGCGAGCGGCCTTGGCCTCGTTCCAGAACTCCGGGCGCGAGCAGATCGCGATGGTAGTTCGAGGAAGGGGCGCACGCACCTTGTCGCCCGACAGCAGGAAGGGCCGAATTCTTCCGGAAACACGTCGTTGGAAGCGACAGGATACCAGGCCTCCGCCGACATTTTCGTCCTCCGGCGTGCCGCCTGCGGGATGCGCTGCGGAAGCTCACCTCCTGCATGTAGGCGATCTCGTCGTAGTCGTAGAACACCACCCGCCCGCCGCGCGGTGACGCCGAAGTTCTTGAAGCAGCATGTCGCCCGGGAAGATGTTCACCGAGGCCAGCTCCTTGATGCGCATTGCCGTACTCGCGCACCGCCTGGCGCACCTGCCGCTCGTCGCGCCCGGTCCACGTACAGGTTCAGCGGCGTCATCCGGCGCTCGATGTACAGATGCTTGACGATCAGCGTGTCGTCTTCCTCCTCCACCAGCGACGGCACCTCGCGCTCGAGCTCCGCAATGAGCGCCGGATCGAAGCGCGCGGCGCGGAAAGCCACATCGGTGTACTTCGAGCGTGTCCGCCATGCGCCTGACGCGGTCGTGGCGCTTCGACCAGCAGGTACTTGTCCTTGACCGTCTGGCGGTCGATGTTCCTGATCGGCGAGATGGTGTCGCGGATGACCTTTGAACACGTACGGGTAGGAGGGCAGCGTGAACACGATCATCACCAGGCCACGGATGCCGGGCGCGATGACGAAGGCGTCGGTGGAATGCCTGAGATGATGCAGGAAATCGCGGTAGAAGAGCGTCTTGCCATGCTTCTGCAAGCCCAGCGAAGTGTAGAGCTCGGCCCGCGGCTTGCCCGGCAGCATGCTGGCCAGGAATGTCAACGCACGCCGACGGCACCTCCATGTCCACCATGAAATACGCGCGGCTGAAGGCGAACAGAACCGCGATCTCGCGCGGGTCGAGCAAGATGGCATCCAGGCACAGCCCGTCCGCCCGACTCGTCGTGCACGATCGGCACCGCGAAGGGCAGCTCCAGTGTTGCCGTTGATGATTCTTGCCGATGAGATAGGTGCGCTGGTTGCGGAAGAAGAGCGAGCTCAAGACCTGGATCTGGTGATTCGCCTCCAGGCGCAGCGGGCGAGGCGAATTGCAGACGCACCGCGCGCAGTACATAGCGCCAGGTCGCGCTCGAGATTGCTGAACGGGCGCTTCAGATCGCAATGGCTGGAAGATCTGCTGCAGCGTATCGAGCGCAGCCCGTCCTTCAGCGGGTAGTAGCTGCGATAGGCCGGGCGGATCGGACTCCAGGTACTCGGTGGATACGGCCGGCCGCACGAACATGAAGTCGTTGTGGAAGTAGGTCCGCTGTGCAGGATCTTGCAGCTCACCGAGTTGAAGAAGGTCCCGGCCAGCTCCGGCTGCTTGTGATTGGTGAGCAGGCCGACGTAGTGCAGCTTGATCTCCTGCCACAGCGCATCGGGCAGCGCGCTGGTGTCGAACTCCGCTGCGTGGCGCTCCACCGCCTTCGGCCACACGGTCGTCGTAGAACTGAATGCGCCTGCGTGGGCTCGGCGCACCGCGTGCCATTCCGGCGCGCTCGAAACGGGCCTTGGCCTCGCGGCTGATCTGCCGGAACAGGCGGTAGTGCTTGTTGAAGCCCTCCAGCAGCGGCGTGCGCGATGGCCGACGCGACGCCGGTCGCGGCGCTGGTGGGAGGATGAAGCAGCTCGGTCATGGTGTCTCGTTGCGCCCGGCAGACGGCGGGCGGACTGTGTCCTACTTGAGTCCAGATGAAGCATGGACCGCCCGAAATCCCCCGCGCCCTTTGTCAAAGGGGGTTTCTGATCCCCCCTGCCGCCCTTTGTCAGAGGGGTCCTGATCCCCTCGCCCCATGTGGCAAAGCGGGTGCTGGTTCTCCTGTCCCCTCCCGAAGGAGGTTTCAATCCTCCCCTTTGGAAAAGGGGATCGAGGGTGGACTGGGGATCGAGGGATTCCGCGACGCGATCGCCCGCCTCATTCTCGTCTCGTCGAACAGCTTCACGTCCCGATCAACCACCGCCTGATCTCGGAGGTCCCGGCGCCGATCTCGTAGAGCTTCGCGTCCCGCCACAGCCGGCCGGTCGGGTACTCGTTGATATAGCCGTTGCCGCCCAGGCACTGGATCGCCTCGCCCGCCATCCAGGTCGCCTCTCCGCGGCGTAGAGGATCGGCGCCGGCGGCATCCTTTGCGCGTCAGCTCGCCGCGGTCGCACGCTCGCGCCGACAGCGTAGACGTACGCCTTGCAAGCATTCATGGTGGTGTACATGTCGGCCAGCTTGCCTTGCATGAGCTGAAACTCGCCGATCGGCTGATCGAACTGCTTGCGGTCGTGGACGTAGGGCACCACCACGTCCATGCAGGCCTGCATCAGGCCGAGCGGCCCGCCCGCGAGCACGGCGCGCTCGAAGTCGAGCCCGCTCATCAGCACCTGCACGCCCTTGCCCACTTGTCCCAGCACGTTCTCCTCGGGCACCTCGCAACTCCTGGAACACCAGTTCGCAGGTGTTGGACCCGCGCATGCCGAGCTTGTCCAGCTTCTGCGCCGTGGAGAAGCCCTTGCAGCCCTTCTCGACGATGAACGCGGTGATGCCTTCGCGGGCCGGCGCTCACGTCGGTCTTGGCGTAGACCACCAGCACGTCCGCGTCCGGCCCGTTGGTGATCCACATCTTGTTGCCGTTGAGAACGTAGCGGTCGCCCTTCTTGTCGGCGCGCAGCTTCATGCTCACCACGTCCGGAACCGGAGTTGGGCTCGCTCATGGCCAGCGCGCCGACGTGCTCGCCGGAGACGAGCTTGGGCAGATACTTGCGCTTCTGCGCATCGCTGCCGTTGCGGCGGATCTGATTGACGGCACAGATTCGAGTGCGCGCCATAGGACAGTCCCACCGACGGCCGAGGCCCGGCTGATCTCCTCCATCGCCACGACGTGGGCGAGATACCCCATGTCGGTGCCGCCGTAGTCTTCCTCGACCGTGATGCCGAGCAGCCCGAGCTGTGCCAAACTTGCGCCACAGGTCCATGGGAAAGGCGTTGTCGTGGTCGATCGCGTGCGGCGCGCGGGGCGATCTCGACAGCAGCGAAGTTGCGCACGGTTTCGCGCAGCATGTCGATGGTTTCTCCCAGGCCGAAGTTGAGCGCTGGAATGGGCCGAATGCCTTGGGCGTCGGTGAGCTTCACATTGCCGGAAGCCTCCTCAGATGCAAGCGCCTCATTATAGTCGCTGGCCCGGCTTTCCTTCCGCTTGGATCCGGGCGCGTCGACGCGAGGTCGCACTGCAGCGTTGCCGATGTCATGGGACTCGTTCCGGTGCTGGTCTCGAAGGACCAGCGGTGCCGCCAGCGCCCAACCCGGGAGCAGCGCTATGGTTTAAGATGATTCGATCAGTCGGGAGGCCGGTCACGGAGCCGAAGTCCCGCCGCTCATCCGCTCCCTCGAGCCATGAACCAGCCCAATCCGCCCCTGGCTATTCTGACCACCCGGCGATCCGAGCCTGACCTTTCCCTTCGCGCAAGCTCCAGCCGGCGGCACCTGGCAGGAGAGGTCGCGCCGGGCGTGTTCTGGCTGCGCATGCCGCTGCCCTTCGCGCTCGACCATATCAACTCTGTGGGTACTGCGCGACGGCGCCGGCTGGACGTTGGTGGATACCGGCCTCAACTACCGGAAGCCACGCGCGACGTTGTGGGACCAGATCGTCGCCCAGGGCCTCGCGGGCCTGCCCGTCCGGCGCGTCTGGTGACGCACTACCATCCCGACCACTTCGGCCTCGCCGGCTGGCTCACGCAACGCTTCGGCGTCGAGCTGTGGATGACCGAATCCGAGTTCGTTACCGCCCAGGTTGTGTGTCCGCACAGTTGCCCGGCCATACCAACGAAGCCTCGCTCGCCCTGTTCGCCCGCCACGGACTGGACGAAGCGCGCCAGCAGGCGGTGCGCGAGCGCAAACACTCTACCGCAGAGCCATCAGCGAGCCACCCACCACGTTCCGGCGCATGCTGGATCGGCGATGTGCTCCACATCGGCGGCGCGAGTGGCGTGTGATCATGGGCTACGGACACGCACCGGAGCACGCTGCGCTGTATTGCGAGGAGCTGGGCGTGCTGATCTCCGGCGATATGGTGCTGCCCAAGATCAGCACCAACGTCCCGGTGTGGGCGAGCGAGCCCGAAGGCGATCCGGCTGCAGCTGCTTCCTGCGCTCCGTCGGAGCACTACGCCGAGCTTCCCGCCGAGACCTTCGTGCTGCCTTCCCATGGGCTTGCCGTTCCCAGGGCTGCGGCCGCGCGCAGCCGCGCTGCGGGAACACCATCGGCTGCGGCTGGACGAGCTGCTGGGCCGCGTGCGATCACCCGGTGAGCGCGGCCGACATCGTGCCCGTGCTGTTCCGCCGCCAGCTCGACAGCCACCAGATGGTGTTCGCGATGGGCGAGGCCATCGCCCACCTGAATCATCTTCTACCAACGCCGGATCGTGCGCGAAGCCGGTCCGGATGGCATCCTGCGGTTCCATGCAGGCACCCGTCGCATAAGAAAACACCGGCGCGCCGGACTCGAGCCGCGCCCCCACCCCGGCAGAGGCGACCATGGCCACACCCACCGACACTCCTCCCGCAACCGCAGGCGCCCGAGGTCAACGCAGATGGCGAAGTCCTTCGCGGAAATCGCGGAGCGCAGCCAGAAGATCGTCAACAACTACCTCGAGCGCCAGCGCGAGGGAAAGGCCCCCGCGGTCAGCGACGATCTGGGGCTGACCCACGCCTTCCTGGATCTGGGCGCCAGCCTGATGGCCAACCCGTGGAAGCTGGTCGCGACGCAGATGCAGATGTGGCAGGACCATCTGCGCCTGTGGAACGAGCGCGATGCAGCGCGTCGCGGGTGAGCAGCCGGAGCCGGTGGCCGAGCCGGCTAAGTCCGACAACCGCTTCAAGAGCGGAGCTGTGGCAGAACAACTTCCTGTTCGACTACATCAAGCAGTCCTATTTGATCGCCGCCGGAGAACATCCAGAAGATGGTGACCGAGGCGCAGGGCCTCGACCCGCAGACCGCGCGCAAGGTGCGTTTCTTCACACGGCAGTTCGTGGATGCGCTGAGCGCCGACCAATTTCGTGTTCACCAACCCGGAGGTGCTGAAGGCCACGGCGGAAACCGGCGGCAAGAACCTGGTCGACGGCCTGAATCAACCTGCTCAGCCGATCTGGAGCGCGGGCACGGCCAGCTCGCGCATCAGCATGACCGACTACGAACGCCTTCAAGCTGGGCGAGAACGTCGCCACCAGCCCGGGCAAGGTGGTGTACCAGAACGAGCTGATGCAACTGCTCCAGTACACGCCCGTCGACGGAGCAGGTCTGGCGACGGCCGCTGCTCATCATCCCGCCGTGGATCAACAAGTTCTACATCCTCGATCTGCGCGACAAGAACTGCTTCATCCGCTGGGCCGTGGCACAGGGCCACACCGTGTTCGTGGTGTCCTGGGTCAACCCTGACGAGACGGCACGCCGAGAAGGGCTTCGACGACTACATGCTGCGAGGGCGCCCTGGCGGCGCTGGACGCGATCGAGCAGGCGACCGGCGAGCGCGAGGTCGAACGCGATCGGCTATTGCCTCGGCGGCACGCTGCTCACCTGCCTGCTCGCCTGGACTGGCGTCCAAAGGAGAGCAGCGCATCAAGAGCGCCACCTTCTTCACCGACCATGATCGACTTCGCCGAGCCGGGCGAGCTGGGCGTGTTCACGGACGAGACCGCGCTGGCGGACGCTGGAGAAGAAGATGGCGCGAGCGCGGCTATCTCGAGGGCGCCGAGATGGCCGACACGCTTCAACCTGCTGCGCGCCAACGATCTGATCTGGTCGTTCGTGGTGAACAACTTACCTGTTGGGCAAGGACCCGTTTCCGTTCGACCTGCTGTACTGGAACTCCGACTCCACGCGCATGCCGGCGAAGATGCACACGTTCCTATCTGCGCAACATGTACATCAAGAACCTGCTGACCAAGCCGGGCGGCATCACGCTGGCCGGCGAGCCCATCGATGTGACGCAAGATCAAGGCTGCCGGCCTGCTTCGTCTCGACCGTCGAGGATCACATCGCGCCGTGGAAGAGCACCTACACGCGGAGCGCAGCTGCTGGGCGGTCCGGTGAAGTTTCTTCTCGCCGGCTCCGGGCATATCGCGGGCGTGGTGAACCCGCCGTCGGCCAACAAGTACCGTCACGTGGACCGCCCGCGACCCCTGGCTGCGAGCGCCGACGCATGGCTGGCAAAGTGCGCGCAACGCCACGACGGCCTCCTGGTGGCCGGAGCGGAACGCCTGGGTCAGCCAGCTCAGGCGGCGACAAGATCGCGGCGCGGGGTGCCCGGGGCGACGGCCGGCTAAGCCGCTCGAGGACGCGCCGGGGTCTTACGTCAAAGTGCGCCTGCAGCCCAGGTCTGCGGCTGCCAAACCCGAGCAGCCGGCCCCGAATTCGGCCGCGACGACGCCGCAGCGCGGCGCGAAGCCACGCCCCCAGCCGCTGGCACGGCGACCACAGGGATTGAAACAATCTCCGGCACGCCAGGTCCGCGGCCGCGCAAGAGAAGCGGTAAGAATAGCTGGGGTCCGGCTCCTAGCCGTGACCATCACAACCCCATCATCCCCACCTGCACCCTCTTGAAGGGGGAGGGATTCCATGGTCTGCTTCGCTCTCACCCTAACCTCCTGGCTGGGGAGGCGTGTGACCTTATGTCTTGGGCGCCCACCCTGAATCCTTCCTCCCTGAGAAGCCCCCATCCTCACCCTACCCTCCCTTGAAGGAGGGACCTTATCTCTATCTCTGCTCGGGAGGGACCTTATTCCTGCGCGGGAGGGAATCGGCTGTCGCCCGCTGTCATGACCCTGCGCGGCGGCGTGTTCGGGATCCGTCCGCAGGAGGTGCGGGTGCCGCCCCGAGCTGCGCTCGCAACACGGCCTCCAGCCCCGCGGCGCTCATCGGCGCACCGATCAGATATCCCCGTGGCATCCTCGTCGCAGCCTTCCGCGCGCAGAAAGGCAAGCTGCGTGGCCCCCACGCCTTCAGCGACGATTTCCAGACCGAGTCGCGTCCCATTGTAGGATGATGGCCCGGGCTAGCGCCCGGTAGCTGGGACCGTGCTGCAAATCCTGCACGAACGAGCGATCGATCTTGAGCCGGTCGAACGGCAGCAGCTTGAGCGAGCTCAAACGCGCCGAGTAGGTGCCGAAATCGTCGAGCGCGAGGCGTACGCCAAGCTGCTTGAGCCGTCCGAAGATCTCGATCGCTCCTTCGCCTCGTCTGCAACGCACTGGTCACCCGAGCTCCAGCAGCGAGGAGTCGAGGCCGGTCTGCCGCAGGGCCGATTGACGCTATCCACGATGTGGTCGGTGCGATCTGGTAAGCCGAGACGTTCACCGCCATCCGTATCGCCGGATAGCCGGATCTGAGCCAATGCCTTGGCCTGCGCGCAGGCCGCGCAGCACCCAATCACCAATCGCGTTGATCAGCCCCGCTTCCTCGGCCACTGAATGAAATGGGTGGGCGATAAAGCCCTGCACCGGGTGCCGCCAGCGGACCAGAGCTTCCACGCCGACCATACGCCCGCTTGTGACGGACACCTGCGGCTGGTAGTGCAGCAGGAGCTGCTCGTGGAGCTTGGGATGACGCAAAGCGTTCTCCAGCGTCAATCGTTCCAGCGCCTGCCGCGTCAGTTCGCTGAGAAAATTCTCCAGGCGCCTGCGGCCGCCGCGTTTGGCTTCCGATACATCGCGGCGTCCGCCGCCTTCAGCAAGTTCGTCGCCGCTGGCGGTGCCGTGCTTTGGCTGCAGAGGCTGATGCCGATGCTGGCGCGCATGTGCGCAGCTGGAGACCGCTCCAGCTCGACCGGAGCCGACACCGTGGCGATGATCTTCTCTCGCGACGCGGGCTGTCGCGGGTCGCCTATGTCCTCCAGAACAACGATGAACTCGTCTCCTCCCAGGCGCGCCACGCTGTCCTTGTCGCGCACGCAGGATTGCAGCCGCGCCGCCATGGTTCGCGGCAGGCGGTCGCCTTCTTCGTGGCCCAGCGTGTCGTTCATGCGTTTTTGTGGTCGAGATCCAGGTAGAGCAGCGCTACGGGACGCCTGATCGTTCGGCCCGGCTGAACGCAATGCGTGCCGGTCTGCCAGCAGCAAGCGGTTGGGCAGATCCGTAAGCGATCGTGATAAGCGAGATAGTTGAGGCGTTCCTCGGCATCCTTGATCGCCGTGATGTCGCTGAACACCGAAACGTGATTCACGATAGCGCCGGCGGCGTCGCGCACGACGCTGATGTTCATCCACCGGGCGGATCTCGCCGCCTTTGCGCCGGATCCAGATCTCGCCCTGCCATTGCCCGCTTCCACGGCCGTCCACACGGCCGCAGAGAAGGTGCCGTCGTGGCGCTTGGACCAGAGCAGGCGCGCCAGCTTCCCCTTGACCTCCTGCAACTCGTAACCCGTTATCTCGGTGAACGCGGGGTTCACCAGCACCATGCCGCGCCGGGCATCCGTGAGCATTTATGCCTTCCCTGGTATTCTCGAACACGACGGCAGCCTGACGTTGATGGCGTTCGGCTGCGATCCGCTTCCACTCAGATCCTGCGCGATGCAAACGATGGCCGGACTGGTCGTCGCGTTGCGCTCATGCCATGGGGACGGCGGAGACGGACAACGGGACCGCCGCCCCTCTCGCGTGTCATCAGCTCTCGGCGCTGAAGCGCGACGGCAGACGCGGCGCCGCTTGCTGCTGCGTCGCCGCCGGCGTCGACAATGGATGCGAAGTCCCGGCCGACCAGCTCTCTCGGGTGGTATCCGAGGAGCTTCTCGGCGGCCGGTGCTGGCCGGTCTTGGTGACGCCCTGGTGTGGGAGATGACCAGAAGCGCCTTCGGCCATCGAGTTCACGACGCTCTCCATGTAGCTGCGCGACCACGGTCGTCGCCTGCAGCTTGTCCGCCATCTCGTTGAATGCCCCGGTGGTCAGATCGCACGCAACTCGTCACCGCTGGTGGATGGCGCGCGATAGGAGTAGTCGCCCTCCGCCAGCCGCCAGCCGGACGCGACCAACGCGCAGCGGAACGCTGACGGCCCGGCCGGTGGCGAGCGCGACCAGCACGCCGAGCAGCAGGAGCCCGGCGGCAACCCGCGCGTGATCAGAAGATTGGCACCGTGAGCGGTGCCGGAAGCCCGGCTCATTGCGTTTGCGCGCGCTCGGCCCTGGCCGCCGGCTGGATGCCTCGTCGAGGAATTCCTCGAGCGCGGCCCATGGACTGCCAGCTCGGCCCGGCTCGCTGCTTTTGCACCGTGCCCCTCGCTTCCGCTGAGGGCGGCGGCAGGCCTGCACACTGCCCTGCGCGGCCCAGCGGCTGGCTGCGGCCGCTCCACTCGCGCTCGGCGCGGGTCTCCGCCAGCGCCTGGTATTTGCGCGATTGCCGCCCGAGGCGCGCCGCCGCTCCACCTTCGCTCCGGCGCTTCGGTTCCGGCAGCGCCGCCCGCCAGCCGATCGTCACGCGTCCGCCGGGGTAGGCGAGCAAGCGCCGTTTCGAGCGGAGCTTCATGCGCGCTGCTCGTTTCTGGGTCGGCGGGGCTTCTGACGGGCAGGCCATATTACCACCTCCGGCATGCTCTTCGAGCAGATCCGAGAGCCGTGCGCAAGTGGGCGCTGTGCGCCGCCCACGCGCCAGCCTGGGCATCCTGCAGACGGTTGAGCTCCGCCGCCCGGTCTCTGTGGTGAGCGCGCGCTGCGCGTTCGGCTCATTAAGCGCGAGTGCGCGGCTGGCTTCGGTAGCTGCCAGCGTCTGCGGTATTCCTCCAACGCGCGGTCGAAAGGCCGCTTCGGCGCCCTTGAACTGGCGCGCGCCGCTTCGGGTCGCGGTCCTGGGCAAAGCAGTTGCAGCGCCGCGAGCGTCTGCTGAAGCTGGCGCTTCATCTCGTTAGGCGGCGGCGCGCTGCGGGCCTCGGCCGTCATGCACCAGGCTCGAGGAGCGCGGCGTCGAGAGCAGATACGTGGCCCGCAGGGACACCAGATCAGCTGCGCAAAACAACGCCCGCCAGGATGAGGCCCAGCACCGAGCCACAGCCGTTGCGTTATGGTGAGAGCGGGATCACCTTCAAGCAGCACCGCCTTCGCGCACTGCTAGCGGCTTGAGTCAAACCGCCGTCTGTCACCACTTGAGGATGAACTTCGGAACTGAACACCAGGGCGGGCCCGGCGTCAGGTTGAATGCCGGGTTCCGCAGACGATTTTTGTAGGTCGTGGCCGCAGCTGCCTGCGGGCGAGAGCTGCAGAGCATAGAACGCCTCGAAGACGTACTCGTTGTTATGGTGACACGGTCTCTCGTCGTGGCCGAGGGCTGGTCTCTCCCACGCGACGCCGCCACCGAGCAGATCATTGGTCAGCCGCGGAAACCCAACCGGCATATTTGAGCGGGGGCCTGCATGACGAACCCGGTGCCGACCAGCTTTCGCGCCGGCAGACACTTGCGAGCCCCCGAAGCCGAAACGCCCGAACCAGGTCGGTCAGGCCGGCGTAGTGAACGTTTTTGTTCGAGCGAATAGCGCAAGCCATATCGGGACAGTTCGTATTTTGTTCTCTGCATCGGCGCTTCGAGCGGCATGAGGTCGATGAGCGCCCCGGGGCGGACGATGGTGTTACCGAATTCGTCATTGCTGTAGAGATAGGACATCAGGCGGCGGCGGCGCGGCCGGGAAGACTTCGAATTCCGGCAGGTCCGCCCAGAGCGCCCGAAGCCCAGGATCCTGCTCGCCAGCTTGACGCCCTCGGTGGGTGTGCGGCGTCTGGTGCTTCAGCCCCACGGAGGATGGTCGCAATCCCTCGGCCACGCTATCGGTGGGCGTGCTGACGAAGTGTCCCAGGTCGTCTGTAAGCAGCATCTCCCTGGGGCACCGGGGCTTGATCGGGCTGGTAGAAGCAGACACACGGCCGCGGCCCGTGATGACTGTTTGCAAGCTGTCGCTTTATGACCCTTCCCCGTTGCCTTGCTTCTTATTTCGTCCGCGCGGTCTCTGCTTTTAACGCCGCTATGGGAATACTCAAGGTGGCGAACACCAACGCAGCGTTCAATCCGGCCCGGCCCAGGAACCCGCGCCGCCGCCGCCCGAATGATAGGCGAGTACTCCCGAAGAGGCCGTCTACGACGCACGTGAGGGCCGCGGGTTGAGCGCGTGTCGTGAACGACCTCACCTCTCCAGAGGCTGCGTCGACTTCTGAACCCTGCAGGGCTGAATTGCATTGACAGACAGTCGTCAGGTTACGTAGGATAATGATAATCACTCCTATTCTCATTCTCCCCTCGCCTGACCCCCGCCATGGAGCAATACGTGTAACTGAACGGAAGTACAA
>ERZ1370068.2209-contig-1368_pt1 | contig 25317 bp, 27 predicted proteins | sample MGYA00561227_ERZ1370068 | MGnify/ENA primary metagenome ERZ1370068 (study PRJEB38410, sample SAMEA6850437) | metagenome | study: Metagenomic assessment of the ecological functions of the soil: analysis of the soil microbiota associated with the...
GAACGCCACCGGGCGGAACGCGTGCAGCAGATGCTGGTCGAGCTTGTCGCCCATCTTCTTCCATCATGCCGAACGCCTTGGCGTGGGTGAACTGCAGCCGGTAGGCGCGCTTCTCGACCAGCGCGGCATAGATATCCACGATCGTCGTCAGGCGGACGATGTCGCTGATCTGCTTGCCGTTCAGGCCGTCGGGATAGCCGGTGCCGTCGAGGAATTCGTGGTGGTGCAGCACCACGTCGAGCATTTCGGGCGGGAAGCCGCCTTGCGGCGACCAGCGCATCATAGCCGCGGCGCGGATGCTGGCGCATCTCTTCCATTTCCTCGAGCGTCAGCGCGGCCCGGCTTGTCGAGGATCGCCACCGGAATGAACGCCTTGCCGACATCGTGCAGCAGCGCGGCGCGGGCGAGACGGCGCTGGTCGTCCTCGCGCATGCCGAGATGCTGCGCGTACGCCACCGCAAAGCCGGTGACGAAGAGGCAATGGCGATAGCTGCCGGTGTGATGGCAGCCGACCGTCGTCAGCCATTCCCGCAAGGACGAATGCTTGATCGCCTTGAGAATCTTGTTCTCGGCCTCGACGATGTCGCTGAATTTCAGCGGAACGCCGGCCGGAAGCTTCTCGAAGATCTTGACCATCACGCCGTGCGCCGCCTCGACGCCCCTGTTCAGAGCCTTGCCGCGATCGGTCTCGTCGTAATCCGTCGCTGTCCGGAAACGCGGCGCGGATCCGCTGCAGGATGCCCTGCGCGTCGAACGGCCGCGCGATGGTGTCGGTGGCGCCGAGCGCCCAGGCCTGCATCGAGCCGTGATGCAGCGCGTCCGCCAGCACGAACAGCCGCGGCATTTCGCGATAGGCCTCGGCGCGCAGCTTGTTGCGCACCAGCTGCACGCTCTCGGCGGAACGCAGATTGATGTCGACCACGATGCCCGCGAGATCGCGCGCGGGCGCGTCGGGAATGTCCGACGTCGCGATGGTGTCGACCTGGCCGACGGATCTGCAGAATGCTGGCGAGTTCGCTGCTTTGATCGCTTCGATCCGAAGCCAGCAACAGCCGGCGCTTGGTCGAAGTCTTGTTGGCTACCGATGTCATGGAACCCCAGACCCTAGCAGTTGACGACTTGCAGCTGAAGGCTAGCGGATAAGGGGTTCCTCGCGGCTTAAGAGGGATCGTGAACGTGAACTACCGTAGATCGCTAAAATTTTAGCGATCCGGTTCGTGCAGCCGTGTCCACCTTGTCATTCGCGGGCGGACGATCCATCGAGCGGCGAGTCGCAGGCTGGATTGCTTCACTCCGCTCGCAATGACGATCGGACAAAAAATCCGCCGGAGGCATTGCCTCCGGCGGATCATTGTTGATCGATGACTTGCGGCGTCTTACGCCTTCATGTTCGCCTTCACCGCTTCCGCCGTGATCGGCAACGAGCGGATGCGCGCGCCGCAGGCGTTGAAGATCGCGTTGCCGAGCGCGGGCGCGATCACCGTCACCGCCGGCTCGCCGACGCCGGTCGGCTTGTCGCCGTTGGCGATGACGTTGACGGCGACTTCCGGCGTCTGGCTCATCCGCAAGCGGCGTGTAGGTATCGAAGTTGGTCTGCTCGATACCGCCATCCTTCAGCGTCGCCTTTTCATACATGGCGAGCGAAAGGCCCCACAACGCCGCGCCCTCGACCTGGGCGCGGATGTTGTCGGGATGCACCTGCATGCCGACGTCGGTGGCCACCGTCAGCTTCTTGACCTTGACCTCGCCGGACGGCGACACCGCAACATGGGCCACGCAGGCGGTCCAGCTTGCGGTCGCGCGCTCCTGCGACGAGACGCAGGCGACGCCCATGCCCTCGCCCTTCGGCAATTTGCTGGTGCCGTAGCCGGCCATGCCCATCGCCGCGAGCAGCGTGTTGCGCAGGCGCTGCGCACCACCGTCGTTCTTGCCTTTGCCGTCCAGCAACGCGATGCGGTACTGCGCGGGATCCTTGCCGGCCGCATGCGCGAGTTCGTCGATCATGCTTTCGACCGCCCAGAAGGTCCAGCCCGGCGCCACCGACCGCAACTGTCCCGACGGGGTGGCGTTGTGCGCCATCTCGTTCTTGATCGCGCGGACGTTGTGATTGGGCACGGAATAGAAGAAGTCCGCACCGTTCACGGTGAAGGCGTCCAGCGGTCCCTTCTTGTCGACCGAGGGCGACAGGAAATCGGGGATTCCCCAGCGCTGGGTCGGCCACGCGCTGACCACGTCGTGATTGAGCGCGATCAGCTTGCCATCGCCATCGAGACCCGCCTTGACCTTCTGGAAGGTCAGCGGACGCGAATAGTCCATGGTCATGTCGTTTTCGCGCGAGTAGATGACCTTGACCGGCTTGCCGACGGCCTTCGCCGCCTGCACCGCGGGCACCATCATGTCGGCGTCGAGACGCCGGCCGAAGCCGCCGCCCAGCCACATCTGGTGCATCACGACGAACTTGGGATCGATCCCGGCCGCACCCGCCGCGATCGCGCCGGAGCGCGTCGCGAACTGGTTGCCGGAATAGATGTGCCAGGATGTCGCCCTTGAACTCGCGCGGTGGCGTTCATCGGCTCCAGCGGCGCATGGATGTTGATGCTGGTGGTGTATTCCGCCTCCAGCACCTTCGCCGCCGTCCCGAAGCGCCGCCGCGGTATCGCCGTCCTTGACGAAGAACTGCCCGGAATCGTCGAGCGCCTGCAGCCGCTTCGCCTCGTCGATCAACGACTGGCTCGACAGCTTGGCGTTCGGGCCGTTGTCGTAGGTGATCTTCAGCGCGTCGGCCGCCTTGCGGGCGTTGGCATAGGTGTTGGCCACCGCCACCACCCAGCCGGTCGTGCTGCCGGTCTTGTCGTCGAGCGTGACGGCCTTGATGAAGCCCGGCACCTTCTTCGCCGCGCTATCGTCGACCGACTTCACCGTGGCGCCGATAGCGCACCGGCGGCGTGACCACCTTGCCGTAGACCATGCCCGGCAGCATGACGTCGATGCCGTATTTGGCCGTGCCGTTGGTCTTCGGAGGGATATCGAGCTGCGGAACCGAGACGCCGACCATGGTGTACTGATCGGGCGTCTTGAGCTTGATCGCCTTGAGCTCGTCCGGCGTGAAGGTCTTGGTGATCTTGCCGCTCTTGACGATGTCGGCAAAGCTCATCGACTTCTTCGACTTCGGATGCGAGATCGATGGAGTCGCGCACCACCAGTTCGCCGGCCGGCACGCCCATCGAGGCGGCTGCGGCTTCCGTCAACGCCATACGCCCGGCGGCGCCCGCGCGGCTCATCGCATCGAAGTTCATCATCGTGCTCCAGCTGCCGCCGGTAATCTGCGCGCCGAGCACGGGGTCGTTGAACTTCGGATCGTTGGAGGCGAGCTGGACCCGCATGTCCTTCCAGGTCGCGCCGAGTTCTTCGGAAACGATCTGCGCCATGGTCGAGGCGATGTGCTGGCCCATGTCGGCCTTGCCGCAGGTCACCGTGACGAGGCCGTCGGGCCGATCGAGTACCAGACGCTGGGCTCGAAAGCTGGAGGGCGCGGCCAAGCGCCTGATCGATGCCGGGGACGGCGGCATAGCCGAGCACGAGGCCGGTGGCAGCGGAGCCGACCAGGAACGAGCGGCGGCTGAGATCGGTGGACGCGCTGTCGGTGATTTTCACGTGCGTATTCATGTTGCCCTCCGCTCGGTGCCGGCGTTGGAGGCGGTGCGCATTTCGGACGCGGCGCGCATGATCGCCTTCTGAATGCGCGAATAGGTCATGCAGCGGCACAGATTGCCGTCCATATGCGCGACCACTTCATCCTTGGTCGGATTGGGATTCTTGGAGAGCAGCGATGCCGCCTGCATGATCTGGCCGGACTGGCAGTAGCCGCATTGCGGGACCTGCTCGAGGATCCAGGCCTTCTGCAAGCGGATGATCGCCCTTGGCGGACAGGCCTTCGATGGTGGTGATCTTCTTGCCGAGCGGCGTCGCTGACCGAGGTCTGGCAGGAGCGAACGGCTTCGCCGTTGACGTGAACCGTGCAGGCGCCGCACAGGCCTGCGCCGCAACCGAATTTCGTACCGGTCATCTGCAATTGCTCGCGGATGACCCAGAGCAGCGGCGTATCGTTCGACGCCTCGACGGACATATTCCGTCCGTTGATATTCAGATTAGGCATTGTCGCTTCCCCTTCCGGTGTATGAAGCCGCTTACGGCGGCAACTCACTTTTGGGTATTGGCTGGCACCCACCGGGTCGATGCCAGTTGGCGCGCAGAATGATACCGAACCGATCTTAGAGGCAATGCAATTTGGAATCGTTCGAAGAATAAGAATTCAGCCGGTTGTGCGCTGCGGCAAGGCTTTGTCGTACGCGTCAATCGACGCTCGTGCGGCCGCAGGCGCACCTTCCGTTTCCGCATTTCCCAACGGCGAACGGATCGCGCTAGGATAAGGCCAGAGCGGAATTAGGCGTCATTGCTTCGGGAAAACAGGAATGCCGACAATCAATCGTGACGGGGTCAACATCTATTACGAGGTTCACGGCATCGGCCCACCGTTGCTGCTGACCCACGGCTATTCGTCGACCAGTCGGCGATGTGGCAGGGCCAGATCGCGGCGCTTGTCGAAGCATCACAAGCTCGTGTTGTGGGACATGCGCGGCCACGGCCAGTCCGATTACCCTGACGATCCTCGGCCTATAGCGAAGCGCTGACGGTCGCCGACATGGCGGCGCTGCTCGACGCCGTCGGCGCCGAGCAGGCGATCGTCGGCGGGCTCTCGCTCGGCGGCTACATGTCGCTGGCGTTCTATCGCGCCCATCCGGACCGCGTGCGCGCGCTCCTGATCATCGACACCGGCCCGGGCTTCAAGAAGGACGATGCCCGCGAGGTCTGGAACAAGCGCGCGCATGACACCGGCGACCGCTTCGAGCGCGAGGGCCTGGAGGTTCTGAAATCCGCCAGCCGCGAACGCTCCAGCGTCACCCATCGCGATGCGTCGGGACTGGCGCGCGCCGCGCGCGGCATGCTGACCCAGCGCGATGCCCGCGTGATCGAATCCTGCCCGACATCAAGGTGCCGTCGCTGGTCGTGGTCGGCGCCGACGACACGCCGTTCCTCGCCGCCTCCGACTACATGGCGGCCAAGATTCCCGGCGCGCAGAAGGTGGTGATCCCGGCCGCCGGCCACGCCGTCAACATCGACCAGCCGCAGGCCTTCATCGACGCGGTGCTGCCGTTCCTCGACGGCCTCGACGCCAGGACGCAAGCGCACGGAAAGCCGCGTCATGAAGAACATTGCCGCCATGGCCTTCGCACTGATCGCGGGCAGCTTCGCGGCCAGCTGCCGGCGCAGCAAGCTCGCCGCCGATCGGCGGCCCTACCCGCCGCCCTTCACCGCGACGCTGTCGAACAACACGCCGCTGGCCTTCGGCATGGACGCCGAAGAAGCCGCGCGCGCGCTCGGCACGCCCGCTCAATTATGTCAGGGGCCGCCCGGGCGACGAAATCTTCCTCGCGTTCCGCAACATCGGCGGCAGCGGATTGTTCCTCAACGAAGGACCGGCTCTTTCTGCAATTCCGCAAAGGCAGGCTGGCCGGCTGGAAGGGCGACTGGGGCCATAACTGGATGTGGCAATAGCAGCGCTTCCGCCAATCCTCGCGCAAACGACTTCGCGCAACCCTCAAACAAAATGGATGACCCGTGGGACAAGATATCAAACTGACGGCTTCGGACGGTTTTCAAACTGGGCGGCTATCGCGCCGATCCCGCAGGCACGCCAAAGGCGGCCATCGTGGTGATCCAGGAGATCTTTGGCGTCAATCACCACATCCGCGCGGTCTGCGATCGGCTCGCGGGCGAAGGCTATGTCGCGATCGCGCCGTCGATCTTCGACCGCATCGAGCCGAATTTCACAGTGCGGCTATTCGCCGGACGAAGATCGCGAACGCGCGCAAATTCGTCGCCAATCCCGGACTGGGCCGGCGATGCTGCGCGACACCCAGGCCGCGATCGATGCGGTGAAGGATGTCGGCCCGGTCGGCATCATCGGCTTCTGCCTCGGCGGCAGCATCGCCTATGCGGCAGCGACCAAACTGTCGGGCCTGTCGGCCGCGGTCGGCTATTACGGCGGCGCCGTCGTTCGCTTCGCCGACGACAAGCCGCAAGTGCCGACGCAACTGCATTTCGGCGAAAAGGATGCGGGCATTCCGCTGACCGATGTCGAGACCATCAAGGCCAAGCGGCCCGAGGTCGAGAGTCCATATCTATCCCGGCGCGCAGCACGGCTTTCACTGCGACGAACGGGCGAGCTACGACAAGGCCAGCGCCGACATCGCCTGGCCGCGCAGCCTCGCGTTCTTTGCCGAAGCATTTGAAGTGAACGAGTCTCGCCGTCATTCCGGGGCGCGCGATGGCGCGAACCCGGAATGACGATACGCGAAGCCAGCGCTCGCCCGGCTCAATCGCCCTTGACGCCGGTTGCCTTCACGACATCGGCCCATCTCGCGTAGGTCGCGGCGCAGGACTTTGTCGAACGCTTCCGCCGATCCACCCACCGGAATGAGGCTGAGCGCCTCGATCCCGGCGACGCCCTCAGGCGAGGCGATGATGCGGGCGAGTTCCGCGGAAAGCTTCGTCACGATGTCCTTGGGCGTTGCGGCGGGCACGAAGACGCCGATCCAGCCTTCGATCTCAAAGCCGGGATAACCGAGTTCGGCCGAGCGTCGGCACGTCGGGCAACTGCGGTCCTGCGCTTTTCGCCGCCGACCGCCAGCGCCCTGAGCTTGCCCGCCTTGATTTGCGCGCTGGCCGTGGTCAGGTCGACGAAAGCCGCGGTCACCGTGTTGGCGAGCAGGTCGTTCAGTCAGCGGAGCCGAACCGCGATAGGGAACGTGGGTCATGTCGATATCGGCGTTCTTCTTGAGCAGTTCGCCGTAGAGATGGGACGTCGTGGCGTTGCCAAAGGTGCCGTATGGCATTGCCGGGATTCGCCTTGGCGTAGATCGACCAGTTCCTTGACCGACTTGATCGGCTGCTGCTCGGGGACCGTCAGAACGATCGTCGACAGCGCCGATCTGGGTGACCGGCGCGAGATCGCTTGAAGACGTCGTAGGGCAGCTTCGCAACAAGGCTCGGCGCCTGGATGATCTGGGTGATGGCGACCAGCACGGTGTAGCCGTCGGGCTGCGCCTTGGCGACGTAGTCGTTGCCGACCACACCGCCGCCGCCCGACTTGTTCTCGACAACGACGGTTTGCTTCCACGACCTCCGGCAATTTGTTGGCAAGCAAGCGAGCCGAGACGTCGGTGGCGCCGCCCGCGGGATAAGGCACGACGAACGTTATGCGCCGGCTCGGATAGGAATCGCGCCGATGCCTGCTGCGAGAGAGGCACACAAGGTCGTCACGGCGATCGGAAGCGAGCATACGCTGCCGCGGTCGCCGCGCGCACCGATGCTGGATCGGCAAATGATAGTTCATGGTCCTACTCCGGATTGCAGGCACTTGACCGACGAACCGGCGCGCCTGATTGAACGACGCAGTTTCTACATTGCTGCAGCGCAAGATGGAACTTATGGTTTTGAACGCCGGCAGTTGCAGATACGCGCTGATTCACCGCAACTGATGCAGGCTGACGTCCATTGCGCGAGCGAGCACGAATATCCCGACACGTGCGAAGATCGACTGCGCTGCCAGCGCAGGTTAGCCCAGATGCCGCAGACTTATTCGGCGCTAGAACCAGCGCTCGCTGACGAGCACGGTATCGCCGGGACTGATCGGGCTGCCGGGCGGCACGACGAAGCGTGCCGGTTCCGGACGCATCGGTGTGGGTGACCGTGACGCTGATCGCGGCGGGCGCGCGGCGAAAAGCCGCCGGCGATCGCGACCGCGCTCTCGACCGTCATGTTGGGCACGTACGGATATTGCCCGGGTGCGGCGACCTCGCCGAGGATGAAGAACGGCCGATAGGCTTCGATCTCCACCGCGACCGAGGGCTCGCGGATGAAGCCGGCGCGCAGCTTGGCCGATGATCTCCGCCGCCAGTCCGGCCGTGCGTGCGGCCGCGCGCCGGCACCGAGCCGATCAGCGGCATCGTGATCGAGCCGCCGGCATCGATCGCGTAGGTGTTGGTGAGGCCTTCCTGGCCGTAGACCACGACGCGCAGCCTGTCGCCGGCATCGAGATGATAGGCCGCGTCGTATCGCACCGGCACGGGTTCGACATAGGCCACGGGTGCGGCAACGATGGCGGCGTAGCTGCGCGGTGCCGCGGCGAAGGCCGAGCGCGAAGCGCGCGCGATGGCGCCGCCGCCGGAATCGGCCAGCGACCGCTGCGGCGGCGGGTCGTCAGGCTGGCCATAGGCCATTGAATCGAGATCGCCTTGCGGCGCCACCGCGACCGGCCCGGTCGTGCGCATGCAGCCCGACAGAGCGAGCGCGGTCGATGATCGCAGTGATCGGTAGTCGAAACGCGCGCACAACCCGCACCGGAGCCATCCCTTAAAGCGAGACAGCTCTAGTCTTGCACCGGTTATGGTTAACAAAGCGGTTTTTGCGTCAGCGGATGCGCCAGGAGACCCTCGCCCCGCCTGCGGGGCGAGGAATGAAGACAGCCGATCAGGCGGTCACGCCGACGCCGATCGGGCACGACACGCCGGTGCCGCCCAGTCCGCAATAGCCGGCCGGATTCTTGGCGAGATATTGCTGATGATAGTCCTCGGCGAAATAGAATTCGCCCGACGGCGCGATCTCGGTGGTGATGGCGCCGAGACCCTTCGCCGCCAGCGCCTTCTGGTACGTCGCCTTCGACGCGTCGGCGGCCTTGGCGCTGCGCATCACCGAACGTGTAGATCGCCGAGCGATACTGCGTGCCGACGTCGTTGCCCTGGCGCATGCCCTGCGTCGGGTTGTGATTTTCCCAGAACGTCTTCAGCAGCTGCTCGTAGGAGATCTTCTTCGGATCGAACACGACCAGCACCACTTCGGTGTGACCGGTGCGGCCCGAGCAAACCTCCTCGTAGGTCGGATTGGGCGGTGTGCCCGCCGGCATAGCCGACGGCGGTGGCGTAGATGCCGTCGCCGAGTTCCCAGAACTTGCGCTCCGCGCCCCAGAAGCAGCCGAGCCCGAACACCGCCTGCTCGAGGCCTGCGGGATAGGGCGGCTGCAGCTTGCGGCCGTTGACGAAATGGCGTGGTGGCGGTCGGGATCGGGGTGGCGCGGCCCGGCAGCGCTTCGGCTGCGCTCGGCAACGCGGTGGTCTTGCGCATGAACAACATGGAGTACCTCCAGGCGGGACATCGGCGGACGCGGCAACGGTCGTCGGCCGGTTGGACTTCTATATATGTCTTTACGCCGGATGCCGGCAGCCCTGTTACGCCAGCGCCCGCGACGGCGGGCGCGGCCCGGTCAGTCCCGCGAATAGCCGATCAGCGGCTTGCGGGGCCGGAACAGGATCATCAGCAGAATGCCGACCACGCCCAGCACGGCAAAAACCGGCTGATCCAGCATGACCTTGACGACGCTGTTCCAGAGCCAGGGCGCGGTGCCCTCGACCCAGGTCCGGAACGCCTGCTGGCTGGACTGATGGATGTCGTTCCAGAACTGGCCAAACCGGGTGAAACGCAGGGTCTGGTCGGCGACGAAGCGCGCGCCGTCATAGACCATGAAGATGAATCCGCCGGCCAGGAGCAGCAGGCCGATAAGCCGGAAAAAACCGCGGATCATGCGTCACCTTATATCTGTCGCGCCCGAAAGGCCGTCAGCCAATACCGGGGCACTCCGGAAATTCAACCTCATCAGCACCTTATCGGCCATTTCCGGCCCGATCCCGGCCTTTCGGGGAGGCCGGAAAGCGTTGACGGTGCAGGACGCGCCCTCTATAAGACCGCCAATGGCGGCGGGCGCAATCCCGCCGCCGCTGTTCTTTGAGCAGCGCCGCGCTCGGGAGCATTTTGGCTTCCGGCCATGGCATCCTCAAGAACGGCTTACGTCAGAACACCTGGAAAACACAACCAGCGTCGATCACGCAATTTGAACGGCCGGCGCGCTCAAGCCCGACCACCCGAGCGATCGACACGCCGAAGGATAGTTGAGAACATGGCCAATACCACTTCCGCCAAGAAGGCGACCCGCAAGATTGCCCGCCGCACCATCATCAACAAGTCGCGCCGCACCCAGATGCGTGGCGCGGTTCGCACCGTCGAGGAAGCGATCAAGAGCGGCGACCGCGATGCGGCGCTGAAGGCGATGGCGCACGCGGAACCGGAACTGATGCAGGCCGCGCAGCGCAACATCATTCACAAGAACAATGCGAGCCGGAAGGTGTCGCGCCTGACGCACCAGATCGCCAAGCTCGCGAAGTGAACTGACAGAAATAGATATTCGTCAAAGCCGGCTTCGCCGGGCATTTTCTGTCATGCCGCGTGCGCGCTGCCGGAATCTTTCGCACGACGTGCTCTGTTGCATTCCGGGTCACGCTGATCGTGCTGTGACATTCATTGTCCGTTGCTGCGCACCGTCATGTCACTTTCAGCGCCCGTAGTTTTACGAGGTGCAATTTATTGCACCGGCGTATGCTGTGCGCACGTGCGAGAAGCGCAGTCGCAACGGCTGACCAATCCGAACAGCGCAGCTTCTTCTGCCCGCAGTCAGCGCCGGCGCGGAGTTACCCTGAAAAACAATTCGCGAAAAACTTCGTCTCGCTAATCACTTATCCACATAGCGAGCACAAGCGGTTTGAAAACCGGTCCGCGGTAACCACGATTGTAACGGTTTCTTAAAAATTTTGCGAGTGCGGCGAAAATTGTCACGCATGTCTGGCGCGCGCGATTCTGCGCGCTGATTCAAAAACTTGGTGTGGAGTTTCGCAATTGCAGCGTTGCAACACACGCCGAAGAGTCGGACCGCGATCGTCAGATCACGGATTGTCAGAAATCGCGCTTGGTGTATTCGTTACTCGTTCGCGACGCCCAAGGCTCTCCAGACCAGCGCGGTTTGAGACCCAAGAGCGGACGTGCAAATCGGCGGCGGTGTGCGCGTTAGCGACGCTTTCCAAGCGAAGCTGAGTTGGTAACTCATAGCAATATGAGGACGGTTGTTCTGTGTCTAAATTTCCCGGCGTGGCGCTCGCGTTCGCGCGCTCCGGACAAGGAGAGATACGGAACCAGGCCGACGACGATGCAACGATTGGGAACGCGGAGCTCGCGAACGTGTTGAAGACGACAGACTGAGGTACGCGGCGGCGCAGCGGCCGGACACGAGCTGATGTTCGGTAGCGGCAGACTGGACTTTGAAAACACTGCGATCTGATAGCTCGCCGCGCGTTCTCGCGGCGAGAGGGGAGGTAGTATGCTTTACGGAATCAACGCGACATTCGACACGCTCATTTCCAATCGAGTACCGTATTCTGAATCCCTGAATGACGCTTTCAGTCAGTCCCCCGCGCGAACTCCGGCTAGACCGTCGAGTACGCGCTGACCTCGCGGTAGCCTCTTCTCCATCCAGCCTTTGATCTGACCAACGGCGATTTCGCCGAACGGCTGATCCATGTCTGGAGTCGGAAGCTCCGCGTCGAGGTCACGTCTGGCAGGAAACCTGCAAGGCGACTTGCCGGCGATTACAGCACCATTACTCTTTCAGAAAAGTTCTCAGGCAATGACAAATATGGAACAGGATCGCTGGTCGCGCGTGAAGGGACGGTTGCGGACGAGCGTGGGCGAGGACGTCTATACGAGCTGGTTTGCGCGCATGGACCTGGAAGGCGTGCAGGACGAAAGCGTGCATCTGTCGGTTCCGACCCGGTTCCTCAAGAGCTGGATCCAGGCGCATTACGCCGATCGCGTGCTGACCTGCTGGCAGGCCGAGATGCCGGAAGTGCACCGGATCGATCTCACCGTGCGCACGGCGATGCGATGCGCCGCGCCCGCCAAGGAAGCCGCCGCGCCGGCCGATCAACGCCGCATCGAGCACGCCAATGGCCGTCCCGCGCCGGAATTGCGCGCGACCGCGACCGCGCCGGTATCCGCCAGCCATGATGCGCTCGGCGGCTCGCCGCTCGATCCGCGCCTGACCTTTGCAAGCTTCGTGATCGGCCGCTCCAACACGCTGGCCCATGCCGCCGCGCGCCAGGTCGCCGAAGGACGGCGCGGCGATGCCGTGATGTTCAACCCGCTCTACATCCACGCCGGCGTCGGCCTCGGCAAAACCCATCTGCTGCAGGCGGTGACCTGGGCCGGCAATTCGGGCAGCGAGCGCAAGGTGCTCTATCTCACCGCCGAGAAATTCATGTACGGCTTCGTCGCCGCGCTGAAGACGCAGACGGCGCTGGCGTTCAAGGAGGCGCTGCGCGGCATCGACGTGCTCGTGATCGACGACCTGCAGTTCCTGCAGGGCAAGTCGACGCAGGCCGAGTTCTGCCACACGCTGAACGCGCTGATCGATGCCGGCCGCCAGGTGGTGATCGCCGCCGATCGTCCGCCGTCCGATCTCGAAAGCCTCGACGATCGCGTGCGCTCGCGGCTGGCCGGCGGCCTCGTGGTCGAGATGGGTTCGCTCGGCGAAGAACTGCGGCTCGGAATCCTGAAATCGCGCGTGGCGGCCGCGCGCGCGCATCATGCGAGCTTCGACGTGCCGGAAGCCGGTGCTGGATTATCTGGCGCGCACCATCACCCATAACGGCCGCGACCTCGAAGGCGCCATCAACCGCCTGCTCGCCCACTCCAAGCTCAACGCCCAGCCGGTGACGCTGGAAATGGCCGAGCGCGAGGTGCGCGACCTGATCCGTCCGCAGGAACCGAAGCGGATCAAGATCGAGGACATCCAGCGCGTGGTCGCCCGGCAATACAATGTCAGCCGCTCGGACCTGCTGTCGTCCCGGCGCACCGCCAACGTGGTCCGGCCGCGCCAGGTCGCGATGTATCTGGCGAAGACGCTGACGCTGCGCTCGCTGCCCGAAATCGGCCGCCGGTTCGGCGGACGCGACCACACCACGGTGCTGCACGCCGTGCGCAAGATCGAGGCACTGGTCGCCCGGGATACGGCGCTGTCCGAAGAGGTCGAGCTCGCTGAAGCGGCAGCTGCAGGAATAGAGCGCGGTCGTCTCGGCGCCCTCGCCTCTCCGCACGCAGGCGGGAGACGTCTTCGCCGATTTTCGCCCCAAAAGTGGGGAACGGGCCCCGCCTCCCTTGCACCGGCGGGCCATCCGCGCCACCTTGCGGTCCCCCGGGGGTTTGATCAAATCCGATCCTGATCCGGCTTTTCGGGTTTCCAATGCCGCGGCGCTGCCTTCACGGGCCGCCCGGCTTTTCCATCTCTGGCGGGTAATGCAATGAAGGTCACCGTCGAACGCGCGCAACTGCTGAAATCGCTGGGCCACGTCCATCGCGTGGTCGAGCGCCGCAACACCATCCCGATCCTCGGCAACGTGCTGGTCCGCGCCGAAAACGCCAGGCTGTCGCTGAAGGCGACCGACCTCGACCTCGAGGTGACCGAGACGCTGGCGGCGGAAACCGGAACCGGCGGCTCCACCACCGTGCCGGCGCACATGTTCTACGACATCGTCCGCAAGCTGCCCGACGGCGCGCAGATCGTGCTGGAGGCCGACGGCGACCGTTCGGTGCTGGCGATCCGCGCCGGCCGCTCGCGCTTCACGCTGCAGACGCTGCCCGAGAGCGACTTTCCGGATCTCGCCGCCGGCGACATGACGCATTCGTTTTCGCTCGCCGCCGCCGACGTCAAGCGCCTGATCGACCGCACGCAGTTTGCGATCTCGACCGAAGAGACCCGCTACTACCTCAACGGCATCTATCTGCACACGGCCGGCAGCGCCAAGGCCGCGACGCTTGCGCGGCGGTGGCGACCGACGGCCATCGGCTGGCGCAGATCGATCTGGCGCTGCCCAGCGGCGCCACCGGCATGCCCGGCGTGATCGTGCCGCGCAAGACGGTCGGCGAGGTGCAGCGGCTGATCGAGGACAATGAGGCCGAAGTCACGATCGAACTGTCGCAGGGCAAGATCCGCTTCACCATCGGCAACGTGGTGCTGACCTCGAAACTGATCGACGGCACCTTCCCGGATTACGGCCGCGTCATTCCGCAGAACAACGACAAGGAACTGATCGTCGACAAGAAGGATTTCGAGGCCGCGGTCGACCGCGTCTCGACCATTTCGAGCGAGCGCGGCCGCGCGGTGAAGCTGGCGCTGTCCGCCGGCAAGCTGGTGCTGTCGGTGACCAATCCGGATTCCGGCAGCGCCACCGAAGAACTCGAAGTCGAATACGCCTCCGACGCGCTCGATATCGGCTTCAACTCGCGCTATCTGCTCGACATCGCCGCCCAGATCGAAGGCGAAGTCGCCGTGCTGCAAGCTCGCCGACCCCGGCTCGCCGACGCTGGTGCAGGACAAGGACAACAAGGGCGCGCTCTACGTGCTGATGCCGATGCGGGTGTGACGATTTCCGCGACACGCGCATCTGACCTTCCCTCTCCCCTTGTGGGAGAGGGTGGCGCCCGACAAGAATGCAGCTGTCATACCCGCGAAGGCGGGTATCCGGTAATCGCCAGCGCCAGTGAAGAATTCGAGCAGCTCGGCGTACTGGATCATCCGCTTTCGCGGATGATGACGGCAGAGGCATGCCGCCACTTCCGACTCCTCGGCAATGACAGCTCGTCATGACCCCTCCCGCATCCACCGCCTCTCGCTCACGCACTTCCGCAATTATCGCGCGGCGAGTCGTGCAGGCGCGGGGCGATGTCGTGGTGCTGGTGGGGCCGAACGGCGCCGGCAAGACCAATTGCCTGGAGGCGATCTCGTTTCTGTCGCCGGGACGCGGCCTGCGGCGCGCGACGCTGGAGGATGTCGCCGACAATCAGGGCGACGGCTCCTGGGCGGTGTCCGCCGAGGTCGAGGGCGCGCTGGGGCTTGCCACGCTCGGCACCGGCATCGATGCGCCCGGCAGCGGAGGCGGCGTCAACCAGCCGGCGCTGCCGGATCGACCGCGAGCCGGTGAGTTCGGCAACCGCCTTCGGCGATCATCTGCGCATGGTGTGGCTGACGCCGGCGATGGACGGGCTGTTCCTCGGCGCGGCCTCCGAACGGCGGCGCTTCTTCGACCGGCTGGTGCTGGCGATCGACAGCGAGCATTCCAGCCGCGTCTCGGCGCTGGAGCGCTCGCTGCGCTCGCGCAACCGGCTGCTCGAAGTGCGCAACTACGACGACCATTGGTGCGACGCGATCGAGCGCGAGACCGCCGAGCTTGCGGTCGCGGTCGCCGCCACCCGCGGCCAGACCGTGACGCAAGCTGGCGGCGATGCTGCGCGAACGCGGGCGAAGCTTCCGCCTTTCCGTCGGCGCAGATCATGCTCGACGGCTGGATGGAGAACGCGCTGGTCAACGAACCCGCGACCGCGGTGGAGGATCGCTACCGCGAGATCCTGCGCGCCAGCCGCGCCCGCGACGCCGCCGCCGGCCGCACGCTGGACGGCCCCCACCTCACCGACCTGCAGGTGGTCTACGCGCCGAAAAACATGCCGGCGCGCGACGCCTCCACCGGCGAGCAGAAGGCGCTGCTGATCGGGCTGGTGCTGGCCCATGCCACGCTGGTCGCCGAAATGACCGGCATCGTGCCGCTGTTGCTGCTCGACGAGGTGGTCGCGCATCTCGATCCCAACCGGCGCAAGGCGCTGTTCGATGAGCTGGCAAAGCTCGGCGCGCAGGTCTGGATGACCGGCGCCGATCCCGCCGCGTTCGTCGACATCGGCGCCAGCGGCGAGATTTTCGACGTGGGATCCGGCCAGGTGAGCCGCCGCGCCTGAACCCTGCGAACCAACCTCGCTTGAACCAAATCCTGTGCCGGCACGACTAGCTTTCGGAAGCGGCGTTACCACGCCGGAGCCCTCGCGGCCGTGCGGCCGAAAATGGCTCACCCATCAATACCGGAGATGAAAATGCTGCGGAACAAGCGCGGAATCATCCCGGCCCGAAAACTGCCTGCTGCCTGCTATCTTTCTGATCGGCGCCAGCATGCCGCTTGCAGCCAGAGCGGACAGCGGCATCGTCGACGTCCGCACGCTGCCGCGTCTGGAAGGCGCCGTCGAAGACACCTCGCGCACCCAGTCTCATCCAGCCTGAGCTACGGCGTTACACCGTCGTCGCGATCACGACCGAGGCCACCAGGAAGCTGCTCGCCGCCGACGGCTGGGTGCAATTCCTTGCGGCCGCTGGACGAGAAGAGCACCATCCTGACTTTCAAGAAAGCCCAGCAAGGCTCAGCATACACTTCACCCAAGGCCTCGGCCGCCCCGACCAATCGGTAGTGTACTACAGCGCCGACCGAATCACCGCGAACGTACCGTTCCCGCCTGGAGGCGACCGGCATCGTGTTTGACCAGCACCGGCCCTATCTCGGCTGCATTGCACCTGCCGCCTTCGACGCCGACGCTCGACTTCTTCCGCAAGGAGATGGCGGCGATCGGCTGGAAACCGCTCTCCGCCGCCGATGCCACGGCGCGTTGGTCGCAACGCCGGAGCTTAGCGAGACGATCCAGAACGGCGCGCGCGCCTAGTGCACCCACGACGACGGCGAGGGTTTCATCGGCAGCGACCGGTCATGCTGACGCTGCTACGTCGCGATGACGGCAGGACCGGCGTGGAAATCCGGGTCGCGCCGTTCGCGCTGCCGCCAACGCTGGAGGCTGATTCCGAGATGGCCGGCCTGCCGCGACCAAAACCGACCAAGGACGCGCGAAGAGTACCGGCGGCTCCGACTCTGTCCGCCGACAGATGGAGGTCGCCGTCATCGCCGAGCTTCCCGCTACGCTTGCCTTCTATCGCCGTGAACTCGCAAGCCGCAACTGGACCGAAGAGACCAAAGGCGCGGTCGTCACGCCGGATAGCGTTACGCTGAATTTCTCCTCGGCCGAGCAGACCGCAATGCTGACGCTCGGACGCAAATACGATTCCGACCGTTGTCAGTCTCGCCACGCAAGTGAAGGAAGCGGCGCTGGCCGCGCGCGCAAGGCGAAGAAGGAGGCCGACGACAAGTTCATGAGCGATGCCGCAGCGATGGCCAAGCAGGTGATCGCCGCCGACGAGGCGCGGCGGAGTTGCGCAGGCCGCCAATCTCTCGGATGCGCCCTGCGCGCGCTGGCCGACAGCGCGACGCCGGTGCCGTTGCCGGAGAACGCGGAAAACGTGAGAATTCGACGGCGCCGACGGCAGAGACTCGATTCGATTCTCCTCCAGCGTGAAGGCGATCGCCGCATTCTATCGTAGCTCGCTGAAGTCGCAGGGCTGGAAGGAGCGCCCTCGGTCATCAATCAGGCCAACATGGTCGTGATGGATTTTTCCAAAGGCGGCAAGGCGTTCTCGCTCACCGCCATGCAGATGGGCCCCAAGGTCAAGGTCAGCGCCGATGGTGCTGGCCTGGTAATGGCAAACCCCAAAATGGCGCGCTGACGGATCGGGCGCTTCAGCCTCCAATGAACCCGCCAAGGCTGCCGACGAGGTTCTCGAAGCCGAACCCGATTCGCCGTTGCCGGTGCCGAGCAAGCGCACCATGCGCTCGATCGGAACCGGAAAGATGCCCGGCAGCGACGCCCCGTTCCGGCAGGAGCTCGAGGCCAGCGTTCCCGCGACGCTCAATTCGGTGCTCGTGTTCTACCGCGGCGAGCTCGGCAAACGCGGCTGGCAGGAACGGCGGAAGGCGCCATCGTCGAAACCTGACCAGGTGCAGCTGGCGTTCCACCTCGCCGGACGGACCGGCGACGCTGAAACTCACGCCGCAGCAACGGCGAGACCTCGATCAATCTCGCCCAGAAATATCCGCCGCAGCCGCCAAGGCCGAAATGGTGCCGAAGCCGGCCAGTCCAAGCTGCTGTTCGGCAATATCGGCAAGAGCGACGCCACGCTCTCGATCAACAAGCAGACGATCAAGATCGCGCTGCCGGCGCCGGCGGACCGCAATCGCCAAGCACCTCCGATGACTGATCGATCTGCCGCCGGAGCCAAACACCAGCATGCGCTGAAAATTCCGCGGGCGGGCCGGCGCGCAGTCAAACCGGTGATCGAAATCGGCGCCGGCGATACCTGGGGCGTGATGATCGGGCCCGGCGGCGACGTGCTGCCGTTGCAGATGTGCTGATGGAGTCAAACTCAACGCGCCTTAGATGCCGGCGCCGCGCCGGCGATGCGAGGCGGTCGATGATGGATGCGATCAGAAAGACCGACCCCTTTTCAGTGATGTGCACCTGATCGCTGACGGTGATATCGGCCGCCGCATCGCCGATGCGCGGTCAGGCAGCCCTGCGCGTTGCAAAAGACGTCCGACGCAGAGATGAATTCCGCACCGAGCGGCTCGAGCCTGGCGCGCATCGACGGCATCGTAGGCCGACGCGATGGTGCGGCATGCGGGCGAACGCTCGCGGGATCAGCGTGCGATGGAGGATGAAATACCTGAGCACCTCGGACGGGAAGCCCGCGCCGCCACGCCGGCACCCTCCGAGAACAACGACGCGCGCATTCGTCTCCTTCTTCAGCGCGACCACCGTCTCAGCCACATTGTCGAGATGTTTTTCCCAGGTCCCGTGCGAGCAAGACGATATCCGGCCTGATCTGCCGGACGAGCGAGAAGACCTTGTCATTCATCGCGCGGCAGCCGGGCGTGCTTCACAATGTCGGCGTTCAGCGCCGGAATGCAGGAACTGGAGGTCAGCTGCGCAATGCCGAAGTTTCGCGTCTCCTGAGCCTTGCGCAGACCGGGCAGCAGGGCGCCGGCGGTCGAGATCGCCCCAGATCAGAACCAGCGGGCGGCGATCGCGCTCGACGCAAGTGTCGGCAAACGTCCGTTTCCTTGGCTGAGATCGAGCAGGCATTCATGGAACCGCCACTTGAGGCTCTGCGTCGGCACGCTGGCCATCGCGCGAATTTCCGGCGGCAGCCGGAAGTCGAAGCCGCGTCCCGAGACGACGGCAACGCCTGCGACCGCGACCATCGCCATGCCCGGCACACAGGCTGAACATCTTGCGCGGGCTCGGGACGGCCGAAGCGAAACGGTATTCTCGACAAACCGATAGGTCGCCCAGGCAAGCAAGCTCGCTCGCGAGCAATATCAGTTCGCGCTCCAGCAGCGTCAGCGGACCGAACTTGATGATCCCGGCGGAAAACACCAGCAGCGGCCAGTGCCAGAGATAGAGCGGGTAACTGATCAGCCCGATCCACACCAGCGGCGGGCTCGCCAGCACGACGCGGCACAGCCACGCCGCGGGCGCGGACAACAGCAGCGCGCTGCCGGCGACCGGCAGCACCGCCCACCAGCCCGGAAAGGCGCGGTGGCTGTCGAGAATGCCGGCAGCCACCGCGATCAGCGCCACGCCGGTCCAGGCGCCGCCAGTTGCTCGCCGCGCTGGTCTGGTTGACGCTGGCTCCAGCCGCAGGCCAGCACCGCGCCGGCCAGCAATTCAAACGCCCGCGTGAACGGCAGATAGAAGGTCGCGACCGGATTTGAGCCGATCAATGCCACGTTGAGCACGAAAGACGCGATGCCGAGCGACCGCAGCCATTGCCAGGATGCTCATGCGCAGGCGGGCGGCGAGCATCAGGAGCAGCGGCCAGAACAGATAGAACTGTTCCTCGATGCCGAGCGACCACAGATGCAGCAGCGGCTTCTTGGCGGATTCGATGTCGAAATAGCCGGACTGCAGCAACAGCGCGATGTTGGCGAAAAACGCCGCGCTGGCGAAACACGTCGCTGCCGAGCTGCGCATAGGCCGCCGGCAGCATCCACAGCCAGCCCAGCGCCAGGGTTGCGCCGAGCACGACGATCAGGGCCGGGAAGATCCGCCTGATCCGCCGGTTGTAGAAGCTCGAGCAGGCTGAAACGCTGCCGAGTCCAGCTCCGCGCGCGATGATGCCGGTGATCAGAAAGCCCGAAATCACGAAGAACACATCGACGCCGATGAAGCCGCCCGGCATGGCCTCCGGGAACGCGTGGAAAGTTCAGCACCAGCATCACGGCGATGGCCCGGAGGCCGTCGACATCGGGCCGATATTTGCTGAAGGCGGGGACAGATCGGCCAATCGCTGATCGCGCGATCGCGAACAGTGGAGCGCGACTCGGCACAGAATTGCCCGGCTAGCAAGCTCGAACTGCTGCCGCCTTTCTCTAGCAGGTCTCGCGGCAGCCTGCCATTTAGACCGCGCCGCGACCGACAGCCAAAAATCCGGACGTTCGAGGCGCAGAATCGAGCCCGCAGATCGCGCTTTTCGAGAGCCGCCAGAATCGGCCTTCGGACGCCTTGAAAAACGCGTCAAAAACACCATTTATTCAATAGCTTGTTGATAGAGACTTTGCGCTAGGCGCATGGCCTCTTTCATGGCACAAATAGAGCTAATCAGCGCCTGATTTTGCGCCGCTGATTCGGGACATCCTCGAAGGCCTCACATGACAGAACCTGCCCGGCAGACCGATCGCCGACACTGAGCATTCCATTCCGATCGAATATGGCGCGGAATCGATCCGGGTGTTGAAGGGCCTCGACGCCGTGCGCAAGCGGCCGGGCATGTATATCGGCGACACCGATGACGGCTCCGGCCTGCATCACATGGTCTACGAGGTCGTCGACAACGCCATCGACGAGGCGCTGGCCGGCCACGCCACCGCGGTGGAGGTCGTGCTCAACGCCGACGGCTCGGTCACCGTGCGCGACGACGGCCGCGGCATTCCGGTCGACATCCACAAGGGCGAAGGCATTTCCGCGGCCGAGGTCATCATGACCCAGCTGCACGCCGGCGGAAAATTCGACCAGAACTCCTACAAGGTGTCCGGCGGCCTGCACGGCGTCGGCGTCTCCGTGGTCAACGCGCTGTCGAGCAAGCTGCAGCTGCGGGTCTGGCGCGACGGCAAGGAGCATTTCATCGAGTTCGCCCATGGCGACGCGGTGGCGCCGCTCGAGGTGGTCGGCGACGCCAATGGCAAGCGCGGCACCGAGGTGACGTTCCTCGCCTCGACCGAAACCTTCACCAATGTCGAATATGATTTCGCGACGCTGGAGCATCGCCTGCGCGAGCTCGCGTTCCTGAATTCCGGCGTCAACATCGTGCTGTCCGACATGCGCCACGCGGTCGAGAAGCGCGAGGCGATGCATATACGACGGCGGCGTCGAGGAGTTCGTCAAATATCTCGACCGCAACAAGAAGCCGATGGTGCCCGCGCCGATCATGATGCGACGCGGACATGAACGGCATCGGCGTCGAGGCCGCGCTGTGGTGGAACGACAGCTACCATGAGAACGTGCTGTGCTTCACCAACAACATTCCGCAGCGCGACGGCGGCACCCATCTGGCCGGCTTCCGCGGCGCGCTGACGCGCCAGGTCAACGGCTATGCCGAGGCCAACGCCAAGCGCGAAAAGATCGCGCTGACCGGCGACGATTGCCGCGAGGGCCTCACCGCGGTGCTCTCGGTGAAGGTGCCCGATCCGAAATTCTCCTCGCAGACCAAGGACAAGCTGGTGTCCTCGGAAGTGCGCCCGGTGGTCGAGAACGTCCTCAACGAGGCGCTGGCGGCCTGGTTCGAGGAGCATCCGAGCGAAGCCAAGGTCATCGTCGGCAAGGTGGTCGAGGCCGCCGCCGCCCGCGAAGCCGCGCGCAAGGCGCGCGAGCTGACCCGGCGCAAGGGCGCGCTCGAGCATCGCCTCGCTGCCCGGCAAGCTCGCCGACTGCCAGGAGAAGGATCCCGCCAAGTCCGAACTGTTCATCGTCGAGGGCGACTCCGCAGGCGGCAGCGCCAAGCATGGGCCGCAACCGCGAATTCCAGGCGGTGCTGCCGCTGCGCGGCAAGATCCTCAATGTCGAGCGCGCGCGCTTCGACAAGATGCTGGGCTCAGCGAGCAGATCGGCACGCTGATCACCGCGCTCGGCACCGGCATCGGCCGCGACGATTTCGATCGGTCGACAAGCTGCGCTATCACAAGATCATCCTGATGACCGACGCCGACGTCGACGGCGCCCATATCCGCACGCTGCTGCTGACGTTCTTCTTCCGGCAGATGCGCGACGCTGATCGACGGCGGCCACCTCTATATCGCGCAGCCGCCGCTCTACAAGGTGACGCGCGGCAAGTCCGAGCAATATCTGAAGGACGAGCGCGCGCTGGAAGATTATCTGATCGCGACCGGCCTCGACGACTGCGTGTTCAAGCCGGCGTCCGGCGAGGAACGCAGCCGGCCGCGACCTGCAGGCGCTGGTGGAGGACGCCCGCATCATCCGCAACGTCCTGCACAATCTGCACAGCCGCTATAACCGCAAGGTGGTCGAGCAGGCGGCGATCGCCGGCGTGCTCGAGCCCGAAGATCACCGAGCGACGTCGCCACCGCCAATGCCGCCGCCGACTACATCGCCAGGCGCCTCGATGCGCTGGCCGACGAAGTCGAGCGCGGCTGGACCGGGCGCTTCACCGAAGGCGAAGGCTTCTTCTTCGAGCGCACCGTGCGCGGCGTCAAGGATGTCGCCATCATCGACGACGCCCTGCTCGGCTCGGCCGACGCGCGCAAGCTCGACGACTACGCGCCGAAACTGCAGGAGGCCTATCCGAAGCCGGGCCTGCTGCGCCGGAAGGACGCAGAAACCACCGATCCACGGCCCGGTCAGCCTGTTCGAGGCGGTGACCGACGCCGGCCGCAAGGGCGTGACGCTGCAGCGCTACAAAGGCCTCGGCGAGATGAACCCGGGCCAGCTCTGGGAAACCACGCTCGACACCAACGAGCGCTCGCTGCTGCAGGTGAAGATCAAGGAGGTCGACGAGGCCGACGACATCTTCACCAAGCTGATGGGCGACGTGGTCGAGCCGCGCCGCGAATTCATCCAGGACAACTCGCTCAGCGCCAACGTCGACGTGTGAGGCAGGACGCGCCTGTGCCGCCCATCCAATACATCGTTGAAGGCGGCCACCGGCTTGCGGGCACGATCGAGCCGTCCGGCAACAAGAACTCGGCGCTGCCGATCATCGCGGCCGCGCTGCTCACCGAGCATCCGGTCACGCTGGAAAACGTGCCGCGGATTCGCGACACCGAAACGCTGGTCGAACTGATCCGCTCGGTCGGCGCCTCGGCCGAATGGAACGGCGCGCAACACGCTTGCGATCCACGCCAAGGAAATCCGCGCCGCCGATCTCGATCCCGAACTCTGCGCGCGGATCCGCGCCTCGATCCTGCTGGCCGGGCCGCTGCTGGCCCGCTGCGGCGAGGTGGCGCTGCCGCCGCCCGGCGGCGACGTCATCGGCCGGCGGCGCCTCGACACGCATTTCCTGGCCTTCGAGCAGCTGGGCGCCACCGTCACCGCGACGCACCGGCTGGAATTCCGCGCCGCGCGCCTGAAGGGCGCCGACGTCTTCCTCGACGAGCCCAGCGTCACCGCCACCGAAAACGCGCTGGTCGCCGCCGTCGGCGCCCACGGCACCACCTATTTGCGCAACGCCGCCTCCGAGCCGCATGTGCAGGACCTCGCGCATTTCCTGGTCGCGCTCGGCGCCAGGATCGAGGGCATCGGCACCAACACCATCGTCGTGCACGGACCGGCGACGCTCGGCGGCGCGCGCTACTCGATCCAGCCCGACCATATCGAGGTCGGCTCGCTGATCGGGCTCGCCGCGGTGACGCGCTCGCCGCTGCGCATCGCGCGCGCCGGCGTCGAGCATCTGCGCTCGATCCGGATGGGCTTTGAGCGGCTCGGCATCGTCTGCGGCGTCGAGGGCGACGACCTCGTGGTGCCGTCCGGCCAGACCATGAAGATCCAGGACGATTTCGGCGGCCATGTGCCGAAGCTCGAGGACCAGCCGTGGCCGGCCTTCCCGGCCGACCTGATGTCGATCGCCATCGTCACCGCGACGCAATGCGACGGCGTGATCCTGATGTTCGAGAAGATGTTCGAGTCGCGGATGTTCTTCGTCGACAAGTTGATCTCGATGGGCGCCCGCATCGTGCTGTGCGATCCGCACCGGGCGATCGTGGCCGGCCCGAGCCGGCTGCGCGGCGCGCCGATGACCTCGCCCGACATCCGCGCCGGCATGGCGATGCTGCTGGCCGCGGTCGCCGCCGAAGGCACCTCGACCATCAACAACGCCGACCAGATCGAACGCGGCTATGAGCGCATCGAGGAACGGCTCAACGCGCTCGGCGCGCAAGATCACCCGCGTGCCGGACGCGGGACGCGCGCGGATAGCGCGCAAGCCGCGCGTCACCTTTTCGGCCCTCGGCCGGTGCTAGTCTCGTGCCATGACCTCGCTCGACAAAATCGAACGCGGCATCGATCGCGCCGTCCGCCTCCGCGGCGTGCCCGGCAGTCATCTCGCCGATCGAACTCGACCGAGACGCTGCAAGCTCGCGGTGCCGATGGCGCTGACCCAGCTCGGGCAGATCGCGATGATGACGACCGACCTTGCGCTTGATCGGCCGGCTCGGCGACCGAGGCCGTTGCCGCGGCGGCGCTGGCGCACACCGTGCTCTTCGTCAGCTTCACCTTCGGCATGGGGCTGGTGTCGGCCGTGGCGCCGCTGGCCGCGCAGGCGTTCGGCGCGCGCAACCCGCGCATGGTGCGCCGCGCGCTGCGCGTCGGCCTGTGGGCGCGCGCTGCTGATCTCGCTGCCGATGATGGCGCTTCCGCTTCTGCGGCGAGCAGATCCTGCTCGCTGCTCGGCCAGGCGCCCGCGACGCGCGCATCTCGCGCAGCAATATCTGTTCGGCCTGGCGTGGGGCATCGCTGCCGGCGCTGTGGTTCATCGCGATCCGCGGCTTCATGGGCGCGGTCAACCGGCCGGAGCCGGTACTGTGGATCACGCTGGCCGCGATCCCGGCCAATGCGCTGCTGGTCTATCTCGCTGATCCATGGCGCGTTGGGCCTGCCGCGGCTCGGAGCTGTTCGGCGCCGGGCTCGCCACCTCCATCGTCAATTTCGGCATGTTCCTGGCGGGCGCTGTGGTTTGCCACGCGCCGCCGGCCGTTCAGGAAATATCACGTGCTCGGCCGCATCTGGCGCATCGACTGGCGCGCTGATGCGGCAGCTCGATCGTCATCGGCGCGCCGATCTCGATCTCGTTCCTGCTGGAATACGGCCTGTTCGGCGCCGCCGGCGCTGCTGATGGGCCTGATCAGCACCACCGCGCTGGCCGCGCACCAGATCGCGCTGCAGGTCACCGCCATCCTGTTCATGGTGCCGTTCGGCATCAGCATGGCGGCCACCGTGCGCGTCGGACACGCGGTCGGCCGCGGCGACGCCGGCGCGGTCAAGCGCGCCGGCTTTGTCGCGACGCTGCTCGGCATCGTCCTGGTCGCCGCGCTGACGCTCGCCGTGATC
>ERZ1370068.2125-contig-1287_pt1 | contig 25313 bp, 30 predicted proteins | sample MGYA00561227_ERZ1370068 | MGnify/ENA primary metagenome ERZ1370068 (study PRJEB38410, sample SAMEA6850437) | metagenome | study: Metagenomic assessment of the ecological functions of the soil: analysis of the soil microbiota associated with the...
GTGCTTCGTTCAGTTACGTATTGCTATCCCTGAAAGGCAGTGCTGCACCGTCCGCCGCGACGACCTCGCATCGCTCGGACCAGGCTGTCCGCCGCGGCGCGTTCGCGCGCAATGTCGAAGGGCCGCGAGAGGAAGGTCCACCATCACAACGTCGCAGCCCGTGAGCTGCGCACAGATAGAGCCCGGCCATCCCGACCCGGCACCCACGTCAAGCAGCTTCGCAGCCCGGGCGGAGTTCGAGCAACTGGGCGATTCGTTCTGCTTCCCGGCGCGTTGTGCCACCGTACTCCCGTAGCGCAACCGCAGACGCTGCGCTCCAGGTCCCGCATTGCGTCTGAACGTGCGAGCTCGGCGCATTTCCCGTAGCGGCACGCCAGCTCGTTCAGTTCTCGCGTTAGCGCCATGATCTTAGGCTCAGGGGTCGCGGACCGCTGTCATCGGATAACCGCCTCACGCCCGTGTTAGGAAAGTCCCGATGAAAGATTGCAGTAGCAGTACGTGAATTGTTGAATAGAGCCCGCCGGCGTTTGATGAAGTTCGGTGAGATGCTTAACCAGTTGAAAGCTGGTTCCGAATTCGCTGTGAAGGGTGCGGGTCGTAGCGAACGACGTTTAGGCCACTGCATTGGGTAGGTCCCTCGGGGCCGAACGTCGCTACGATGACGTGACCTCCGGGCTTAACCGCACGCGCTACTCGGCGCACGTACGCCGCACGTTCCTTGATTCGGTCAGAAAGTGGAACACCGCCCGGTCATGCCACACGTCGTACTGATGGGACGGTGAAGGCAAATCGTCGTAACGTCACCGCAAAGCCAGTTGACCGTGTTCGCTCTGTCGCCAAGCGCGCTCTTTGGCGACATCAATGCGGTCAAAGAAACATCAAAACGGAAAGGTTGCGATACCCGCGGGCCAGTAAGTCGTCGACTGGCGTCGACTCGCCGCCTCCGACGTCAATGACGATTTGCGCGTCGCGATTTGGGGCGGCTTCCGCAATGAGCCGAAGCGATACGTCCAGGTGCGGGCGATGCCCTCAGTCCGACCTGGTCTGGCCGCTTCGTTCGGTAGAGCCTTCTCCCAGTGCGATTTGGGATCCACGATGCTTAAGTCCTCGTCTGTCCGACTGCGCCTCGTGCCAACGGTGGCGCGCTGACCCGCCCTCGTTCTCGCAGAACGGGGGCATTGCAACCGGGCCAGTCACGACGAAAGTCTAAGCTTTTGGTCCTCACTGTGGGGGTCCGATGCGCGGGCTGCGGAGTCTGATCCACTTGTAGCAGCGCCGCAAAGGCGTAGTCTTTTCGGTGGGGGTTGACAGGACCCCCGGGTTTCATCCCTCCAAGACGGTGCCCCGTCCAATCCTGTGAGCGTCGCGTGACGGATGCGGGCACCAGACCATGTTCGCAATCCGTCCGGGCGCAATTCAACTTTGTGCTTGGAGGTGTCGTCATGCGCTATCAACTGAAGCAGATCTACTGCCGTCCCTGGACGCTGAGCGGCCTCTCGCTGAAGCTCATCGAGAGCCATTACGAGAACAACTATGGCGGGGCGCTGCGGCGCCTGAACGCCATCACCGAGCAGCTCGAATCGCTCGATTTCGCGAAGACGCCGGGCTATGTCATCAACGGCCTGAAGCGCGAGGAGCTGGTCGCGCTCAACTCCACGCTGCTGCACGAGCTCTATTTCGCGAGCATGGGCGGCGACGGCAGGGTGACAAGCGCCATGTCCGAAGCGCTCGCGCGCGACTTCGGGTCGGTGCAGCGCTGGCGCACCGAGTTTTCCGCCATGGGCTACGCGCTCGGCGGCGGCTCGGGCTGGGTGCTGCTGTCCTGGATGCCGCGGGACGGCCGGCTCATCAATCAGTACGCCAGCGAGCACAGCCAGGCGATCGCGGGCGGCATCCCGTTGCTCGCGCTCGACATGTACGAGCACGCCTACCACATCGACTTCGGCGCGAACGCGACGGCCTACGTCGACACGTTCCTGCGCAATGTCGACTGGCAGGCGGTCGAGGGCCGCTTACGAGGACGCGAGCAAGGTGGCGCCGCCGCGGCCGCTGGTGCAGGAGGAGTTCGGCGACCTGCCGGGCGTCGGCGTCGAGGAGGTGAGGGCGATGCTGGCGGAAGGCAAGCCGCTGCAGCTCATCGACACGCGGCCGAAGCACTTCGTCTCGCGCCAGCAGGACATCGCCGAGGGCGTCACCTGGCGCGACCCCGAGCGCGTCGGCGAGTGGATGGGCGAGCTCTCCAAGGAGAAGCCGGTGGTGGTGTACTGCGCCTACGGCTTTCACGTCGGCTGCCGCACCGCGATCGCGTTGCGCGATGCGGGCTTCGACGCCCGCTACATGACGGTCGGCCACTCCGGCTGGAAGGCCGTCGGCGCGCCGGTCAAGATGAACACATGAGCGCGGAGCGGAAGAGCCACCAAGAACGACAGCGAAGGAGGCAAATGTGAATGCAACGAAAATTGCGCCGCTAATGATGATGGCCTCGCTTCCCGTGATGGCGGAAACGATCAATTTCGATGCCGATCCCGTTGGGACGGCACCCTCGGGCTGGACCGCCGGCGTCACCGGCCGCGGCGCCCAGCGCTGGACCGTCGAAGCCGATGCCAGCGCCCCGTCAAGACCCAATGTATTGAAGCAGAGCGGGCGAGGCGACTTCCCGTGGTGCGTGAAGAACGATCCCCAGTTCGCCGACGGCTATGTCGAGGTGAAGTTCAAGCCGGTCTCCGGCAAAGAGGACCAGGCGGGCGGTGTAGTCTGGCGTTGGAAGGACGGCGACAACTATTACGTCGCTCGGGCCAACGCGCTCGGAAGACAACGTCTCGCTCTATTACACGCAGAATGGGCGCCGGATCACGCTCAAGTACGTGGACGCGCCGGTAGCGAAGGATCGGTGGCACACGCTGCGCGTGGAGTTCGCCGGCAAGCGCATTCGTGTCGCGCTTGACGGCAAAGTCTACATCGAGGCTGACGACGAGCACATTGCGGGACCAGGGCGCGTCGGCGTCTGGACGAAGGCCGACAGTGTCACCCTGTTCGATGACTTTGCTTATGGTCAGGCTGGTAAGTGAACCTGGTCCTCGTTCGCGGGATCTCCGCGGCCTGACGCGAAGCGGATTCAACACTGCTCTGAAGGAGTGACGATGGATGCCCGAATTCAACCCTTGCCTCGACCTGCGCCGCACTGCGCGGCTTGTCGGAAAAACTGCTGACCAGCCATCACCAGAACAACTACGGCGGCGCAGTGAAGCGGCTGAACGCGATCCGCTGCGCAGCTGGCCGCGCTGCCCTTCTGCGACCGCGCCTGGCTTCCAGCTCAACGGACTGAAGCGCGAGGAGTTGATCGCTACCAACTCGATGCTGCTGCACGAGCTGTACTTCGGCTGCCTCGGTGGCGATGGGAAGACGATGGAGCCGGCGATGGCGCTGGCACTCGCCGCCAACTTCGGAAGCGTCGAGCGCTGGCGCGAAGAGTTCGTCGCGATGGGCAAGGCCCAGGGCGGCGGCTCGGGCTGGGTGCTGCTCACGTTCCAGCCGCGCGAAGGCTCGCTTGTCAACCAGTGGGCCGCCGACCACACGCATGCTCTGGCCGGCGGCGTGCCGATCCTGGCGCTCGACATGTACGAGCATTCGTACCACATGGACTTCGGCGCGGCGGCTGGCGCCTATGTCGACGCTTTCATGGACAACATCGACTGGGCGCAGGTCTACCAAGCGCTACCAGACGTGCGGTTCACGACGCGAGCGAGCCATTCGGTGCGGCGCGAGGACGATGGTCGCCGGACGCCGTATTGCTCGACGTGCGTCGCGCCGGCGTGTTCGGAGCAGGCGAAGACGATGATTCCCGGCGCCCGGTGGCGCGACCCTGCCATATGTCGCCGATTGGTCCAGCGAACTGCCCGCCGACCGCGAGGTCGATCGTCTATTGTGTTTACGGCCACGAGGTCGGACGTGCCACAGCGCTGCGCCTGCGCGCCGCGGGTCTGCAAGCGCACGCTACCTGCGCGGCGGCATCGACGGCTGGCAGGCCGCCGGCCAAGCGCTCAGTCCCAAGTGAGCCGCATCATGAATTGGGTCACCCGCGAACGTCGAAGATGGTGCTGGACGCTAAGCTGAGCGCGGGTTGTTGGAGGTTGCGAATCTGGCGCCCTCCCGCCACTCGCGGGGCGGGCAGGATAACCGCTGTTACTTGAACTGCGCTGCAGCTTTGTCCGAGGATTTCTTCATCGAGGTCCATGCCGCATCGACACCGGACTGCATGTGTTGCCAGCGCCGATTCATTGGCGGTGCTTATTTCCTGCAACTTCGAGTAGGCGAGATCGCGGTCGGCGCGCATCGCCTTAGCTGTGATAGTCATACCCGACGCGAGCGTCGGCGCTCATTTGCTTGCCTTTGACGTTCAGCTTATCGACCTCCGCATCCCATTTCTTGATTTCGGATTCCATGGTCGCGCAATACTCATCTTTCTTACCCATGCTTGCCTCCATTGTTCACGGAAATGTGCCCCCAGCCGCGATTAATAAACCAGTGCGACGGTTGATGGGGGCTCAGTAGACGGAGATGCGCCTGAGGCGACCCCGTTGTGCTGTCCATTGAGCCTCAACTGACAGGACTGGTCTGTGCGGCGCGACACGTAAAGAGACGTGTCGCCTTCGCGAGTCGCCGCAGAGGGCTGAGGGGTACGCCTTGAACGGTAGTCCCCCAGCTGACCCGGGCCAAGGGACCCGAAATACCCGACTTTGCGGACGAACAACCAACTGTTCTGTCGCTGAGCGTCGTGGTGCGCGGGTTCGAGGGGCAGGCGCCGCTTTAGGGGACACGGAAATGGGGCTGGCGCAACCGTCCGCCGTGATTGGGCCGGAGGCGGCGCGCCAGCGCACGCCCGCCCACGCTCCAGACCCGTGACCGGTGGCTTGCAATCGCGCTGCTCGCGCCCCTGCTTGTCTTTCTCGCTGGGTGCTTCATCGCGCCCTTGGCCCAGCTGCTGCGCCTGTCGTTCGCCGCACCGGAAGGCGTGTTCTTTGCATACCGCGAGATTGCCGCGAGCGAGGTCTACCGTCGCGTGTTCGTCAATACGCTGATACTCGCTTTCAACGTAGCGGTCATCGCGAGCGTGCTCTCGTACCCGACCGCGTACATGCTGTCCCGGCTCCGCGGTCTCGCCTTCACCGTAGCCGTCGCGTGCCTCCTGTTCCCGCTGTGGATCAGTGTGCTCGTGCGCACGTTTTCCTGGATACTGCTCCTCGAGCGAAACGGGCCGATCAACCGGGCGCTCGTCGGCGCGGGCCTCGTCGGAGAACCCGTCCCGATGCTCTTCAGCAGCGTCGGCGTCTACATCGGCATGGTTCACGTGCTCCTTCCCTATGCGCTGCTCGCCGATCTACAGCGCCATGCGCAACGTCGATGAACGGCTGCTGCAGGCGAGCGACGGGCTGGGGGCGAGCGCGCTACAGACCTTCCTGCGCGTCTACCTGCCGCTCACATTTCCCGGGATCGCATCCGGATTCCTTCTTGTCTTCCTGCTGTCGCTCGGCTTCTTCATCACGCCGGCCATTCTCGGAGGCATCGGAAACCTTACGATAGCGATGCTGATCGACGTGTTCGTCACGGAGCGCCTCGTCTGGCCACTCGCCGCGGCAGCCTCGTTCTGGCTGCTGTTCCTGGTGCTGATCCTTGTCGCAGTCGCGAGCCGCTTCCTCAACCTCGCGTCGACGGTGACCGCCCGATGACGACCCGCACGGCCATCGCCACGAACGTCGCAGGCTCCGTGGTCCTCGCGTTCCTGGTGCTGCCGATCCTCGCGGTCATTCCTGCGTCGTTCAACAACGCGAGCTTCATTCGCCTGCCGCCGGACACCTGGTCGCTGCGCTGGTACCAGGCCTTTCTCAACGATCCCGAATGGTGGCGCGCACTCGTCGCGAGCACGCGGGTGGCTCTGCTCGCGACGATGATCTCCGTGACGCTCGGCACCGCAGCGGCGCTCGGCCTCGAGCGCGTCACGGCGCGGATGCGCACGGCGCTGCTCGCGATCGTCATCTCTCCGCTGATCGTGCCGGTCATCATGACCAGCATCGCGCTCTATTACGTGATGCGGCCGCTCGGGCTGCATGGCACGACCCTTGGCCTTGCGCTCGGCCACACGCTGCTGGCAGTGCCCTTCGTCGTGGTGAATGTCGGCATCTCGCTGCGGGGCGTCGACCCGAACTGCGTGCGCGCGGCGGAAGGGCTGGGCGCGTCGCCATGGCGGGTGTTCCGCACCGTTACGCTGCCGCTCATCGTGCCCGGCCTCGCCGGTGGCGCGGCCTTCGCCTTCATCACCTCATTCGACGAGGTCGTCGTGTCGATCTTCCTCGCCGGTGTGCAGGCGAAGACGCTGCCCGTGAAGCTGTGGGAGACGATCCGGGTCGAGTTCACCCCGGTGACCGCCGTTGCCTCCACGATCCTGATCCTGATCACCCTCCTGCTGTTCGTGGCGGTGAAGGCGGCGGCGGCGTGCCCCATCAAGACGGCAGCCGTGTCCGCTGAGCCGCGCTCGCTGAGTTTCCGCGGCGTTGCCAAGTCCTTCGGCGACGTGCCGGCGCTGCACCCGCTGTCACTCGACGTGGCAGCCGGGGAGTTCGTCACACTGCTTGGCCCGAGCGGCTCGGGCAAGACGACGCTCCTCAACATCGCGGCCGGCTTTATCGTGCCGGACGCGGGGTCACTGCACATCGGCGACGCCGACGTGACTGCGCTCCTGCCCGCGCAAGCGCGACATCGGCATGGTCTTCCAGAGTTATGCGCTTTTCCCGCACATGACGGTGTTCGACAACATTGCCTACGGTTTGCGCGCGTGCGGCATCGCCGCTGCGGAGATCGAGCGGCAGGTGAGCGGAGCGCTCGCGATGGTGCAACTCGACGACTACGGCCGCCGGCGCATCGAGCAACTGTCGGGTGGCCAGCAGCAGCGCGTCGCGCTGGCACGGGCGATGGTCATCGAGCCGGCAGTGCTCCTGATGGACGAGCCACTGGGCGCGCTGGACCGGCAGTTGCGCAAGCAGGTGCAGCTCGAGATCCGCCGCCTCCACCGCGAGTTCGGGCGAACGACGCTCTACGTCACGCACGACCAGGAAGAGGCGCTCGTGATGTCCGACAGGATAGGCATCATGCGCAATGGCCGCATCGAGCAAATCGGCGCGCCGCAGGAGCTCTATCGCCGACCGGCCAACGTTTTCGTCGCGGCGTTTCTCGGAGAGTCCAACATCCTCCGCGGCAAAATCGTCGACTGTGCCGCCGGAACGGCACGGTTGGCAACGACCAGCCTCGGCACCGAGATCATCGGCCCGTGCGCATCGGGACTCGCGATCGGGATGGAGGCTGGCGCGATCTTCCGACCGGAGGCGGTTGGATTCGCGGGTTCCGGCGAAGACGGGCTGCCGGCCCGCGTGATAGAGGTTGTCTATCTGGGCGAGCTCCTGGCGATCCGGCCTCGCCCTGCCTTCGGGCCAGGAAGTGTGGCGCCGCTGCTTTCCGGGAACGGATGACCCGGTGGAGGGCAGCGACGTGCGTCTTTCGTGGCGGACAGAGGACGTCCGCATTGTTCCGCTCGACAATCAACCGATGGAGGAGAACTGACATGCTGACCAGACGTCGTGCATTGCAACTGCTGGCGGGCGCCGCGAGCGCCGCGGGTGGATTCGCCGGATTGCCGGTCTTCGCACAGGGGCGGCCCTTCACCTTCTGCTCGTTCGGGGCGCGCTTTCGGCGACGGAAAGACCGCGTTCATGGATCCCGCGTCGAAGAAGTTCGGGGCCGAGATCGCCAATGTCTCGCCGACGAACTACGCGAAGATCAAGGCGATGGTCGAGGCCAAGGCGGTCGAGTGGGACCTGGTCGACGTCGGCGGGCAGTTCATCTACCAGGGCCGCGACCAGGGCCTCAGTCGAGAAGATGGACTTCTCGATCATCGACGCGTCGAAACTCGACAAGTCGTGGGTGACCGACTACGGCGTCTTCACGAGCACCGGCGCGACGGTGATCGCGTACAACACGAAGAACTTCCCCGAGGGCAAGGCGCCGACTTCCTGGAAGGACTTCTGGAACGTCAGGGATTTCCCCGGCGCCCGTTCGCTGTACGGTCGCTTCTATTACAACTACGAAGCGGCGCTGATGGCCGCCGGCGTGCCGCGCAACCAGGTCTATCCTGCGACAGACGACAAGGTGAAGCAGGCCTTCGACAAGCTCCGCGAGCTCAAGCCGAACGTGAAGGTGTGGTGGACCGCGGGCGCGCAGCCGGTCCAGCTGCTGTCGTCGGGTGAAGTGGCGATGGCGTCCGCCTGGAGCGGGCGGGTCCTCGACGTGATCAAGGAAAAGGCGCCGGTCGCCCTCACGTACAAGGAGTCGGTCGCCTGGGGCAACGCTTTCATCGTGCCGAAGGGCTCGCCGTATCGCGATCTCGCGATGAAGATCATCAATTACGCCATCACCGAGGAAGCGCAAAACGCGCTGCTGCCGCTCGGAACCTACGGGCCGGTGCTCGCTTCCGCAGCGGCCAGGGCGACGCCGGAGCAGGCGAAGCTCTACGTCTCGTTCCCGACGAACCTCAAGGAGTCCTGCATCTTCAATGACGAGGAGGTTGCGAAATACACGTCGAAATACGAGGACGACTGGAAGAAGTTCCAACTCGGGTAGCGCGCTTCGCCGCCGAGCTGCCCCGCGCAGCTCGGGTCGGCGCTTCGCAATCCGCACAACGCAGGCGTGACCATGGACTATCGAACGATCGACGTCGCGATCCGCGACGGAATCGGCTGGCTGACGTTCAATCGGCCGCAGGTTCTCAATGCTTTCGATCCGGAATTGATCGACGAGACGAACCGCGACGCTGCACGTGCTCGCGACCGACGAGGGTGTCGGCGCCGTCATCGTTCGCGGGGCCGGACGTGCCTTCTCGGCGGGCTTCGACATCAAGGCCTCCGCGCTGGCGGGCGAGCGCACGGCCGCGCAATGGCGGCAGGTGCTGGAAGCCGATTTCGACTTCGTCATGCAGTTCTGGGACTGCCCGAAACCGACGATCGCCGCCGTTCACGGCCACTGCCTTGGCGGAGCGTTCGAACTGATGCTCGCCTGCGACATCACGATCGCCGGCGAGGGCGCGCTCTTCGGAGAACCGGAGGTACGCTTCGGCTCGGGTATTGTCGCGCTGCTTCTGCCTTGGATCACCGGAGCGAAGGCGGCGAAGGAGATCCTGCTGACCGGTCAGGACCGGCTCGACGCCGCGCGCGCCCGCGAGCTCGGCATCGTCAACCACGTCGTTCCGGACAGTGAAGTGATGGCGAGGGCCGAGACGGTCGCACGCGACATCATCGCCGCCGCCCCGGCTTCGGTACGTCTGACCAAGCGCGCGATCAACCGCACCTACGAGATCATGGGCATGCGGCAGGCCGCTCCTGCAAGCGCTCGAATCCGACATCCTCATCGAGACTTCCGGCGGGCCCGAGCGCGCCGAGTTCAACCGCATCCGCCGCGAGCAGGGGCTGAAGGCGGCGCTCGCGTGGCGCGACGCGCGGTTTCGCGCGCCCACCGGCTGAGTTCGTCGCCGGATGGCATCGAGAGGCGAACCGTGGCGCCGCCAGCTACGATGCCGTCATCATCGGCGGTGGCCACAACGGGCTCGTTTGCGGGAGCTATCTCGCGCGCGCCGGACGTCAGAACGCTGGTCCTCGAGCGCCGCCACGTGCTCGGCGGCGCGGCGGTGACCGAGGAGGTGTTTCCCGGCTTCCGGATGTCGGTCGCCTCTTACGTGATGAGCCTGCTGTCGCCGCGGGTGATCGCCGACCTCGAGCTCGTACGCTTCGGTCTCACGGTGCTGCCGGCGAACGATCTGTTTTCGCCGCTGGAAGATGGCAATCACATCTTCCTGCACGACGACGTCGCGAAGACGCAGGCCGAGTTCGCCCGCTTCTCGCACAAGGACGCGCAGGCCTATCCGCTCTTCGATGCGCACCTGAAGGAAGCGACCAAGGTCGTGCGCGCACTCCTCTACACAACGCCGGTCGACGTGTCGAAGCGCGATTGGCGCGCCTTCAAGGGCGCCGCGCGCCTGCTCTGGCAAAACCGCAGGATCGGCCGCAATGCCTATCGGATCGTCGATCTGCTGACGCAAAGCGTCTACGATTACCTGAGCCGCTGGTTCGAGCACGACACGATCAAGGCGCTGCTCGGCTATTACGCGTCGATCGGCACGTTCGCCGGGCCGAAATCGCCGTCGACCGCCTACGTGCTGATGCACCACTCTGATGGGCGAGCACTCGGGGGCGGGTGGCTGGGGATTCATCAGAGGAGGCATGGGCGCGATCTCGGATGCGATCATGGCGTCGGGTGCGCGCTTCGGCCTCGAAGCGCGCACGAGCTCGGCGGTCGCCTCGGTGCTGGTCCGCGACGGCGCAGCCCGCGGTGTCGTGCTCGCTTCGGGCGAGGAAATCCCGGCGCGCGCGGTGATCTCGAACCTCAACGCCAAGTTCCTGTTCCAGAGGCTCGTCGGCCGCGCGCAACTGCCCGAGGACTTCATGGCGGAGATCGACAGCTTCCGCACGTTCTCGACCGCCTTCAAGATCAATGCCGCGTGCGACGACGCTCCGCGTTACCGCGCCTTCGACGCCGCCAAGGCGGGCTTCGCGCTACCCGAGCTACGTCCACATCGGGCCGAGCATCGATTACCTCGAGCGCGCGTACGACGACGCCAAGTACGGCGGCTATTCGCGGCGTCCGTTCATCACCCCCGTCGTCCCCACCTTCGTCGACGACTACCCTCGCGCCCGCCGGGAAAGCACGTCGTCAATCATGTTCGGCGGACACGCGCCCTACGAGTTGCGCAGTGGCACCTGGGCCGAGCATCGCGAGCCCTTCGTGCGCAACGTGCTGGGCGTCATGGACGAATTCGCGCCCGGCTTCTCGAGCCGCATCATCGACATGCAGGTGCTATTGCCGCCCGATCTCGAAGACATGTTCGCGCTGCCACCAGGCCACATCTTTCCACGGCGAGCTGCTGCCCGATCAGCTCTTCTTCCAACGGCCCGCAGCGCATTACGCCGATTACCGAACACCGATCCGGCAACTCTATCTCTGCGGCTCGTCCGCGCACCCGGGCGGCGGCGTGTCCGGCATTCCCGGATACAACGCCGCACGGGAAATCCTCAGGACCGCAAGGGATGGCGTTGAAACCGGACGCGCGGTCGCCGCACCGTCTCGATCCGCTGCTTGCCCCGCGTTCGATCGCCCCTCGTTGGCGCGTCCACCCGGCCGGAGAGCCCCGGCAACAGCATGGTCCGGATGCCGCTGCAGGCCGGCTACGAGGGCCGCCTTTATCCGGTCAATCCGGGCTACGACGCGGTCGAGGGCTTGCGCGTGCTTTCCGTCGCTTGCCGCGCTCCCCGAGACCGTCGATCACGTGGTGCTCGGTGTCGCCAATGCAAAGCTCGAGGCGGCACTCGAGGATGCCATTGCACACGGCGCGAAGGCCGTCACGATTTTCGCGAGCGGACTCGTTGCGGGCGATGAACGCGGCGAGCTTGCCCGGCGCATCGGAGCGCGGGTGCGCGCTGCCGGCGTTGCGCTGTGTGGCGGCAACGGAATGGGCTTCTACAATCTCGACCGCAAGCTGCGCGTCGTCGCCTTTTCGTCCGCACTCGACATGCGCAGTGGGCCGATCACATTCATTGCGCAATCCGGCTCCGCATTCGGAGCGCTGTCCCACAACGACCGGCGTCTTGGCTTCAACCTTGCGGTGTCCTCGGGCGGAGAATGGGCGACGAGTGCCGCCGACTACCTTGACTGGGCGCTCGAACAACCGACGACCGCCACCATCGGCCTCTTCCTCGAGGCGGTGCGCGATCCGGCCGCCTTCGTCGGCGGCCTCGTGAAGGCTGCGGCGAAGGGCATTCCGATCGTCGTACTCAAGGTCGGCCGCACCCCGGAGAGCGCCGCGATGGCGCTGAGCCACACCGGCGCATTGGCGGGAAGCGACGCCGCTTTCGAGGCGCTGTTCGACCGCTACGGCGTGATCCGCGTCGACGATGCGGATGAGCTCGCGGCGACGCTGCTGCTCCTGTCGCATCCCAGAAAGCCGGCGCGCGGTGGCCTCGCCGCAATGCACGATTCCGGTGGCGAACGCGAGATGATGGTCGACATCAATGCGCGGATCGGCGTGCCGTTCGCGCAAATTTCTGCACAGACCAGCGCGCGGCTCGCAGCCCGTCTCGATCCCGGTCTCCCGCCGGTGAACCCGCTCGATGCCTGGGGAACCGGTGCGGATGCGCGGGCCGCCTTCGCGGAGCTGATGAGCGCTCTGGTCGAAGACCCGGACACCGCCTTAGGCGTGCTGTTCGCCGACATCCGTGACGGCTATTACTTGTCCGAGGATTACGCTGCGGCGATGCTCGCCGCGAGTGCGCGGACCGACAAGCCGATCGCGATCGCGGTCAATTACTCGCTGGTGCGCCACGAACACATCGCGCTGCGCCTGACGCAGGCAGGTGTTCCTGTCCTCGACGGCACTGCCGAGAGCGCTGCGCGCGGTAAAGCACGCTCTTGCCTACCGGGACTTCCAGAGACGTGTCGACGCAGCTGACGCGAGCCCGGTTTCAGCGTCGACGCGGCAACGGTGGTGCGAGCGCCTTGCCGCCGGCGATCTCGGCGAGAGTGATGCGCTCGATCTGCTCGACGCCTACGGCATCGCGACCCCATTGCGCCGCGTTGCTGCGACCGCGCGCCGATGCCATCCGCGCGGCGGACGCCATCGGTTACCCGGTCGTGCTCAAGACTGCGGTTGCCGGCATCGCCCACAAGAGCGATGTCGGCGGCGTCGTGCTCGACCTTCGCGACGCTGCTGCCGTTGGAGTGGCGTACGACGATCTCGCCTCCGGCTCGGGCCGCAGGTTCTGGTTCAGGCAATGGTGGGGAAGGGCGTCGAGGCGGCACTGGGTGCCGTCAACGATCCCGACTTCGGCCCGTATGCGATGGTCGCGGCGGGTGGCATCCTCATCGAGCTGATCGAGGACCGCGCCGTCTCGCTGGCGCCCGATGAGCCGAGCCAAGGCCAGCGAGCTCATCGACCGGCTCAGGCTGCGCAGAGTGCTTGCCGGCCTGCGCGGCGCGCCGCCTGCCGATGCCGCCGCGCTCGCAGACGCGCTGTGGCGGCTTTCCCATCTCGCGTTCGACCTGCGCGCATACCGTCGCTGAAGTCGACGTCAATCCGGTGCTCGTGCGACCGGACGGCGCGATCGCGGTCGATGCGCTCGTGGTCGCGCAGTGCGGCGATACGCGCACCCAAAGGAGAACGGTGATGGATCTCTCGCTCAGCCTGGCGGAAGCCGCGTTGCAGGCCAAGGCGCGACGCTTCTGTGACGAGGTGCTCGCTCCCTCGAAGACCCCGTGGCCGAGGCCGGCCACTTGCCGCACGATCGGCGCGCCGACCTTCGCAAGGCTGTCGTCGACTGGGGTTCACCGGTATCAACCACGCGCGCTGCTGATGGCGGCTGCGGCTTCACCATCCTCGAACAGATGCTCATCAACGAGCAACCTCGGCCGGGCCAGCCCGGACTTTGGGCGGCGGTGTGGCAGCCACCGATCCCACTGCGCTTCGGCACGCCGGAGCAGAAGGAGATCTACCTTCGGCCCAGTTGCCGCGGCGAGCGGCGTGGCTGTTACGCGATCACCGAGCCCGGCGCCGGCTCTGACGCGCGCCTCGTCCAGACGAGCGCGGTGCTGCGGGACGGTCTCTGGCGGATCTCCGGCGAGAAGTGGTACGTCACTTCCTATGACGCCTGCGACTACATCATCGTCCACGCGCACGTCGACGGCGATCCCGGCAAGCCGACGCTCTTTCTCGTCGATCATGCGACGCCCGGCATCCGCCACATCCGTTCGCCGCGCTTCATGCACGACTACATCTTCGATCACGCGGAGCTCGTGTTCGATGACGTCGGCGGTGCCGCCCGAGCGAATGCTGGGCGGGATCGGCGAGGGCCTGAGCTCACGAAGGACTGGTTTGTCGAGGCGCGACTCCAGATCGCGGCCCACTGTATCGGCGCGGCAACGCGCGCTGCCGGGATCGCCGCGACGCACGCGAAGGAGCGCGTCCAGTTCGGCCGGCCCGATCCGCGAGTTCCAGGCGATCGAATTCATGATCGCCGACATGGCGGTCGACATCATGGCGGCGAAGAGCACGCTCTACCGCGTGGCTTGGGAGATCGACGCCGGCATCGACCGGAAGAGCGTTCACGCACGTGCGAGCGCGGTGAAGCTTCTCTCGTCCGAGATGGCCGGGCGTGTGCTCGACAAGGCGGTGCAGGTTCTCGGCGGGCGTGGCTACATGCGCGCGAGCCCGGTCGAGCGCCTCTACCGTGACGTGCGCGTCGATCGCATCTGGGAGGGCACTTCGGAAATCCAGCGCACGATCATCGGAGCGCAGGTGCGCTGAAGCGCGGTATCGGCGTCTATGCTGGCTGGCCTGGAGAAGCTCCTGAAGCCCGACGAATTCGAGCGCATCCGGTCGGGTTCGCTGTGGGAAGCCTCCGCACCACCCGACCCCGCGAGCGCAGCACTGGATGGCGAGCACCAGGCTGATGTTTGTGTGGTCGGCGTGGTTATACCGACTCGCCGCCGCCTCCATCTCGCCGTGTCGGGTACGTCCGTCGTTGCGCTCCGACAGCGGTGGTCCGGTTCGGCGCATCGGGGCCGCAATGGCGGACAGATCCTGCCGGGCTTCAAGTGGGATCCTGACGATCTCGTCGCGAAAGCCCGGCGGTCGACCGCGGCGAGCGCATCGTGGCGTTCTCGGGTGCCGCCCCCGATCTCGCCTATCGGCTCACCGACGAGCACGGCATCGAGGCGACTGCGTCGCAACTGTGGCTGGCTCACTGCGGCGGTGAACGATCGCATCCGCGTCGCAGCGTCGCGTGCTGCGCAATGACCGGCGGAGCGCCCCGGTCCGAGCCTGATCGATCGTGCCGAAGCTCGGGCGCGCCTCGGCACCGGCCGCTGGTCGTGGTGCGCTTCTCGACGAACGCGCCGGCGCGATCAATCCGCTTCGCCTACGCACGAGGCCTGCGCGGCGGCAGCGCAGCGCCACGGTGCACGTGTCCATCGCGCATCATCGGCGCGTTCGCTTCAACGCGCGGGCGATCGGCTGGCGAGTGGAGACCGAACGAGGCGCGGTTGTCGCCGACCAGGTCCTGCTGTGCACGAATGCCTATACGGGCGGACTCTGGCCCGGCCTGGCCAACGAGGTGGTGCCGATCCACTCGCTGCAGGTCGCGACCCGACCCCGCCGGATCAGCGTGCGTACGACGATCTGCCCTGCGGACACGTCGCGTCCGACACGCAGAGGATCCTCCTGTATTTCCGTCTCGACGATGCGGGCCGGCTCGTGATGGTGGACGGGGCTCGCTCGGCGAGACCAACCGCGACTCGCTCTACCGCTTCGTCGAGGACGCGCGCGTCGGCTCTTCCCCGCGATCGGCAATCCCGGAATGGGAGTTCCGATGGTCGGGCAAGGTGGCGCTCACGCCCGAACAGATGCCGCGCGTCCACGAGCTCGCGCCGGGCATTCGTGCGTGCCTCGGGTACATACGGCCGCGGCGTCGCGATGGCCACCGCGATGGGCACGGCGCCTCGCCGAATGGACGCGCAGTGGCGACGCCGACTCGGTGCCTCTGACACCGGCAGCTCTGCGCCCTGCCGTTTCATCGCTTCCGGCGGCCGGTGCTCGAGGTCGTCACCGCATACTGTCGTCTGCGCGACCGCGATGAGCTGGCGCGGAGCGGGTCGGGCGCTCGTGAGCGCCGCGATCGATCATGCGCGCGTCGTCATCATCGGTGGCGGCGCCGTCGGTGCGAGCGTCCTCTATCACCTGACCGCAAAAGGCTGGCGCGACGCGATCCTCGTCGAGCGCGACGAGCTCGCGTCCGGCTCGACCTGGCACGCGGCGGGCAATTGCCCCAACTTCTCGACCAGCGCGGCGGTCATGGCGATGCAGGCCTATTCGACGCGCCTCTACGCCGAGCTCGGCAAGCGCACCGGCTCTCCGATCGATTATCACGTGACCGGGTCGCTGCGGCTTGCCCACGGACGCGAGCGCATCGACGAGTTCCACCGTGTCGCGGCGATGGCGCGCGCCCGCGGGCTCGCGTTCGAGGTCGTGTCACCGTTCGAAGCGCGGAAGCGCTACCCGTTCCTCGAACTGCACGATCTCGCCGGCGCGCTCTGGGACCCGGGCGACGGCGACATCGATCCGAGCCAGCTCACGCAAGCCTATGCGAAGGGGGCGCGCGACGCTGGCGCCCGCATACGCCGCTTCACGAAGGTCACCGGCCTTGCGGCGCGGCGAGCGGCGAATGGCGTGTCACGACCGACAAGGGGGACATTGTCTGCGAGACTGTCGTGAACGCTGCCGGCTATCGCGCCGGGGAGATCATGGCGCTTCTCGACGCCGGCTCCTCGTCGTCGCGCTTTCGCACCAGTATCTCGTCACCGAGGCGATACCGGCGCTCGCGGCGCGGGGCGAGCGACTCCCGCTGCTGCGCGATCCCGACGCGAGCTATTACCTGCGCCAGGAGCGCGACGGGCTGCTGCTCGGGCCCTACGAAGCCGACGCCCGCGTTCATTGGCTGGATGGCATCCCGGACGATTTCGCCAACCAGCTGTGGCCGGACGACCTCGACCGCCTGGAGACTTACATCGCCGACGCGGTTGCCCGCGTTCCGCTCCTCGGGACGGTCGGTGTCCGGCGCGTCATCAACGGACCGATCCCCTACACGCCGGACGGGAATCCCTTGATCGGTCCCGTGCGCGGTCTCCCAGGCTTCTTCCAGTGTTGCGCGTTCACTTTCGGCATAGCGCAATCGGGCGGTGCCGGGCTACGTCGCGGCCGAGTGGATCGTCGAGGGCGCGCCGCCGTGGGACATCTGGCCCTGCGACGCGCTGCGCTTCGGCGACTACGCGACGACGGCCTACACGGTCGAACGCGCGACGGAGCTCTACCGCCGCGAGTATGCGATCGCGTTTCCTGCCGACGAATGGCCGGGCGGGCGGCCGGCGATGCAGACGCCGCTCTATCCGGTGCTGAAGGCGAAGGGAGCGCGCTTTTGCGCTCGCGGCGGGTGGGAGCGGGTCGCCCGGTTCGCGCGAGCTGACGATGATCCGAACCCATCGCCGTCGCTTCGGCGAGCGGCATGGCAGCGAGGCGGTCGGCGAGGAATCGCGGGCCGTGCGCGAAGCCGTCGGCATCATGGACATGGGCGGTTTCACGAAGCTCGTCGTCGAAGGCGTCGGCGCCGCCGCCTTCCTCGACCGGATGTTGTGCGGGCGCTCGCCCGAGACCGGGCGCATTCGCCTCACGTGGGCATCTCGACGCGCGCGGCCGGATTGTCAGCGAATTCAGCGGTCACCCGGCTTCGTCGGCAGCGTTTCTACCTGGTGAGCGCGGCGTCCGGCCACGACCATGACCTGCACTGGCTCGAGAGCGCGCCCCGACGAACGGCTCGGTGCGGATCGAGGACTGACTCGGGGTCTCGTGGAACCCTGGTGATCGCCGGACCGCGTCGCGTGAGCTCTCGCGCGCGTGACCGCGGCGCCTCTCGCCGCTCCGGCCTTCCCATGGCTGTCGGCGCGCGAGATCGAGGTTCGCTCCGCACGCGTGCCTGCGCTGCGCGTGGGCTACGTCGGCGAGCTCGGCTGGGAGCTCCATCTCCCGCTCGCCGCCTTGACAGAGTTCTACGAGCACCTGCGGGCGGCCGGCCACGACCCGGCGTTCGCGACTTCGGCGTCTACGCGATGGACAGCCTGCGGATGGAGAAAGGTTATCGCGGCTGGAAGAGTGACATCGATCGCAACGTCTCGCCGCTCGATGCCGGCTTCGAGCGCGACTCGTCGATTTCGACAAGGGAGATTTCTGTCGGCCGGGCGGCACTTCTGCACCGCGTGACCGCGGCCCGCTCCGGCGCATCGTGACGCTCGCCCTCGACGATCCCGGGGACGCAGACGCTCCCGTTGAAGCGGTCGTGTGGCGCGGCGGGCGGCGCACAGGAACGATTACGTCGTCGGCGTACGGTCACACAATACGTCGGAGCCTTTCGCTCGCGATCGTGGACCGCGCCGATGCCGAACCCGGCAGCGGCGTCGACGTCGAGATGCTTGGGAGCTTGTGCCGTGCGCGCATCATGCCGGACAGTCCGCACGACCCGACCCATTCACGCTTGCGCGCCTGAGTGCGGCGGCGCCGTCCCGGAGAAGATCGCGCGTCCCTGCCTTCCCACGCCTCAGGTTGTCATCATCGGTGGCGGCATCATCGGCTGCTCGACCGCTTACCACCTGACGAAGCTCGGCGTGAAGGATGTGCTGCTCCTCGAGCGCAAACAGCTCACGAGCGGCACGACCTGGCACGCGGCGGGTCTGGTGCGCGCGACGCTCTACACGCAGAACCTCACGCGGCTCGCGAAATACACGGTCGATCTCTATGGCCGGCTGGAGGACCGAGACCGGCCAGGCGACCGGGCTTCGTCCAGCCCGGCTCGATCTCCATCGCGACGAATGCCGAACGCTGGGAGGAATTGCTGCGCGGCGCCGGGATGGTCCAGTCGTTCGGCGTCGAGGCCGAGCCGATCAGCGCGCGCGAAGCGCAGCAGAAATGGCCGCTGATGAACGTCGACGACGTTGTCGGCGCCGTCTGGTATCCGCGTGACGGAAAATGCAATCCGATCGACACCTGCATGGCACTCGCGCGCGGGCGCGCGGCATGGGCGGGGCACAGATCGTCGAGAACATGGCGGTCACGAAAGTGCTGGTCGAGCACGGCCGGGCGGTCGGCGTCGACGACCAGCGAAGGGGACGGTGCGCGCGAGACGGTCGTGAACTGCGCGGGGATCTGGGCACGCGACGTCGACTCGGGCCGGTTGGTGTCGACGCCGCTCAAGCTCTGCGAGCACTTCTACATCGTGACGGACCCGATGGGAGCGGGATGCACCCCGACCTGCCCGGTCATGCGCGACATGGATCACTGCGCCTACTTCAAGGAGGACGCCGGCAAGTTGCTGTTGGGCGCTTTCGAGCCTCGTCGCCAAGCCGTGGGGGCATCGACGGGATTCCCGAGGATTTCGCGTTCGGCGAGCTGCCGGAGGATTTCGCAGCACTTCGCACCGATTCTCGAGGATGCAATGCGCCGCGTGCCGAGCCTCCGGGATGTCGGCATTCGCAAGTTCTTCAACGGGCCGGAGAGCTTCTCGGCGGACGGGCGCTATCATCCGGCGCGGCGCCGGAGCTCGACCGCTACTTCGTGTGCTGCCGGCTTCAACTCGATCGGCATCCAGCTCGGCGGCGGCGCCGGCATGGCGCTCGCCGACTGGATCGTCAACGGCGAGCCACCGTTCGATCTGTGGGACGTCGACATCGCGCCGCTTCTTGCCGCACCAGAACGCGAAGAGCTTCCTCGTGCCACCGCGTTTCGAGTCGCTCGGCCTCCTCTACGCGATGCACTGGCCGTTCCGGCAGTACGAGAGCGTCGCGCGGCATCCGCAAGTCGCCGCTGCACGATCGGATGCGGCTGCGAGGCGCCTGCTTCGGCGAGGTGCGCGGGGCTGCGGTGAGCGGCCGAACTGGTTCGGGTCGCCGGAGAGACGCCGGCCGTATACGTCTAGTCGTACGGACGCCAGAACTGGTTCGACGCTTCAGCGCCGCGAGTACATGCGCCGTGCGCGAGCGGGTCGGGCTCTTCGATCAGTCCTGCTTCGCCAAATTCGCGGTGACGGGCCGCGACGCCATGCTGCTCCTCAATCGCGTCGTCGTGCAACGACGTCGATGTGGCAGCCGGGCGCGTCGTCTATACGCAATGGCTGAACGAAAGCGGCGGGATCGAGGCCGATCTCACGGTCACTCGCTGGGCCGAGAACGCGTTTCCTCGTCGTCACCTCGGTCGGCGAGTCAGCTGCGCGACCGCCGTCACCTGGAGCGGCGCATCCTCCCGGACGAGCGTGTCGACGTCGTCGACGTGTCCTCGGACTATGCGATGCTGGGCCTGCATGGGCCCGCGCTCGCGCGATGTGTTGCACCGCGCTGGTCGCCGCCGATCTCTCGACCGAGGCCTTTCCGTTCGGCACCACGCGCGAGATCGAGATCGCGTCCATGCGCGGTACGCGCGACGCGCATCACCTACGTCGGCGAGCTCGGGTGGGAGATCCTACGTGCCGACCGAGTTCTGCGGCGGCGGTCTTCGACGCATTGTTGGCCGCCGGCGCTCCGCATGGGCTCACGCTCGCCGGCTATCACGCGATGAACAGCCTGCGTCCTCGAGAAGGCCTATCGGCACTGGGGTCACGACATCACGCCTGACGGAAACGCCGCTCGAGGCGGGTCTTGCCTTCTGCGTGGCGTGGGAGAAGCTGACGGTTTTGTCGGCCGCGAGGCTCTTCTCGCCCGGGGCTCGACGTTGCCGCGCGCGCGACTCGCAATTCCTGTTGCAGGACCCGGTGCCACTTCTCTATCACGACACGAACCGATCTGGCGCGCGATGGCAAGCGCGTCGGGCGCATCACTTCGGGCACGTACGGCCACACGCTGGGTGGCGCCGTCGGCCTCGGCTATGTCGATCTCGGCGCCCATCCGCCGCGGAGGATTTCGCCGGGCGCTATCAGATCGAGGTGGCGGGGCGCATGGTCGCCGCGACCGCTTGACGCGGCCGCTGTACGACCATGGTCAGGCGTGCGCTCGTAGGGGAACAGCCGAGCTCAGGATCTGACGCGACGCGCTGAATGGGGACTCCGTTCACGAGATCGCCGCCGCCTGGGGTAGCTGTCCAACCCCGTCGCCGGTTAAGGCACGTGTTTGGGCTCGCCGCGCAGGCGAGCGCACGTAGAGGCCTGCACAGCATAATTGCGGCCACATTACGCCGGTATGCCTTTTGATTCGTTTCCAGGTAATGCAGGTTATTGAGTCAAGTATGCGCGGGAGGGAGATGGAAAGACTGATTGCTCTGTTGTTGAAAACAAAGGAAATTTTCGGCTTGCACTGGCAATCATTCGTAGTGCCATTACCTATTTCGCGACGCGAAAGAAGGACGAAAAATCAGGCCGACGAGTGACAACACAAACACCCAAACAGTAAACGTAAACGTCAACCCGACTTTGGGAGCGGATCTGATCGGCTGTTACAAGATTTGCACCTTTGCAAAGTCAAAGACCCGGATTATCTTCGTCGATGATGAAACTGGTTTTGCTGCAGTGAAGATTCTGGCGAAAGGCTGGCTGGGAACACACACGCGCAATTAAGGACATTGTGTCGTTAGATTCGGGCGATGTCATCGGCGGAGACCGACATCTTTTGTTGACATCCAAGGCGTCGGGAAGGCGCTTGGCTTTCACGACCAGGGTCTGGCCTGGCAGCGCACTTAAACAAAAGTACCCAGAAAAGAAAGTGGTGATTTACCCGCAGAGGTTCGGAGACCGTTTCATGACGTGATTCCGTCTCGCGGATGATCATCTACGAAAGAACGCCGAGCCCTATGAATTCCAGCAAATTGTGGAAAACTTTGCGCGTAAGCGTGCACCGCTAAGAGGTAATTCTTATGCACGTCCTCCTAACCGATAGGCAGGGGCCGGACGAATTTACGCCATCTAGACAAATAAACAGAAGACTGCATTGGGCAGAAGTGTGAGGCGGCATGTGAAATTACAACAATTTGCGGGCGCCCAGGCAAACGACGCCGCGGTCGGGTGGTAAATGAATTTGGCACGGCCTGGCTTTTGCTCTGATAGTCCGACTTCATCAAAAGTGTGTGCTTTCAGACGGTGATGCTTCCCTACGTGGCCATGCTGGGGAGTTGTTGCTGACGCAAGGGCTCAACTCTACGAAGACGCTCGCAAGGAAACGAAACGCCTTCTGCACAACCTAACGTCGCTCAACGCCAAGGTCCTGCAAGAACTCTATCTTTTGGTGCCGCAGGAAGAACCACCGACGGCAGACAACAGATCAAGACCGCGAGCAACGCGCTTGGCGCTCATTTTGTAAAAGAAGCGGCGAGCGCGTTTCTCAGGGTCCTAAAAGAATGTCACGTCGATGAACACTGAATTTCACGTTTCAATAGCCTTCATTCAAAGAAACAACAACCGCAACTGAAATTCCATTCAATCCACAAAGTCATATCGAATGTGCTAAGCACCTTTTACCTTGAATCAAGAGAAAAGGCGTTGACGTTCGGCTTGCTGCTAACATCCATTCGATTAGATTACGAGTCATTTAGTGCGGCTCTCAACACACTTAATACAAAAATGCTGAAAAGTATTCGCGTGCAAACACGAGTGTTATTCACGTCCGACTTGCCTCAAATGAAAACACGTTCGTTATCCGATTCGAGATGGAGAGCCTTCAGATTCTCGAACATGAAGAATCAAGAATTTTCGACGAGGATTTCAGGCGAGCAAGCGCAGCTACTAGAGCATGGCGATGTAATTGCATAATCCGATGCTATCAGGTCGATCTGAATGGTGTGACGCTTATCGTGACACGTTTCGGGGTCGCCGAGCTTACAACAGCGAAATTTCAAAATCTCGCGTATGCCCGCAATGTGGCTTGAGATAGTCTTCCCTGAATGTCGTGCAGTTGAGGAAAAATTTTCGGCCACTAAATCTGGGCCGGGCATAGATTCCAGCTGTAATTGGCGCACATCGCCTTCTGCGTGACTCAGCTGGATAGCTGGTAGTGCAACGTACCAACGGCTCGAAGCCGAACTTACCGAACGCACAGCTAGCGAGAGGTGGGTTCCGGGCCTGTGGAAAGAGTGCGACTCCACTACCCCGCACCACCGCTAAATGCCATGCTCGGCTGCGAAGGTTCTGTCTATCGCTGCAGCTTTGGTTTGTTCCCTAGCCCCAATGTGACTGTCTTCCTCCGGCCCCCTCGACCAGGTGTCTGGCAAATAGGGAAGGAAAACCTGCCGCCCGACTCGTTCTCAATACCAGGCAAGCTACCCTTGAGGCCAGTCACCGTTGCGGAGGTGTGGTTAGTGTGGCTTTGGGTACGCGTAGACATTAGGCGGTACCTGACCACGCAACAGAAAATCTGGGTCGGAGTCACGGGACAAGAATTGGTACGAGCACCTGACGCGGCTCGCGCCCGAAGAGGTCAACTTCTGGCAACCATAGTGGGTCGAGAACGTCTCGGCGTTCTGCAGCCTGAGAGCCGTTCTTTCAAGTTACACAGCCCCGGCGAACTTCATCGTCGTGGCGGCGGGTTCTTCGCCTCGCTACTCGGCGCTTCCGGCGTCCTTGGCCTGGGAAGCGTTCGCTGAGGGTAAAACGGGCGCGAGGTCGCTGGCGGACCTGATATCGAGAGTACGCCGATACCGCGTCGACGATCAGTCGATTGATCCGGTCATCGGCTGCAATGTCCTGGCCGTGAGCCGCGTCCTTCTTGCCGCGCAGTGAATGGATTGCGGTGCCTGGTCGAATTGGGCTGCGAATATCGTTCGGGCGGGAAAAGCTACGACACGGAATCGGAGGAGGGGCGAGAGTATCCGTGGAGCGCCGCCCAGGCATCCATCACGCCCGGGCCAAGAGCGTACGGGACGCCGCCGCGACTGGATTGCCCCAGACGAGGACGACCGGCGTTTTGGGGCGGAATATCTTACTAGGGGGCGCTCAGGTCAAGGGGGCATTTCGGGTATTGGCGACCGACGCTAGTACCCGCGCAGGTGCGCTGTGACGGGAGAGAAGACGCTGTGCCGGTACTGGAGAGGCCGCGCACATACAGCCGTTCGCGCCTGCACGGTCCGAACTTCGTGAGAAACGGAATCCTTCTGCGGTCTAGACCTCCAGCCAAGCTGTTCGACCCGGGATATGTAACGGTGACACCAGACCGGCGTTAATGCTGGAGGTCAAGCCCTGCCGCCTCGAAGGGGCGGAATGGGAGAACGGACGGGAATACTACGCGTACCACGGCGTGGCAAAACTCAGGTGCAGGCCTTTCGCCGACGCTCGGCAACTTTCCGAGCGGAGAGTTTCTTCACCGGCACAACGAAAATACGCTTCAGGGGATGACCGTGGGAGCGCGGACGATCGGGACCGAAATCGCGCTGGAGCGGCTTCGCGACCGGCTGCGCGCCTTCGCCGCAGCCCGGGGATTGGAACCAATTCCACTCGCCAGCAGAACCTCGGCTAATCGCGCTCAGCGTGGAGGCGGGCGAGCTGCTCGTATGCATTCAGTGGATATACCGTGACCGACTCACCAGCGTCCTGCCGCCAGAACAAGCTCGCCGAGGTCGAACGGAAGAGATGGCCGACGGTCCTGCTGTACCTGGTCCGCCTCTGCCGGACACGCTGAATGTCGATCTTGCTCGGGCCGCGGACAGGAAGATCGAGGCGAATTGCGCGAAAGTACCCCGTCGAAAAGGCGCGGGGCAACGTCTCCCAAGAAGTACACGGAGCTCTGAGATGCGGTTCTTTACGCCGGCATGTCGAGCGAGTTCGGGCGCGACACGACGCACAACCGGATCGCGCAGATCAGACTGACGGACGCGTTCGTTCGTTACTAGCCGTAGACCGACCGTCGCCAAGCGAGATAGGGTCTTGGCGAAACTCGCTCCGGGCTATGGTCTGCCCACTGTCGGGCGACGCCGTGCTGACGATCACGGTGTCATGCCCGTGAGTACCAGTCTCCTGTGAGCTCTCAAGGCGCTCCGGACTTTTGTCTCGCGCCAGGCGACGGGGCCGACGACTCAAGCGATCATCGTCGAACTGAGACAGCGGGCGACCCGCGGAGGAATCGGACGCCGAGGATCCCGGCCGCGCTCGTCGCCTTGGTGGACGGGCGTGTGACGTGCTGCACCCCTTCCGTCCAGGTTGGGACAGTATCACCAATACCTGAAGGACAACAACCTGCCTTCTGCCGACAGAGACCTGACCCTGTCGGTCTAGAGGCGTGCTGCTTATTCTGCATAACTACACCGCGGCTGTGTAGACGACGTTCTGCTCGCGCCAAAGCTGCAGCGGGTGCTGCGGGACTGCAGACCGTTTGACGCCACGCAGTCCGAAGACCTGTCGCAGGTTTCTCGGGGACCCGCCTCAGCCGGCGGGCTCGGGGGAAGACTGGTGCTCGAGACGATAGGCAGGGCGGAAAGGCTGCGCCCAAGTCGAAAGTCTGATTTGGAGCACTTGCGGCGCGATTCGTGAACACGCGCCGTGGGTGCCGCTGGACGAACAGATGGTCGTCTACCAGGAAGATTCGGCACGCCGTCCAGGATTTGAGGGCTCGAGGACCAGAGAAAGCGGGAGCAATACGTAACTGAACGAAGCGCA
>ERZ1370068.7537-contig-645_pt1 | contig 25312 bp, 31 predicted proteins | sample MGYA00561227_ERZ1370068 | MGnify/ENA primary metagenome ERZ1370068 (study PRJEB38410, sample SAMEA6850437) | metagenome | study: Metagenomic assessment of the ecological functions of the soil: analysis of the soil microbiota associated with the...
CCAGTTACGTATTGCCAGCCCCTCGACGACGAGATACACCTTGTCGCAGCCATCGTGCGCGTGCGGCTTCTGGCTCTGGCCGGGCTCGAGGCAGTACAGGTCGAGGAAGAAGCGCTCGGTCTCGAACAGCCCGACCTTCTTCATCTTCTCGGGCGAGAACGCGGTGGCCGACTCGTCCCAGCGCACGACCTTCATCAGGGCGTGTTCACCCACTCGATGTTGGTGCCGAGCACCGGCGGCGCCTCGGCGTTGAGCAGCGACAGCTTGCGCGCGATCAGCCCCGCGATCGTGCGGATCTCGCGCGCGGCCGGCGAGTCGGGCGCGGAACGATCGGTGGGCTTGCCCGCGTCGCCGGCCGCGACCACGTCGGGCTGCAGCGGCACGTGGCCCGAGCACGTCGGTGCCGAGCTCCGTCGCGGCGCGCTCCGCGCCGCCCTCGCCGAACAGCGCATGGCGCTTGCCGCAGCCGTCGCAGCTCGAAGTAGCTCATGTTCTCGACGATCCCGAGCACCGGCACGTTCACGCGCTGGAACATCTGCAGGCCCTTGCGCGCGTCGATCAGCGCGACCTCCTGCGGCGTCGTCGACGATCACCGCGCCGGCGAGCGGCGCGGTCTGGCAGATGGTGAGCGCGGCGTCGCCCGTGCCCGGCGGCAGGTCGAGCACCGAGGTAGTCGAGCTCGCCCCACTTCACGTCGGACAGGAACTGGCGGATGATCCCGTGCACCATCGGCCCGCGCCAGATGACCGGCGCGTTCTCGCCCGCGAGGAAGCCGATCGACATCGAGCTTCGAGGCCGTAGCTCATGAGCGGGTGGATCTTCTTGTCGGGGTCACCTGCGGGCGACCCGAGATGCTGCAGCATCAGCGGGATCGACGGGCCGTACACGTCGCAGTCGAGCAGGCCGACCTTCGCGCCGGTCTCGGCGAGCGCGAGCGCGAGGTTCACGGCCAGGGTCGACTTGCCGACGCCGCCCTTGCCGCTCGCCACCGCGATCACGTTCTTCACGTCCTCGAGGCCCTCGGGCCGCGACGCGTGCGGTCGAGCCGCGCGTCTGCGCGGTCATCGTGACGTCGACCGAGGTCACGCCCGCGAGCTTCGCGACCGCTGCGCGCGCCTCCTCGCTGGAAGCGCTCCTTCACCGGGCACGCGGGCGTGGTGAGCTCGATCGCGAACGACGACCTTGCCGCCGTCGATGCGCAGGTTCTTCACGAAGCCGAGGTCGACGATCGAGCGCTTGAAGTCGGGGTCCTGGATCGGGCGGAGCGCGTCGAGGACGTCGCGCTCGCTGGGCTGGCTCATCGGGGGTCTCCTACGGAACGTGAGCATACGACTCGCGTCAAGATTTCGCCGCGCTGCGCTGAAACGCCCGCAGCGCTTGAGAATCGGGCCGGGAGAGCGATTGAAGTGCCACCAGCTCGTACGAGCGCGTCTGGACGGTCGTGCGGCGGATTCCGCGGGGACGGGTCGCGACCTACGGTCAGGTCGCCCGGCTGGCCGGCCTGGGCGGCGGCGCGCGGCTGGTCGGCTACGCGCTGCACGCGCTGGCCGAGGACGAGCGCGGCGTTCCCTGGCAGCGGGTCATCAACGCGCAGGGCCGCATCTCGCCGCGCGCGCTTCGGCGGCGCCGAGGCGTGCAGCGCAAGCTGCTCGTGCGCGAGGGCGTGCGCTTCGACGCGCGCGCGCGGGTCGACCTCGCGCGCTTCGGCTGGAAAGGGCGCTAGTGGTGGCGAGCCTCGAAGAGCCGCAGACGCCGCTTCCTCGCGCGGCGTGCGCCGGCGGCCAGCGCCCGATCGCGATCGCCGGCGCGCTGCTCGCGCTGGCAGGCGCGGCGCTATCTGGCGTGGGGCGTGCTGCGCTACGACCCGCTGCGTCGACCCGCGCGAGAACCCGGGCTTCGACGGGCCGGTGGCGAACCTCGCGTTCATCTTCGAGCGCGGCATGATCCTGGTCGAGAACGCGAGCGCGCAGACGCCGTCGGAGGCGCGCATGCTGCAGCGCGCTCGCGCCGCAACATGAAGTTCTCCGGCGGGCATCATGGTGACGATGATGCGGATCTTCCTCGGCACGCTCGCGATGCTCGGCGGCTTCATCATGATGACCGTCGCGGTCGAGCGCGGGCGGCTGCTGCTCCGGTTGATCGCCAAGCTCCAGGAGTGACGTCCCATGACGCGCCGACTGCGCTTCGGGCTGTGGTACGACTTCCGCAACCCGCCGCAGTGGCGCCAGGACCCGACCGCGGCTCTACCGCGCGATCTTCGCGCAGATCGAGCGCGCCGAAGCGCTCGGCTGGGACGACGTCTGGCTCTCCGGAGCACCACTTCATCGCCGACGGCTACACGCCGTCGATGCTGGCCGCTGCGCGCGCCGCGATCGCGCGCGCGCACGAGCCGGATCGAGATCGGCACGAGCGTGCTGCTGCTCCCGCTGCACGACCCGCTGCGCGTCGCCGAGGACGCCGCGACCGCCGACGTCGCCTCGGGCGGGCGCCTGCAGCTCGGCCTCGCGGTCGGCTACCGCAAGGGCGAGTTCACCGGCTTCGGCATTCCCCGCGCGCGCGAGCGCGCCGCGCGCATGGACGAGGCGCTGCCGATCCTGCGCCGCGCTGTTCGCGGGCGAGCGCGGTGACGACCGACGGGAAGTTCTACCGCTACACCGACGTGGAGCTGACGCCGCTGCCGGTGCAGCGCGCGCCCGAAGCTGTGGATCGGCGGCTTCTCCGAGCCCGCGGTGCGCCGCGCCGCGCGGCTCGGCGACGCGTACATCTCGACCGGCCCGATCGCGCCGCTCGTCGCCGATCTATCACGACGAGCTGCGCCGGCTGGGCAGGACCCCGACGCGCACGAGATCGCCGCCGGCATCACCTGGCTCCTCGTCGCGCGCGATCCCGAGAAGCGCTGGCGCGAGGCCGAGCAGCACTTCCTCTACCAGATCAACCTGTACGCGCAGTGGTTCGGCGAGGCCGGCATGCAGATCGCCGCCGTCGCGAAGAGCCGCGCGGACCTCGCGAACCGCGGCGCCGATGATCGTCTCGCCCGAGCAGGCGCGCGACGCGATCGCCGCGCTACGCCGCCGAGCAGCCGATCACCCGCTTCTACGGCTGGACGGTGCCGCCCGGGTCTGCCGCCCGAGTGGAGCGACGAGCACCTCGAGCTGATGGCGCGCGAGGTGATGCCACACTTCCGGGTGTAGTATCCTCGCGTGACTTGAATCGGCTGGGTCACGATCGTCGGTGCGCCGTCGTCCTGGTCGCGGGCAACTGGTGCGGCGCACCGCTGGATGACTCGCAGACGATGCTTCGCGCGCCTCGCGGCCCGAGGACGTCGGTGCGCGGCTCTCGAGAGCTGGCTCGCCGCCGAGGCCTCGAGCGCGATGACCGCGTGGCCCGCCGCTTCCGCTGGAGCGGGCCGCGAGTCGGCGCCGAGCGCCGCGGGCGCGCGTCGCCTCGGCTCTGCGGCGCGGCACGGCCCAAGGTACTCAGTGAGCCTCACGGCGCTGCTCGCGCTGGTGCTCCTCGAGTCGTTCCGTCGCGGCGACATCGACGAAGCCGCATCTCGTCGCGAGCCTTCCCGAGGTGCCCGCGCCCGACCGCGGCGCGCTCGCGGCCGCCATACTCCCGGCGCGCGGCCCTGCCGAAGACGGATCTGAGATCGGATTCCACGCTCACCTCGGCGTGGGCGCCGACATCCTCGAAGCGCGAACCGCCGAGGCGGCTGGCGACCCGCGCTCGCAGCGCGCCGCGCGCGCGATCTTCGAGCGGGCCGAAGCGATCTCAGCCCGACACGGAGGCGCGCCTGGCTGAGCTTCGTCCTCGAGGTCGCGGGCTTGGCTGCTGGCCGGCGCGATCGCATTCGGCGTCGTGCCGTTGCCGCGGTCGGATGAGTCCGGGGCCATGGCCATTCCGCCGTGGGACGGCGCAGGCGTATTCGTGCGAGTGCTGCTCATCAGGACGGTGTGTCTCGGCTGCCGGCAGCGGCGGCTTCGCCGCTGGTCGGCGCGATGCCGCCGCGGGTCCATCGGCCGCGTCCGCGTCTTCCGGACGTCTCGGCAGTGTCGCGGCGCTCGCGTACGCGAACTGGGCGCTGTTGCGTTCGAAGGCGGCGATCGGCCTGCGCGCCGTTGCGGGCCTACAGGTGCGCGCTTCGTCCGCTGCAGGCGCTCGGGCTTGCGCTCGTTCGCCGCTGGACCGCGCCCGGCCTGGTACGGCATGTTCCTCGTCGAGCAGGCGATCTGGGACGCCTCCACCGTCTGCCACTGCTCGCGCCACTGGCTGATTCCGGCGCCGCGCGCTCAGCAGAGGCCGTCGAGCATGGTGATCGTGGAGCCCGATCGCCGAGGAGATCCTGTTTCGCGGCATCCTGTTCGGCTCGCTGCGCGTGCGCTCGGATTCGCCGGGCGCGGCCACCGTCTCCGGTCTCGCCTTCTGTGCGGTGCACAATCGCGAGCTTCGAAGGCTACGTATTTCTCTTGCGTGGAGTGTCTTCTCCGCGTTCGTCTACGAGCGGACCCGAAGCCTGCTGCCGCTGATGCTCAGTCGCGCTCTGGGAAACCTGTTCGCGCTCACGGCACCTGGGTCTTGAAGAACTCGCGCGAGGTCCTGACCCGAGACCAGCTCGGAAGTCTTCTGCATGCGCTCCGTCGTGAGCACGCCGCCCTCGGCGACCAGGATGCGCAGCGACGTCGTCGAGGCTCTTCTTCTCCTGCGTCGACTCGCGGATCTTCTGCGTCGAGCGGCGTGCAGCACGGTGACCGCGCGCGAGGTGCCCGCGCCCGAGACGGTCTTGCTGCGCAGGTGCTCGGCTTCCTTGCCGCGCTCGGCCTGGTACTCGTAGTCGCGCTGCCAGGCGCTCGGCCGAGATCGTGCCCGAGCGGCCGAGCAGCTGCAGCGCGTAGAACTGCGCGAGGCCCTTCGATCGCCCAGTCGCCGTCGTTGCCCGGGCGCAGCCCGAGCGCCGTGTGCATGACCTCGTGGAGCAGCGGGCTCGGGCCGTGCTCGGTGATCAGCGGCCGGTGCGCGTGGATGAAGAGCGAGTCGGGGCCCGAGAGACCGCCGCGCCACATCGGGTCGGAGGCGGAGACGATCGAGCAGCCGCTCGGGCAGCTCGGCCGAGGACCTGGCGCAGCGTCGGCAGCGTCCAGCGCAGCAGCGCGAGCATGTCCTGGCGGCGCACGCCCATGCTCTCGGGTCCGGCGATCGCGACGCGCACGCCGGAGACCTCCTCGCGCACCACGCCGAGCACGCCGGCGATCATCCAGCCGGTCGGGCGCGACAGGCCGCGCGCGGCGGTGCGCGACCCGGTACTCGCCGCGAACGCAGCTTGCGTAGGGCGTCGCGATCGGTCCAGCCCTCGGGCAGGCGCACGCGCAGGCGGCGTGCGCGAGCGGCGCCGCCGTCGTCGACCAGCACGCGCGCGGGCGGCACCAGGTCCTCGCCGCGGAAGATCGCCCAGGTCTTCGCGCAGCGCGCGTCGTAGCGGCGCGCGTCGCGCAGGTGGTCGATGCGGAACACGTAGGTGAGCTTCCCGCCGGTCCGCGGCGGGGTCCAGCGTGCACGTGCGCGCCCTCGGTCTTCACCTCGCCGTCGCCGCGGAACAGGAGCTGGCGCTGCGGGTCGATGCGGAAGCGCAGCCGGTGCACGTGCTCGGCGCCGTTGCCGAGCTCGAGCGTCACGTGCGCGGCGCGCTCGGTCGGCACGATCCGCGCGTCGACCGCGGAAGTCGTAGCGCGGGTGCTTGGGCGGCGACTCGCGCGCGCCCGCGCGCGCCGTCGAGCGCGAACGCGGCGGCGAGCGCGAGCAAGCGAGCGCGGCGCGCCGGATCACGCCGAGCTCTCCGGCGCGCGCGCGGCGGCGATCTCGCGCCCGAGCGCGATCCGCTCGCGCCAGCGCATGTCCGGCGCGAACGCGTGCGGTCGACCTGCGGCCAGCCGCGGCACCAGCCCCGCGCGGTTGGCGAGTCCGGATCGCGAGCCCGGGCCGCGCGTTCAGCTCGAGCACGAGCGGGCCGTGCTCGGCGTCGACCACCACGTCGGCGCCCACGTAGCCGAGCTGCCCGTCTGGTCGCTCGCGCGCACCGCGATCTCGAGCACGCGCTCGAACTCCGGGATCGACGCGGCCGAGCACCGCCTGCTGCGTGTCAGGGTGCGCGTCGACCTGCGCGGCTGCCGCAGACTGCGAAGTGGGTGCACTGCCCGAGTCGAGCTCGATGCCGGCGCCGACGCGCGCCCTGGTGCAGGTTCGCGCGCCGCGCGAGCGCGCGTGGGCAGCCGGGTCATCGACATCACCGGCACGCCGCGGTAGACGACGACGCGCACGTCGGGCACGCCCTCGGCGGCGATCGCCGCGAAGCTCGGGTGCACCTCGAGGCGCTCCTCGGCGAACGCGACGTCGGGCTGGCCGCCGAGCGCGTACGCGCCCGAGATGATGCTCGCGCGAGTGGTACGAGAGCGCCTGCGGTCGAGCCACTGCCCGCCGGTGCGCTGGAAGCGGTCGCCCTTGCGCGTCGCGCACGACCAGGATGCCGTTGCCCCATCGCGCCGTGCGCGGGCTTCGATCACGAACGACGAGTAGGCGTCGAGCTCGCGCAGCATGCCGCGCACCTCGAGTGCATGCGCGCGACCGCCAGCACCGGCGCGGTGGCGATGCCCGCGTCGCGCAGCAGCCGCTTGGTGCTCGAGCTTGTCGTCGACGCTCGGGTAGTCGAGCGCGCGGTTCCAGCGCGAGGTGTACACGCCGTTGCGCCGGTTCATGCCGAGCACGCCGAACGCGCGCAGCCGCGCCTGCACCAGGCTCACGACGGCGCCTCGTCGCTCGCGCGGGCGGCCGAGCGCGCGGAAGCGCGCTACAGCTCGACGGCGCGGTAGCCGGTGTAGCCGCCGATCCAGACCAGAGCAGGCCCATGACCGAGATCACGAGCTCCGGGGAAGCCGAACATCAGGTGCTCGAGCGCGTGCGATCCCGGAAGATCGGGTACGCATACGTCGCCACGACGGTCGAGTACGGCCGAGCCGGCGCAGCGCGGCGCGGCAGACCTTCCTCGGCCGTCGTGATCGTGAAAGCGCTCGATCAGCATGGTGAGGATGACGACCGGGAACAGCACGCTCGCGAACAGGTCCTTCACCTCTAGCCAGCGGCGCGAGCAGCGAGTGCGATGGTGATCGCACGCAGCACGACGATGCAGAGCAGCACGCCGAGCCGCGGCACGAGCAGGAGCTCGCAGCCGCTCGAGCAAGAGCCGCGGAAGATCCCGAGCACGATCACCGAGCGCCAGGCCCGAGGCCGAGCGCGAGCGGCAGCGTTGCGCAGCGCCAGCGAGATGAGCAGCGGCATGAACGTGCCGAACGTGCGCACGCCGATCAGGTTCCGCCACAGCGCGATGATCAGCGCGCCGATCGGGAACACCAGCGAGGATGCGCAGCGCCGCCTGCGAGCCGACCGGCAGCCGGTACAGCGAGCACCGCCGCGAGCAGCGGGTTGGTCGGCACCATGAACGACGCCATCCTCGGCGCGCAGCGGCTCGCGCAGCACGCGGTAGCGGTACGACATGGCGTCGAGGCCAGTCGCCTCGACCAAGGTCGCGCTGCCCGGTGCGCAGCAGGAGCAGGTCCGAGCGGCCGCGCGCCGAAGAAGCCGAGCGTCGGCGACAGCGCGATGCCAGCTGCCGCCCACCCACGCCTCGGCCCAGACCGCTTCCGTCGCGTCTCCTTGTCCGGCGCAGCCGCAGCCCCGCGGCCGAGCCGCGCGCCGGATGCCCGACGCGCGCAGCAGCGCGATCAGGAGCCGCGCCTTCCCCTGCTGGCTGCCCTCGCCGGCGGCCAGGGTCGAGAGCGCGTCGTCGCCGCCGGTGCTGGCGGTGGCGATCTCCGTCGGTCACGTAGGCGAGCAGGCCGCGCATCTGGCCGAGCGGGTCGGTCGCCGATGGCGGCGCCACGCTCTTGAGCAGCTCGCGCACCTCGGGGCGCGTCCGCCGGGAAGCGCGGCGCTGCCGCGCAGTGAACCGCTCCGCGATCTCCTTCGGCGGCTCCTGCTGGAGCTGCGGTCGGCATCGGCAGCGGCTCGTCGGGCGAGCTGCACGCGGAAGCCGGTGCGACAGGTTGTGCAGGCCGTCGAACGTCCCGCTCCAGACGCCGGTGCGCTGGTCCTTGTCGGTGCGGATCGTGAACACGAGCCGGTCGTTGGTCTGGCGCTCGTCGAAGATCTCCTGCTGCTGGCGTCCGAGTCGGGCAGCGCCGCGCGGATGCTGCCGCGCTCGCCGCTGCCGCGCGCGTCGATCTCGAGCTCCACGCGCCACAGGTTCTCGACGTCCGACGGCAACACCGGCAGGTGTAGAACCAGCGTCTTCCAGGCGAAGATCGAGCAGCCCGATCGCGACGAGGAGCGTGCCGGTCAGCGCGGCCGCGCGCGGTTCATGTCGGCGGCCGCCGGGCTAATCGGGGCGCTCCTCGAGCTCGGCGCGCGCCGCCCGGTGCCCTCGTCGACGCTGGGCAGCGCCGCCGCCGGCGCGGCTGCGCGCAGTCGCGCTCGGTCGGCCGGGCCCTGCGTCGCCAGGTGGAAGGCGGCGTAGCCGGGCATGACGAGCTGGTCGATCGCGACGCCGATCACGCGGCCGCGCTCGGGCGCGCGGATCTTCGAGCTGCCGGTTCGAGATCGGATCGAACACCGTCGCCCAGCATCCGGTTCGGCTGCACCGCGTCGCCCAGGCGGACGCGCGCCGACAGGATCCCGCCGTCGTCGGCGCGCACCCAGCGCGGAGCGGAAGTAGATCGCCGGAGTCGCGCGTTCGGTATCGGCCGCCGGCTCGGCAGCGTTCAAGCTCGCGAGCAGGAGCTCGACGCCCGCGACGCCCGCGGTCGATCGCGTCCTCCTGGAAGCGCATCGGCTCGCCCGCCTCGTAGGCGATCGCCGGAATGCCCGCCTCGGTGGCCGCGCGCGCGCAGCGTGCCGGGCCGGCCCTCGTTGTGCACCGCGAGCTCGCTGCCGAACGCCTTCGCGAGCTGCAGCACCTCGGGCTTGCGCAGGTCGCCGCGCACCTGGGGCAGGTTCGTGCGGTGGAACGAGCCCGAGTGCACGTCGACCAGCGCGTCGCAGTGGCGCAGCACGTCGAACAAGCTGCGCGCCGAGCCGCGCTGGCCGAGCTGCCGCGGGCGTTGCCCGGGAAGAAGCGGTTCAGGTCGCGGCGATCGGGCGAGGTAGCGCGAGCCGCGCGCGGAACGCGGCGAGGTTCACGATCGGCACGCCGATCAGGGTCCCGCGCAGCTCCTCCGGGCTTGCGCCTTCGCGAGCGAGCGGCGCACCACCTCGACCCCGTTCAGCTCGTCGCCGTGGATGCCGCCGGTCAGGCAAACGACCGAGTCCGTCCTGCGCGCCGGCGGCGACCAGCAGCGGGGTCGAGCTCTCGCCGCCGACCGAGTCGCCGACCGGCAGCGGCAGCCGGTACGTCTGCCCCGGCGCGATCGCCTGGCCCAGCAGCTCGAGCGGCTCCGCGCGCGCGCGGCCGCGGCAAGCCAGGCGCAACGATCGAAAGCCGAACAGAACCCCCGCATCGGGGGTACGATTGCAGCCGAAAAGCCGACCCGCCGCCACACGGTTGGCGGACGCTGATCGCTGCAAGAAGCTCGTCAGCCAGCACCGCCATCGAGGGTGGTGCGCATCTGGTCCTCGGGGAAGACGATGCCCCGCGTCCTGCAGGCTCAGCGCGCCCCATGCCCAGGGTGATGATCAGCTCGGCGGTGTGCTGGGGGTCGAGACTCGCGCGCACCTCGCCCTTGGCCTGCGCGCGCCGGATCAGCTCGGCCATGCTCGAGCAGACCCTTGCCGAGACCTCGGCGAAGCGGGTCTTGAGCTGCTCGGAGCGCGAGATCGCCTCCATCAGCCGGTGCGCGGCGACCGCGTACTTGCCGACGACCGGCCACTCTGCGTTGGGTCATGTAGCGCCGAAGCGGCGAGATCGCGGACGAGGTCGGTCGTCGCCGTTCACGCCGATGACCGCCGCCATGACGCCCGTCAGACGCCCAGTCCATGACGGCGACGAAGAAGTCCTCGCGGTCCTTGAAATGCACGTAGAACGCGCCGGCGTGGCCCGCCCGCGCGCAGATGGCGTCCAGGCTGGGCACGTCGAGGCCGTGCTCCGACCAGCTCCGCTAGCCCGCGACCAGCAGGGCCTGGCGCGGTGGCTTCCTTGCGTCTCGGCCCGGGAGCGTCTCTGAGGGCGTTCAATATTTTCGAGTGCATGTTCCTTTCCCACCTGCACAGCCTAACTAGCATGCCGACGAGGTACGTTTTCAACGCGGCCGGACCAGTTGCCGACCGCCGCGTATCAGTCCGGCACCGGCGATTCCACCTTGAGGTGTACGTCCGTCTGCGGGAACGGGATTTCAATGCCGCGCGCCGCGCGAGCGCGTCGTGGATGGCGATGCCGAGCTCGCTCTTGATCCGCGGCGTCAGCTCGACGCGGCACCAGACGCGGAGCTGGAAGGCGAGCGCGCTGTCCTGGAAGTTCGTGAAGTACGCCTGCGGCTCAGGCAGCGACATCACCTCGGCGTGCGCGCGGGCGGTCTCGAGCAGGAGCGCCGAGCACCTTGTTCGGGTCGGAGCCGTAGGCGACGCCGACCTCGAGGTCGATCGCGCGCGCGCGGTCCGAGAAGGTCCAGTTCACGAGCCGCTCCGGAGATCAGCGAAGCGTTGGGCACGATCACGTCGCGCGCCGTCGAAGGTGCGGATCGTGCTCGAGCGGATCCCGATCCGCTTCACCTCGCCCTGCAGCGGACCCACCCGATCGTGTCGCCGGTCTGCACCGGTCGCTCGAACAGGAGGATCAGCCCTGACACGAAGTTGTTCACCACGTTCTGCAGGCCGAAGCCGATGCCGACGCCGAGCGCGCGCCGGCCAGTGAGCGTGAACTTGCCCAGGTCGAAGCCCGCCGCGCCGATCGCGATCAGGGAAGCCGGCGACCAGGATCAGGTAGTGCGTGCCGGTCGAGATCGCGGCGGGCGACGCCGCGCGGCAGCGTGAGCCGCGGCAGCACGTCCTCGTCCAGCACGAAGCGCAGGAACCGCGACAAGCGTGAAGCGTGAGCCAGAGCGTGACTCCGAACGCACACCAGGCTGCCGAGACTCAGTGAGACGGTGCCGACCTCGAGCTTCGCGCCGAGCACCGCGGCTGAGCGTGCTGCCCGATCTTCCCCGTCCAGCCCGACGCGACTGCAGCGTGCCGTACACCCAGACGCCGACCGCGGTCCAGACCTGCAGCGTGATGATTCGCTGCGCACGACCTCGCCGTGGTCGCGCACCAGGCGCAGCCGGCGCGCCACCGCGCTGCGCAGGAGCCCGTCACGACGCCGCTGCCGAAGCGCACCAGCGCGTAACAGCGCGATCGCCCCGTACACCGACGGCCAGCGGCGCCGCGCAGGATCACGCGCGAGAGCAGCGCGAGGCCGAAGACGTTCGCGACCAGCGCCGCGACGGCGAGCACCGAGCGCGACCCGCGCGAACACGCGGCACCCAGCGGCCGAAGCGGCCGATCGCCTGCAGCCGGGCCGCGTGATCCCCGCGCACGATCCACGTCATCAGGGCGATCAGGCCGAAGATCTCGGGCAGGATCAGGAAGCGCTCGACGATCGCGGCAGCGCCGAGAACATCTGGCGCAGCGATGCCGCGAAGAACACGACGCCGGCGAGCCAGAGCATGGCCGGGCGCAGCTCGCTCCCACAGCTCCGAAGGCAGCAGCCGCAGCACCGGCACGAGCAGCACGCAGCGCCTCGACCTCCGACGCGAATCCCGGCGCGCGGCAGGAGCCAGTGGCGATCGCGAACGCGACCACGATCGCCGCGCGAGACCGGGCGTTCGAGGATCCGCGCGCGAGACGGCTGAGCGCGCGGTCGACCTCGGCCGGCTCGGGCTCGCCCGCGCGCGCGCCGGCGCGCCGCGAGCAGCGCCGCCAGCACCAGCGCGAAGACGCGAGCCTCGATCTGCGAGGCGCTGAGATCGCGAGCTGCGCGGAACTCGTCGAGCAGATCGAGCCGGCGCGCGGCCGCCGCGCGCAGCTTGGCCGGCACGAAGCCGGAATCGCCCGACGGCGCGTAGGCGGCGGCGGTTCCACAGCGGCGGCGCGTCGCGCTGCAGAGGCGCTGGTTCAGGTCGGTCGCGCATGCCGCGCGATGCGGTCGACCACGCCGCCGACGACGAGCTCTTCCTCGGCGACCTCGCCCTGCAGGTTCAGGCGTCTCGCTGCGCAGGCGCTGCAGCGCTCTTCTCGGCGCGGGCTGAGCACGTCGACGGTCTCGCCGACACGCGCCCGTGTCGCCGCCGGCAACGGCGGCGTCTGGAACGCTGCGCGGTGCGCTCCCAGACCTCGCGCTCCGCCTGCGAGGTCGGCGCGGTCGGACTCGATCAGCTGCGCGCTGCGGGTCAGCGCGACCCGCCAGTCCGCGAGGCTCTTCGCGCGGGCGCGCCACTCGACGATCCAGGTCCGACGAGCGCGTCGAGCGTCGGGACGTCCGTCGAGCAGCGCGTCGGCGCGCGCGATGCGCTCGCGCAGCTTGCGCGAGGTGCCGGGCAGCTTCGCCTCGATCTCGTCCTTGACCGGGTTGTTCGGAGGTCTGATCCAAGACCCGGCGCGCCAGGGCCTTGGCTTCTTCGGCGCGGCTCACGATCTCGGGCGCGGCGATCGGCTCGGGGCGGCGGCGGCACCTCGGGCGCGCTCGCTCCGGTCGGTGGCGCGGGCGCCGGTGGCACCACTTCGGCCGCGCGCCGGCAGCGCGAGCCAGGCGCTGGTCAGCGCGGCGGCGAGCCGCGATCCCCAATCGTGTCGGCACGCGGACGAGTCTAGCCGGAGATCGCGGCCGTGCGGGGCTCGCGCAGCCAGCAACAGCACCAGCAGCGCGTTCAGGACCTTGAAGCCGATCGCGCACGCGAACACCGCGAGGAACGAGTAGAGGCTCGCGAGCAGCCCGCCGATCAGCGGCGCGACGACGTTGGTCGCTTCGCTCAGCGTGTTCGCGGCGCCGATGCGCAGCGGCAGGTCGGAACGCTCGCCGAACTCGAGCACCATGTTCTGCTGGCCCATGAGCTAGGCCGCCGAAGCCCGTGCCGATCGCGACGAACACCCAGACCAGCCCCTGGTAGCTGTCGATCCCGAACAGCGCGCAGGTCCCGGCGATCCAGATCGCGAGCAGAGCCGAGGAACACCGCGCGGAACCCGAGGCGATCGGCGAGCCAGCCCCAGAACAGGTTCAGCACCGTCGAGGCCAGCAGGAACGCCGCGGTCAGCTGGCCCAGCATCGATGCCGGTCGATGTCCAGGTGCTTGGCCGCGTAGAGCACGTAGTAGCGGCAGGGCCATGCGCCCGAAGCTGCCGAGCACGCAGGCCGCCGAGGAAGACGGCGAAGTTCGCGTCGCCGCGGACCAGCGCGCGGCAGATCGCGCAGCCGCGACATGCCCGTGCGCTCGCGCACCTCGGGGGTCTCCGGGCTCGCGGAGGAACATCATCGCGACGAGCCCCAGCTCGGTCAGCACGAACGCGAGCAGGAACGCTGCGGCGTAGCCGTTGCCCACGGGTGTTGTGCTCGACGAAGTAACGCGCCCGAGAGGAAGCCGACGCCGGCCGAAGTGAGCCCCGCCAGCGCGTTGCGCAGGCCCGCGAGCCGGCCGCGCACGTCCACCGGAATCACCTTGGCCATGAGGAAGTTGAACGCCACGCCCTGCATGCCCATGAAGAACCCGAACAGGCCGAGGAACACGCAGACCGCGATCAGGTTCTGGCCGCGCGCCAGGAAGAAGCCGGCCAGCGCCAGGCCGAGCACCTGCGCGCGCACCAGGTTGCCGACCCGCAGGGCGACCGGCAGCGACCCGGCGGCGGTGCTCGATCACCGTCGCCGAGAAGAGCGGCGAGAGGCACTGGCCGAGCGCCTGCGCCGAGCGCGCGACCCCGACCCAGATGGCCGAGCCGCCCGAGATCGAGCTCACGTACAGCGGGATGAAGGTCGGCGTCGTGACCAGCCGGAAGCCGGTCTGCCCGAACAGGCCGTGCAGCAGGTGCGCCGCGTAGTTGCGCGCGCAGGTTGCGCCGCACCTCGTCCGCGAAGGCGACCTCGGCGGAGGGCGGCTCCGGCTCGGCAGCGGCTCTACCGTCTACCTCGACCGCCTCGCCTGCCATCGGGTCGGCGAGATTACACCAGAGTCAGGTCCCGCGAATCACGAGCTTGATCGGCGGGCTCGAGCCAGGCGTCGGCGGCGGCGTCCCAGTCGACCACGCGCGTGGTCACGCCTCCGGGCGGAGCCGCCGGCCTCGATCAGCGGCACGACCTCGGGCAGCAGCGCCGCCGCGTGGCAGCGGCCGACGAAGAAGCGGATCCCGAGCGTGTACATGCGGCCGAGCGGCAGCGGCGTCTCGCGCGCCGGGGTGGAAGCTGATGCTCTGGCAGATGCCCTCGGGCTCGGTGGCGCGGACGGCGTAGCGAGATGCCGGCGGGCGTGAGCCCGGCGTCCGACCACGATCGGGTAGCGTCCGCGTCGGGCTTCCGAAGTCCGTCTCGAGCGATGCGCGCCGAGCTTCTCGGCGAGCGCGAGCGACTCGCGGTCGTCGCTGGCGAAGTCGACGCGGCCCGCGCCGAGCGCGACCGCCGCCTGCGCCGCGTAGAGCGGGATGCTCGGCGTGCCGTGCGACGACGACCAGCACGTCGCGCGCCGGGCGGCTCGCGCAGGTGCGGCGCGACGGCGCGGTAGCCGTCGAGCACGTTGTCGGAGACGCTCGCCGAGCGCGACCGGATCCGACGCTCGGCGCGACCGGCTGCAGCATCGCCTCGGCGTACGGCACGCGCACCAGGTCGGCGAGCATGCCGCCGTACTCGACGCCCGAGAGCGGCTGCATGCCGTAGTCGGAGAGCACGCGGCAGCCGCTCGCAGATCGCGGTCAGCCCGGCGCGGCATTCGCGCACCGCCCGCAGCTGACCTGGAACGAGGGCACCACGCGCTGGCCGAGCGCGAGCCCGCGCACCGCGTCGCCGAGCGCGACGATCTCGCCGACGCACTCGTGGCCGAGCGCGAACGGCGCCGCGCAGCGGGAACAAGCCGCCGGCGAGGAAGCGGTCGATGTCGCAGCGCGCGACCGCCAGCGGGCGGATCAGCGCCTCGCGGTCGCCCCTCGAGCCGCGGCTCCGGCACGTCGCGCCACTCGAGCTTTCCGGCCTCGACACAGGTGAGCTGTCGCATGCGCGAAGCTGGCCCGCGGCGCCCGCGCGGCAAACGTTCATTTCGCATTCGCGCTTGCGTCCGGCGCAACCGTCGCCGCCAGCGCGTTCGACCAGCCAGTCGCGCAAGCGCGGCGATGCGCGGGTCGTCGAGCTCGTCGGGCCGACACACGAAGTGATAGGTCTCGCTCGAGCGCGGAACCTCGCGCGAACGGGCGCACGAGCTTGCCCTCGCGCAGCCGGCGCTCGCACAGGATCAGGAGTCGAGATCGCGACGCCCTGGCCCGACTCGGCGGCGCTGAGCGCGAGCGCGGCGTGGTCGTAGGTCACGTGCCGGCGCGGCTCGAGTCGCGGCACGCCCGCGCGGCGCAGCCAGGCCGCCCAGGCGTCCGGCGTCTGGGCGACGTGGATCAGTCGTATGGTGCGCGAGGTCGGCCGGGACGCGCAGCGGCGGCTCGCCCGAGGCCGAGCCCGGGGCTCGCCGACGGGGAAGGTCTCGAGCTCGACGAGCGGCTCGCTGTGCAGGCCCTCCCACGGGCCCGCGCCCGAAGCGGATCGCCACGTCGACCGGGTCGCGCGCGAAGTCGGCGATAGCGCAGGGTCGCCTCGATCTGCAGCTCGATCCCCGGGTGCGCGCGCTCGAAGTCGGGCAGGTTCGGGATCAGCCAGTCTCGCTGAACGACTCGAGCGCGCTGATCCGCAGCGGCCGGCCGCGCGGGGCGAGCGCCTCCTGCGCGGCGGCGAGCTGCTCGAGCACCGGATCGACGACGGCCAGGTAGCGCGCGTCCCTCGTCGGTGAGCTCGAGGCCCGGGTTCAGGCGGCGGAACAGGCGCACCCCGAGCAGGGCTCTCGAGCCCGCCGATCTGCCGCGACAGCGCCGACGCCGAGAGATGCAGCTCGGCTGCGGCGCGCGAAGCTCAGCGTGTGCGCTGCGCGCGAGAAAGCGCGCAGCGCCGGTGTGGGGGCAGGTCGCGCTGCACACCCTGGAGCTTACTCTCCCAGGACGAGTGCGCAGCCGAGTTCGAGCGCGCGCTCCGCGCGGGCGGTCGTCCCCAGAAGCGAAAGTCGCGCCGCGCCGATCGCCCGGCGCAGGATCTCGACGCCGGCGAAACGCCGGGCGCGTGCGAGCACGGTGCGCTCGGGGGCGTAGCCGTCGACGAGCGCGCGCTCGCAGGCGGAGCTCGCCCCGGCGCTCGAGCGCCCGGACCCGGTGCACGTGCACGTGCGCCAGCGCCTGGCCGAGGTCGAAGGCGGGGTCGCCGACGTGGGCGATCTCCGCGTCGAGCAGCCGCGGCCGCGACGCCTGCACCAGCACGTTGCCGGCCTGCACGTCGCCGTGCACCAGGCACTCGCGCGACTCGTAGTAGCGGCTGCGCAGCTCGGCGATCCGCGCGCGCAGCTTCGGGCGCGCGAGCGCCGTCGTCGGCGAGCGCGCGCAGCCGTGGCTCGATCGGGAAGTCGTTCGGCGCGAAGGGCAGGGCGAAGACGTGCTCGCCGTGGAGCCGGCGCATCTCGTCGTTCGCGAACTGGGGCGCGAGCGCCGCGGGGTCGTTCGCGGTCGCGCGGTGCACGGCGCCCGAGGAACTCGCCCAGCGCGAACAGGGTGTCGGGCGAGGCGGTGCCGGCGTCGAGCTGGCGCGTCGAGCCGCTCGGCCGGATGGACGTCCTCCGTCGACGAGCGCCCGCGCCGCCTCGTCGAAGTGGAGCGCCTTGGGCAGGACGCGCGCCTGGCCGGGCACCAGCCGGCGCAGGGTCTGGCCGTAGCGCGCCTCGAACACGATCCGGCGCGTGTCGACCGGTACTGCGGGAAGCCGCTCGAGCGCGGGGCGCGCCTGCTTCACGACCGCGCGTGCGCCGTCGGCGGCGACGACCCGCCGCACCCAGTTGATGTTGCCGTCGCCCGCGGGCTCGACCCGCGCGCCCGCCGCGCGCAGCACGCCGCGCGCCTCGAGCCAGGCCGGCAGGCCGGCGTCGTCGAGCGGTGTCGGCTCGCCCATCAGATCGGCGACGCGGCGCTCAAATCGTCGTCGACATCCCGCCGTCGACGGGCGAGCACGGCGCCGGTCACGTACGCCGCCGCGCGCGAGGCGAGGAAGATCGCGGTGCCGGCCATGTCCTCGGGCTCGCCGATCCGGCCGCGCGGGTTCTGCTTCTTGATCATCTCGCCGAAGCGGTCGAGCGTCGCCTTCATCATCTGGCTCTCGAACGGCCCGGGCGCGATCGCGTTCACGGTGATGTGCTCGCGCGCGAGCTTGTGCGCGAGCACGCGCGGTCATGTGGTGCAGCGCCGGCCTTCGCCGCCGAGTACGCAGTAAGGTGTCGAGCGCCGGGCACGTGCAGCCCGTCGATCGAGCCGATGTTGATCACGCGCGCGGGATCGGCCGGCGTGCCCGCCTTGCGCATGAGCGGCAGGAGGTCGCGGGTCAGGGAAGAAGATCGCCTTCAGGTTCAGGTCCATGACCTTGTCCCAGCCCGACTCGGGGAACTCGTCGATCGGCGCGCCCCAGTTCGCGCCCGCGTTGTTCACCAGGATGTGCAGCGCGGGCTCGCGGCTGGTGATCTCGCGCACCACCGTGGCGACGCCTTCGCTGGTGCCGAGGTCGGCGGGAATCGCCGTGCACTCGCCGACCTTCCGGAGCTCGGCTTCCGCCTGCTTGCAGGCGTCGGCCTTGCGCGAGCAGACGTAGCGTGCGGACGCCGTTCTCGACGAAGCCGCGCGCGATCATCAGCCCGATCCCGCGCGTGCCGCCCGTCACGAGGGCGACCTTCCCTTTCACCGAGAACAACTGGTCGAGCTTCATGCGCTTCTCCTGCGGATTCCAGCCGGCGCATCCTACCCGAACGGGGATGTAGAATGCGGGCGTTCCCGAGGAGGGACCCATGCCTGAATTCTGCAAGGCCGAGCGCCAGGGGCGGATCCTGATCGTGACGATCAACCGGCCCGAGGTGATGAACTCGCTGCATCCGGCGGCGAACCGCGAGCTGGCGAAGCTGTGGGACGAGTTCCAGACGGACCCGGAGCTCTGGATCGGGATCATCACCGGGGCAGGCGACCGCGCGTTCTCGGCGGGAACGACCTGAAGCACCAGGCGAGCGGCGGCGACATGCGCGGCCAGCCGTCGACGGGCTTCGGCGGGCTGACCGAGCGCTTCGACCTGAACAAGCCCGTGATCGCGGCGGTGAACGGCGTGGCGATGGGCGGCGGGTTCGAGATCGCGCTCGCCTGCGACCTGATCATCGCGTCGGCCGAGAAGGCGGTGTTCGCGCTGCCCGAGCCGCGCGTCGGGCTCGCCGCGCTGGCCGGCGGGCTGCAGCGGCTGCCGCGCATGATCCCGCTCAAGCAGGCCATGGGCATGATCCTCACCGGCCGGCGCGTGTCGGCGCAGGAAGGCAAGGAGCTCGGCTTCGTCACCGACGTCGCGCCGCACGACGAGCTCCTGAAGCGGGCGCTGGGCTGGGCGGAGCAGATGCTCGAGTGCTCGCCGCTCTCGATCCGCGCGCAGCAAGCAGACGGTGATGAACAGCATGAACATCGCCGAGCTGCGGGAGTCGATGTCGAATTCGCGCTATCCCGCGATCGGCGAGATGGTGCGCAGCCAGGATTTCGTCGAGGGGCCCAAGGCGTTCGCAGAGAAGAGGAAGCCGAATTGGAAGGGAAAGTGAGGAAGAGCGCTCGCCGAGTCGCCAAGGGCCGGCGCGAGCGGATCATCGAGGCGCTCTGCGAGCGCATGCTCGCGCGCGGCTTCGCGGCGACGACCCTGGCCGACGTCGCGCGCGCCGCGCACATGACGCCGAGCCACCTGCTCTACTACTTCAAGGGCAAGGAAGAGATCCTGAACGCCTGCTTCGAGGGCGTGACCGCGCAGATCATGTCGGGGCTCGCGCTGCTCGACGACGAGCCGCTGCCCGCGCGGCTCGACCAGATCGCCGAGTACTTCTTCGGCGGCAAGCTGCTCCACAAGAGCGACCTCGCGATCACGCTCGAGTTCTTCGGCACCGCCGTGCACGACAAGACGCTGCACGCGACCAAGGCCTGCTTCGACCGCGCCGTGAAGGCGTGGCTCGCGCACACGCTTCGCAGACGCGGCGCGCCAGCCGGGAGTCTCGGCCGAAGACGCCGCGGAGGCGGCGTACGCGATGATCGTCGGGCTGTCGACGCTCGGCCTTCTTCGACGAACGGCTCGGCTTCGAGCGCGCGCGCGCGCTGCTCGCCGCGACGCTCCACAACCTGGCGGGGATGGCGGTCCCCGATGAGGTGCTCCCATGAAGCTGCTCTGGTTCCACCTGATGCCGTACACCGATCTGCCCGGACGACTTCACCGAGAAGCACCCGTCGGTGTGGGTCGACATCGACTCGCGCCTGTTCGATCCCGCCAAGGCGCACGGCATGTACAACGACTTCATGGACGAGCTCGAGTTCGCCGCCGAGATCGGCTTCGACGGCATCTGCGTGAACGAGCACCACCAGAACGCCTACGGCCTGATGCCGTCGCCGAACATCATCGCCGCCTCGCTCGCGCGCCGGACCCGCGACGCCGCGATCGTGGTCATGGGCAACTCGCTCGCGCTCTACAACCCGCCGACCCGCGTCGCGGAAGAGTTCGCGATGCTCGACGTGATCTCGGGCGGGCGGCTCGTCGCCGGCTTCCCGGTCGGCACGCCGATGGACACCTGCTTCGCCTACGGCCAGAACCCGAGCCAGCTCCGCGACCGCTACTTCGAGGCGCACGACCTGATCATGAAGGCGTGGACCGACGCCCGACACATTCGTGTTGAACGGCCGCTACAACAAGCAGCGCTACGTGAACCCGTGGCCGCGCCCGCTGCAGAAGCCGCACCCGCCGATCTGGATCCCCGGCGGCGGCTCGGTCGAGACCGTGGCGCTGGTGCGCGGAGATGGACTACGTCTACGCGTACCTCTCAGTTACTTCGGCTACAAGCTCGGCCAGGCCACCATGCAGGGCTTCTGGGACGAGATGGAGCGGCTCGGCAAGGACAAGAACCCGTTCCGCGCCGGCTTCCTGCAGTTCGTCGGCGTCGCCGAGACGCCGCAAGGAAGCGCTGCGACCTCTACCGCGAGCCGGCCGAGTACTTCTTCAACCGCTGCCTGCCACGTCGACGCGCGCTACGCGAACCCCGCCGGCTACTCGAGCGAGGCGACGATCCGCGCGCGCGTCGAACTCGCAGGTGCTGGCCGCCGCGAACAAGGCCACCGACTCGGTCGCGTTCGGCCCGCCGAGCTTCGAGGAGATCGTCGACAAGGGCTACGTCATCATCGGCAGCCCCGACGAGGTCGCCGAGAAGCTGCGCGAGGTCGCGGTCAACATGAACGTCGGCCAGCTCATGATGCTCCTGCAGTACGGCAACATGAGCAAGGAGCTCACCTTCTACAACACGGAGCTCTTCGCCGCAGCGCGTCGCGCCGCAGCTCAAGGGCCTGTTCGAGGACAAGTGGGAGAACCGCTGGTGGCCGAAGCCGCTCCGCGCGAAGACCGCAGCGAGCCGCGCGGCGGTGGTGGTGCGATGAGCGCGCCGGGCGTCGTCGGAGCGGACCGTGCGCGTCCAGGGCGAGGACGTGCGCGTCTGGGAGAAGGGGGCAGGGCGAGCCGCTCGGGCTACTTCGGCCGGCCTGGGCGGCCTGCTCGAGTGGACCCCGTTCCTCGACGAGTCTCGCGAAACGCCGCCGCGTGATCGTGCCGTCGCTGCCGGGCTTCCCGGCGGCGGGCAGCTCCACCGCAAGCTCGACGGCCTGGCCGACTGGGTGATCTGCACGCTCGATCTCCTCGAAGCCGCCGGCCTCGAGGGGAAGGACCTGGCCGGTCACTCGATCGGCGGCACGCTCGCCGCCGAAGCCGCCGCGTTCTCCGCGCGCGAGCGTGAAGAGCCTGCGTCCTGATCGCGCCGTTCGGCCTGTTCGACGAGAACGAGCCGGTCTCGGACGTCTGGGCGAAGCGGGTGCCCGGAGATCCCCGGCCTCTTGTCGGCGAAGCCCGCCGAGTACGCGAAGGCTCGACTCACGCCGCCCGTCGGGTCTGTCGGCCCGACGACGCGACCGAGTGGGCGATCGTGCAGAACCGCGCGACGGAAGCCGCCGCGCGCCTCCTGTGGCCGCTCGGCGAGCTCGGCCTGGCCAAGCGCCTGCGCCGGATCACCTGCCCGGTGAAGCTCGTGTGGGGGCAGCGAGGACCGCGTGGTCCCGCCGAGCTACGCGAAGAAGTTCGCGTCGGGCTGGCGGGGAAGACGGAGACGGTGGTCGATGCCGGGCGCGGGGCACGCGCTGGACTTCGACGCGCCGGAGGCTCGCCGCTGCGCCTGACGCGTTTGAAAACTCGCCTGACAGTGAATCACTTCACAGGACGGCTCCTGCCGCGCGCAGTCTCCTCTGCCAAGGTGGTGATCCATGCTGCGAGATTGCGTGCTTGCTTCCAGCTCTCGCGGTGGCAGTTCCGCTACCCCGGTTCTCGCAGCCGACACGGTCCAGACGGTCGTGGACTGCATGCATCGAAACGCCCCGAAGAAGTCGAGCTCCCCCAGATGGTCCACTTCCGCGCGTTCGACCGGCTCGCTGGCGGTGAGGGCGGTTGTCGCGGGAAGCTGATCGTCGCGCGGGACGACCAGCGCCTGGGCCACCTCAAGGTGTATGAGCCTCCCGAAGTTCGCGGGACGAACTTCCTTCCTTCGAATCTCCGGGCAGGGAGCCGGAGAGCTGGATCTACCTGCCGTCCGAACGAAAGCCCTGACGCGTCTCACCGGCGCCACCGTCGGCGGGGTGTCTGTGGCTCCGACGTCAGCTACGAGGATCTCGAACGCTGGCAACGGCTCGACCGGCCCGAGAAGGTCGGGAGCTCCGGGCCGACTCGAGGTCGATGGTCGGCCCGTCTACGTCCTGAGGCAAAGCCGCTCGAGGCGGCGCAGTCCCGGTACACCAAGGTGGTGAGCTACGCGACAAGAGGACCTGCGTCACCGTCAAGTCAGAGTCGTTCGAGAGCGGCACCCAGCCGCGCAAGGTGGCGACCGCCGTGGCTGAGGAGGTGGACGGTCATGCAGCCCTCCGAGCTTCGCGTCGAGGACCTACGGGACGGACGCACACGATCGTCGAGGTCGACGACTTCCGTGGCGGATGGCAAGATCCGCCCGGCCAGCCCGGAGAAAGGCGAGCTGCCGCGCCGTTGTCGCCAGCGCGAGTCCGCGCCGAAGCAGCCGAGCCCGGGCGAGCCCCAGAGGCTGCTCGAGCTCCGGCGTCGCGCTTTCTCGCCTCTCGGCCGCGAAGCCCGCCTTCCCATAGGCGAGCTGCGCCGGGGTCGTTGCCGATGAGGATCGCCGATGTCGGCGAGCCGCGCGCCAGGCGCGGGCCGACGGCGCGCTCCAGCATGGCGTCCATCAGGCGAGCCGACCGTAGCCGCGCCGGCGGAACTCCGGCAGGGTGGCCACGTTCTCGACGATCCACGCGCCCGCCGGTGCTCGGGGAGTCACCGGTCAGTGAACGGACCGAGGCGCGCCATCGCTGCTACGCGGCCCGGCCTGCGGCGGGCGGCCGAGGGCGCGGTCGACCTCGGGCATCACCGCGCCGAGCAAGCCAGAAAGCCGGGGCCCTTCCTCGGTGAAGCCGCACATCGCGCCGCGGCCGAGCTGGACGGGTCAGACCTGCGCGACGAGGAACACCGAGTGTGGTGGAAGGGGTGGGGCGGGTCGGTCGCGGCGCGAGCGCCGTCCAGGTAGCGCAGGGATCTCGCGCTGGTCGGGGCCGACGAAGAAGTCCCAGAAGCCGCGCGGGCTGTGCGGAGCGCGCGGCGGCCAGCGAGACCCAGGCGATGAAACGCGGCGTGGTCCTTGGTGGCCTCGACGATGCGCACGCGCCGCAGTCCTAGTCGATCGGAGCGGGGCGCTTGGCGAGCCGGAGCTCGAAAGCCGACGCCGTCCTCGACGATCACCGCCGCGGCCGAAGTCCGAGTCCGCGCCGTCATCTCGGCGAGCGCCGCGTCGCCGTAGCGCGCGCGGGATCAGCATGTGGCGGAAGGTCCAGCGCGTGAGCCAGCGGTTCAGCGGCGACAGGTTCATCTCCGCGGAGCTCGCGCTCGATCGTCCTCGGGCGAGGCGTCCTTTGCGCAGGGTCGAAGATCGACGCCCTGCCGCCGGGCTTCGGAGCACGCGGTGGATCTCGTCGAGCGCGCCGACCGGGTCGGCGAAGTTCTTGAACGCCGCGCGCGGCCAGGCGACGAAGTCGAACTCGTTCGCGGCGAACGGCATGCGCGGCGGCGTCGCCGAGCCGGAAGTCGATCGCGGCACGCGCCGCGCGCGCGTGGTCGGTCGCGATCTGGACGAAGGTCCGGCGCGGCGTCGGGCCCGCAGATCCGGAACTCGCCGAGCTACCAGCAGGTCTCCAGGGCGCAGGTAGCCCGGCCCGGGCGCCAGCTGCCTCGAGCACGCTGCCGCGGGGCGGGACCTGGGCGGCGACGCCGCGCGCGCAGCTGGCGGTGGTCGCGCAGGTCGCCCGCCGTGTTCCGGGCGCATACCAGCGCGCGATGAAGCCCTCCATCCCGATGCCCTTGTACGGCTGGCAGCGACGTGCTCGTCATGTGCGAACCGTACGCGCCGGCGCGGCGACAACGCAGCGCGCACCCTGCGTGCCGCGGATTCGCTGCAGCGCGCTGCATTTCCCAAGTTGCGCCCAGGCTCTCCGTGATAGCTTCGCGCGCGAAATCAGGCTGGCGGGGACCGTGATCATCTCGGTCATCAATCACACCGGGCATCTCTCGGACGAAGAAGTTCAGGCGGCGGTGCGCGCGGTGAACCGTCAGTCGGCGACGACTTCGAGCCCTATTGAGTCTTCGGTGCGCGGCTCCGATGCCCTCGAAGGGCGCAGCCCCGGCGCGCCGAAGACGATGGACCTGCCCGGACATGCGCGGCGACGCGGTGCTCTACCTTCTGGGACCAGGCCGACGTCCGGGACGCGATCGGGCTACCACGAGAGGAACAACGAGGGGATCTCGTACGGGTTCGTGTTCACCAAGATCGCGCGCGACCTCGGCGAGTCCTGACCGTCACCCTTCCGCACGAAGTGCTCGAGATGATCGCCGACCCCGATGTGAACCTCCTGGTCATGGGCGCTCACCCTGACCCCAAGCAGAAGCGCGACGTGTTCCACTGGTTCGAGATGCGCGACGCCGTCCAGCTGAGTCATTCGATCGACGGCGTGGCGGTCTCGAACTTCGTGCTGCCGCTCTACTCACGGGAGGCGACGAGACCCGGCGGCCGCAATGATTTCCTCGCCGTCGCCAAGGGCCGGCGCTGGCTGCGCTCGTTCGGCGTGAACCCGGGCGCTGCGTACATCGGCTTCTATGACCCCGTGCTCGGCGAGCATAAGACCTACGAGCTCGACGGCGACGCGACGCCGCGCGCCGGCGTAAGATCAAGCTGGCGCTGAAGCAGAGCCGGCGCGCGTGCCACCAGCGCTTCGCGACAAGCGCCGGCGGCGCCGCTCCTGATGCCGCTCGCCTCGGCCGACCCGATCCGCCACGTCGTCCTCCTGATGCTCGAGAACCGCTCCCGTCTCGACCAGATGCTGAGGTCAGCTGCAGGCTGCTTCCCGAAGCTCGAGGGCGTCGACCCCGCTGCGCCCGACCGGAACCGCAAGGCGGCGGCGGGGCGTGGTACGAGCAGCTGCCGACGACGGTCCGCCGGATGGATCTCGACCCGATGCACGAGACGAAGAACGTGCGGACGCAGCTCCTGCACCGCAACGGCGGCTTCGTGATCGACTCGTCGCGACGACGGTGCAAAGCGAAGGCGACCGACGACTGGATCTACCACGGGATGGGCTACTACGAGCGCGGGCGGCTGCAGCCGCTGCAGACAGCTGGCCGAGCACTTCACCGTCTGCGACCACTGGCACGCGTCGGTGCCGGGGCCGACCTGGGCAAACCGATTGTTCGCGCTCAGCGGCACGTCGCTCGGCCGCGTGAAGATGCCGACCTCAGAAGGACCCGCTGCACTTCCACCGCTACACGCAGGACACCATCTTCGACCGGCTGGACGAGCGCGGCGTCTCGTGGGCGGTCTTCCACGGCGACTTTCCGCTCTCGCTCCTGTTCGCGCACCAGCGCAGCAATACGTAACTGAACGAAGCATAC
>ERZ1370068.4248-contig-3331_pt1 | contig 25310 bp, 21 predicted proteins | sample MGYA00561227_ERZ1370068 | MGnify/ENA primary metagenome ERZ1370068 (study PRJEB38410, sample SAMEA6850437) | metagenome | study: Metagenomic assessment of the ecological functions of the soil: analysis of the soil microbiota associated with the...
AAGTTACGTCATTGCTCGACGAAGCGTCCCGACCTCGGCGGCGCGCGCGGCGAGCTGCTCGAGCAAGCGCGTGCCGATGCCGCGGCCCTGATGCTCGTCGGCACGGCGAACGCAGCCTCGGCGAGCTTGGGGTCCGCAGGCGGATCGTGGCTGGCAACGGCGACCACCCGTTCGCCGTCCCATCCACGAGCGCTCCCAGAAGCGACTCCACGCTCCTGCCAGTCCGGCCTGAGGAGCGAGCTGACGAGACGCGGACCCACCTCGGGAAGACCGTGGTAGCGCAGATAGAGGCTCGCTGCTGCACAGCACCGAAGAACGGCGCAATGGCGTCGGCGTCGTCACCGGCGGGTGGCGCGAAGGCGCAGCGTCCGGCCGTCGCGGAGGATGACGTCGGCGTGCTCTGTCGCGACCATCACGCCAGTCTGCCTCGCGGCGTCTCCGAGCCGGAGGCGCAGAAGCGCCAGCGGCGACAATCATGGTGGTGAGCACATCCGGTCGCGAGGCACCACTCGTAGATCGCGTCGATGAGGACGAGTTGGACGTACAGCAGGTAGGCGCCGAACGCGGAAAGCCGTGAGCGCGAGCGTGCGCCTGGATCAGCGCGAGCCCACTCGCCGCGCGCGACGGCTGCCAACGAGCAGGCCGAGAAACCTCGACCAGGCCGAGCGCGCGCGACCGGCACCCCAGCACTCGGCGTAGGAGGAGCTCTGCACGGTGTCGCAGCCGCCGGTCGAGCAGACGAGCGCGCCGCCGCTGTGGCGAACGTAGAGCAGGGCAGCGATTGCTGCGCCCAGGCGGCGAGCACGGCGGTTGCGAGAGCCGGAGTGCGCGCCTCGCTCATCCGGCCAGCAACGTCGCCTCGATCGCCGGGCGGATGCCCTCGAGGCCGAGCGAGCTGACCTCGACGAGCTCGAGCCAGCCGCCCGTCTGGCCGACCTGGAAGGCTGGTGTGCCGTGCACGCCGGCGCGCTCGGCTGCAGCCGGCTGCGCGCTCAGCTCCGGCTCGACCGAGTCTGCTCCCAGCGTGCTGAGAGGAGCGTGTCGCCGTCGAGCCCGGGGACTCCGAGACGATCTCGCCGACGAGGCCGTCGGTGACCCAGCCGGAGTTCTCGGCGCCCTGGCTCGCGTAGAGGCCGTGGACGACGTCCCAGAGGTGGTCGTCCTGTCCGGCGGCGATCGCCGTGCGGAGCGCCTTGTCGGAGTCGGGGCCGATGAACGCCAAGCCGTGGAAGACGATCCTCAGCTTGCCGGTCTCGACGTACTCGTCGACGAGGACACGGCAGCGTTCGCGTGCCTCACTGCGCGCAGTACGGGCACTGCAGGTCGGCGTACTCGACCGAGCGTCACCGGCGCATCGGGCGAGCCGAGGGCTGCGCCCCGCTGCTCGATCCCGGAGAAGAGCGACTCGACCGCTGCGCTGGCAGCGCGTGCGTCTGTGGCGTCACTCGCTCCGATCTGGCTTGCGCCGATGAGGACGGCGGCGAGGATCGCCGGCCACTCCGAGCACGCCGGCGAAGCGCCACCGGCTGTTCCGAAGTCTCGTCTTCAGTGGGACATCGTCCCCGTGGGGTTGCCGACCTTGAGCAGGCCGACCTGGCCGAGGTCGACGTGCGCGAAGGCGTGGCTGACGAACGGGTAGAGGCCCTCGTCGTCGATCTTGACGTCGAAGACGCCGCCGCCGCCCGCGGGCACGACGACCGTCTGCACGCCGACGCTGAGGCGGACTGGTCATGTCGCCGTTCGACCCACGCGCGGTCGAGGATCGTGCCGACGACGTGGAAGTTCGGTGTCGAGCGTCGGCCCGGCGGCGACGACGTAGAAGCGGATCGGTGTCGCCCGGGTCGGCGGTGAGCGGATGGGTGACGTACTGGTTCGCGTAGCCGTTGAACGTCGTCCAGTCCGGGCTCATCGAGCGCGCCTTCGCCATGTCGAGCTGGCGCGGGCTCGTCGATGCCGTCGCCGTTCAGGTACCACTCGCTCGCGACGAGCACGTACTCGTGGTCGACCGGCGGCAGCGCGCTTCGTCGGGCTCGACGACGATCGCGCCGTACATGCCGTTGGCGATGTGCGCGAGCACCGGCTTCGTGCCGCAGTGGTACATGAAGACGCCCGGATCGCTCGCCTTGAAGCGGAACGTGAACGACTCGCCCGGCGCGACGTCGCGGAACGCCATGTTCGGTGCGATCCGCGCGGCGTGGAAGTCGATCGAGTGCGGGATCGCGCCGCCGTTCGTCGAGCGTCATCTCGACGGTCTGGCCCTGCGCGGACGTGCACGACCGGGCCGGGCGCGCCGTGGCCGTCGAAGGCCCAGGTGTTGTACTTGACGCCCGGCGCGATCTCGACGGTGATGTCCTTCAGCGTCATGTGCACCTTGACGAGGTCGCCGGCCGGCGAGCGGCGGCAGCGTCGCGTCGTACGGCTTGTGCGCAGCGGCGAGCTCGGCGGCGTTCTCCGGCGACGACGCCGGCGAAGCTGCTCAGCGGCAGCGCGCCACGTTGTGATTCGACCGCGTGGCTGTGAGCCGGCGCGGGCTGGCCGCGCTCGCTGCGTCACGCGCATTGTGGGCGATCGGCCCACATCATGGCGCGCGAAGACTCGACAATCGACGCGACCGTGAAACCGCAGGAGCAGCGTGGCGACCATCCAGAAGGCCGCTCGACTCGGAAGACGGCGGGCGGTGCTGGTTACGGGGTGATGAAGCCATGGCGGACGATCTCCTTCTCGATTCGCTGTTGTCTCATCGAGAGGTAGGGAGACAGAAGGCGTTCCGACACCCTGGGCGGGCCGCAGACCCGAGTATCGTGCAGTTTCCCGCAGTCGCAGAGCGCCGCGCGTTGCGCGAGGAGCAGCGCTTCGAGGGCGAGCATCGCCAGCACGGCCGAAGGCCGGTAGGCGTAGGCGGCTACCAGCCCGCGGCGAGGTCGTCGCGCCGAGCGCTCGGGGACGATCCCTGGCGGGCGACCATCCAGAGCATGGCGCCGCCGGCGAAGCCGAGCCCGAGCGGGAACCGCACGTGCGCCAGCGTCATAATGCACGACAATAGAGGAAGGCCGGGGACCTGACGACGAGCGGCTGAGAGCATGCTCGAAGAAGATGTCCCAGCCGGCGGCACGCAGCACGCCCACGCCTCGAGGAACGAGGACGAGGCTGATCGCGAGATCCCTCGGGGATGTTGGCGGAATCGCGATCCGCGGCCGCGAGCGCATCGGCCGAGACGACTCCGCCGCCGGCGAAGGAGACACCTTAACGCCTAGGCACCCTCGGCGACCGAGTGCACCAGTCATGACGCCGGCGAGCAGCAAGGCCTCGCGAGCATCGGCGCCCGGCCAGCAGCGTGGCAGAGTGGACGTCCTCGAAGACGCCTTCCGCCATGCGCTCGCGAGCTCAGGCGACGAGAGGACGATCACCAAGAGGACGCCGCCGCCGATGAGCATCCGGAGCGTGTTCTCGTGCGCCCCTGCGTAGAACGAGGAGCGGCGCGCGCGGCCAGCATGCACCCCGCCGGCGAGAGCGCGTTCGCGCCGGCCAGTCCCAGCGCGCGGATGCGCGCCGGGGAGCGGCGCGAATGGCACGGCGCCGAGTACCCGCTGGCGAGCGCGGTCGCCGAGCGCGGCCGCGAAGACCGGGCGAGGGGACGGCGGGCTCGTCCATCGACTCAGCTGGGGCGCGCCGCGGCTTGGGCGGTGATGACGAGCACGCTGAGGCGCTCGCAGCCGACGAAAACGGTGGTCGGCGCGCCAGCAAGCTCGAGCGCCTGTCCTGGCCTTCGCGAGCTCGACGGTCTCGCACCTTCTGATCTCGAGCACTCCGTGGCACGTTCGAGGACGACGTAGACCTCGTCGTCCTCATGGCGGTTGCTGCCGGTCGGGCTCCGGCGCGATCGATGCATATGACGCCGAGTCGTCAGAGCCGGGCGAGGTGTGCACGATCTCGTAGCCGCCTTCACCGGCTGCGAGGCAGGGCGGCGGACGCTCTCGAAGTCGATACTGCCGGGCATCGATCCTCCTTGGGAGAAACGCCGAGGGCGGCCGGAGCCGCCCTCGACTTGGGAGCACGAGGCTGAGGTCAGTTGATCGCGGGCGTGGGCTTGACGGCCCCCGCGGTCTTCTCGCGCTTCGTGGCCGGCGCCACCTCGCGGCCGCGAAGTGCGCCGACCGTGAGCCAGATGATGAAGCCGATACCGCTGGGCAGGAGCGCGATTCCGACGACGATGCCGAAGAGCGCCATCTGCTCTGCCATGTAGCTGCACGTTCAGTGCGGTCGAGAGAGCGGTTGCCGTGACCCAGGTGTTGCGGGCCGCGTTCGAGACCGGATTGCCCTTCTCGTCCTTCAGATGCGGCTGTCTCGTCACTCGTGCCGGCCGGGCTCTGCGGATCGGCGGCGGAGACGAAGCGCCCCATCTGCGGCGTACGCCAGGCCGTCCGGAGCTCTCGAGTGCGTGCTCGTGCATGATCTGGGCGAATGCCCGGGCCTGCGCGCCGGTCTGGAGCGGCTTGTCGGCCCACTGCGACGCGAACTTGGCGACTGCCGGATCGTCAGCTGCGCCGAAGACGATCTGCTCCCTGCTTGAGGCCGTCGCGGACCGTCGTGCGTCCGTCGATGCCCATGGAGATCACGCAGCGACGCCGAAAGCAACCAGCACCACTCCTGCGATGATGCCGCCGATCTACGAATAGCTTCCTCATGTCGTGCCTCCCTTGGTTCGTTCGGTAGCCCCAACGTAGATCTGGGACGGTGCGCGCCCATCCGGGGCGGAGCACACACCGGCTGCGGGTTAGCCGCAGGTCTTCTTGCGGCCCGACTAGCTCTGCCGAGCCGCTCGACGAGCTCCTGGACGATCGGAGCTCCGCATGCCGGCGCCGGCGACGAGGTAGCTGCCCTCAGCCCGCTCGACGATGAGTGCGGGCCGTCCAGTCGAGCCGACCGGCGCCGCCGCTTCCGCTGCGGAGACCTTAGAAGCTCCCTTTTTCGTAGGGAAAACTGCCGGCGAACGGCAAGCCCGTCCGCCCCGCGCTGCCGTCCATCCAGGCTCAGCGACTGAGACCTTCGAGAGCAAAGGCGTCCGATGAACGTCTGGGCCGTCGCGGTTCGCGCCACTTGACTGCGTACGTCGTCATGGTCGGCCAGTACAGGCCGTCACCGCATCTCCGCTGTCGTGGCGGCAAGCGCAACCCGGCTGCCGGGTGAAAGCTGCCGCAGACCTGCGGCGACCGCGCTGTGGAAACTCTTTAGACCGCAGAGCTTCTTGTAAAAACAACCGGTCGACCAGGTCGGGCATCATGCCTGAGCCGGTCGGAGATGACACGAAGTCGGTACTCGCGGAAATGCTCCGGCTCGACTCCGAAGCGCAGCCGCGAGGGCAGCTCTGACGTGCGTCCTTCGGCCACGGCACTGGGCCGGTTGCCGTGGGACGAGGTGGTTGAGGTAGCCGGCCGACAGGCCGGTCTTGGCGGCGAGGCCCCGGTAGGTCAGTCCGGTCTCGGCCATCAGGCGCTCGATCGTCGCGCCCGAACGGCTCGTCGCTGTAACTTGCCGCTTGCGAGCCATCAGCTGCGACTACCCGTTTTGCGACGTCTAAACGCGCGATCCGGGATTCGTCGCCGGTCGCGCGGTCTCTGCAGGTCGACAGCGCCGTCCTCGAGCGTCTTCTTGCCGACGGTGACGCGGAGCGGGCAGCCGATCAGGTCGGCGTCGGCGAACTTCTCGCCGGGCCGCAGCGTCGCGGTCGTCGAGCAGGACGTCGAGCCCTCGGCCGAGAGCGCTGCGGCGACCTCGCTCGCCGATCTGCACGAGCTCGGGGTCGTCCCAGCCGCAGCGACGACCACGTGGACGTCGTACGGCGCGATCGCCGCCGGCCAGACGATCCCGTCCTCGTCGTCGTGCTGCTCGACCGCGGCCGCGATGCACGCGGCCCGGGCCGATCCCGTAGCAGCCCATCACGATCGGCTTCTCGTCGCCGTCCTCGTCCAGGTACGTGGCGCCGAACGGCTCCGAGTAGCTGCGTGCCGGAGCTTGAAGATGTGGCCGACCTCGATCGCGGTCTGGAAGCCGAGCGCGCCGCCGCAGTTCGGGCACGCGTCGCCCTCCTTCGGCTCGCGGATGTCGGCGAACCGCGGCTGGTAGTCGCGGCCCGCCTCGACGCCGCGCAGGTGCCAGCCGGTCGCGGTTCGCGCCGGCGACGAACTGGCCCTCGCGCAGCGTCTCGTCGGCGACGACCGGCCCGTCGAAGCCGACCGGCCCGAGCGAGCCGCCCGCCGCGCCGAAGCCGGCCACGATCTCCTCGTCGGTCGCGGGCCGGAAGTCCGAGCCGAGCGCCGCCTGGAGCTTCGCCTCGCTCGAGCCGGTCGTCGCCGCGGACGAGCGCGAGCACGAGCGTGCCGTCGTCCGTCACGACCGGCATCGCCTTCGAGGTCGCCGCGAGGTCGATCGAGAGAAGCTCGGCGAGCGCCTCGCAGCGTGCCGCGTCCGGGCGTCTCGACCTCGTCGGGCGCGTCGAGCGCGCTCGGGGAACTCAGGCGGTCGCGGAACGCCGACGGCGATCTCGAGATCGGCCGCGTAGTCGCCGTTCTCGCACGTGACGAGCGTGTTCTCGCCCGAGCCTGACGGGCGCGAGGTAGTCGAGCGACTCGCTTGCCGCCCATCATCCCGCTCTCGGCCTGGACGCCGACGCGCCTCGAGGCCGCAGCGCTCGAAGATCCGCTCGTACGCGCCCTGGTGCGCCTCGAAGCTGACGTCGAGCGCCGGCCTCGTCGCGGTCGAACGAGTAGCGAGTCCTTCATGATGAACTCGCGGACGCGCGAGCAGGCCGCCGCGGGGACGCGGCTCGTCGCGGTCCTTCGTCTGGAAGTGGTACCAGGACTGCGGCAGCTGCCGGTAGCTCGGAGCTCCACGCGCGTGGAACGGCGAACGTCTCCTCGTGCGTGAGCGGAAGGACGTAGTCACGGCCGTTGCGGTCCTGGAGCTTGAAGAGCTCCGGGATCCCGTAGCGGCCGGACTTGCATCCCAGAGCTCGGCCGGCGTCAGCACGGGCGCGAACATCTCCTGCGCGCCGATCGCGTCCATCTCCTCGCGGATCGACCTGCTCGACCTTCCGGTGCACGCGCCAGCCGAGCGGCAGGAACGTCCAGAGGCCGGCGCTGACCTGGCGGATGAAGCCGCCGCGCACGAGCAGCTTGTGCGAGAGCGCCTCGGCGTCGGCCGGCGTCGTCGCGCAGGGTCGGCAGGAAGCAGCTGTGAAGCGCGGTGCGATCATCGGCGAGAAGTCTAGTCGAGCGGGATCAGCGAGGCTTCGGCCATCGCGAGCGCGGCCGGCTTGGCCATCTTCAGGCGCTTCGGGCGCTGCATGCCCGCCCGCGATCCAGCGGTCGATCTCGAAGAAGAGCTCGTCGATCAGGATGTCGGAGCGGCACCTTCTTGAGCACGCGGCCGTGCGCGTAGATGAAGCCGACGTCGCGGCCGCCGGCGATGCCGAAGTCGGCGTCGCCCGCCTCCCCGGTCCGTTCACGGCGCAGCCCATGACGGCGACCTCGAATGCCTGCGGGTAGTCCTGCAGCCGCTCCTCGACGACGCACGGCGAGCTTCTCGACGCCGACGTTGTCGCGGCCGCACGAGGGGCAGGCGATCATCACCGGGCCGCGCTCGCGCAGGCCGAGCGCCTTCAGGATCTCCCAGCGCGATCTCGACCTCCTTGACCGGGTCGGCCGTGAGCGAGACGCGGATCGTGTCGCCGATCCCGTCCGACGAGCAGCGCGCCCATGCCGACGGCGCTCTTGATCGAGCCGGAGAACGGCGTGCCCGCCTCGGTGACGCCGAGGTGGAGCGGGTACGGCACCTTCGTCGGCGAGCATCCGGTAGGCGCGGATCATCGTCGGCACGTGCGTCGACTTGACCGAGATCTTGAAGTCGCGGTAGTCGAGCCGCTCGAGCAGCTCGACCTCCTCGATCGCCGCCGCGACGAGCGCCTCGGCCTGGTCGCGCTGCGCGAGCTCGTGCAGGTGCTTCGGCAGCGAGCCGGAGTTGGCGCCGATCCGCATCGGGATCCCGGCCTTCTTCGCAGCCGTTGACGACGAGCTCGACCTTGTCCGGGCCCGCCGATGTTGCCCGGGTTGATGCGGACGGCGGCGACGCCGGCGTCGATCGCCTTCAGCGCGAGCGCAGGCGTTGAAGTGGATGTCGGCGATCACCGGGATCGGGCGAGAGCCGGACGATCCGCGGCGAGCGCCTCGGCGTCCTCGGTCTTCGGCACCGCGACAGCGGACGATCTCGCAGCCGGCCGACGCGAGCGCGGCGATCTGCGCGGTCGTCGCCTCGACGTCGTGCGTCTTCGTCAGCGTCATCGACTGGACGACGACCGGCGCGCCGCCGCCGATCGTCGACGTCCGCCGACGCGTGATCTGCACGCTCGCTGGCCATGCGCCGGAGGCGTAGCCGCCGCGGCTATCTCGCCAGCCTGCCGATGTCGTTCGACAGGCCGATGAAGAAGAGCAGCAGGACGAGCGGCGATCCCGATCGCCGAGACGCGCTCGTAGACCTCGCGCGCCGACCGCCTGGCCGCGGATCCCCTCGATCGAGCGAGAACGCGATGTGGCCGCCGTCGAGCGGCAGCAGCGGCAGCAGGTTCAGCAGCGCGAGCGAGAGGCTGATCAGCCCGAGCACCCAGAGGTACGTGTCCGTAGCCCTGGTCGACCGCCTGCGACGAGCCCTGCACGATCCCGACCGGGCTCGAGATCTCGCTTGCGCCCGTCGCCGGTGACGAGCCGGCTCGAGCGACGCTCCGATCTCCTGCGTGACGATCCCGGTCGACGCGGATCGCCTCGCCGGTCGAGCTCGACGCTGGACCCGAGTCCTCTCGCCGGCGAGCACGAAGCCGAGGCGGCAGCTGCCGTCGGCTCTTCTCCGGCCTGACGGTCGGCCCGAGCCGGATCGCACGGATCGTCGCGCTCGACCGTGACGATCCAGCGCGTCGGCCGTTGAGGTCGATGATCGCGAGCGATCTCGGTCGCGCGGCCGACCGGCTCTCGGCCGTCGATCGGCGAGGCATCGTCGTCCACCGCTCGCAGGCCCATCGCAGCCGCGGTGTCGTGCCGCGACGACCTCGTCAACCGTAGCCGGCAGCCTGCCGCCGACGGCATGAACAGCGCCGCGAAGAGGATCGACGGCCAGCAGAGATTCGGCGCCCGGCCCGGCGAAGATGACCGCGACGCGCTTCCAGGTCTTCGCGCGCCAGTAGGCGTCCGGGCGCGAGCGAGTCGTCGATCTCGCTGAGCCCGCGCTCGGCTGACTTGGCGGCGCGCAGCGGACGAGCTGCGTCCCGTGCGATCGCCTCGCGCGCCGAGCTGCTGACGGCGCTCGCGCGCACCGCGTAATCGCTCTCGTCGAGGCGCTCGCCGCAGATCGCTCGACGGGCCGGCGGAGCGACGGCTGCTCCTCGACCGCCCGGCCGAAGTGGACGTCGAGGTCGCCCGCCGCGGGCCGGTGCATGCCGGGGATCTTCACGTAGCCGCCGAGCGGGATCGCGCCGACGCCGTACTCGATCCCGTTGCGCTTCGTCTTCACGATCGCCGGCGGGAAGCCGAGATAGAACTTGCGCGGATTCATGCCCGACCGCCGCGGGCGACGAAGAAGTGGCCGGCCTCGTGGATCAGGATCAGGAAGCGCGAGGCCGAGGATCGAGACGAAGATGCTCATGCGACCGGCACGCCCCGCTCCGGCGAGCCTGCGCGCCTCGCGTCGGCCTCGACGAGACTCGGCGAGATCGCGCGCGGCGCTGCCGTCCGCGGCCGCGAGCGCGTCCTCGACGACTTCGGCGATCCCGAGGAACGGCAGCCGCCCGTCGAGGAACGGCCGCGACCGCGACCTCGTTGGCGGCGTTGAACGCGCACGGGTAGCGTGCCGCCGAGCTCACCGGCCCGGCGCGCGAGCGCGAGCAGCGGGAACGTCTCCAGGTCGGGCGCGCGAGAACTCGAGCGTCAGCCCGCGGCGAGGTCGAGCTGCGGGACGTCGGTCGCCGCCCGCTCCGGGATAGGTCAGCGCGAACGAGATCGGCACGCGTCATGTCCGGGTAGCCGAGGTGCGCGAAGCGCGGCGCCGTCGCGGAAGCGGACGAGCGACGTGCGACGATCGAGCGTCGGGTGCACGACGACCTCGATCCGGCTCGTACGGGACGCCGAAGAGGAAGTGCGCCTCGATCAGCTCGAGGCCCTTGTTGGCGAGCGTCGCCGAGTCGACCGTGATCTTCGGCCCCATGCTCCAGGTCGGGTGCGCGAGCGCGTCCTCGACCGTCGACGTCGTCGAGATCGTCCCGCGTGCGGCCGCGGAACGGCCCGCCCGAGGCCGGTCAGGACGAGCGAGTCGACGGAGTCCGGCTCGCGACCCTCGAGGCACTGGAAGAGCGCCGAGTGCTCGCAGTCGACCGGCAGCAGCAGACCTCCGCCCCGCTCCTGCGCCGCCAGCGCGAGCTCGCCGGCGGCGACGAGGCTCTCCTTGTTCGCGAGCGCGAGCGTGACGCCGCGCTCGAGCGCCCAGAGCGTCGCGCCGACGCCCGGCGAAGCCGACGACCGCGTTCAGGACGACGTCCGGCTCGGCGCGCTCGAGCAGCTCCGTGAGGTCGCCGCCGACCTGGCGTGCCGACGTCGTGCTCGCGGCGAGCTGCCGTCGAGGTCGGCTGCGACCCGGACGCGAGAGCGCACGAGCTCGAGCTCGGGGTTCCGCTCGACGACCTCGATCGCCTGCCGGCCGATCGAGCCGGTGGCGCCGAGCAGCGCGACTCGCTTCACGCGGCAGCAGTGTGCCCTACGCCAGAGCGCGATGACCACGTAGAAGGCCGCCACCGCGGCGAAGAGCAGCGCGTCGATCCGGTCGAGCATGCCGCCGTGGCCGCCGAGCAGCCGGCCCGAGTCCTTCACCTGCAGGTCGCGCTTCGAGCGCCGACTCGAACAGGTCGCCCGCGGCGCCGGCGAGCGCGATCGCGACGCCGAGCAGCGAGCGACCTGCCAGATCGTCAGGAACTCGTCCGGTCGTCGTAGAGCGCGAAGAACGACGCCGACGCACCGCGCGCGATCGTGCCGGCGACGAACCCTCCCAGGTCTTGCCCGGCGAGAGCGACGGCGCGAGCTTGTGCCGCCCGACGCAGCCGCCCGACGAGGTACGCCGCGGTGTCGTCGGCGAAGACGGCGATCAGGACCGTGAAGACGGCGAGCCGGCCGTGCTCGGGAAGTCGCGCAGGAGCAGCAGGAGCGCCGAGACCGAGCGCGATCCACGCCGTGCCGAGGACCGTCGTGCTCGATCGTCACGGTCGCGGTCTGGCGCGTCTCCGCGATCCCGTAGCAGCAGGAACGCGAGCACGAGCGTGAGCATGAAGCCGCCGATCATCCACTCGGCCCGCCCGAGCTGCGCGCCGAGCAGCGTCGCGCAGCGCGCCCGACGTAGCCGGCCAGCACGAGCGGCCGCAGCGCGCGCGCCATCACGTAGAGCTCGTGCAGGCGCGAGCAGCGCCGCGACGACGCGCGAGCCCGAAGCAGCCACCAGCCGCCGAGCGTAGACGACGCCGAGCACGAGCGGGCAGCGCCGACGACGGCGACCAGCACGCGCGAGACAGAACGGGCTCATCGGCCGCCGAAGCGGCGCCGCCGGCGCGGCGTAGTCGCGCGAGCGCGCTGCGCAGGTCGCCTCGCCGAAGTCCGGCCAGAGCGTCTCGACGAAGACGAGCTCGGCGTAGGCGAGCTGCCAGAGGAGGAAGTTCGAGATCCGCAGCTCGCCGGACGTGCGGATCAGCAGGTCGGGATCGGGCAGCTCGGGCGCGTACGAGGCGCGCTGCGAGCGCGTCCTCGTCGACGTCCGCGGCGCGACGCCGGCCTCGACGCAGCGCCGCGCGCGCCTCGACGAGCTCGGCGCGGCCGCCGTAGTCGAACGCGATCCAGAGCGTAGAGCCGATCGTTGCGCGGCCGTCTCCGCCTCGAGCGCCGCCATCCGCTCGCTGCAGCTCGTCCGGCGCCCGGTCGCGGCGGCCGATGAAGCGCGTGCGCACGCCCTGCTCGCGCGAGGTCGGGAGCTCGCGCTCGATCGTCTCGCCGAAGATCTCCATCAGCGACTCGACCTCGTCGGCCGGCCGCGACCAGTTCTCGGTCGAGAAGGCGTAGACGGCGAGCGACTCGACGCCGAGGTCGATCGCCGCCTCGACGGTGCGCCGCAGCGCCTGCGTGCCCTCGCGGTGGCCGTCCGCGACCGGCAGTCCGCGGCGCTCGGCCCAGCGGCCGTTGCCGTCCATGATGATCGCGACGGCTGCGGGCGAGGTCGGTCGAGTTTGCAGGTCGGTGGCGACCGCTCTAGACCTCCATGATCTCCGGCTTCTTTGTGCCTGATCAGCTCGTCGATCGCCTTCGCGTGCTCGTCGGTGAGCTTCTGCACCTGCTCCTCGGCGCGGCGCTCCTCGTCGTCGCCGACCTCGCCGTTGTCGACGAGCTCCTCGAGGTGCTTGCATCACGTCGCGGCGGACGTTCCGGATCGCGACCTTGCCCGTCCTCGCCGTAGCTGCCGGACGACCTTGACGAGCTCCTTGCGGCGCTCCTCGGTCAGCTGCGGGATCGGCAGACGGATCAGCTTGCCGTCGTTCGACGGCGTCAGGCCGAGGTCGGACTCCTGCATCGCCTTCTCGATCGCCTTGATCTGAGTCGGGTCGAACGGCTGCATCGGTGAGCATGCGCGGCTCGGGCACGCCGATCGTCGCCATGCTGCTTCAGCGGCGTCGGCAGTGCCGTAGTAGTCGATCGAGATCCGGTCGAGGAGCGCGCGCCGACGCGCGGCCCGTGCGGACGCGTGTTGAACTCGGTCGCGCGTCGTCTCGATCGACTTGTCCATCCGGCGCTTCGCGTCCTCGAGGAACTCCTCGATCGTCGGCATCAGCTCTCTGCCGTCCGTGGCGTGGCGTCGAGATGATCGTGCCTACCGCGCTCGCCGGCGGCGACGCGGAGGATGTTGCCCTCGGCGCAGCTCGAAGACGTGGATCGGCAGCGCGTTGTCCATGCAGAGCGAGAGCGCGGTCGTGTCCATCACGCTGCAGGCCGCGCTCGATCGCCTCGAGGTGCGTCAGCGTCGGGCAGGAACGTCGCGTCCGGGTCGGTCGCGCGGGTCGCCGTCGTAGACGCCCTCGACGCCGTTCTTCGCCATCAGGATCGCCTCGGCGCCGATCTCGAGCGCGCCGCAGCGCGGCGGCGGTGTCGGTCGTGAAGAACGGGTTGCCGGTGCCGGCCGCGAAGATGACGATCCGGCCCTTCTCGAGATGGCGCATCGCGCGGCGCCGGATGTACGGCTCGGCGACCTCCGAGACCTCGAGCGCCGACAGGACGCGCGTGTCGCGCGCCGACGCCGCTCGAGCGCGTCCTGGAGCGCGAGCGCGTTGAGGACGGTCGCGAGCATGCCCGCGTAGTCGGCGGTCGCGCGGTCCATCCCTCGGCGGCGGCCGCAGCCATGCCGCGGTAGATGTTGCCCGCCGCCGACGACGATCGCGAGCTCGAGCCTTCGGCTCGTGCACCGCCGACGATCTCGCGCGGCGATCGCGTCGACCGTCGCCGGGTCGATGCCGTAGTCGCGGTCGCCCATCAGCGCCTCGCCGGAGAGCTTCAGCAGGACGCGCCGGAACGCGGGAGCGGCGCCCGAGCGCCTGCTCCGCCGGCTGCTCGTGCGTGGTCACGCAGCCATGCCGCGACAGACAGGCGCTCGAACGCGACCACACGCGCCCGGCCTCGCCGAGCGCCTGGCCCGACCGTCTTCGCCGAGTCGTGGATCCACGGCTGCTCGGTCGAGCGCGCCGCCGGCTGCGCGGCGAAGAAGCGCTTGCGCGAGCATGCCCTCGACGATCTTCTCCTTGCGCCTGCTCCGGCTTCGCCTGCAGCTCGTCGGAGTTGAGGTAGACCTCGCCGCTCGGCCTCGACCGCCTCGGCCGGGCACGTCCTCGCGGTCGATCCACTCGGGCGCAGCGAACGAGATGTGCATCGCCAGCTGGCGCGCGAGCTCGTCGCTGCCGCCCTCGAGCTGCACGAGCACGCCGATCTTGTTCGCCGGCGGATGGGCGTAGGCGTCGACGACGCTCGCCGTCGCCGCCTCGTAGCGCGCGCGCGCCGACGACGACGATGTTCTCGCCGAGCTTGCGCGACGAGCGTCGACGCGCTCCTCCTCGAGCGACTCGAGCGCCTCGGCGCCGTCCGCGTGCAACGGCCTCGAGCACCTTCTTCGCGAAGGCCGGGAACTCGTCGTTGTTCGAGACCGGCTCCGTCTCGCAGCCGACCGCGACCATCGTGCCGTGCGTTGCCGTCGATCCGGTAGCCGACGATGCCCTCGGTCGTCGCGCGGCCGGCGCGCTTGCGCGCGCCTGCGCCATGCCGCGCTCGCGCAGGAGCGTGCGCGCGGCCTCGAGGTCGCCGCCCGTCTCCTCGAGCGCGCGCTTGCAGTCCATCATCCCGGCGCCGGTGGCGTCGCGGAGCTCCTTGACGAGTGCGGCGATGGTCGTGCTCACGCGGTCTCCTCCTCGCTCGTCGTCGGCCGCCGGGCGTCGGCGGCTCGGGCTCCGCAGGCGCGTCGGCTCCGGCTCGCCGGGCGGCGCGCTCTCCGGCTGCCGGCTGCCTCGGCGCAGCCTCGGCGCAGTCGTCGGCGTCCGGCCTCGGTGCTCGGTCCTCGGCGTCGGCTGCGGTCCTCGGCTCGGCGGCTGCGGCCGTCGCCGTTGCCGTTCGTCGCTGCGGCCAGCTCCTTCGGCGGTCACCTTGCTCTGCCCGGCGGCGATGCCGTCGGCGATCGCGCGCACGATCAGGCTGCACGAGCGGATCGCGTCGTCGTTGCCCGGGATGACGTAGTCGGCCTCGTCCGGATCGCAGTTCGTGTCGACGAGCGCGATGACCGGCACGCCGAGCCGGCGCGCCTCGCGCACGGCGAGCTGCTCCTTCTTGCAGGTCGACGATGAAGACGGCGTCCGGCTGGCTGCTGCATGTCGGCGACGCCGCCGAGGTTCGCCTCGAGCTTCTCGAGCTCGGCCAGCATCGCGATCCGCTCCTTCGCGGGCAGCAGCTCGAGCTGGCCCTCGTCCTTCAGGCGGCGCAGCTCGTGCAGGTGCGCGATCCGGTCGGAGATCGTCCGCCAGTTCGTGAGCAGGCCGCCGAGCCAGCGGTTGGCTGACGTACGGCATGCCGACGCGCGTCGCCTCGCTCCGCGACGGCGTCCTGCGCCTGCTTCTTCGTGCCGACGAAGAGGATCGTGCCGCCGCGCTCGGCGAGGTTGCGCGACGAAGTCGTGCGCCTCCTCGAGCAGCTCGAGCGTCTGCGTGCAGGTCGATGATGTAGATGCCGCCGCGCTCGGTGAAGATGAAGCGCTTCATCTTCGGGTTCCAGCGGCGGGTCTGGTGGCCGAAGTGGACTCCGGCCTCCAGTAGCTCACGCATGGATACGACTGCCAAGTGATTGGCCCCTTTCGCTGGTTGATTGCGGTGCAGCCGGCGGGGCGCGGACGGAACCGGCTCGATCAGGACGGCGGCACCCCCACCCGTCCTGGTCGCCGGGACGGAGGGAACTACGACCGGGCAGTGTAGCGGCGCCAGCTCAGGCGTCAGCAGCGCGGGCGCGCTCGAGCGCCGCGGCGAGATCCTGCGGGCAGCGGCGACTCGACGTCGACCCGCTCGCGCCGTGATCGGGTGCGTCGAAGCGCGAGGCGCTGCCGCGTGTAGGAACTGGCGCTCGAGGCCGAGGTCGCCGGCGACGCCGTAGACCGGATCGCCGCGACACGGGAGCTCGATCGCCTCCAGGTGGACGCGGATCTGGTGCGTGCGCCCGGTCTCGAGCGTGCACGCGCGAGGAGCGCGTGGCGCCGAGCAGCTCCACGCACCTCGAAGTGCGTGACGGCGTCGCGCGGCGTCGCGTGTCGAGCGAGTGGCGCGTCTGGTCGACGCGGTCGCGGCCGATCGGGGCCTCGATCCGCCCGATGCGTGAGCGCGGCGTGCCCTTGACGAGCGCGAGGTATCGCCGCGGTCGACCGGCCTCGGCGGCGGATCAGCTCCTGCAGGCGCGCGCTGCGCCTCGTCGAACGCGCGACGACGAGCAGGCCGGAGCGTGTCGCGGGTCGAGCCGACGGTGGACGATCCCCGGCCGGTCCTCCGTCGCCCCTGGCGGCGTCGTGCGCCGAGCAGCGCCGTGCACGAGCGTCCCGGTCTGGTGCCGTACGCTCGGGTGGACGACGACACCCGCCGGCTTGTCGACGACGAGCAGGTGCTCGTCCTCCCAGGCCGACGCCGAGGTCCAATCGACTCGGCCGCGAGCGGGCCGGCCTCGGCCGGGCAGCTCGACGACGATCCTCCTCCGCCCTCAGGCCTGTGGCTCTTCGCGCGCGTGCCTCGCCGTCGACGAGGACGGCGCCGTCGCGCGATCAGCCGCTCGGCGAGCGAGCGTGAGCCGACTTCGACCCTGGCCGGCGACGGCGCGGTCGTCGAGCCGCTCGCGCCTCAGGGGCGCGAAATCGGAGAGTGGACAACGGTGCCCGGCGGCCGGCGCTTCGAGCGGTCGCCGCCTGCGAGGGCCGAAGAGGGTGGCGACGCCGACGACGATGAAGACGTCGGCGAGGTTGAACGCCGGCCAGTAGCGGCGTCGAGGAAGTCGGTGACGTGGCCGAGGCGGACGCGGTCGACGCAGAGCTGCGCGATGGCTGCCGCCGAGCACGAGGCCGAGCGCGACCGGGAGCACCGGATGCGCCCGCCCGAACGCAGCGAAGAAGACGAGCATCCAGGCGACGGCGATCGCGGTGACGACGATCACGCATCGGACGTCGCGCGCGAGAAGAAGCCGAAGGCGATCCTGAGTTAGCGAGACGTGGTGGATCGAGAACGGGCCTGGCGATCTGCACCTCCTCGCCGAGCGCCAGCGCGCGGCGACGACCTGCTTCGGTCAGCTGGTCTGGCACGCGACCGGCCGGCGACGACGATCGCCGCGAGGCTGACCCACTGGCGCAGCCTGCGCCCGAGCGGCCGCTCGCCGGCGAGGATCGGGCGCAGCGCGTTCGTCGACGACCCGACTCGGACGTCGAGCGCGGCGGCGACTCACGGCGGGCGGGCTCGTTCACGGCGCGCTTCCTCGACGGCCAGCCTGCTCGCGTCGTCGATGCAGAGCGTCGTCCACGGCACGGCTTCGAGCCGGTCGACCGGGATCTCCTTGCCGCAGATCTCGCAGCGGCCGTAGCCTGCCGGACCCGATCCGCTCGAAGCGCCTTCTCGACCTTGCGTAGCTGACGTGCGCGCTCCTCCTCGAGGCCCTCGTCGAGCAGGTCGCGCGCGTACGTCTCCGTCGCCGTGTCCGCCATGTGGTTGTCGGCGCTCCCAGACAGCATGTCGCCCGTCTCCTCCTCGAGCGACAGCTACCGATGTCGTGGATGCTCGATCGTCCTCAGGTAACGCCCGCGCAGCCAGCCGAGTCCTCCTGGAAGTGGGCGATGTCGATGCTCATGCGGTCTGGGTCTCCCTGTCCGCCCGCCGTGGCGAGCCGTCGCTCGATCTCATCCGGCGCGACCGTCAGCTCCGATGACCTTGTTCCGGCGAGGGTGCCGCCCGAAACAGGTGACGCTCGTGCGCGGGGACGGCGAGCGTCTCGGCGAGAGCTCGAGGACGGCGTCGTTCGCCTTGCCCCGCCTCCGGCGCCGCAGCGACGCGCACCTTCCAGAATCACCGTGCCGACCGACGACGCCGGGGGCCGACGCGCCGGGGGCGACTCGCAGCCGCAATCGTGTCGTGGGCGCAACCACAGCCCGAAGCGATAGTCGCGCGGGCGGATCAGCTGATCAGGCGGCGGATCTCACCCGTTTGCTCGCCGACGGGCTCGCGTTCGTCCGTCGACGCCTTCGTCGAGGCTGTCGAGCGCAGAGCGGAGCAGCGACTTGATCCGGCGCAGCTCGGTCTCGAGCCGCTCCTTCTCCGGTGGACGCGCGACGGGCGATCGCACCGGGCTTCGGCATGGGCCCGCCGACGATCGCCCGGCCTCTCTTGCGAGCCTGCTCGCGCGCTGCTGGGCCGCACTCTCGGCAGAGACGAGCGTCGTCCGCAGCAGCCTTCAGCTCCTTGTGCCGGACGAGACTCGAGCTCGAGGCCGCTCGACCTCGTCGGTCAGGTCGGCGCGCTCGCGCCAGACGTCCTCGAAGCTCTCGGCGACCTCGACGAGCAGAGTGTCGACCGAGTGCCGCTTGTAGCCGCGAAAGCCGCGGCCCAGCCTGATGTGACTGATCTCGACGTGAGTGCCATCGCGTCTCTCCGCAGCCAGCTGAAGGCAGGGACACGAGCACGTTCTGGATGATCAGCGAGCACGAAGGTCGCGACCATCGGCGACGAAGGTCGAGCGGCCCGGCCGGCGGGGATGAACGCGCGGAAGATCCGCAGGTACGGGTCGCGACGTCGTAGAAGGAACCGCTGGCACCCGGTTCAGCCACGGCCGGTACGGCAGGCGAAAGCACGACGTGAGGATGTGGGCGAACAGAGCAGCAGGTACACCCGCAGGAAGACGTACACGAAGCCCGCAGTGCATCGCCCCACTAGGCGTCCGTTCGGCGGCGGTGCCGCCCTTTCCTACGCCTGGTTGAAGAAGCCGCCGCGCTCGAGCATCCGCGCGCGCTCCTCGGCCGAGACCTCGACGTTGCGCGGCGTGAGCAGGAAGACCTTGTCGGCGACGCGCTGCATGCCGCCGTCGAGCGCGTACGTGAGGCCGCTCGCGAAGTCGATCAGCCGCTTCGAGAGCTCCGCGTCCGGCGCTCTGGAGGTTGAGGATCACCGGGATCGACGTCCTTGAAGCGGTCGGCGATCTGCTGCGCGTCGTTGAAGCTCCGCGGCAGGACGAGGTGCACCTTGACCGAGCGCCGGGCTCGGCACCGCCTCGACGCGCGCGGCGGCACGGTCGCGGGCGCAGGTGCGCGTCGGCTCCGCCTCGGCTCCGGAGTCCGTCCAGTCGTCGAAGTCGCGCTCGCGCCGGCGCGGCGCAGGCGGCGGACGTTGGGCCGCTCGCCGCGTAGCTGCGCTCGAGTCCTCGGTCGCCGCGTAGCCGTCCTCGTCCCAGTCGTCCTCCTCGGCGATGCCGAAGTAGACGAGCGTGCGGTTCCAGACGTCTGCCGAAGCCCATTCGCGTCGCGGAATGCTATGCGCGCAACGAGGACGTCGATCCGACGCGGACGTAGGTCGCGCCCTCCTCGACCGCGACCCGGTAGTCCTGCGACGTCCCCATCGACAGCTCGCGCAGCCCGTGGCTCGGCGGCGAGCTCGCGCAGGCGGCGGAAGTACGGCCGCGACGCCTCCGGGTCGTCGGCCGCCGGCGGCATCGTCATCAGGCCGCGCACGTCGCCGGATAGAGCCGCGCAGGAGCTCGGCAGCTCCTCGGGCGTCGACGCCCGACTTCGTCGGCTCGCCGGAGAGGTTGACCTCGACGAGCGCCGGGATCGCGAGCCGCTTGCGCCGCGGACTCCGACGTCGAGCGAGTGGCACGAGCTCGCAGAGCTCGTTGACGACCTTGCGCCTTGTTCGACTCGGCAGGTGGCCGATGAAGTGCCAGCGGAACGCGTCGCCGTAGCGCGCGTGCTTCGCGCTCGAGATCCTGCGCGCGGTTCTCCCCGACGACCTCGACGCCGGCCTCGGCGAGCGCCGCCATGTCCTCGAGCGGCACGTACTTCGTCGCGGCGACGATCGTGACGGCCGGCGCCGACCTCGGCCCGGATCGCGCTCGTACCGCTCGCGGACTGCGTCAGGCGACACGCGCCGATCACTCCCTGGACGCCGCGCGGCTCGCCGTCGCGGCGGTGCGAGAAGAACAGGTCCGGGTGGCAGCGACGTGCAGAGGTCGACGCGGTCGACGCCGTCGACGCCGCGCTGCGTCGCAGCGCACGCTCGGCGGCGCTCCAGAGGTCGAGGCTGCCGTCGCTGCACGACGTCGGCCCGAAGCCGACGCGAAACGGGCCGGCCACCTCGTCGCCCACCTCGTAGCAGCACGGCCCGATCGCCGGGCCGATCGCGGCCGCGAGCCGCCGTCGCCGAGCGCCGCGCGCCGCGCGCCGACGATGCCGGCCGACAGCCCGCGCCAGCCGGCGTGGACGACGGCGACCGCCGGCGTCGCCGTCCGTCGCGCGCGACGCGCGATCGGGAGGCAGTCGGCGCGTCATCGCGAGGATCGGCAGGTCCGGCTCGTCCGTCCAGAGGCCGTCGCCGTGCTCGCCGCGCGCGCCGGGCTCGGCGCGGTGCACGACGGCCGAGTGCACCTGCCGGTTGAGCGCGAGCCGCTCGGCATCGGCGCCGATCTCCGCACACGCGCGAGCGGCGGTTCTCGTCGACGCGCTCGACGTCGTCGCCGGTCATGCGCGCCGAGGTTGAGCGACGCGTACGGCCCTTCGCTGACGCCGCCGACGCGCGTCGTGAACGACGACCTCGTACGGCCGGGCGCGTCCCAGCGGATCATCACGCGAGCTGCTCCTTGCGCGCGCTCGAGCAGCGTGCTCGCGTCGTTGCGCGTCGGGTCGCTCGACGACCTCGTCGAGGAGATCGTCGAGACGCGCCCGAGCTGCGGCCCCGGTCGGTAGCCGAGCTCGATCAGATCGTCGCCGTCGACCGCGAGGTCGGCGAGCCGGTGCGGGCTCGACCGCTCCTGCTCGATCAGCGCCCGGAAGCGCGCGAGCCGCTCGCCAGCTCGCGCGTCGGCGGCACGTCGCTTCGCGCGCAGGTCGGCCTCCCAGTGCGTCGAGCAGGTCGAGCGCGAGCCGCTCGCCGTGCGCGCGCGAGAAGCCGGCGCGCTCGACGGGCTCGTCGCCGTCGTCCGAGCTGGAACGGCGTGCGCCGCGCACGATGCCGACGACGTAGCGCGCGCAGCCCGGACGGGTAGCGGAGCCGCTCGGAGCGCGTGCAGTCCGCGATCTCGCGCTCCGACCTCGGCGTGGTCGCCGTCCTGCGCTCGCATCGGGCTTGCCGAGGTCGTGGCAGCAGCGCCGCGAGCCGCACACGCGAGCGGCGTCCGGCGTCGGCGGCCGCCTGGACGACGGCGAAGACGTGCTCGTCGAGGTCAGCGGTCGTGGCGGTCGCTCTGCTGGTCGAAGCCGATCGCCGGCGCGACACTCGGGACAGCAGCGCGACGAGGACGCCGGTGTCGCGCGCGAGCCGCAGCGCCTTCGCCGGGTGCGCGCCGAGCAGGAGCTTCGAGAGCTCGCCCATCCCGTCCGCGCGCGAGCCCGCCGCCGATCCGCTCGCCGGAGACGAGCGCTCGACCGCCGCGCCTCGCTCGCGCATCTGCCGCAGCGTCTCCTCGTCCGGGTCGAAGTCGAGCTGCGAGACGAAGCGCAGGCCGCGCACGATCCGCAGCGGATCCTCGCGCGAAGCTCGCAGGCGAGACCGTGCGCAGCACGCGCCGCTCGAGGTCGGCCTGCGCCGCCGAGCGGATCGACGAGCGTCGCCGTCGGCGAGCCGCCGCGCCATCGCGTTCGACGGTGAAGTCGCGCCGCGCGAGGTCGTCCTCGACGGATCGCCGTCGGGTCGACGACGATCTCGAAGTCGTGGCGCCCGGGCCCGGTCGAGCGCTCGCGCGCGCGGCGGCGCGAACTCGATCCCGGCCGGCGCGAGCGCTGCGGATCGCCGGTCGCGCGGGCAGAGCCGCACGCCGACGGGCCGGCCGGCGACGACGAGGTCCTCGACGCGGCCGTGCGGCTCGAGCAGCGCGCCGCAGCTCCGTCGATGTCGACGCCCGGGACGAGGAAGTCCGCGTCCTTCGAGTCGAGCCCGAGCAGCTCGTCGCGGACGGCGCCGCCGACGAGGTAGGCGTCGAGCCCGAGCGAGCGGACGTAGTCCTCGATCGCCGTTCACCGCCGCCATTCTGGACTACGAGCGAGCGCGATCGCCTCGATCTCGACGAGCGCGCCGGACGGGAGCTTCGCGACCTCGACGGTCGAGCGCGCCGGCGGCGCGTCGCCGACGTGCCGCGCGTAGACCTCGTTCATCGCGGCGAAGTCGCCGAGGTTCTGGAGGAAGACGGTCGTCTTGACGAGCCGGTCGAGGCCGGTGCCCGCCGCCTCGAGGATCGCGCGCAGGTTCTGCGAGCACCTGCTCGGTCTGCTCGGCGATCCGCCGGCACGAGCTCCTTGTCACCCGGCTTCAGCGCCGAGCTGGCCCGGCGACGAAGACGAGCCCGCTCGCCTTGATCGCCTGCGAGTACGGCGCGCCCTGGAACGGCGCGGGCGCGCGCCTCGGTGCGGACGATCTCCTTGTCTGCCACTGGTCCTCCTTCGGCCTAGACGGGCGCGAGGCGGCGGCCAGTGCCGCCGAGCGCCTTGAAGATGGCTTCGAGCACGGCGGGAGTCCTCGCCGTCGATCAGCGCGAACGTGGAGCGTCACGCCCGCGGCCTCCGCGAACGCATCGCGAGGAAGCGCGCGCGCCAGGTCGCCGCCGAGTCCCGCCGGCACGTGCCTCGGCTCAGGTCGACGTTGCTGTGCGACGAGCGGCCGCTCGGACGACCTCGAGCGCCGATCTGCGCGAGCGCCTCGTCGGCGGGCATGAACGCCGAGCCGTGCCCTGGAGGCCGCTCCGCGCGAGCGACGTCGCGCGAACGCGCTCGCCGAGCGCCACGCCTGCGGCCGCGACCTCCGCCTCGGCCTCGCCGGGCGGCAGCTCGAGGCGAGCTCGGAACCCGCCGCTGCGCGCGAGCAGCCAGCAGCAGATGGTCGAGGACGGGAATGCCGGTGGCGACGGTTCGACCCCGACCAGGCGCGATGCGGGCGCTCATGGCATCGAGACTAGCCAAATCGGGGGTACAATCTCCCGTGGATCGCCCATGATCCGAGAGGGTTCGCACTGAGCCTCTTCAGATCGAGATCTGATGCGGTTGGTCAATCGACTCTGCTGCGCCGCGCTGGCGGCCTCGTGCTCGTGGGCTCGGCCCGGGTGCTCGCGACGGGAGCCTCGGCCGCCTGGGCCGAGCGGCACCGCCGTCGTCTCGTACCGAGCGAGCCGGCCCTCACGGCGGCGCTCGACCGGCATCCGGCAGCGGGTCGTCCGCCGGATCGGCGCGCCTGCGCGTGCTGCGCTGCTCCCACAGGGGAACGTCGAGGCGCTACGCCCGGCTCGCCAGCAGCCGAGCCCGGCATCGTCCGCGTCGAGCGAACGACGATGCGGCGTCCTCGCGGAGCCGAGCGCACTCTTCCTGCCGCACCAGCCCGGCCTGCCCTACCAGTGGCAGTACTGGCCGTGCACGCTGACCAGGTTCCCAGCCGTCGCCCAGGCGGCTGCGCGACTCACGATGACGCGGTGATCGACACGGGCGCCGACCTCGGCGCGCCGGATCTGAGCGCGAAGGCGCCACAGACCGTCTGCACGCGTCCGCAAGCGTCTGGCCGATGTCCGGATGCGCAACGGCCACCGGCACGTTCGTGGCGGCGCCTCGCCGCTCGGATCGTCTGACGAACGGAGACAGGATCGCTCGGCGTCGGCGGCGAGAGGCGGGACTGTTGACGGTCGTGCAGGCGGGCGGGCGCGACCGGCGTCCTTCTCGGACGCCGACGGAGGCCGCCGCGATCGTCTACGCCGGCCGACCACGGCGCGCCAGGATCACTCAACCTCAGCCTCACGGCGGTCCGTCCAGCGTCTTCGGTCGAGAGCGCCGGGCCGATCGACTACGCGGTCGGCAAGGGCGCCTGCCTGATCGCCGCGCCGTCGGCAACGGCCATGTGCGCGGGAATCGACGGTCGAGTACCCGGCGGCGCCGCTGTCGCAGCCGGCCGGCTCTGCGCGGCGTCGGCGGTCGTGGCCTCGCGGTCGCGAGCGTCCTGATCCGGCTCGGCGAACGCGCGCCTCGTTCTCGAGCACCATGGGCACGCGTCGTTCGCGCGCCGCTCCCGGCGTCGGCGTCTTCAGCGCCGTCTCCTCGGCCTCGCCCGCATGCCGAGCAATATCCGCGCGCCGACGGTTCCGGGTGCGCACCGGCGGCCTCTACGGCTACGGCAGTGCAGCGGATCGCCGTTCGCGGCGCCGCGAGGTGGCCGGCGCGTGCCGCAGCGCTCGTCTGGGCCGCGAACCCGCAGCTGCGGGCCGACGCAGGTCGTGCGTCGATCCTCGAGTCAAGACGCCCCGGGCGCGGGCAGCTGGAACGCCGCAGCTCGGCTACGGCGTCCATCGACGCCGCCAGCGGCGGTGGCTAGCGCGCGCGCGCGGCGTCCGTGGCCACGATGCGCGGCTGCGCGAGCGGCCGGCGCGCATGGCAGCCGCCGTGCCGCCGGCAAGCTGACGCCGAAGCTGGGTACGCCGGCGGCGCGCCTCGATGCGACGCGCCGAGCGCGCGCAGGCGCTCGTCGATCCGCTCGTAGCCGCGGTCGATCTGGCCGACGTTGCCGATCGTCGAGGTGCCCTCGGCGCAGAGCGCCGCGATCAGCATCGCCATCCCGGCGCGGATGTCCGGGCTCGCCATGCCGCTGGCCGTAGAGCTGCGCCGGGCCGGTGACGACGACGCGGTGCGGGTCGCAGAGGATGATCCGCGCGCCCATCGACGACGAGCTTGTCGACGAAGAACAGGCGGTTCTCGAACATCTTCTCGAAGATCGAGCATCGTGCCCGCGCGCCTGCGTCGCGACCGACGACGCGCGATCGACGTGAGGTCGGCCGGGAACGCGGGCCACGGGCCGTCCTCGATCTTCGGGATCTGGCCGCCGAGGTCGTCGCTGGATCACGAGCTCCTGGCCCGGCGGCACGCGCACCGACGTCCCGTCGACCTCGACGCTGCACGCCGAGCCGCTCGAACGCAGGCAGGATCGAGAGCAGGTCCTCGGGCTCGACGTCCTCGATCGTGACGTCGCCGCCGGTGACCGCCGCGAGGCCGATGAAGCTCGCGACCTCGATGTGCTCGGGCGCGATGCGGTGCTCGCCGCCGCGCGAGCGCGCTCGACGCCGTGTGATGCGGAGCACGTTCGAGCCGATCCCGTCGATCTGCGCGCCGAGCGAGACGAGGAAGCGGCAGAGGTCCTGGACGTGCGGCTCGCAGGCGGCGTTGCCGATCACGGTCGTCGCCCGCGGCGAGCACGGCGGCCATGACGGCGTTCTCGGTCGCCATCACGCTCGCCTCGTCGAGGAAGATCGCGCTCGCCGCGGAGCCGCTCGGCGCGCATGCTCGTAGCGGCTCGCCGATCTCGACCTCGGCGCCGAGCTCGCGCGAACGCGTGGATGTGCGGGTCGAGCCGGCGCCGGCCGATCACGTCGCCGCCGGCGGAGGCACGCTCGACGGCCGCCCGAGCGCGCGAGCAGCGGGCCCGCGAGGAGGAAGGACGCGCGCGATGCGGCTGCACAGCT
>ERZ1370068.11292-contig-9919_pt1 | contig 25309 bp, 46 predicted proteins | sample MGYA00561227_ERZ1370068 | MGnify/ENA primary metagenome ERZ1370068 (study PRJEB38410, sample SAMEA6850437) | metagenome | study: Metagenomic assessment of the ecological functions of the soil: analysis of the soil microbiota associated with the...
GCGCTTCGCGGTATAGCGTCAATTCGTTAGTCACTGATTGTCCCTTCGTTAGCGTATACATATGGCCGATTGTGGGATAGCCCCACATAGGAGAGTTGATATGCGAATAGAGACAATTGACGAATGCGCCATGGTTGACGAGCTGGCCGCGCTGAAAGCACAGCCTCGCGCCATTGCTCGAAAGAGAAGAGGCATTGAAAGACTATTTCAAATCGGCAGGCAAAGAACGGTATGTTGGGACGGCACATGATGCTGTCACTCATCCCGGCCACGAAACACTTGCCAGACCTAAAGAAGCTTCGCGCGCATTTCGGTGTCGAGCCATTCAAGCTTGAATGGTGCTGCAAACAGTCAGATAGCTTTTAGCTGCAAGGTAACAGCTCGAAAGCTTGCACGATGATACATTCCCTATTGGTGTGGCCGGTCTGCTAGGGCTGATAGCCCTAGCATTTGGCGATCATGCAGCCGCGCGGACCGCGCAATGCATGATCTTTATTGCGCTGGCGTTTGCCGGTCTAGTGCTGGCCGATGTAACGACGCGCGGCGCTGTCTCGACGTTCATTGTAGGCTATTGATCTAAGCACGCAAATGGTCAAGGGCCGAACCGGTTCATTCCCGGTTCGGCCCTTTCTTGCCGTGGTATCTGGTATACAGTATACCAGCGGCCTTGGCATCTGGCATGTGGTATACTGTATACCAGCATCATTGGTATCCGGCATACAGGTATACCAGCATTGCTGGCATCTGGTATCTGGTATACAGTATACCAGCCGCACTGCACAAAAGGTACCGCAATGCAGCAAAAGGTGGTCGTTGCCGTCTTCGGGTACCGGGTTAAAGCTTCCGGCAGCCGCAGGCGGGCTAAAGATACACACCCATGTAGGAATTTCGGTATACAAGTCTACGTTGTATTGCCATAAAAATAAAACATGGTAGGTTTCCCACATGGCATACATGATCGTAATAGGCGAGTGCATCTGCTGCGAAAGGACTTCGGCTTCAACCTCGAACTGGGTACCCTCCGTGCGAATTCGGAGGCGTGCGGCAGCCGATCTGTCGGGACTGTGTTGCCAAGGCCAATCTGCAACGATCCCGTTGTCGGCACCAAACCCATCCCGGTCCATCCGACGCGCTTATGAGCCGGAACCTGAGCATTCCAATGACGACGCCAGAAGATTACCGAAGCGAAGAGTGACTACCAGAACCCAACTCTCAACCACAAGGACCGGCCCCCATGCGCACGTTCAGACTAAGAGAAGGCAAAAGGTATGAAGTTGGTTATTACATCACCACCACCAGCGAATTTGACGACGGTTGTCTTCACGGTCACCACCCTCCGACGCGCGCCATCTTCGCCGTCAACCATTCCCAACGGCGGCAGTCTCATGCCAGAGAATGAAAATGAAGAAGAGAATGAAAAAAGCCGCGCGTGTTCAAGCCGGTCACCATCCGCGACATGGCCTATCGCCGGGGGCTGTGCGGTCCCTCAGGGCCGAGCAGCGGCGGCTGCGTACGTCATGCTGGCAGGCGCGCCGTGGTGGTGTGATGCATCGGCGAGCCACGCGATGATGCCGAAGGATCGAGAACTTCATTCGCGGAAGTACAACCAATTTTAATTAAAAGTGAATGGGACATGAGTAGAGACCGAGAGAGTTGAGTCGCGATCTGGGCGACAACTTTGCCCGCAGCTGCGATTGCTCATTAGCAGCGCCACGGTTGCAGTCAGGTTGCACAAGATATCAAGACAACCGCGATGAGGTTACGCGGAGCTGCGCGATAACGACGCTGGTCTATGAGCCGGGATCCTGGGCGCGCCGATACGGCACAGGCGGCGATGAGACGAAGATCGATTTCGCGATTTCGCAGCAGCAGGTGGCACCGGTCCATGATCGGCACGCGCCACCGTGGCGGCGGTAAAGCAATAGCAACGCGTTCCCGATGAAATTGCTCGGTCACTGGTTCATGCGCGATCGCCGGTGCGTTGCGGCGGCGCGCTGGTGGGAAGAGACCGAGTATGGCCAGCGGCCCCCGTCCAGCAGAGCTGAACAGGCGATGCGCGGAAGCCATCAGGGGAGATAGATAAGAAATGAGAACCGCATTGGGACGATTATTCCGGATACGATCGGCCACATCAACAGAGCTGGAGGCGGCGGCGGTGATCGACTGGCAGCGCGCTGGCCGACGAGCGCGGACGGATGCTGCACGCCCAGGTGGCGCGCGCCACCAGAAGCGCTGGAAGAGGAAGTGACCAAGCTGCGCGAACAAGTGAAGAGTGATGCTGGCGGTCACCCGCAAGAGGTTGGAATGGAAGATGCAGCGACAATGAAGATGCAACTGGCGCTGCAAGTGATCGCCAGCTGGGGCGAGGATTGACCTGTCCTGAAAGCTCCTCTGTCAGCGAGTTGCGCTTGTGAGAAATCATCAAAAAAGCATGACAGCGGTCGCGTGGACCGAAAGCGCGCGGAAGACGGATAAGTTCCACTTGGCAATAACCTGGATCGTGGTGTGTTTGTCGCAGTACCATGAACTGACGATAGCCGCCGGTCCTGATGGAGTTCTCTTACCGACCACATCCCCGCCAGTGAGCGGCACATCCTCGTTGTGCCGCTACAGCGTCGCGCTGGAATGGATCGGTCGCGGCGCGTTCGTCAAAGTCACCTCCGATAGACGAGAAATTACAGTTTAGCCGCCAGCGGCATTCATTGCCATCCAGAAGTGCGGCAACGATGGTCGAGCAAGCCAGCGTATGGAAAGTGGCTGCGCGAAAAATTCGACGCTAATCTACGCCTCGACCGCTCAATCGCGTTCGCCATCGGCGCGTTCGCCGCCAGTGGCATCAGCCTACTTTGCCGAGGCTGGACACAAGGTGGTCTCAATCATGGAGGAACGCGGAGCCGCCTACACGGTGGCGCGTCTTGACGAGATGGTGAAACTCAAGATCGCCGTGCTGGAAAATCAGACTGAAAAGAACGAAGACACGATTTCGCGCGTTCGTGAACTTCTGTTGCGCGATTACTTCGGCAAGCGCCAATCCCGACCGAAATAATTTGAGGGCACCACGAATGAAGATCGCAAGTTGACCAAAGCGGGTTGCCAATCTCATCAACCGAATAACATTTTGAAGGCCGCCCGCAACCACACGGTATGGAAAGTAAAGCGGCAAGAAGCATACAAACGTCCATGCGTACGGAAGCTGACTTCGTCGCCGCCACGGGCATGCTACCAACCATCACGCGGAAGAAAATTCGATGCAAGCTACTCGATGGACGCAGCGAAGAGTGCGATGCAGCTTTTCTGGAAGACATGGAAGGCGTCGAGCTGATGCGGCTCGACATGTCTGGCTATCTGCCAGTACCTCTCTCACAGCTTGGCAGGTTCGATAGCCTCACTTCGTTCTTGTTATAACCGCGGGGCGTGAAGGGAATTTGGCAAAAACTGACCTTCTTCAAAAGTCAACGCTACCCCGACTTCGCAGGAGCTGCCAAAGAATTTGCTAAATGGAATAAAGGGGGCGGGGGCGGTCTTGCCCGGACTCAACACGAAGCCACTGACGCTGCCGCTTTAGCACTTGCTCCTGTTTCAAAAATATTCCTGATGAAAATTTGACGACGGCGCAAAAAAAGCTGATCCGAAACCGCCGGTCGCGGCATGAAAAAAAGCCGCCACAGGCGGTTGACGATCCCGATGCGGACTTTGATCCGCGCGTAGCTTGTCGGCATCGTCCCGATCGTGGCGGCTGACGATTAGCTAGCCGCCAGCCCTGCTCATGGTAGCTAAAGGCGACCGCCAAACCGAGACCGCAGGACGACGAACGGATCGCGAGATGTGCAAGCGGCTGAAGAAGCACAACCCAGACTGCGCTGGCACGCGTGGTCAGGACGGCTGCTGACGATCCCGTCAAGAGGGAAGCTACTGGCGGAATTGCTACGCATTCCGTGCGTACCTCAGCGTTACCAAAGCGGGCACGGCGTGATGGATTTTGACGCAACTCGGCGCCGATACGTGGCGAGTGCCAGATCAACCTGAACCCCGGCAGCGTATTTGATCCTGGCCAGCACCGCGCGCGTCAGTGACGGCGGCAGGAAGTCTCATCCCGAAACATCCTCTACTTACATTGCTGGCATCGAACTCTCTCGAAGTGACGGCGAAGCCGCAGGTGCGGAAGACCGGCCCCATTGCTGCCGCGGTAGGAGAGCCGGTCAATCTGGCACCGGCACGCCACGCGCCAATCTTCTGGCAAACCAGCCAAAATCGCGCAAGCCGTAGCCGCCTGCCATGCAATGACGCAGCCGGAGACCAGCAAAACCGCCGCAGCAGCCGGCCGTGAAGCTCGAAGCGTGGCGAAGGCAAGGGAATGTGCGGTACTCCTGAAAAGAATGGACCCGGCCTACGATCCGCGATGAAACAGTCTTTAAAAGCAACGCGCGACGGTGAAAGCCAAGGCTGAACTGGCGGAACGTCAGGTTGCCGCCGCTGGACGCAATTTCTGACGCGCCGTGGTCGAAGGCGCCCGAAGAGCCTCACAACGGCGCAGCGGCGGATCACCGAAATTGACGATCAGGATCGAACGGCGGAAAGACTTCCGCCAGGCAGGAAGCGCCAGGTTCGGGTCTTTGACTGCATGGAAATGCCAGCCTCGGTCTTCCCGAACCGCGTCGTCGAATCGCCTCCAGCAAGCCGTGACCATGAGCGCGAACTGGTAACCGGCTGGTGAAGTTGCGAAGTTTGCGGCGCGCCGGGCTGACACTGGCATGACTGCTGAAATTTCACCGTGGTTCCCGGGGAAGAAAGCTTATAATTTGCGCAAAATAAATGGTAGGACTGGTTTTCGGCAGTTCGGACGTATCGTGGAAAAGGAATGACACCGCAAGACGCCACACGAGGTTTCTGAGTCCCGGTAGCCGTTGCAAACGCGATCTGCCTGCCTCTTGGGCAAACAAGCTGAGCAAATTGTGATCCTGAACCGGCACGAATTCCGACTGCGAGAAAAGAAACTGGCTATATCCAGCGCTGCACACCGGCAAAAGAAGCGTGCCGATAAGGCGGAGTAGCAGCAAAGCGCCGATCAGCGTGCAGCAATCGACACTGACGAAAATGTTTAATCGTCGATAGCGTCATCGCCGGCGCGGCAGCTGCCCTGGCACCTCGACGCCGTAACACGTCCATCTAAATGTGGCGGTTACGCAGCCGGCATTGCGGTGATATGCAAACATACCCCAAAAAGATATGTTCGCTGGTGCCAGGTAAATTTGGGATCGAGATGTTTGTGACCAAAGGCAGAAACAACAAATAGTAGGAGACTTTTAACAAGCGAACTGGGTTCCGAAGAGTCAAAGGTGCGCCCCATCGCTGCGCTTCGAAGAGCAGCTCAGAACCAGCCCTTCCAGATAACATGGTAAATAATACATCGACAACATTGTTGCAGGTGCGCTCATCGATCGTCGGTGGCGATGCCAGCGCTTCTGAAGACACTGGCGCAGATTGGCGCGCGATGGCGACAAAGCGCGGCGGTGCACGGCCCGGTCGGTATCCGCAGCGCGAAGCATGGTACGACGAAGGCCAGCGAACTGCTTAATAACACCCACGCCGCGCGAAGGCGTGGTATGGATGGCGCAAAACAGTGCAGTCGGGCCTGCGCGCTTATGCGGCGGATATCACCAGTTCCATCAAGAAAAGCCGGCGCCATTAAGTTGATACTTGAAGATGGGATTTAAGGAAAGTTAAAGGATCAAACCAGCCACAATACTGCTGGCTATCGCATGGACCTTCCTCACTTGTATGTCGAATATCTCCAATGGGTGAAAATTATGGTGATATCATCGCGTCGCATCACTGGAAGAGCTGGAAAAGGTCGTATGGGATCAGACGGAAAATCCATACGCTCATCAGAAGTGGTATTCTTCCCTCGTGACAGTGGTCATCATAGATGTGATACCAGGATCGGGCAATGACCTGGCAAAGGTTGAGCCAAGAACTGGTTGCAGTAGCCGCCACCGCAGTCGCCAATCAACTCCCGCGACTGGGTAGGTCTGATGGTGGGGCAAGCCCCGTAACCCCGCCAGTTCTGGATATTCGTTCCGTTCTTCGGCGGTCATCGGTGTGGACTGGTCCTGGCCGCACCCGACAATCGTGATACGGGAAGTGGCGGCTGGTGTGGTGAACAAACAGCGACGCCTCGCCGGTTTCTGTAGAAACCTGAGGTCGGGCAGTGCTACCTTGGGTTAGTGCCTGGGATTTAATGGCGAGGATACTGGGCCAGATTTCAAGCCGTAACAGGTTAATGTGATAAAGCAAAAGTTGACTGATGCACAGTGAAACCGTGTTATCAAGCAGTAAGCTTACACTGTCAAGAATGCTCAACTGTAAAATTCTGGTAAAATTGCAGTTAATCCGTTGGATATCATTATGATGGCGCACTTCGCCACGGCGGTGAGTTTAACCACAAACTTATCAACACAGGTGCACCATACGGCAGCGCGATCGATCTTTATCAGGTCAAACCACGCCGCAAACAAATGAGAAGTTTTTCGACCAGCTGACGGCGAACTGCGCTAACGTCGGTAGAAAGGAAAAAACAAAGAATACGTAACATTATCATTACCGTGGATCAGGTGAAGCGTTCGTTAGTTCGGAAGCAGCTTCACTCATGGCATAAATTGCTTAGCGCTGCGTTAGGCGCAAAACGCCTCCCCGCTGGTCCCCGCATCTTGCTACCTCTGCGCAGAATTCGATGCGCTGCAATTTGCCGCCGAATTCTTCAGCAAACGCCACATACGACGCGCCCTGCCGGGGTGTCCTGACGTTTATGGTCGCCATTAGTGCAGCAAATGGCCAACACCAGCACCGATTACGGTAAACACCGGATTGACACCACAGCAGGCAGAACAGGAATACTATAAGTCTGGGTTTGAGATGGGAAAGACGCTGCCAGCTCACGCGCCTGCCATCGGCAGCGCCGCTGCGCATGGTTATGGGAGCACCAGCCGGTCCAGCCGGTATGGCTGCCGGTTCAGTTCTCGGCGGTGCTGTTGGTGGCGGAATTAAAAACGCTATCATTGGTGAAGATCAGTCTCTTAAAGGGTATGCCAAAGAAGCTGGTCGGGAGCGCGGCTGGAAGGGGTGACTGGTGCGATCCCCGAGGAAAAGCAGTACCCGTTATCAGTCGTGCTGTAGTTGGCAGCGCTGCAGTGCCTGCCGCAAGAAAAGCTGCTGAAGGCGGCACGACAGGAGAAATCGTCAGCGCCGGTGTCGGTGGTATGTTTGGTGCGGCTGGCGGTGAAGCGTTTGGTCAAGCACTTGGCATGGTCCAGCATAAAATTTACAGCGCGTTTTCTGGTGCGGCGAAAGCTGAAGTACAGCAAGCAGCCAAGGTATTGTCCGAACAGAAACCGAAGAACGTGCTTGCTGACGGTACTTCAGTTGAAAACAAAGCCTATACGCAAGCTAAAGACCTTGTAGAAAGCAGAGGTCTTGACGCGCAGCATGCGGCCTACGCTTACGATCAGGTAAAGAATCAGGCAACCAAAGCTGAAGCATTTACGCAACGACCGGGTGCTATTGAAGCGGCAAAAGCTGGTCAGTGAACTGGAAAAGGTCCAGAATGCAACCGGTGCACTGCCGGTGCCGCCAAAAATGTCACGCCAAGGACGCCAGCCGCTGGTGCGCCGTTTACGCCAATAAAAGGCGGTCCGGTAGAAAGTATTCTTACCGGGCCGAGTGGCAAAGGCAGGATAGCAGCCGGCATGACTATGCCTGAAGCAGCGCAAGCTGAGTTCATGTTGCAAAAGCCAGCCGCTAATATGCGTGAACGATGGGGAAACGCCGCTGAAGCGCGCAAGGAATTGCTCGGATCATGAACGTGCTGCGCTGAGAGGCGACAAAGCCTGATAAAGTTCGCGCGCAAGCCATGCGCGATATTGCTGATACGGTTCGCAGCCAGCAAGAACAAATGGCGCGAACATTGCTGCCAAAACATCGCCGATGCCTTGATCCAGCATCTCAAGACTTCGGACATTCGTTATCGCAATGCAATGATGGCTGGTGGCGACGATATCGTTGCGACAATCGCCAAAGGTGGTTCAAAGTCCAATCAGGCAAAAACTGCATTTAACGCGTTAGCTCACGACGATCCTGTTGCACAGCGTATGATGACTGCGCTGGTTAAGGCAGAAGAAGGTATCATAAAGAAATATGGCGCTCCTCAGCACCGCAGCTACCATTGCATATGCAGCGGCTCACGTTCCTATAATTGGCCCTGTTGCTGCTGGCGTTGCCACTACTATGGGACTGTATAAAGCAAAAGTAGATGGCAATGAACTGCTACGGCGCGGCGCGGTAAGCCGGTGACCCTGTGAAGTTCAAAGATTTGGTGCTGAAAGACAACACGAAAACCAAGAATGTGCTTAGACGGACAGGGGCTGTGTCTGGCAGCAGAGCAGCGCAGGCTGTTGAGGCTTTGGCTGGTGCAACTGATTAGCAAGGAAATAAAGCGCGACCAGTGCGGCGCACACCAACAACAGGGAGTGCGTCTTCACCGTACCAGAGCATCATTCCAAGCAGGAAAACGGCTGAAAGCGATGTAGGACAACATGACTTTTCCTTTCGATGAAAAACCGCCATCAGTGCTGTTTCTGGAAGCGATTGCACTCGGTCATACCGATAAGGCGGCGGCTGGGTTGGCAGGGTGGACGATTGAGGAAGCGGAGAATTTCAAAAGACCAATGACCGCAGTTACGAAGTTGCCGACAACAAGCGGCAGCATACTTACGAGACTTATCTGATGTGCGACCGGACGCGGTGCCGACGTGGCTCGCGTCGCTTTGCGGCAAGAAACCCGGTCTTGGGTCCAGAAAGCGGGAACCTCTGCCGGTCAAGATACTTGAAGATTACGTTGACTGATGGAGGACGACCCATGACTGACGAGCCTAAGAAAGTCGAAGAAGACAAAGAAGAAAAAGAAAACAAAGTCGCAGAAACCAGAAAAGAACTGGAAGAAATGCAGATGAAGGTGAACGAGGAATTTTCCAATGAAACGGAAAATCCTACGTCGCCTATCATTGTCGAGCGGATCAACCAGATACTCCATGACGCGGTTGCCGACCTTCCGACTGAAAAAATCGAGCCAGCGCCCGAAGTAAACGTGGTGGAAAGGGCTAGACAGCAGATCAAGGATGCGCTCGCGCAGATGGTTGCTGGGGAAGAAGTCACTGGAAAAGTGACTGGATCGTTGGCGAACCGGAAGAGAAACTGGCTGATCCGGTACCGGTTAAAGAACCGGCACCGGAGCCTTGAAAGAGCCTGCACCGACTACAACAGGCCCCGTCTAAGCTTCTTCCATCGGTTCTTCACAGTCGCCGCAAACCAGTTTTGCGGTGACTTTTGCCCATGCGTTCTGACCGCATTCCGGGCAAACGAACTTGAATTTCGAAGTTTTGCCTTTCGGCTTTTTGCTGGCGGTAACGATATCGCCAAACAGGCTCGATATCGTTGGTTTCTTTGAAATTTGTCGAAAGCCGCGTCGAACGTGACCGCCTTTGACGATCTTGTGGCTGACATAGCGCCCGGTCTCGTTGCCTTCGCCATCGTCGGGTTGCAGCCCGATCTGCTTCATCATCGCGGCCCACTGCTTGTTGTGGTAGGCGTTCTTGGCGGGGTGCCATGCTCCTGCTGAAGCTGATGCACCATTTCATGCGCCAGCGTGCCGAAGGTGTCCTTGGCCTTGCGCTCGCGGATGTGGGACGGGTTCAGCGCGATTTCATGCACGGTCGTCTTGCTGCCGTTCTGGCCGAAGCGGTCAGCGCAGAAATAGCCATAAGCCTGACCGGTGACGGTGCAGCAGGATCAGGCTTTCGGACAGTTTGTTGCTGAACAGTTCTTTGTTGAAAAAGTTAAAGGCTGCGCGAAGTACGTCATACGTTTCCATCGGTTTCATTTGATAGGTTCCTGATTTCGGTATCGGTATCGTTATCGTATACAATTTCACGGTACCGTCAATGGTTTTTTAGGCCCGGAAATAAAAATAATGTATACACGAAAACGGGTATATGATGGAACCATTCTCAACCCCAAATGAAGGGAACCGGATATGGTCAACATCGTCAATGCGGACCGTTCAGGCGGCGGTTTCCGCCACTACAGCGGTTTGGTGCCTAGTGAACCACGGACAGGGTGATACCGACTTCGCTTCGGTCAGGATCTTCCACGTTCCGGCTGCCAACGCGGCGGCGATCTTCCGTGGCGATATCATTGTGATGGCACAGCTGGAACGGGTCCAATTGGTATCGCAGGGTGGCGGCGATATGCCCTACAACGTCACAGCACCATCTGCATCGGTCGTGATTGGCGGCGGTGGTGGCACTGGTCTCGGCAACACAGTCGATGGCACCAAATGTTACGCGATGGGTGCCCGGTGACGTATGCGGCTACCAGCGTGATCGCTGGCGTATGTCGTAGGCTTCGGTCCGCTTACGCTCTACATGGCAAAGAACGGCTTCCAGTACATTCCGGCTTCGACTGAGGCATGGGTGGCGGTCGAAACCGATCCAGATGTTGAGATGTATGCGACCGTGCCGACTGTGCCGGGTACCGCGTTCAATCTCAATCTCAACTCCGGTGCCGACGTGAAGGCCAATGCTGGCTTCCAGTCTGCGCGCTTTGGCATCTCTGGTGTTTCGCTTGATCCGGCAATCGCGCTGACTGCTACGCTGCCGCTGCGCATTCTCTCAAGCGGTAGCTGAAATTGGAAACGATCCAACGGCTGCCGGTTTTATCGCTAAGGTTACCTTCAACAAAGCGCGTCACTATCCGTGGTTCTGGTGCCTTCGTTGCTACTTGATGGAGCGTAGCCCATGGCTGGCATTGATATTCTAAACCAGTTTCCAAACTCGAAAATGGCTGCGGCTGCCGATCTGGGGCAGTCGCGGTTCATGTCGAGTGACAGCACGACTGCCGTCACGCCTACACAGAAGACCGGTACCGTTACGATGACGGCTGTGACCGGCAATACGTCAACGGCTCAGTTGCTGACCCAATCGCGGTCTTACCGACTTCGTTCAGTACGCATACTGATTACCGTCGTAACGTCAGTAGCCGGTATCATCATTGCTCAAAGCGGCAATCCGGGCGTGAGATACATGCAGGGACAGGCTGCAACGTTTCAAAATGTTTCCACGATCATGCAAACCAGCTTCAAATCGGTACCGTTCTCGCTGACGTAGTGTCGATCACATTATGTAGGGGTGTAAGCCTCATGACCCCCGGAACCGCCAACCTTGATATTTATCGGGGTGACACTAAGCGTTGGCAATTCAGATTATGGGCTGATGCTGCGAAGACCGTACCGACTGATCTGACAGGCGTGGTCGCCAACGCCACCATACGCGACGATGCGATTGGCGGCAGTTTCGAACTGGCGCTGACTTGCGTCGTCACGTTGCCAAACATCATCGACATGACATTGACGGCAGACCAGAGCCGCACTCTGCCATCGGTAGGCGTTTGGGACTTGCAGTTGAACTATACCAATGGAGATGTTCTCACGCCGCTGAAAGGCGCTGTGATCGTAACACAAGACGTTACTCGTCCTGCCATGGTGATTAATCCGCTATGAACGAAATCACTACCATTGACGTAGAGTTTGATCCGCTAACGGTGGAGACGGTTGAAACTCCACTGATAGCTACCGCTATCGACGTGCACTTCGATTTGCTGACAGTACAGGTCGTTGATGCTCCGTCGATAGTCTGCTACCATCGATGTGACGTTTGATCCTCTTCGGCGGTAGAGCTGGATCGACGCTCCCGGCATCGTCGGACCAAAGGGTAGACACCGGCCCGCAAGGTCCGACAGGTACGCACAGGTCCAACAGGTCCGCAAGGTCCAGCAGGCGCGTCAACGTCGCGATTTTTCTATCGCAAGGATAACAGCCATAGCGGCGAGGCAATCCGGGCGACGGCAGATACCGCTACAACAACACCATACAAGGCCCAGCCTGTACTGCGCTCTACGTCAGCAATCGTGACGCAGGATAATTTCGATACGAGGACGATGTTCAAGCTGGCGACGTTTCAGGACGATCTTGATTATTCAAGACAGAAATCTGGCGTCGGACTACCAGCACTGGAGGATCATGGGTCCAGCCGTTCTGTATCCGGGCTACTTTCAACTCCCGGTGCAGTATGTGGACGGGACTGGCGTCGTATTCATCGGCAATCAGGATGTTGCGTTTTTGGTGCAGTACGCTGGGTGCGCAGGGACCGCAAGGCGAGAAAGGCGACAAAGGCGACAAGGGTGATAAAGGCGACAAAGGCGATACAGGCGACACGGTGCAGACAAGCACAGTGCCCGGCCCGCCCGGTGGACTTGGCGAAGCGCCACTCGACGGAAAAATCTTACGGACGAAAAACAGCGACGTGGACCGAAGTAGCAGGCGGTGCAGCGGTCATCGTCGCCGATAGCGGCACCGACTGCGCCTGACAATTCAATGTGGTTCGAAAGTGATACCGGGCTGTTTTTCGTTCGCGTGAATGACGGTACATCAGCTCAATGGGTGGCGGTCTCCGGTGCGACTAGCGGCGGTCCAGCGGGTATACAGGGCATACAAGGCATACAGGGGCATACAGGGTATCCAAGGGTCCGCAAGGCGTCAAAGGCGATAAGGGCGATCAAGGCATTCAAGGCATTCGAGGTCCAACAGGCGCAGACAGTACTGTGCCGGGACCGGCGATGCCGATTTACATCTCGGATACGCCGCCAGTAGCACCGCTAGACAATACGCTTTGGTTTGAAAGTGACACGTCACTTTTTTCCTGCGCTATCGCGATGTTGATGGCGTGCAGTGGATTTCGTTGCCCGGTGGTCCTGCTGACAGCGTGCGTTATAATGGGTCACAGACATTATCGGGAGCGCAGAGAAAGCACAGGCGCGAACTAACATCGCAGCCGTTGCTTACGAAGCACAGATACCGACAGATACGCAGCAATTGCAAGCGCGGCAAAATATTTACGCCGCTCCACTCGATCTGATTGCGCTGACTGGGATGCAATACAACGGTTCAATCGAAGTGAACCAAAGAGCTGGCTGGCGCGGCGCGCACTACTGGCGGTCATGCATTGCTGATAGCTGGGAACTGTCGAACGCAGGCACGATGGTACTCTCGGCACAACAAGTTGCCGACGCGCCGCCCGGTTTGATTTATTCATGTAAGATAACCGCAACGACCGGGCAGGCAGTGCTTGGTACTAACGCGACTACTGGACTATCATCCACCGGCTTGAAGGTATATCTGCTGCGCGCGGCTAGCATTCGGTACGGTGAACGCACGCAGCCATTGACGATAGGTTTTTGGGCCAAGTCGTCGCGTACTGGTGTGTTTACTGGCTGCGTCCGCACTGCGACAACAATCCGCTCCTACCCGTGGACTTATACCATCGGTAACGCGAATACGTGGGAGTGGAAGGTTGTTACGGTCTTACCAGATACTGTAACGGCGCTTGATACTGGCATGGTGCCAAGCTTGCATGTGTTGTTTACGCCAGCGGTAGGCGCGACACGCGCAGGACCGCCCGGCGCGTGGTCATCGAACAATCCGACTTATCTCCCGGCGCGACCGGTGGCGTGACAGCAATTGCGACTAACGAGACATTCCAGATTACGGGAGTGATACTGTTACCCGGCATCGAAATGCCGTCAGCATCACGGTCAGCATTGATTATGCGGCCAATAGATCAAGAACTGCTGATTTGTAAACGCTACTTCTGACAATGGCTGCGTGCCGTTAATTGGTCACTGCATAGCCAATACAGCTATCGGGCGAATGAGCGGCCGCATCCGGTGCGGATGCGGATTGCGCCAACACTGAGCATGGTGGGTAACGTTCCAATTTACAACGGTGCGAATGCGACAACTATTGCAACCATTGGTGCTTCGTACAGTATGCAGTAGATTATCTTTGAGTTTGATGGTACGGCGACGGCGGCATCAACTATAACTGGTGCATGGGGTGTTTACCAAGGTGCTGGCAGTATCTGGGTGAGTGCGAGGATGTGATGGCTTACGATTTTTCCATTAGCGCCAAGCATAGGAGACATGTCTAACGGCTACGCTTTGGGATGGAGAAAAAATGGATCGCGACAAGCAATGCGGTAGCGGAAAATTTCGATGCGCGCTATGTCAACGTTACTGGCGACAGCATGTCTGGCAGTTTGTTGCCGACTGTCAACGGCACTCTTAATCTTGGTTCAGCGTCATTTCGCTGCGGCAACGCTTTATACTTCTGACTTGAGCCTTAGTAACGGCATTGGTGACTGGACAATCGTTGAGGGAGAAGATGATTTGTTTCTCTATAACAACAAGCGAGGTAAGACCTACAAGTTCGCGCCGATCGAAGTAGATCAGGCACCGCCAAAGAGGTAGCTCATGGGCGTTGATATCGGTGGCGCATTTACAGTAGCTGGCGTCAGCGGGACGCAAGCGTTGAAAATTGCCGGTGCATTCGACGCGTTCACTATCGACACCACCGGTCGCACTTTCTATCCAAACCAAATTGGGTTTAGTGCTGGGCTAAATAGTGATCCGAGTTGGGTCGCGATGACTTCCGCAGTGTGGAATATTCAAAACTATCTTAACACTACTACTTTCAACAGAGGCGGATGCTTCAATACCAGTAACAGCCGCTTTACTGCACCAGTCACTGGCGCTTATCTGTTGTATTGGTCAGCGTACCAATACAAGCCATCTGCGGTACCGGGTCACTACGTTCATCCGATGTTTTGGGTCAACGGCGCTATAAGGCCAGATAGCTATCGTCTCAAGGCGTACCACACGCCAACCGGTTATTCCTTTGACAGCGAGATTGTCGATATCTTCTATCTGAACGCTGGCGATTACGTTGAAGTGCAAATTTATGCCGCTGCGGCGGGCATTAGTCTTTATCGCGCTCATGCTGTGTTCTCTGGCTACTTGGTGGGATGATGGGTGTCGATATTGTAGGCACGACACTGACAACCAGCTCCGGTCTGGCGGCAAACGCGAGTGTTAGGTCAAGTCATGAAGATGGGTACGACCGGCATTCTCCAACGCTACTTTCCGGGACAGCCGATGTTCAGAGCGGTGGCACCAGCGGGACTTGGGTTACTCTCTTACTTCCGCTGCTTGGAATGCAATTATTCTCCCTAATACCAACGTCAACACCGGTTCATGCACAACACGGGCAACGGTCGCTTTACCGTACCAGTTGGTGGCGTCTATCTGGTCACGGCACACACTTACATTTTAGGGGCTGCCGCTGGTTGGTACTTTCATCCTATGTTTTGGGTTAATGGTGTTAGTAATGCAAGTAGACCAAATTCGGCGGGCGCAGGGTGCAGGATACGCCTTCATGGAGCTACTGCTGGTTATCAATCAGATAGTGAAATTGCTGAAATCATTTTGCTGGTCGCAGGCGACTACGTTCAATTTTACAACTTTAGCAATGCGGCTAATCAGTATCTGCCGCAATACTCACGCTTCGAAGGATATTTGTTAGGCTGATGGGACTTGATGTAGGCGGCAACATCATTACGCAGGCTAGCTCAGTGCTTACTATGAACACTGGGGCTAACTTGCTGTTGCGTTCTACCGGAGGCGTGGTGCGGCCAAGCCAGCCGCTGTTTACTGCGATTGGTGGAACGACTGCCGCTTGGGTCTATTGGACTACTGAACAAATATACAACAAGGTGACGTTTACCAATGTGACCACGAATGTTGGCTCTTGCTACTCTGCCGCTACGTCACGTTTCACTGCGCCTGTTGCCGGGTCGTATTTCTTTCAGTACAGCATCTATCTGCTGAAGGATGTCGCGAGCGACGGCACATACTTTCATCCTCTCTATTATGTGAACGGCTTCTGCGGCGACCGGCACTGCCGGTCCCTAGCAGTGGCAACTACCGTCTACGTGGCTGACGGTTTGCCAATGCAAACTTACGTCGATGGTCAAGCCTTCCAGATTTACCAGCTTGCGGCTGGAGATTATGCTGAAGCCTACATCTATTCGAATGGCGGTTGGAACGGATCAATCGGCAATCGACGTTACCCACCGCAGGAGCGGTTTTACCGGCTTTCTATTGGGGTAAGACACATGGTCGATCTTACAATCACGATCACAGACGATGAAATGAAGGCGCTGGAATATGTCGCGGTCGATCCATTGGAGTGGATCACCAACTTCACCAAGGTCCTGCGCCGCTGCCGCCATGCAAGAGGTTTACGAAACCGGAGTCACGCGGATGATGGCTGACCCAGAGGTTAAAACTATGCCTGCTAGCAGAGACGAAGTATTCCGCAACGCCAAGATCAAGAGCGCAGCGGAACGTCAGGCAGAGTTTCTAGCTAACCCGCCAATTCCTCCGGTGCCGACTGATGGCCTATAATTTCCAGATAGTCCGGACGCCCGGTCAGGTCTTTAATCAGTGGACTTGGAACGGTTCGGCTTGGGTTCTCGACACCACCAACCATCACCGCCGCCAACATTCCCTTCACACCAACAGGAGACATTGCAGCTACCAACGTGCAAGCTGCTATTGCCGAAGTCGATACTGAGATGCATGCGGCAGTAGCGGGTGTTGATCTGACCAGCCGGGTTGCGAAGGTCGGTGACACAATGACGGGCCATCTGGTACTGCCAACTGGGCCAGCCGCTAGCAACGCCGTCGCGCAAGGATTACGTTGATGCAGCGGACGCGTTAGCTTTACCGAAGGCAGGCGGCACGGTTACGGGCGAGCTAGTAGCGGGCGCAGGCTGCTATTCGCATGACAACATCCGGCACCGGAGGTTATTTCCGGTGGGGTGGCGGCGGCGCTTAGCAATTGCGGTGGCTAGACTATCTACCATAGCGGCAACTTCACACCATCATCCTATCTTAGCAATGGTCGTATTGCCTACGCGGGTGACTTCGCTATAGGCGGCAACGGAGCTTATACCGATGCCGTCGCGCATGGCGTGGTGACCGGCTCCGCGAGTGGTTTCGACTACAGCAGTACCGTGGTATATCTACAGGGGTTTCCGTTGCCGCTATGTGCAGGGCATAACAACCGGCTGGTTCACGCGTTTCCAATGGCGTGAGGACAAAATGGCAGGTTGTCGATCATGGCTTTCTGGGTCAGGTACACATTCCGTCTAAGGAAGCAGTGCCATTTGGCATTCCGCGTAATGCAGCATTCATCCGGCGCGAAAGCGATGGGCAAGACTGGTACGAGTACGTCAACAGAGGGTAGAAGACACTCATTCGAATACTACAAAGATCGAAGCCCATCCGTTTGAACCGGGCAGCGTTAAGTGCGTGGTCGAGATCAAGAGCGGTCGATCTAAAGAAGCTGAAAGTCCGATTATTGCGCTGTGCTGCCGTTGATGCCACGCGGCTGCACCCGCAAGACTGCCAGCTGATCGAGCTGACTGATATCAAGCGTCCGCAAGATGAAGAGGCGCTGATCATGCGAGGTTCGCCAACCGAGGATCAGATCTGAAGACCGGCAAAGTTGGCGAAGTATGGAGTACCGCCGCCGTTACCAGCACCGCCAATGGATGAACGCGTTGCCGACGCACTGGAAATGATCTTACAGCGTCTGGAAAAACTGGAGGGGAAAGTGATGGCAAAGAAATCAAACCTTCAAAACCAAAGAAAGTCGTATGGACTGCCGCGATGAAAGAGAAGCTAAGAAGATGAAGGAGGCGGCAGCGAAAAATGACAAAGAAAGCCAAGCCAAATCCTGCACCAAAGCAGGACAACCGGTCCGCGAATGTCGTCGCGACCTACTTCCTAGCCAAGCATTCCGGCTTGTTCCTTGCCGGGTACCCGCATATACTGTCCCACACCTTCCCCAGGAAAACGACGAAAGGCAAATCGAAATGACCACATTCAAGGGTTTCAATGCCTGTTGGCAGGATAAGCGCGGGCGATAGTCTGGATGCGCCCAAGACTGAATGGAAAGGTCGCGGTGTACTGCCGAGGGCAAGTTGAAGCGATATCCCGGTGAAGCTGCTGCACGCATTTCGTCTGGCAACCGCCGTCTGGCAAAAGCCAAGTATGGCGCGGGTGGCAGCTCTGGCACCAGTCATCGCGGAACCAATGCGTTTCACCAAAGGCAAATAGCCATGTTCTATCAGACCGGGCGGTTCTGGTTTGCGGATCAATGCGCAGTATGACGAAGTTTACGCTGACTTCGTTAATGCCGCGACCGGCTTCCTCCCGGTCAACAAGGGCGACTGGATCGCGGTTAATCTGAGCCGCGCGTCTATCGAGTTCAAGGACACCGCAACTTCAATCGTGACAAACGACAGCTGACCGCCGGAAGTGCAGTTGTTGCTGGAATGAAAGCTCATCGGCGGCCAGCACCGACGAAGAAAGCTGGCCTATCGACCAGTGGCAGAACACCGTGGTCGCCACCGGCATGCGCGCACACCGCGCGGGGTTCGTTCGCCTTCGCGTTACTCAACATCAATAACCTTGACGGCACTGGCGTTGCCATGGCGCTGCAAGTTTCTCGAACCGGTGACAGCGGGGCGGGCTCATGAGTGGCTTTGACACAGCGCGGGCTGCATCGGCACGACATTCAGGTCGAAACAATTCGGTTCGATCCTGCGCGGCTTTGGCCCGCCCGTTCCACAAGCTGGTGTCGATGGCGATCTGTACATTGACACGCTGGCGACTTGGCAGTTGTTCGAGAAACGCCGTGAAGATGGCGTTGACGACTGGGGTCATTATCTTTTTCGTGGTACCGCCACTTTATCGCAAACAGCCTGAAATGGTTTTGGATGCGGCAGCGCCGGATAACAGCATCGGTGTAGCCGGTGACTATTGTCATGCAATGGGCTGGTTTCCCCAACTACGGCATGCAGCCGATCATCTGGGGACCGAAGACGTGGGTTGGGCTGGCCTGAAAATGGTGACGGTCCGGCACCGTCATCGCGCCCGGCCAAACGCAGATATATCCACTTGGCTTGGGCAGATGAAGGTCCGACGCTGGCAGACATGGCAGCTTACCCAGTTGCTGGCTGAAGGGACTGTTTGACGAATATATTATTCCGCTCCAGATCACGGCAAATCCGGGCGATCCGGTGTTGCAGCTTGGAATTGCAGAACTCTGGACACGCAGATCAGCGTTGCGATCAATGCGCTGTACACGGCTGAAGACGAGCATGCGACTGTAATGGTTTACCACCATCAACTGATTTCGTCGGTCTTTGGCGCGCAATTGCAGGCGGCGTTGAAAGGCCAGAGATGCCCGGTCTCGACTTTATCGTCGCCGGGCTGAATCGTGCTGGTCTTGTTCGTAGCGGCGTTTTCCGCTACGCCGCCTGCTAGCCAATCAGGCGGCTACGGCATGGTTTCAAACGGCGATGCCAAGCTGGGCAGCGGAAGGCGCGCTGTATCTGTGGGACAGCAGTCTGCTTGACTTATCGTTCCAGCAACACCGGATTTGTTTTCCAAGTATCTGCAAGTAGGGCTTAGTCATCAGAACATCATGGGCTGTCACCGGCATACCACCGGGCACGACCGGTACTAATGGCGACTATGCTTTTCGACTGGACGCGCCGGGCGGTATCTACGGTCCCAAGGCGAGCGGTGCTTGGCCCGCGCAGCCAATGCCGGGTTCGTCCTACAGCCAGATCAGTGCCTTTCTTGGACTTCCTTGGTGTCGCGCAAGGCAGCGTATCTGTATCGTGGCGCAGCGGCATGGAAAACATTAGCGCCGGGCACTGCCAGTGGAACGCTTTGCATGCAAACGGTGGCGCGGGTGCAAATCCATCGTGGTTGCCTTTAAGTCGGAACTGATCTTAATGCTGCATTCCCCAGTGGCAACTCAAGGCAGCATTTTGTATTCGCGATGCAACACAGTGGGTTACCCTGCCACCGGGTACAGCCGATCAAGTTTTACAAACGAAAGGTGCTGGGCAAAACCCAATATGGTCTACACAGCCGGTGCAGCGGGACCAATAGGTCCAGCAGGCACCAACAGGTCCGCAAAGGTCCGCAAAGGTAATACCAGAGCGATACAGGCGCGACAGGTGCGACAGGTCGCGACAGGTCCACAAGGTGTTCAAGGCCCCGCTAGGCGGGATAAACATAACAGCCGGTGGTGTAGGTAGCTTACGCACTTGGTGATGGAAAGTCGGTACTCGCCTTATAGCGCAGATGGCAGTGCCATATGGCCCGGTTCATGGACGCTGGTTTCGTTCCTTCTTCTTCACGGGACCCGCCGACCTGTTATACTGTCTATCTATATCTTCGTGTCGGTTAAAGGAAAACGCACATGACCTATCAACCGGTGTACCGACTTCGTAGGTTTGTATCGCGCCATGACGGGTGGTGCGAAGAAAGGCGAAATGCCGGGGCTGGATTTCGTCGTGGCTGCGACTGCAGCGATCTGGTCATCTGAACTGTCTCGATTTCCGGTTCGCAGCCGACAACCAACCAGACCAAAGACGGCGTGGTTTCGGACCAGCCAGTCCCAGCTACTCTTCAGAGGGCATCCTGTACCTCTGGGATGCGACTTCGACCAGCTATGTGGTAGCAACACCCAAACTATTCTACGCTTATCTGCAAGCTTCATAGGAGCGGCAAATGGGTGGTGAAGGTGGTGACGGCGACGGCGATGGCGACGGCGATGGTGGCATCGGCGGCGGCGGCGACGACGGCGACGGCGGACGGCACCTTGGTAACGAAGGCGATATAGGTGCCGATAGCCTCAGCGACCCGGGAGGCTTTGGTCCGCTGCGGACGCAGCGGCAGCGCGCTCCGCGGCTGCCAGTGGTCTAGCCAGCGGTCTGACGGGCAACGAAGGTGCCATTGGCGGCTTCGGTTCCGGTATCAGTGGCGTAGGCCCCGGTGACAGCGATAGCGACAGTATTGGATCAAGCCCTTGGCGACATAGGCACCGCTATCGGTCTCTCTGCGATCAGCGCGCGCAGGATGACGCGCAGGCTGCGGATGGCAGCTCTCAATTCGCAGTTTGGTGAATTTGGACAGAGCCTTACCGGTCCTACTGCGGCTGAAACAGCGGCTGAAACGTCAGCTTTGGGATTGTTTGGTATCGCGCCTACAGCACCAACCGCCAGCCGTTTGGTCAGGTCGCAAGCCTCACTGATGCACCAGTATCTCAAGAAACAGAGACAAGTAATGCTTTGGCGACGTTAACAGCCACACCTACTACCACTCCACAGCACAGTCAGAAGGGGAAACGTCAGAAGCAATATCACTTCCGGCAATTTCGATAACTGATCCGGGACCGACAGCACCAACAGGTAAAGCCGTGTCCGCGGACCCGACACGGTCCAAATGCACCAACTCGGTAGAGGCGGTATCCGGATCAGACGCTGTTGCCAGCGCGCAGGCTGCTGCGGCAAACATCGCCGCTCAAACTGCCGCCAATGACGGCTGCTACTGCGGATAATGCTGAAGCGGCCGAAGGCGCAGCCGATGCGTTGGCGGCAGCCAATGGGAGAGCCGCTGCTTTGGGTTATCAGACCGCTGAAGGCATACCCGGTAAAGGTGTCACCACGACAGTATCAGCAGCAGTCGGCTTTGAGTGCTTACAGGCTTTACTCAAGCCGCCCGGTGTTGTCGCGTGGCGCCATCCCCGCCAGCCATAGGGCCGGGGCAATTTCAGGTGTAGGTGCGTTTGGCAACGCTCAGGGAATTTCAGCAATTGGTACTGATGAAGGTATCCCGGATTTGGCCCGACTACTGCTACGTTTGGATACACTGACGACCCGCTGCCCAAGATCCGACAGCACCGACGTCGCTAGCCTGGCTGATACCGTGGCGTTCGCCGGCCAGGAAGCACTTCGCTGAGATACCGTCACCAGGGTAGCAACACTCAGGTCGACGCCACAAGCAGGCAGCTGGCTGAAGTACCGGCAGTACCAATACGGCAACACGGGCAACGCCGCCAGAGGCTGGTGCCGTTGAAGTACCAGCAACCAGATACCGGCAACGCCGCGGGCGAAGGCGGCGCCGCTGAAGTACCGGCAACGCGGTAACAGCATCGTGAGTTTGGCTGACCAAGCTTGCGGCAAGCTCCTGGCCGCTCAAACAGGCTCAAAATCGCGGCGCCAGGGTAAGGCGGCGGCAGCGGCGATTGCCGGGACCGTTCAAACGAACCGCCGTCGGTGCCGACCGTGAGCGCAGGCCCCGCTCGAGAACACGCCTACCGCGCAGATGTCAAACACTGGTGCGCCGGTGCCTGTTCCCAGTGCTTTGACCTGCGCCACCGACTGTATCATCAGAGCCTGCAAACCGCCAAACCTCGATGCAGAGTTTCCCATTTACTGAAAATCCCACAACAGTCACAAGGCGCTGAACGGTCCCTGGTAATCGCCCAACCTGGGAGGTAGGCAACCGCCACCAGCCCCTATGTAGCACGGCCCCTGTAGCACCAAGCGCCTGCGGCACCAGGCCCCTGATAGCACCCGGCACCAGCACCGCCAGCAGCAATACCAGCAGCTCCGATGGGTAAAGGTGGCATTGGTGCTGACCCTTCAGCACATACTGGTCTCGGAGAAAATGTGACTGGTTTTGCACCGGGGTCAAATCTGGCGGTATTGGTGACGGTGGCGGCGGCACTGATATTGATACCAGATCGACAAGGAAATCAGCAGCTAGCCGTGCAGCCCGCTCCGATTACCTGTTACGCCTCAACAAGCAGCGCAGATATTTGGTAGCGGAAATCCGGCAACAGGGAGGATCAATACCGCGACTGTCGCAGACGACTGAGGCCAGAGGGAAGCCGGGCAGTATTCGAGACCGGCTCAAATGGCAGAAGCGTTAAAGGAGGGGCCGTATCCATACGGTAAATATGACCACCAAATAGAGGCGTGGTCTAGATGCACAAATCAACATAGAAAATCAGCTAAATCGTGCCAGATAGTTTAGACAGACCGTTGGTACTGATGGACCCAAAAACAGGACAGCCTTTACGGGACGCGAATGGAAACATGATCGTGGCTCAATATCAGAAGAGCAGATATTTCGAAACTTAACTATGCCGACCTCCCGATGAGGGATGATGAACTATCCTTGGGCCATTCGAACTGACAGGCTAGCAGAGATTAAAGCCAAGCTGAAAGACTTTGAATGGTACCGCGAAAGATACCTTTACATCCGTCCGCGTGAAGGCGGTGCCCGCAAGCTGTTTCGTATCAATGCTGCGCAAACTGTCCTGAACAACCGGCTAAACACATGAACTAAGAGAATTTGGAAACCTCCGTTCATTTGGTACCAAAAGCGCGGCGAATGGGTGTTTCTACCTATATATCTGGGCGCTTCTTCCATCAAACCGCCACCATGCGAGGCCGTCGCGCTCATGTGGTGGCACACCGAAACGACAGCGCCAGCAACATCCACCGGGAAGTCAAAGAGTTCTACATTAATTTACCTGAGCCGCTGCGACCGCAGCTAGGGCGCGTCGAATGCCACGCGAGCTGATCTTCGACAAGCTGCAATCCACCTACAAGGTGTCGTCGGCAGAAGGTGGCGACATTGGCCGGTCAGACGATACGCACTTGTTGCATCATGTCTGAAGCTGCCTTCTTCGACAACAGCGAGGATCTGTCGTCCGGTCTGATGAAGACCGTGCTGGATATTCCCGGCACCGAAATCATCATGGAGAGCACCGGCAACGGTGCCAGCGGCATGTTTCTTCGACATGTGCGAACAAGCACACCGCGACAAGAACAAAGGTCTCTGGCGGCTGCATTTTCTGGCGTGGCACATCATGCCGGAGTACATCCATGAACCGCCGATAGGCTGGGAAGCGCCGCGCGAGTTTGCCGATTACGGCAAGCTGCACGGTCTCTCTGCAGCACAGGTCTACTGGTACTGGCGGGAAAATTACACGCTTGCCACCATGAACGGTGGTACGCCCGACACAATTCACCGCTTAACTAAGCAGGAATTTCCGGCGACGTATGCCGAATGCTTCATGACCGACAGTACGCTGGACTTCTTTCCAGCGTCGTTGGTCCAGCAAGCCATGCTATCAAAACATCGAGCCGACAGTTGGCGCACTCAAGATCATCTCGGTTGACCCGGCTGGTGACGGTTCCGACGACCCTTGGGTATGCGACCGTCAGGGCTGCGTCATTGGAAAGCGTATCTGGGGAGCTATTAAATCCAAGGATCAGAACGTACAGGCCGACTGGCTGTTGTTCTGCTTTCCGGCGTTTTGGCATGGATGTTTATTGCTTATTGATAGTGGCGGGCTTGGAAAGGGTCTGGTTGGATGCTTGCAGGCTGCGTATGCGTAATCAGGCGGACCGGATTGTAGCCGTTAATTTTGGCAGTGGTGCCAACAATGCTGTTCAATTTGGTAACAAGCGCGCAGAGCTGCATTTCAAATTCATGATGTGGCTGCAGCGGCAAGTGCGAATGCCAAACGACAAGCTGCTGCAAGAAGAATGCGCAGACCTACAAATGGGGCAGCGGTGGCTGCCGCCGCGACGAACTGGCGCGGCTGTTCATGACACCCAAGGAAAAGATACGGATGGAAATAGGCCGGTCACCTGACCGGCTCGACGCTCATTGTCAACAGCTTCGGCATCAACGACTACGCGCTACAGCCCTAATATGGCCTGACTCTAGACCTCAGCTTTTACCTTTGCGGCGGATCTGTCGACATCCAGCATGTCGGCTTTACTTCATGCAGAGCGGCTCTTGACGCGGTGCTTATCCGCCAGCTTCCTATGGTCATCGCTGGTCATGCTCTTGGGCTTAGGCATGCCTCTTGGCTGGCTTCTTTTTCATACTTTTATTCTCCATCCTGCACCAGAAAATTGTCCCTTGGTAGTTCCGGCGTTGATGACGGCTTCGGTGTCAGCATACTTGCTGAATTGAACTGACTTGTTGCGTGGGTCCATCCGCCATGTATATATCGTGAAGCTTCTGACGATTACAGCTTCGAAATCAGCTCGCCAATACGCCGGGACCGCGCCGCGGGGATGGGTCTGGTGATCTTCCAGGTCTTGTCGGTACCGGAAACTTTGCCTTCGAACTAGCCTTACCAGATCCTGATTGTCAACAGGCTGCCAGCCTTTGCGGGCAGCTTCCGCCATTTCTTGCGGCGTGTCGCCGCGTTGATGATGGTGAAACTCAAGTCCGGATACTTCTCGCGGTCAGGAACGAACAGCGGCAACGGTCCCGTCCAGCGTCAGGGCGCTAATGATGCTGTCAACATCCTGTGCGTCCTTGAAGGGCGACTGGTGACACCAAGGCATCGCCTACTTCCGGTGCCCCGGAACAGCAGCGCAATTACGTAACTGAAATCGGGGCGCTACAA
>ERZ1370068.7593-contig-6501_pt1 | contig 25309 bp, 29 predicted proteins | sample MGYA00561227_ERZ1370068 | MGnify/ENA primary metagenome ERZ1370068 (study PRJEB38410, sample SAMEA6850437) | metagenome | study: Metagenomic assessment of the ecological functions of the soil: analysis of the soil microbiota associated with the...
GATGTTGTACTTCGTTCAGTTACGTATTGCTCCGATCGAGGCCTGGGCGCAGGGAGTCGCCGTGGTGGTCGGGCCACATACCGGGAACTTCCGCGAGATCACCGAGGCGGGGGCTGCGGCGAGAATCTCAGGCAGGTCAGGCAGCTCGGCTGCTGCCCGCGCCATCGAACCGCGCGCGATCCCCGGCCGGCCGAGGCCCTGGGCGGCGGCCCACGCGTTCGTCTCGAGGCCGCGGCGCCGCGGAGGCCGCCGGGCCATCGCGAGGCCTCCTTCCGGGAACCGCGCAAGCGGGCGGCGCTCGATCTCCGGCTCTATTCGCGCGTCCTCGGCCCGGGCCAGGCGCGCCTCCGGAAGAGGGCTCCGCGGAGCGCACAAGGGCATCCGGTGATCTCCGTGGGCAACCTCGATGGGGGAACCCGGGAAAGACGCCGTTCGCCACCTGGCGCGGCGGCTCCCGGTTCGAAAGGCAAGCGCCCGGCGATTCTCTCGCGGGGCTACGGACCCAGGCTTCGAAGGGGCGCTCCTCGTCTCGCAGGGGCACGATCCGCTCGTCACGCCGACGTGGGCGGAGCTTGAAATTTTCGCCCTGGCGATACGGCCTCAAAGAGTCATCATCGCGGTCGACGCGCCGGGCCGAGGCCGGACGCGCGGCGGAGGCGCCCACGCCGGACGTCTTCATCCTCGACGAGCTACCAGCACCTCGCCCTCGAGCGGGACGCGAACCTCCTCCTGCTCGACGCGAGGGCCGTTCGGCGGGGTCGGTTCCACGGCCATTGCGCGAGCCGCTGTCCCTTTGGCGCGGGCCGACGCGTTCGTCTTCACCCGGGCCGGTCGGACTCGCCTCCGCCCGAGGCGGCCGCGACGCTCCGGCGGTGGAAGTCCCTCGCGCCGATCTTCTGGCGAAGGCTCGGGCGATCCGGCCTGTACGACGACAGCGGCGCGCCGATCGGGGGGCTCGGCGCTGGAAGAGCGAAGGTGCCTCGCGGTCTGCGGCTCGCTAGCTGGCCCGAAGCGTTCGCGGCGACGCTCGCGGAGCTTGGCATCGCCGAGCAGATCCTCGCCTTTCGCGATCATCCACCGCCACCTGGGGCGGGACCTCACGGGCGCATCGAGAAGGCGGCGCGAGGCCTTTCAGGCCCGCCGCCGGATCGTCGACGGAAGGACGCCGTCAAGCTCGGCGGAGCATCTCGCTCGCGGTGACGGTTCGATCTCAGCGTCGGGTCGGCAAGCCGGCTTCTTCCATCGCCTCGCGAATCGCCGGCCGTCCCGGACCGCCGCCCGGGCGGGGGATGTGAGCCCACGGAGGCCGTGACTCGGGGGACTCGGGACTCGGGACTCGGGACTCCGAAGAAGAAAAGCCAGGGCTGCGCCAACGACTGGAGTACGCGCTCGTGCGGGGGCGCTCACTGATCATCAGGATGCTGCCGGGGGCGGCGACGGGTTCCGGGCGCGGGGCGGCGCGGAGTTTTCTTTCGGTTCACTTCTATGCGCGGCTGGAGATCCTGCGCGCAACCTCGAAGGCCTTTCCGAGAAGAGCGCCGCCGAGCGGGATGAGATCGCGGCGGCGAGCATCGCGAACCTCGGGGCGGCAGTTCATGGAGTTCCTGGCATCCTCCCGACTGACGCGGGAAGACATCCTGTCAGGTCGGCCTCGCGAGGGCGAGGAGAACTTCGCTGCCCGCGCGCGCGCGGGAAAGGGGCGTCTTCCTCCTCGCGCACTTCGGCAGCTGGGAGCTCGGCGCCATCCGCGCCGGGCTGATCGAGCGACCCGATCTCCTCGGTCGTCCGGCCACTCGGACAATCCTCTGCTCGAACGCAGGAGCTCGCGGTACCGGCGCACGCGGCTTGGGCAACCGGGTCATCGCGCAAGAAGGACGCGGCGCGCGAGATCCTGCAGGCCGATTCGGGACAAGAGACCGTGGCGATCCTCGGTGGACCAGAACGTCATCGCCGAGGAGGCCGTCTTCGTCCCGTTCTTCGGCCGCCCGGCGGCGACGACGCCGTCCCTCGCCCTCCTCCAGATGAAGACGGACGCCCGCGGTCGTGCCGGTCTTCACGTGGCCGCTCGGCGAGGCCGCTACTCGCCTGCAGTTCGAGACGCCCATCCTGGCCGAAGAGTTCGGCGCGATCGCGCGATGGCGCGGCGAGGAGCGCGTCCGACGAGCCACGGCCCGTTACATGGCAGTGACCGAGAAGGCGGTGCGCGGAGATCCCGCGGCCTGGCTCTGGATGCACAACCGCTGGCGGACGAGGCCGGGGGAGAGCTGGAGCTGAGTCTAAGGTCTACAGTTGTGGCTCCAAAGCTTCACTAAGACGTCGAGAGCTGAAAATCTGATGAGCGGCTGACGCGGGTGGTGGTCGCGCCGAACTGGTTGGGGGACTGCGTGATGGCTCTGCCCGTGCTGCGAGCGATCCGGCGGGCGCTGGCCGGGGGACGGACTCGACGGTACTCGCGCGGGCGCGGAGCCGGCGACCCTGTTCCGCGCGGAAGGCGAGCGCGGACGCGGTGCTGGAGCAGTCGGCGGCTCTTCGGGGACGCGCGGGGCTGCTGCGGCCGGGCGGGTTCGCGGAGGCCTGGCTGCTGCCGAACTCGTTTCGCTCGGCGCTCGCGCCCCGCGGCTCGCGGGGATCCCCGAGCGCATCGGCTACGACACCGACCGCCGGCGGCGCACTGCTTACCCACGCTCTGCCACCGCCGCGCTCGGACCGGGCACCAGCTGCGGGACTACGACGCGCTCTCCTGCGATCGCGCGGCATCGAGCCCGATCTCGAGCCGCCGCGCGCTGCCCGTGACGGCCAAAGGCATTGGACCGCGCCGCACTCCGCGCTGGAAGCCGCGGGGGTCGACGAGGATGAGCCGCTGGCCCTTCTGGCGCCCGGCGCGGCGTTCGGGTGGACCAAGCGCTGGCCCCCGAACGCTATCGGAGCGTCATTGGGCGACCTGCTGGCGGCGCGCGGACTGGCGCCGCGCCGTCGTCATCGGGCCGGGCGAGGAGGCCTTGGGGCAGTGACCGTCGCCGCCGCCGGCGCAATCGCGTCTGCCGCGTTCTCGGAGGCGGACCTGGATCCGCTGGAGCTCGCCGCGCTCTTCTTCCTGCGCCCGGGTCGTCGTGTCGAACGATTCCGGGACCGATGCACCTCGCCGCGGCGGTCGGCGTTCCGGTCGTCGGCGCTCTTCCGGTCCGACCGACCCGGGCCGCACCGCACCGTCAGGCTCCCCCTTCGAAGATTCTCGACCGTTATGTCTTCTGCTCGCCATGCTTCCTCGAAGGAATGCCCCTTCGGACACGAATGCATGATAAGAGATTTGCGTTGGAAGGCGGCGATGGAACACGTCGGCTGAACGGCGCGTAGGGGACTTGCCCAGCTCTCACCCGATGTCGCCCTGGCGGGCGAAGACTAAACCGCTGTCAGAGATCCTTCGGTCGCTTCGCTTCCTCAGGATGACAAGCGGATGCGCCAAGCGACACGGCGCCGGCACGGTGTCGTAGGGAGGGGCTGCCTCCGCCGGTGGGACCTATCGAGAAGAATGACGCGGCTTGGTCAGTAGATCCCTCGGTCGCTTCGCTTTCCTCAGGACGGGATCCTTCTAAGCTGCGCTCAGATGACAGCGGCCGTTATCGTCCGCGCTGTCACTTCAGTTCGGTGTTCCAGTAGGCGACGTCCAGGAAATTGCGCCAGGCGGGGTGCACCTTGTTCGAGCCGAAGTGTCCGACCGGATGCCAGCGCGGCTTCTTCGGGTGCGCGATCAGCCTCATCGAGGCCTCGTGAGGGCGTGCGGTTGCCCTTCCGGACGTTGCAGGACAGGCACGCGCACACGACGTTCTCCCAGGTCGACGCGCCCTCCGCGCGAGAGCGGGATCGACGTGGTCGAGCGACAGCTCGGAGGAGGAGAACTTGTGGCCGCAGTACTGGCAGCGGTTGCCGTCGCGCACGTAAATGTTGTGTCGCGAGAACTTGACGTCCTGCCGGGGGAGCCGGTCGAAGTCCTTCAACGCGATGACACGCGGCACGCGGATCGCCATCGACGGGGTCAGGACGACCTCGTCCTGGGGCTGCACGGGGATGTCGCACCAGTTCTCGAACTCGTAGGTCGAGTAATCCGGGAGCACAGCCCGCACGTGCCCCTTGTAGAAGAGGGAAAAGGCCTTGCGGACCGATGTGACCTGCACGGCCTGGAACACCCGGTTCAGGACGAGGACGTGAGAATCGAGCATGCGACTTTCTCGAAGGCGGCAATTATAGTCCGCGGTTCCATGGGCCTTCGCCGTCCTGCGGCGACCGTCTGATCGCCCTGGTCTCGGCGCTTCGCCGGCCGCCGGCTGGCCGTGGCGGGCGACTACGTGCTCGACCGTTTCGTTTACGGGCACCCCAAGCGGATCAGCCGCGAAGCGCCCGTCCTGATCCTCCGCTTCTGGAAGAGGAAAGCCTGCCGGGCGGCGCCGGGAACACGGCCGCCAACATCGCGCGCTCTCGGCGGCGTGCCGCTCCCGGTCGGCGTGATCGGCGAGCGACGAGGCCGGCCGGACGCTGCAGCAGGTTCTGGAGGACGCGCGGCATCGACGACGAGGAGGCCTCGTCTACCGCCCCGGACTACGCGACGCCCATCGAAGACGCGCATCCTCGCGGGAGCGCCGCACTCCATCAAGCAGCAGATCGTGCGCTATCGACCGGGAGGCGCACGCTCGTGGCGCCGGCGAGGAGACCGCCGCGGCGGCTGTCCCGCCGCCTCGAGGAGGCGGCCGGCGGGCTGCCGGGCGCGGTCCTCTCCGACTACGGCTACGGCGTCGGTCGGCGAAGGATTCCGTCGCGCCGCTTCGCGCGCGCGCTGCCGGCGTCGGCGCCCATCCTCGTGGACTCACGCCACGGCCTGCACGCACTACCGGGGCGCCGACGCGCGTGACGCCCAACGAGGAGGAGCTCGAGGAGTGCGCCGGGCCAGCCGCTCGGCGGATTCGGCCGTCGCGCTCGACGCAGGCCGCCGCCGCCTGCGCAAGGCAGATCGGTTGTCCGACGCTGCTCGTCACGCGGGGCTCGCCAGGGCATGGCGCTCTTCCGCGGACGGCGCGCCGCCCGTCCACATCCCGGTCCACGGAACCGACCAGGTCGCCGACGTCACCGGAGCCGGCGACACCGTGCTCGCGACGTTCTCGCTCGCGCTCGCCTCCGGGCGCCACGCCGCTCGAAGCGGCGCTGCTGGCGAACTTCGCCGGCGGCGTCGTCGTCATGAAGATGGGAACGGCCGTCGCGTGACGCGCCGAAGAGCTGCGACGCGATCGCGTCGGACCGGACCATCCTCACGTGAACGTGAGACGTAAGACGTCGGCGGGACGCGGGACGACAGGACGCGGACGCGAGACCGCGTCACGTCTTCGCCGAGTCGAGTCCCGCGACCGCCTCGAAGATCCTCTCGCGCGCGGAGCTCCTCAAGGCGGCGGCGCGAGCGTGCCGGGCCGGTCGGATCGTCTTCGCCAACGGCGCGTTCGACCTGCTGCACGTCGGCCACGTCCGGTATCTCGAGGCTGCCCGGCGCGAGGGGGACTGGCTCGCGGTCGGCGTCAACTCCGACCGCTCCGTCGGCGCGGCGAAGGCGCAGGGCCGCCCGATCCTGCCGGAGAGCAGAGCGGGCGGAGATCGTCGCCGCTCTCGGCCTGCGTGGACGCGGTCGTTCTCTTCGACGAAGACTCGCCCGGCCGAGATCCTATCGGCGAGCTCGCAGCCCGACGTTGCACGCCAAGGGGACCGACTACACGGCCGAGTCGCGTGCCCGAACGGGACGTCGTCGCCGCCTACGGAGGTCGGACCGGCGATCGTCGGGAGACCCGAAGGACCACGCCACGACCGGACCTGATCGAACGGATCCGGAAGACGGGAGACGGCAGACGGTAGACGTGAAGGCCGTCCTCTCGTCTCCCGTCTTCCCGTCTCCCGTCTGCACGGCTCATGAGGATCCTGATCGTCCGTCTCTCGTCGATGGGAGACATCATTCACGCGCTCCCGCTGGCGGCTGAACGCCCGGCCGGGCGGGGCGACGGTCGCGTGGCTGACCGACCGCCGCGTACGGAGGCCTCCTCGAGGGAACCCCTCGCATCGAGCGCCGTCTTCCTCGGCCGACACGCCGGCGGTGGCGCCGCAACCCGTTCTCCCCGGCCAACTGGCAGGAGGTCGCGCGAGCTGCGGCGGGCCCTCAGGAGTTCGCGCCGGACGCCACGGCTGGATGCCCAGGGGCTCTGGAAGTCGGCGCTGCTCGCGCGGCTCGCCGGGCGCCGGTCGTCGGCTTCTCGGCGGTCCCGGCGCGAGCCGTCCTCGGCCGATCCTCGTCGCGACCGGCGTCGGCCTCGGCCGGCGACGCTGTGCACATCGTCGATCAGAACCTGAGCCTGCTCGCTCCGCTGGACATCGCCGGTCACGCGGAACGGCGCCGGACGCCCGCTACCTCCTCGCGGGCGAGAGCCCGAACCGCGGCGCCTTCCTGCGAGACGTCTGCCGGCCCCGTTCGCCCTCTATCACCCGGGCGCCGCGCGCGCGGGAAGACGTGGGGCGAGTCGAAACTACGCGGAGCTCGCGGCGCGCCTCGCGCAGCGAGCTCGGCCTCTATCCCGTCGTCTCCTGGGGCCCGGGGGACGAGGAGCGCGCCGCGCGTCCTGTCCGCATCTGCTCCCCAGGCCCGGCGAACATCCCGCGCTCGATTTCCGCGGCCTCGCCCGTCATGGCGCCGCGCGCAGCCTCTTCGTCGCGGGCAGACACCGGGCCCCGTCCACCTCGGCGGACGCGCTCGGCGTCCCGGCCCTCGCCCTCTTCGGCCCCGACGCGCACCGGCGCAACGTCGCCCGAGCGCAACCGGCCCTACCGGGGCGCCGCGTTGGGTTACGATCAGACGGCGTCCGTCGAAACGGTCGCCGCGGCAAGGCTCGTCGAGCTGCGTGAAGACGACGCCGGATACCGATCGAGGTCCGTGAACGCAAGCTGCCTCCTTGCGCTTCTCGTCCTGACCGGCCCGAGTCCGCTCCGTCGCGCAGGAGAGCCCCGACCCCCGCTCTTCCTCGGCGAGACGCTGCGCTACGCGATGACGATCCTCGGCGTCGCGGGCGGAGACCTGACGCTGTCGGCCGGCTCCGGCCGAGCTCGAACGGACGCCGGCCTACAAGTTCGAGATGTCGGCGCGTCTCGAACAACTTCCTTGTCGAAGTTCTTCCTGCGTCCGCGACAACATCGTTTCCTGGATCGACCCGAAGATCGTTCCGGTCGCTTCGCTTCGAGAAGCACACGGTCGAGGGCAAGCGCGTCAGCGACGAGCTGACCGAGTTCGACTACGAGAATGGACGTCGCCAGCACCAGGAGGGAAACTCATCGCCGCTCGAGAGACGCGACGCTCGACAGCCTCTCGTCGGTCTACTATCTGCGCACGCTCAAGCTCGACGGGCGAAACCGATCGCGCTCCAGGTCTTTTCCGGTAGAGCCCCGCGTCCTCCAGGTCGAGATCCAGGGCGCGCGAAACGATCGTCGTCCCGGCCGGGACGTTTCCAGACGATCCGCGTCGAGCCCAAGAGCAGCGGGCAGCGGCCTCGTCGGGAAAAACCTGGTGCTCTGGCTGACCGACGACGCGCGGAAGATCCCCGTCCAGATCCGATCCAAGTTGAAAGTCGCGGCACGCTCGTCGGAAAGCTGAAAGCGATTGAGAGGAACTGAGTCCTCAACTTTCGAACCCACGAGGTACAATCATCGCAGCCCTCATGGCCGTAAAACTCGGCGACCTTCTCCTCAAGGCGAAGCTGATCACGCAGGAACAGCTCGACGCCGCGCTCAAGTCCCAGCGCGAGGAGGGCGGAAAGATCGGGTGAGGCGCTCGTGCGCGTCGGCGCGGTGACCGAGAACGACATCACCGAGACCCTCTCCCAGCAGTTCGGCGTGCCTTCGATCGACCTCGCGAGCTTCGAGATCGACCCGCGCGTCATCAAGATCGTCCCGGGCGACGTCGCCCGCAAGTACGGCGTCCTCCCGTGAACAAGACCGGCGCCACGCTGACGATCGCGATGGGCGACCCGACCAACGTCTTCGCGATGGACGACATCAAGTTCATGACCGGCTACAACGTCGAGCCGGTCGTCGCCTCCGAGGTCGCCCTGCGCAAGGCGATCGACCGGCACTACGGCACGCCGCGATCCGTCGTCCTGCAAGGAGAAGACGCGGACGTCTCGCCGGCACCTTCACCCCGACCGGACGGGAGCCTGGACGACGTCATGGCGTCCTCGGCGCTCACCGCCGACGACATGGCCGGCGTCGGCCTTGGCGAGATCAACATGGACGAGATCACGGGCGTCGAGGCGGGCGCCGACGTGGACGTCGTCAAAGCGGCGAGGAAGGCGAGGAGATCGACCTCGTCGACCTCGCCAAGTCGACGCGAGTCGGCCCCGATCATCAAGCTCTCCAACCTGATCCTCGATCGAGGCGCTGAAGGCGGGCGCCTCCGACATCCACGTCGAGCCGTACGAGAAGGAGTTCCGCGTCCGGTTCCGCGTCGACGGCATCCTCCACAACATCATGGCGCTGCCGATGCGCACGCGCGACCCGCTCATCTCGCGCGCTGAAGATCATGGCCAAGCTCGACATCTCCGAGAAGCGGCTGCCGCAGGACGGCCGCATCAAGATCCGGCTGCGCGTCGAGGAGCGCTCGCGCGATCTCGACCTGCGCGTCTCGACGGTTCCCGCGCAGTTCGGCGAGAAGGTCGTCATGCGGCTGCCTCGACAAGACGAAGCTGCAGCTGGACATGACGCAGCTCGGCTTCGAGGCCGGAGCCCCTGCGCGCGCTTCAAGCGACGCGATCGACCAGCCCTACGGCATCGTGCTCGTCACCGGGCCGACCGGCTCGGGCAAGACCAACACGCTCTACTCGGCGATCGCCCAGTTGAACGACCCGACGGTCAACATCCTGACGGCCGAGGACCCGATCGAGTTCAACCTCGCCGGCATCAACCAGGTCCAGATGAAGGAGCAGATCGGCCTGACGTTCGCCTCGGCGCTCGCGCTCGTTCCTGCGGCAGGACCCCGACATCATCCTGGTCGGCGAGATCCGCGACTTCGAGACCGCCGAGATCGCGGTCGAAGGCGGCGCTGACCGGGCCACCTCGTGCTCTCGACCCTCCACACCAACGACGCGCCGTCGACGATCATCCGCCTCGATGAACATGGGCATCGAGCCCTTCCTCGTCGCCGACCTCGGTCAACGCCATCTGCTCGCAGCGGCTCGTCCGCCGGATCTGCGCGCAGCCTGCACCGAGGAGAGTGGAGACGCCCCCGCAGATGCTCATCCAGGTCGGGTTCTGCGCCCGACGAGGTCAAGGCCCTGAAGATCAAGCGCGGCCGGGGATGCGAGCGGTGCGGCAACGCCGGGCTACAAGGGACGGGTCGGCCTCTACGAGGTCCTGCAGTTCTCCGACGAGATCCGCGAGATGATCCTTTCCGGGCGCGACCTCGATCGAGCTGAAGCGCAAGGCGATCGAGGAGGGAATGGTCAGCCTCGCGCTCCTCGGGCCTCCAGAAGATCCGCGAGGGCGTCACGACCCTGGAGGAAGTCCTGCGGGAGACGGTCCTCTGAGCGGGAGCCGTCGTAAGGTCTAAGGTCTAAGGTCTAAGGTCCGGGGCCCGCTTTGGGACCTTAGACCTTAGACCTTAGACCAGCTTCTCGACCGCCGAGACCTTCACTTTCGCCGCTGAACGGCTAGACTAACGTACTTTCGAAAGGACTCGATGCCCAGCGATACGACACTCCATCAGCTGCTCAAGCAGATGGTCGAGATGGGGGCCTCCGATCTCCACCTGACGACCAGCTCGCCGCCGATGGTCGCGCCTGGACGGGCGGCTGATCCCGCTGCCGTATCCGCCGCTGACGGTCTCGGAGACCAAGCACCTCGCCTACTCGGTGCTGACCGACAGCCAGAAGCACCGGTTCGAGGAGACGCTGGAGCTCGACTTCTCCTTCGGCGTCAAGGGCCTCGCGCGCTTCCGCGCCAACAACTTCATGCAGCGCGGCGCGGTCGCGCGGCGTCTACCGGCAGATCCCCTACCAGATCCTCGGGTTCCGCGAGCTCGGCCTGCCGCCGATCGTCGAGACCCTCTGCGACAAGCCGCGCGGCCTGATCCTCGTCGACGGGACCGACCGGCTCGGGCAAGACGACGACGCTCGCCGCGATGCTCGACAAGATCAACAGCGAGACAGCAGCTCCACATCGTCACGATCGAGGACCCGATCGAGTTCCTCCACACGCACAAGAAGTGCCTCGTCAACCAGCGCGAGCTGCACGCCGACACGCACTCCTTCCCCAACGCGCCTGCGCGCCGTCCTGCGCGAGGACCCCGACGTCGTCCTGATCGGCGAGATGCGCGACCTCGAGACGATCGAGTCGGCGCTGCGCATCGCCGAGACCGGCCACCTGACCCTCGCGACCCTGCACACCAACTCCGCGATCTCCTCGATCAACCGCATCATCGACGTCTTCCCCGCGCACCAGCAGACGCAGATCCGCACGCAGCTCTCCTTCGTGCTCGAGGGGATCCTCTGCCAGTCGCTGCTCGAGCGCGTCGAGCGGCAAGGGCCGCGTCATGGCGATGGAGGTCCTGGTGCCCGAACGCCGCGATCCGCAACCTCATCCGCGAGGACAAGGTCCACCAGATCTACTCGATGATGCAGACCGGCCAGTCCAAGTTCGGGATGCAGACCTTCAACCAGTCGCTCGCGACGCTGTACCACCAGCAAGCTGATCACGCTCGAGACGGCGCTGTCGCGCTCCTCGAATCCCGACGAGCTGCAGGAGCTCATCAGGCGCGGCGGCGCCGAGCGTTGAACGCGCTCCCGCTGCCAGCCGCCGGCCAGGCGCGGGCTAGAGGAGCCGACGCGATGCCGAGCTACGCCTGGAAGGGGCGCAACCGCGCCGGGCCTGATCAAGGAAGGCGTTCTGGTCGCCGACTCGAAGGAAGCTCGCGCTCGCCTCGCTGCGCCGCCAGAACATCGTCGTCACCGGCATCCGCGAGCGCGGCAAGGAGATCTCGCTCACCAAGATGGGCCGCAAGGTCCCGCCCAAGACGCTCGCCGTCTTCACGCGGCAGTTCTCCGTCATGATCGACGCCGGCCTGCCGCTCGTGCAGTGCATCGAGATCCTGGCGCAACCAGCAGGAGCACAAGAACTTCCAGAAGATCCTGCCTGCAGGTCCGGCAGGACGTCGAGGCCGGCTCGACGCTCGCCGACGCGATGCGCCGCCACCCGAAGGCCTTCGACTCCCTCTACGTCAACATGATCGCGGCGGGCGAGGCGGGCGGTATCCTCGACACGATCCTCCAGCGCCTCTCGGTCTACATCGAGAAGGCCGTCAAGCTGAAGTCCCAGGTTCGCTCGGCGCCTGATCTACCCGATCGCGGTCATCGTGCATCGCGGCGATCGTCGTCGCGGTCATCCTGCTGAAGGTCATCCCGACGTTCGCCGCCCTGTTCACGAGCCTCGGCGCCGAGCTGCCGCTGCCGACCGCGCATCGTCATCGCGGCGTCCAACTTCCTGGCCCGCTACTTCGTCTTCTTCGTCATCGGCATCGGCGCCGTGGTTTACGGACTTCCGGCGCTACTACGCGACCCACGCGGGGACGGCGCGTCGTCGACGGGCTGCTGCTGAAGACTGCCGATCCTCGGCATCGATCCTGCGCAAGGTCGCCGTGGCCCGGTTCTGCCGGACGCTCGCGACCCTGACCTCCTCGGGCGTGCCGATCCTGGAGAGCCTCGACATCACGGCCCGAACGGCCGGCAACGCGATCGTCGAAGACGCCATCTACGAGACCCGGAAGAGCGTGGAGGGCGGCAAGACGATCGTCGAGCCGCTGAAGGCGACCAACATCTTCCCCAACATGGTCGTCCAGATGATCGGCGTCGGCGAGCAGACGGGCGCCCTGGACGCGATGCTCAACAAGATCGCCGACTTCTACGAGGACGAGGTGGACGCGGCGGTCGCCGGGCCTGGTCAAGCTGCTCGAGCCGATCATGATCTTCATCCTCGGCGTCGTCATCGGCGGCATCGTCATCGCGATGTACCTGCCGATGTTCACCCTGATCAACAAGATCGGCTAGACGCGAGGGTCAGTCGATCAGGGCATCCCCGACGCGATCCCAGACTCCCGACCTCGACACTCGACTCTCGACCTCGACCGATGGACGACTCGTCCGCGCTCCCTCAACTGGCTGACGGCGATCCGCATCGCCGTCCTGCTCGCTGATCCTCCTGTCCGCCGCTGCTTCCTGCACGCGAGCTCCGGCGTGCGACCTGCCGATGACGCTTCGTCTACTTCCTCATCGGCTTGAACGCCGCCGGCCGTCGACTGCCTGGGGCTCTTCCAGTGGACCATGGGACGGCTCCCTGCCCCGCGCTCTTGCGCCTACATCCAGCTCCTGGGCGACCTCGCGCTCGTCACGCTCCTCGTGTACTGCCTCCGGCGGGCCGTACTCGGTCTTCAACTTCCTCTACCTCGTCATCATCGGCGACGTCCGCGCTTCCTGCTCTTCCGCACCGGGCGCGGTCATCGTCGCCTCGGTCGCCGTCGCTCCTCTACGGCGCGGCTCGTCGAGCTGCTGGCCGACGGGGTGCTGCCGCTGCCCCGCCCTCGCGCCGGTCTCCGACTGGGCCAGCCCGCCGGGTCCGCTACAACCTCGGTCATCTCGATCGTCGGCTTCTACGGCGTCGCCTTCATGGCGGCCTACCTCTCCGAGAAGCTCCGGGCGGCGCGGACGGAGCTCGACGCGCCGGCAGAAGGCGCTCCAGCGCCTGCAGAACCTCCACGGCAACGTCATCGCGACCGATGTCGTCCGGGCCTGATGACGACCGACTCGCAGCAGCGCATCACGTTCCTGAACCGCGCCGGCGGAGACGCTCCTCGGCGTGGATCCGGCCGCGCGTCGCTCGGACGGCCCCTCTCGGAGTTCGGCTTCGACCTTCCGGAGGACTGGGCGACCGTCTGGGACCGCGACGCGCGGCTGGGAGACGTTCCGCGGCGAGATCGAGATCGGACCGCGGGAACTCGCGCCGCGTCCTCGGCTACTCGCTGCGCGGTCTCAAGGACGCGGACGGCGAGCAGGGGCTCGCTGATCCTCTTCCAGGACCTGACCGAGATGAAGAAGCTCGAGCGCCGGGCGCGCTTCAACGAGCAGCTCGCCGCCGTCGGCGAGCTCGCGGCCGGCATCGCGCACGAGATCCGCAACCCGCTGGCCTCGATCTCCGGCTCCGTCCAGGTCCTCTCCAACGAGCTGACGGTCGGGTCGGCCGAGCGGCGGCTCATGGAGATCATCGTCTCGGAATCCAACCGCCTGTCCAAGATCCTCGAGGACTTCCTGCGCGTTCGTCCGGCCCGCAGGAGCGGCGCGTCGCGGACTTCGACGTCGCCAACACGGTCGACCGAGGTCATGGACCTCTTCCGCCTCTCCGACGAGGTCTCCGACGCGCACCGCATCGAGGTCGACGTCGTCGCCGCCGCACTCGATGCTCTCCGGGAGACCGCGACCAGATCCGGCAGATCATCTACAACATCGCCAAGAACGCCGTGCGCGCGATGGCGGCCGGCGGAACGCTGACCGTCGTCGGACGCGAGGAGGACGCCTGGTATAGCATCCGCTTCACCGACACCGGCCGAGGAATGAGCGAAGAGGAGCTCGCGCCGCCTCTTCACGCCCTTCTCCACGGCCTTCGACGGCGGAACGGGGCTCGGAATGGCGATCGTTCGGAGGATCGTGGAGGACCATGGAGGAGCCGATCGACGCGGAATCGAGGCCGGGCGAGGGAACGACCGTGACGGTCCTGCTGCCGCGCAGACGGCCGCGCAGAGCGAAGGCCGCGGCGCCGCCCGCTCCCGGAGCGCGGCGTCGTGAGCAGCGCCCGCGCCTGCTGATCGTGGACGACGAGGCGTCGATCCGCGACATGCTCGCGTTCTTCTTCCACAAGCGGGGCTTCGAGGTCCTGACCGCGTCCAACTACGCCGAAGGGTCCGCCTCGGCCGTCCGCTCCTCGCCCGACCTGATCCTCTGCGACATCAAGATGCCCGACGGCAACGGGCCTCGACCTGCTCCGCAAGACGCAAGGCGGAGAACCCCAAGACGCCGGTGATCATGATCACGGCGCACACCTCGGCCAAGGACGCGATCGAGGCGATGAAGGCGGGCGCCGTCGACTACATCTCAAGCCGTTCGACGTCGAGGAGCTGGGCCTCCTGGTCGACCGGGCGCTCGGGGAGAAGCAGCTCCAGGACGAGAACATCTACCTGAAGCAGGAGCTCGCCGCCAAGTACACCTTCGCCAACATCATCGGCAAGGGCTCGCGGATGCAGGAGATCTTCCGCACGATCGAGCGGATCGGGCGAGGTCTCCTCGACCGTCCTGCTGACGGGCGAGAGCGGCACCGGCAAGGAGCTCATCGCGCGCGCGATCCACTACACGTCGATCCGCAAGGACAAGAAGTTCGTCTCGATCAACTGCGGCGCGCTCCCCGAGACGCTGCTCGAGTCCGAGCTCTTCGGCCACGAGCGGGGCGCCTTCACCGGCGCCGTCAAGGAGAAGCGCGGACTCTTCTCCGAGGCGGACGGCGGCACGCTCTTCCTGGACGAGATCTCCGAGACGTCCCTGACGATGCAGGTCAAGCTCCTGCGCGCGATCCAGGAGAAGGTCATCCGCAAGGTCGGCGGCAACGACGAGAACGAGCGTGGACGTCCGGATCATCGCCGCGACCAACAAGGACCTGACCGACCTCGTCGCCGACGCAGCAGCTTCCGCGAGGACCTCTTCTACCGGATCAACGTCATCCCGATCGCGCTGCCGCCGCTGCGCTCCCGCGCCGAGGACATCGCGCCGCTGACGCAGCACTTCATCGCGATGATCTGCAAGGAGCAGAAGATCCCGGAGAAGAAGATCTCGACGGAGGCGATGCGCCTGCTCGAGGCCTACCCTGGCCGGGCAACGTGCGGGAGCTCGAGAACACGCTCGAGCGGACCGTCGCCCTCGAGGCCGGGCCCGTGATCACCGCGTCGAGCCTGCCCGAGGCGATCGCGCTCGGCGTGCGCTCGCGGGTGCCCGACTTCGAGAGCCTCCCGGCGGAGGGGATCAACCTCGAGGCCTACCTCGAAGCCGTCGGCAAGCGCCTCATGCGCGAGGCGCTGGACCGCTGCGACGGCGTGCAGACGAAGGCCGCGGAGCTGCTGCGGATGTCCTTCCGCTCCTTCCGCTACTACGCCAAGAAGTACAACCTCGTCCGCAAGGAAGACCTGTACGAGGAAGAGGCCATCGCCGGCCGCCGAAGCGGAAACGACGTGATGATTGAAGATTCGAAGCTCGAAGTCCGAAGTCTCGAATTACGTCCGGACTAGACGCTCGGCCTCGATCAAAATCCAGATCAAAGCCAAAGTCGTCTCTGTCGCCGTCGCTCTGATCGCCGCGCCTGCGGCGCCGCGAAGCCGTCCGTCACGCCGCCGCGACGCCGACCGTCGGGACCGCGAGTCGTCCTGCCTTCCGGCGCGGTGTACCGGCTCGAGGTCGCGCGCACGCCCGAAGAGCAGGCGCAGGGACTGATGTTCCGCGAGAGCCTGCCGGAAAAGACCGGGATGCTCTTCCTCGTTCAACGGACAAGGGCGTCCACCGCTTCTGGATGAAGAACACGATGATCCCGCTCGACATGGTCTGGATGGACGCGGAAGGAAAGGTCCTCTTCGTCTCCGCCGACACCCCCCCTGCAAGGCGGACCCCTGTCCGAGCTACGGCCCCGAGTCCCCCGCCGCGATGCGTGCTGGAAATCGCCGGAGGTAAAGCAGTGAAGGAGAAGGTCGGCGTCGGCTCCGTCCTCCAGTTTCAGGACTTGAAATAGGGCTTCGAGACTCGCTCTCGGCGCCGTGGGCGGCTTACGCTGCCCGCTCTGAGGACCGCAGCGTCGGACAGCGATCATCTTCGTTGCGACGCAGGATCGTCGACATCAGGCGTTCGGAAGTCCGCAGTCTCGACGCATGGCGATCACGAGGGCAGGCGGCCGCGGCCGCCTACGGCGCGATGGCACGACCGGAGCAGCTAACGAAGAGGCCGTCGCCGGTCGTTCCAACGTAGAGCCGCCTCCCGGGCGCCGGCGCGGCCGTCGCCAGGGCGAGGCCGGCGCGCGGGCTCGAGACGGAGAGCCGCCGGCCCCCTCTTCCCAGATGAGCTTTCCGCCGATCTTCCTGCAGCGAGGTGTAGGAGCCGGCGGCACCTGCCGTGCCTCTGAGAAGATGCCCCCTTCAGGAGCCCCGTGCGGTGGCCGCTCCAGGTCTGGCCGTTCCACCGCGAGCGCGCCCTCGCCCGAACGAACCTCGAGGATCGGACCGCCGGCCGCGTCCGACAGGAGCTCCGCCGACAGCGGCAGCGGCCGGGCCGCCCATCGGCGTGAACGCGTCCCCGGCGCCGACCACACGAAAGACGCCGGCCGACGTGACGAGCACGGGCGAGGCGAACGGCGCGCCGAAGAGAGCGATCGCAGTGGCCGCCGGAGGATTCGCGGGCGCGAGCCAGCGCTCTCCGAGGTCGCGCGAGAAGCGCAGCCCGGAGGAGGACGAGAGAACGAGCACGGTCTTGCCCGCTCGCGTCCCGGAACGCGACGAGCGACGCCGCGGGCGGAGCAGGTCGCGCGAGACGCGGCGGACCTTCAATCCCCGCGCTTCCCAGACTCCGCTCTCTTCGCCTCCGTAGGCCCGGAAGAAGAAGAGCCGGCCCGGGGTCGTTGGGGTCCGCGACGAGGTCCGAGACGCGGCCCTCCGGTCAGCCCGACGGAGCCGCGGTCGAGCGTCGCTCCCCCGTCGTCCGAGGTGAAGACGCCTTCCCCTCCGTCCCGACGTAGAGCCGTCCCGTGGCCCGGTCCACTTCGAGCGCGGTGACGACCAGGCTCTCCCGCGAGATGCGGCTCCACGTTCTCGCCGCCGTCCATCGACCGGTGGAGCCCGCCCGACTGTCGCGGCGTAGACCACGCCGGGCCGCGTCGGGATCGCGTCGGACCGCGCTGGGAGCGGCGGTTGGTGAAGCCGTTCTTGAATCGCGTCCAGCTGGTCCCCGCCGTCCTTCGTGCGGTAGACCCAGCCGCAGGTCGAGACCCAGATGTCGCGCGGGGTCGGAGCCGGCGAAGTCCCACGAGTAGACGCGTCGCGTCGAGGACCATGCCCTCGGCGATCCGCGCCCAGTCTCGCCGCCGTCCCGCGTGCGGAAGGCCTGGCGCCACGTGCCGGCGTAGAGGATCGCGGGGGTCGGCGGGATCGAAGGCCAGGGATTCGACCTGCACGAGGCCCGGCGTCTCCGTCGCCGGTTCGCGTCCAGGTCTCTCCGCCGTCGCGCGACAGGCGCACGCCGTCGTCGCCTCCGACCGCGAGCAGCGGCGGGATCGCCCGGCACGAGGGCGAGCGACCGCGTCGCCACCGTCTCCTTCCAGCGCGCCAGGATCGTCCAGTCCGCGCCGCGGTTGTCGCTCCGGACGACGAGTCCTCCCGCGTACTGGCCGGCCAGAGCCGCCCAGAGGCGTCCGGGGGTCTTCGAGTCCGCGATCAGGACCGTCGCGACGTAGCCCGGAAACGCGGGCCCTGCCGCAGCGGCGCCCAGGAAGCGCCTCCGTCGCTCGAGCCGTAGAAGTTGCCGCGCGCCGTGCCGCAGAAGACGCTCCCGGGCACGAAGGGATCGGTCGCGAAGACGCGGACGTCCGGCGCCCCAGATCGGAAGCCGCCACCATGTCGCGGCCGCCACGGAGGCGCGGCCGCAGCGGCGGCGAGACAGAGCAGCGAGAACGCGCGAAGGCGCCTGAGACCATGTGGAGCTGGCAAGGTTCAGCGATCTTCCCGCGCTGCACCGCTTCGCCAGAACGCGCGCGCGGAAGCGCCGACCCGCGGCCGCTGCCGCGGCGCGATCGGCCGTCATCTCGGCCAGGATGGACACCGCGATCTCCTCAGGAGTCACGGCGCCGATCTCGATGCCGATCGGGGCGTGGACCCGCCGGAGACGCTCCTCCGAACGCCTTCCTCGACGCAGCTCGTCGAAGACGCCGCGCACCTTGCGGGCCGATCCGATCAGGCCGACGTACTTCGCCGGCGGGGCCGCGTCGGAAAGCCATGGGCGCAGAGCGCCGCGAGGTCCGTCTCCCAGCAGCGGCTCACGATCGCCACGTAGCGATCCGCGTCCCGTCGCGCAGGGCCTCCCGGCGGAAGCTCGTAGATGGCGGTTGGTCTGGAACACGCGCGACATTCGCCGGGAACCGTCTCGCGGCGCGCGAATACTCCCGCGGTCGTCCGCCACGGTCACGCCGAAGCCGAGCGCGGGCGCCTCGGCGCGCAGCGCCAGACCCACGTGCCCGCCGCCCAGGATCAGGAGCGAGGGCGCGGCCTTCGAGCAGCTCGACGAGAGACCCGCGCCGAGCCGCCGCAGATCATGTTGGTCGGCTCGCGCTCGTCCTCCGAGCGGATCTCCCGCTCGAAGAAGTCGTACCACTTGATCAGGCGCTCGGGCCGTCCTCCGCGGAAGAGCGCCGCGGCGTCGGCGACGACGAGCGCCTCGAACGGGCCCTCCGCCGATCGTGCCCGAGAAGCGTCCCGTCCTCGAAGATGAGGAATCGGCGGCCGATCCTGGACGGACCCGATCCCTTCATCTCCACGACCGTCGCCAGCGCGAGCGCGCCCGCGTGCCTGGAGTTGTTCTGGCGAGGTGACGGAAAAACGCCTCATCGCGCCATGAACGCATTCATTTTAGCAACTGCAGGTCCACTGCCGACGGCCAAGCCGACGCCTCGCCCATCGGTTAGGATCTCCCCCGATGCCTTCCGTCCGCGTTGCCGTCTTTCCCGCCGCGGGACTGGGAACGCCGTTCCTGCCGGCCACCAAGGCGCAGCCCAGGAGATGCTGCCGCTGGTGGACCGGCCCGCTCGTCCAGTACGTCGTCGAGGAGGCCCGCGCCGCGCGGCTGGAGCGCATCGTCATCGTCACCGGCCGGGGCAAGAACGCGATCGAGGACCATTTCGACACGTCCTTCGAGCTGGAAAGGATGCTCGAGAGAGGGCAAGAGCCGACTCTGCTCGAAGCAGGTGCGCGCGATCTCGGATCTCGCCCGGATCTCCTACGTCCGCCAGAAGTCCGCGCTCGGCCTGGGGCACGCCGTCCTCCAGGCCCGGGACCTCGTCGGCAACGAGCCCTTCGCGGTCATGCTCGGAGACGACATCGTGGACGCGCAGGAGCCCTGCATCGGCCAGATGATGCGGGTCTACGAGCGGCGGGGAAACCCCGTCATCGCTCTCCAGGAGGTCCCGCACGAGCAGACCCGCCACTACGGGATCGTCGCAGCGCGCCCGGTCGCCGGAGGACGGCGCGCGTCGTCGCGATCACGGACATGGTCGAAGAAGCCGGCGCCCGACAGGACGCTCCGTCCAACCTCGCGATCATCGGGCGTTATCTGCTTCCGCCGGAGATCTTCGAGATCCTCGCAGCCACGGCGTCCGACGTCGGGGGCGAGATCCAGCTGACGTCGGCCCTGAAGACGCTGCTCCAGCGGCAGCCGATCGACGGATACCTCTTCGAGGGCCGGCGCTACGACGCCGGCGACAAGCTCGGGTTCCTGCGAGGCGACGGTCGAGTTCGCCTTGAAGCGCGAGGACCTGGGCGCGTCCTTCCGGAACTACCTGAAGACCCTCAAACTCTGATTGTATCAGATGAGTTGCGATTGCTATCACGAATCGCGTTCATCGAACTTCGGTCTTCGCTTCGGAGTCGTTCTCACTTCGTTCGACGTCCGGCGGGCTTCGGACGTCCGCCGTCTCGTCTCGGCGGGCTTCGACTCCGAGGACTTCGACTCCGCCGCGGCCTTCGGAGGATTCCGGACTTGCCCGCGTTGGTCCCGCGGGCGTAGTCGGTGATGTAGAAGCCGCTCCCCTTGAACTGGATCGCGGGCGCGGAAAACGCCTTCTTCAGTTTCTTCCCGCCGCAGTGCGGACAGATCCTGAAGAGGCCTCTCATTCATCCGCTGCAGGACCTCCGTCTTGCGCGCCGCACTCCTGGCAGACGTATTCGTATAAAGGCATAGTGATTGTAGATTGTTAGATTGTCAGATGTGAGGATTCGGGACTCGCATCTTTCGAAAGCCCAGACAATCTGTCAATCTTTCAATGCTTCCATCCTTCCGTCTTGTACTGGATCTTCTTGCGCGCCGGACGCGGTGACCCGTCATCCGGCGCAGAAGGCCGAGGCAGAAGAAGGCGTAGAGCAGGCGGGCGTTCTCCGCCTGGCTGGCCGGTCCCCGCGCGCACAGAGCCGCTGCAGGGGCGTCTTTCCGTCCACCGTCGTCGTAGAACGCTCGCTCGCGGCGCCGAAGAAGAGAGCAGCCGCGGCCCGGCGATCTTCTCGAGGATCGTGCCTGCAGCGGAGCCCAGACGCTGGACCAGGCGCTTGACGTTGGACGCTGCGACGGATCCCTTCGACGACGAGCATCCGGAATCGGAAAGTCCACCCGGACGAAGTCCGCCGTCCGGCGAGCGCCGACCTCGAACACGCCTCGCCCGGCGTCCCAATCGAGCGCCCCGTACGAGGATCTCGCGGATCTGGCCCGGCGATCGCGGCGTTCAACCGCTCGGGCGTCACAGACCCCATCTGCAGCAGGACCTGCCCCATCCGCAGCCCTTCGCGGCGCGCTGCGCGCTCGGCCTCGCGCGGCCGTCTCGGCGTCGAGCAGCCCCTGGCTCGAGGCAGGAACGCGGCGAGGCCGAGCTCCTTCTCGTTGGAGGTCGCGCAAGCGTGACGAGCCCGTCGTCCACGAAGACGCCGGCGCATGCGCGCCGTCCGCGCGACACGCTCACGACGCCCGGCACGCGGTAGCGGTGGATCGTCGCGAGGATCTCCGGCCAGAGGAAGCGTGACGGAGAGATCGCCGCGGTATTCGAATTTCGGGGTCGACATGGCGCGTCACACGATCGTAGTCCGAACCGCCGGGAGGTACGGTAGCGGACTTCGGCCCTTAGAATGCCGCCGTGGATCAGCGTCTCCGAGGCCCTGGCGATCATCGCGCGCCAACACGCCGCCGAGTCCGGCCGAGCCGGTCGCGCTCGGCGAGGCCGCGGGCGGGTCCTGGCGACGGACATCGTCTCCGACAGCGGACTGGCCGCCCTTCGAGACCTCGGCGATGGACGGCTACGCGCGTGCGGCTGTCAGATGACGGCGCGCCCGGCAGCGCGCCTCGTCGAGCGCGCGAGACCGGTCGCGGCGGGCGATCTGCCTCCCGGGCCGATCGCCGGGAGAGGCCGTCCGCGTCATGACCGGCGCGCCGCTGCCTCGCGGAACGGAGGCCGTGATTCCCGGTGGAGCGCGCCCGGCGCGAGGAAGGCCGGGTCCGTCTTCGACGAGTCGCCCGTCGAACCCGGTTCTCACCTGCGGCGCCGCGGGCGAGCATCCAGCGCGGGCGCGCGATCCTCGTGGCCGCCGGGCGAGCGACAGCTGACTCCCGGAGACATCGCGCTCGGCCGCGCATGGCCGGCGCCGATCCCGCTCGCGGTCTCGCGCGGCGCGCGCGATCGCCGATCGCCGCGACCGGCGACGAGCTCGTCGCCGCCGGAGCATCGCCGGCGGCCGGGCCAGATCCGTGACTCGAACGGCCCGATGCTCCTCGCCGCTCTGCGCGGCGCGGGGGCTGGAGCCCGCGAAGCCGCGGCCAGCGCCGGCGATGACGAATCGCGGCCTCGAGGCCCTCTTCGACCGCCGGCGCTTCCGGCGTGGGACGTCCTGGTGACGTCGGGCGGCGTCTCGGCCGGAGACCTCGACCTACGTTCCACGAGGTCGCGCAGCCGGCGAGGGCTTCGAGATCCTCTTCCACGGCGTCGCGCTGCGGCCCGGGCAAGCCGCGTCGCGTTCGGCCGGCCGCGGCCCGACTGCTCTGGTTCGGGCCTGCCCGGCAACCCGGTTTCCAGCTCCGTCACCTTCCACCTCTTCGTCGCGTTACGCGCCTCGGCCGCCTGGAAGGCAGCGCCGAGCCCGGGGCGCGGCGCGCGTCGGCGCTCTGCGCCGCGGATCGCAGCGCCGCGGCGGCGCGGGAAACGTACCGCGACGCGAAGATCTCACGCACGCCGGCGGCGTCCTCCGCGTCGCGCCGCTGGCTGACCGCCGCGGCAGCCACGACATCGCGGACGCACGCGGGCGCCGACGCCCCTGATCCGAATCCCGGCGGACGCCGAAGCGGCAGGCCGCGGGAGCGCGATGGTCGGATGCTGCGTCCTGCTAGCCAGAGCCGCGGCAAGCGCGCTTCCATGCGCCACTGAGCACCGCCGACGATCCGGACATCGGACGGAACGCTGGATCGCCTACACGCTGCTGGCGCGCGACCCTCGCAGAAGCTCGTGCCTTCTGGCTCCACGGTTTCTGGCGCGTCGCGGCTGGCGAAGGAAAACCTCTATCTCGCCGCGCATTTCGTGCGGCCTGCGGCTACGACGTGGCGGCGACTCGACTCCCGCGGCCACGGTGACAGCGGCGGCGCCTATACGCTTCGGCCCGGCGGAGACCTGACGACCTCGCGGCTCGTTCGCCGGAGACCTCGCCGGCGAAGGAAAGCCCTACGCGCGGTTTCGCCGTCCTCGGCCTTCTCCATGGGCAGGCGTCGATCGCGGCCGACGCCCTCGTCGCGCCGTCCGGACCTCCCGTGCCGCGGCCCTCGCGATGAGTCTCCGCGCCGGAGCACGTCCGCGTCGCTGCGGCCGCGGCCCTGGAAGGCCGGGCGCCGCCCGGCAGGTGCGGCTCCGCCACGCGGTCATGCGCATGCCCCGCGATCTCGGGCCGGCAGCCTGCTCGCGCCCAAGCCGCGGATCTCCAGAGCACTGGCGCAGTTGACGGTTCCCAAGTTGATCGTGACCGGCGAGGGAGACTGGCTCGTGGATCCTTCGCACGGCCGCGCCCTGGCGCAGGGCGCGCGCGCCCGTCGAGCTACGTTCACCTCGATCTGCCGGGCTCCCTCCATGCCGACGCTCTCGTCCGCTGCACGTCCGCTGTCTCTCTGTTGCGCCTCGCTCGATCGATGGTTTGCGAAGAAACGCCCCCCTTGAGCCGGGAAACGGCAAGACGTAAGACGTGAAACGAAGCCTCTGCCTACGTCTTGGCCACGTCTTACGTCTTACCTTTCTACCGTCTACCGACTTCGTAAATCGCTTTAAGGCAACGGGCGCTGGACACCGTGCAGACTAGAATCGCCGCGTGATGTGCGCGGCGCGTCGTCGTGACGGGCATCGGGTGCCTGTCGCCCAACGGCAGCGGGCGGGAAGGCGTTCGCGCGTGCGTTGAAGCGCGGAGAGAGCGGCGTCGGACGGATCTCCTCGTTCGATCCGGAGGATTACCGGCGACGATCGCCGGAGAGCTGAAAGGCTTCGATCCTTCCGCGTACCGTCGCGGTCAAGGACACGAAGCCACGTCTCGCGAGCGGTGCCGGTGGCGATCGCAGCCTCCGCTGAGGCGCTCGCCGATGCCGGGATCGATCCGGAAGCATTGACGCTCTCCGAGCAGCCGCGAGCTCGGCAGATCGATGCTCGGCACGGGCGGAGGGCCGATCGAGTTCTCCGAGCGGATGTATCACCTCTACTACACCAACCAGGTGAAGAAGGCGTCCGGTATACTCGATCCCGTCCGGCACGATCGGCACACTGTCGTCCGGAGATCTCGATGCGTTTCGGGTTCCGTGGCCTCGTCGCACGTCGTTTCGACCGGCTGCGCTTCTTCGACCGAGCTCGCTCGGTTACGCGTTCCGGTCGATCAAGTTCGGCATGGGCGATGTGCTGCTGTGCGGCGGCGTGGACGCGACGGTCGTGCGCGGCATCATGGAAGGCTTCGTGATGATGCGGATCGTGTCGACGGCCTGGGAAAGCGACCCGCCGCGCGCTTCGCGGCCCTTCTCGGCGGACCGGGACGGGTTCGTGCTCGGCGAGAGCGCGTGGATGTTCGTGCTCGAGGAGCGGGAGCGCGCCCGCGCCGGGGCGCGCGGATCTATGGCGAGATCCGCGGCTACGGTTCCACCTGCGACGCCCACCACCGCGTGCGCCTGGACGAGACCGGGCGAGGAGCCGGCCCGCGCCATGGCGCTGGCCCTCGAGGAAGTCGGGACTGACCGACCGACGCCGTCGGACTACCTCGCCTTCCACGGCACGTCGACGGAGTTGAACGACCGCGTCGAGACGCGCGCCGTCCGCCTCGCCTTCGGCAGCCGGGCCGCCAGGCTTCCGGGATCCTCGATCAAGTCCATGATCGGCCACCCGCAGAGCGCCTGCGGCGCGGCGGGCGTCGACGGCGACGCTCCTGGCGATGCGCGATTCCTTCGCTTCCGCCGACGATCAACCTCGAGCGACGCCGACCCAGAATGCGATCTCGATTACGTCGCCAACGAGGCGCGGAACGTGATCCGTTTGAGCACGCGCGTGTGCAACTCGCATCGGTTTCGGCTCAAGAACAGCGCCCTCGTGATTTCGAACGAGAGCTGAGAGGCGATCGACCCGTTCGCATGAGCCTGCTCGTCCTCGCCGCCGGCCCTCGCGGGGAATTCCTCGACGAGACGGAGCTCGACTCCGGGGAGATGGCGCGGTCGCTCGCGGACCTCGACCTCGTCAACGCCAGCACTCGGGAGCGCGCGCGTCTTCGAGGAGGCGCCTCGCGGGCCCGATCCGGTCGGAGGGCGGCGCGCCGGCCACGATCCTGGACGTCGGGGCGGGGTCTGCCACCGTCGCAGGGATCTCGCGCGGCGGCTCGAACGGCGGGGGCTGAGACGCGGGTCATCGCGACCGATCTCCAGTGGCGGCACCTCGCCGTCGGGCACGGCAGGGAACGGCGGGTCGAAGCTCCCCGCGGCCGCGGCGGACGTTTTCTCTTCCGTTTCCCGACCTTTCGGTGGACTGGGCCGTCTCGACGCTCCTCGTCCATCATTTCTCGCCGGAAGAGAACGTCCGCCTGTCTCCGGGAGCTCGCGCGTGACGCGCCGCGGCCTCCTCTCCTCGACCTGCGGCGCCACCGCCTGCCCGCTCGCGTTCATCGCGCTCGCCGGCCGGATCGCGTTTCAGAGTCCCGTCTCCGTCTCGGATGGGACCGCGTCGGTGCGCCAGGCGTACACGCGCGGGGAGGCCAGTGCGTTCGTCCGCGAAGCCCTCCCCGGGGCGCGGGTCGGAGCCGGTCTTTCCGTTTCGCCTTCTCATCGCGCACCCATGAGTCCTCCCGCCGCGGCCCCGTTCGACGCCGTCGTCGTCGGAGCGGACCCGCGGGTGCGTGGCGATCCATCGTTCTCGCCCGTGGCGA
>ERZ1370068.2130-contig-1293_pt1 | contig 25306 bp, 41 predicted proteins | sample MGYA00561227_ERZ1370068 | MGnify/ENA primary metagenome ERZ1370068 (study PRJEB38410, sample SAMEA6850437) | metagenome | study: Metagenomic assessment of the ecological functions of the soil: analysis of the soil microbiota associated with the...
GGTTACGTATTGCCTCAGGAAAATCAGGATCAACGCGACGATCAACACCAGGAGGCAGAGATGCGGTATAACGGCTTAGAGCCAGCCCTCCTTCTCCAGAGGCTTATCCAAAATCGCCGACGACGGCTCCGAGGGGGCGGGTCAAGATGAATGCCGCCCAAAACAAAATAGCGCGCGAAATGCTCGTGAAGTAGTAGAGAAGTGCGGTCAGAAGAAGCAAACCACCAAAAACCGCTGCAGCCCCGAGGTAGCCCATTTCGTTGGTATCCGCTACCCAGTCGCCGAGTGCCGTGCTCCAGCGTCTGTGAGAACATTATCGTGACCCAGTAAAAGATCTCGACCTTCGGCGTATTCACAGTTTCGACCGATATGCTCCCGGTTGACCAGCGCCACGCCAAAAGCGACGCAATTACCAGGATCAGCAATATGGTCGAACCGCCGGTGTAGCCGATGCCGAGCGATCTGGTGCAATAATCGGCCAGCGTGGTGCCGACTGTTGTCGTTGCGACGATCGTCAGCCAGTAGAGAAACGGGTGAAATTGCTTCGCCTTGATCTGGACGAGGACCGCGGCAACAAAAATAACGCCGAATATTGCCGTGCCGACAAGATAGCCGGTGCCCTGTGGCTCGCGGCAGTAGTTTCGCCAAGCCACGACATGGTGACGGCGTCGCCGCCGGTCTCGCCCAGCGTGGTCGCGAGGATCTTAACGATCCAGAATACCAGCGTTACCTGTGGAACCTTGGCAACGAGCTCGATCTCTCTTTGTCCATTTTTATCCTCCCAAAATCATCGTTCGCTGCTTGCCCGACAAGCGCATCACCGCCAGTTTCACCGAGCGTGGTCGCGCAGATTTTGATGAGCCAAAGGCGAAAGTGACCTGCGGAACTTTGTTCAGGATGGTCGAGTGAGCAGAGTGCACATTTATGATCCATTGTCTTCTCTTATCGTAGCCGATGCGTCGAGAACGCGCATCGAAGGGAGGCGAGACGACGGGCAGGTCAGAGGAATCAAACGCCCCAACGTTGATTGATTTCATTGCTGCTCGCAATGATTCCGCTGGGCTTACAATCTACCCAGCTCCGTCGGGGGGCGGCGTCGATGCATGTGCGTTCGACGGCGCGGCTCAGGTCGTTTTCGGCTCGAACGGGAAGGGGACGGTGACGATCGCGCAGCAAGAAAAGTAGTGCGCGAGATTATGGCCGTTGATCGATCGGAACAACTTTCTTGCCGACCGGTTCGCCCACGTACTCGCTCAGCGGGCGATAAAGGCGATTGTCTTCGAGCTGCTCGAGCACGTGAGCGCACCAGCCGGAGCAGCGCGCGATGGCGAAGATCGGGCGTGAAAAGATCGGTCGGAATGCCTAACGAGTGGTAAACCGTCGCCGGAATAAAAATCGACATTCGCGTTCAGGTTCTTCTTCTCCTTCATCAACTGCGCGATTCGCTCCGACATCCGGATCCATTTCGGTTCGCCGATTTTTCGCTCAACTTTACCGCCATCGCGCGCAGATGCGGCGCGCGCGGATCGAGCGTTCTTATAAACGCGATGTCCGATGCCCATGATTTTCTTTTTCTGCGCGAGCTGTTTCTCGATGTAGGCATCGACATTTGTCTTCGCTCGCCGATTTCCTCGAGCATGTGAATGACGCCTTCGTTCGCGCCGCCATGCAGCGGACCCTTCAGCGTGCCGATCGCCGCGGTGATCGCAGAATAAAAATCGGTCAGCGTCGAAATCGTGACGCGCGCGCTAAAGGTCGAAGCGTTCATGCCGTGATCGGCGTGCAGAGACAAAGGCGACGTCGAGCGTGTCGCTCGCTTCTTTCGATTGCGGTTCGCCGCACATCAGATAAAGAAAATGTTCGCGCCTCGGTGAGATCGTCGCGCACCGGCGGCAGCGCGATTTGCCGTTGCGAGCGCGATGAAAATACGCGGCGATCACGCCGATCTTCGCCGTGATCGAAACTGCGCGCGCGTCGATTGATCTCCGGCGTCGCTTCCTTGCCGATGTCCGGATCGTAAAGGCCAAGCATCGAGATGGCCGTGCGCATCACATCCATCGGGCGGCGCGCCGCTTCGGCGCGGCTTTGATGAAAATCGATGACGGGCTGCCGGGCAGCTTGCCGCTGTCCGCGCAACTCGCGCATGAACGCATCGAGCTCGTTGTCGGTTCGGCAGTTTGTTGTGCCAGAGGAGATAGACAACTTCCTTGTAGCTGACTTTGCCGGCGAGCTCGTTGATGTCGTAGCCGCAGTAAATGAGCTGGCCTTTGTCGCCGATGACGTCGCTCAACCGCGTGGTATTCGCGACGACGCCTTCAAGTCCGCGTGACGTCGTCATTTTCTCGACCTTTCATTCGCGTTGATCAACGTGTCAGCCATTGTCGCCGGTGTGTCGGCAACCGCAATGCCCGCGGCTTTGAGCGCTTCGATTTTTCCGGCGGCAGTTCCCTTTCCGCCGGAAACAATCGCGCCGGCGTGACCCATACGGCGCCCGGGCGGCGCAGTCATGCCTGCGATAAAGGCGGCGACCGGTTTCTTGCAATTCGTTTTGATCCACTCGGCGGCTTCTTCTTCCGCCGAGCCGCCGATCTCGCCGATCAAGATCATCGCTTCGGTATGTCTCGATCTTCGTTGAAAAGTTTCACCGCATCGAGATGCGACATGCCGTTGATCGGATCGCCGCCGATGCCGATGCAGGTCGATTGGCCGTAGCCGCGCGAAGTCAGTTGCCACACGGCTTCGTAAGTCAACGTGCCCGAGCGCGAGATCACGCCGACGTTTGCCCGCTTTGTGAATGTAACCCGGCATGATGCCGATCTTGCAGACGTCCGGGCGTGATGATCCCGGACAATTCGGTCCGATCAGTCGCGATTTCTTTCCGTTCATCTGCGCTTTCACCCGCATCATGTCCATCACCGGAATTCCTTCCGTGATGCAGACGACCAGCTCGACGCCGGCATCGACCGCTTCCAGAATTGAATCGGCTGCCGCGGGCGCGGGCACGAAAATCATCGACACATTGCAATTCGTTTTCTGTCGCGCTTCCCAAACCGTGTCGAACACCGGCACTTTTCCATCGAACATCCGGCCGCCTTTGCCCGGCGTAACGCCGGCGACCACATTCGTCCCGTATTCCATGCATTGCCGCGTATGAAACGCGCCGGCGCTGCCGGTGATTCCCTGCACGACGAGCCGCGTATTCTTGTCGACCAGAACAGACATGAAAGAAATTAGGAACGCACGAACACAGGAAAAAGAAACATATCAGGTAAGAACCTTCCTGATTTCCTGATTCATCTTTCTTTGCGTTTATGCGTCTAGAGCTTGTTCCCGTCTGGATCGCGGAACTGCGCCATCCAACACACCGGCGTCTCCGTTTTCTCCATATCGAACGCGACGCCGCGCTCTTTCAGTTTCGTGATCGCCGCGTCAATGTCATCGACTTCAAACGCAACGGTTGTTCCATCACGCGAGGGTTGCCACGCCGGATGACAACCAACACCGATGGTTACCGGGCCGAGATCGTATCTCGACCCAGGCGCCTTCCATGGCCGTCGTGGTTGGCTTTAATTCAAGGGTTTCCTGATAAAATTTGCGCGCACGCTCCTTATCGGAAACAGCGATGGCGATAAATGCAACTTCGTTCGTAATCATAAGCAGACTCCTTTTTCGTTTTCGGGTTTCAGTTTGTGGATCATCAATTTGTTGCCGTCGGGATCTTGCACACGGCCATGTGACAACACGGCGTCTCGAACGGCTCGGCCGCGAAAGGTACATGTCGATCTCTTAATCGCTTGATCGCCTCGCCGAAATCTTCCACTTCGAAGGCTGCGCCCGTTCCTGGTCGGACGGGGGCCACCACCGCCTCCTACATTTGCGATCGCGAGAGTATCGTCGCCCACCGAATACTCGATCCATTTTCCACTCATCATTTCCTCCGACGTTTTCAGGCCGAGCACTTCTTCGTAAAAGGAGCGTGCGCGTGTCATGTCTGTCACTGGAATGGCAACGAAACCGATTTCTTTGATTTTCATTTTGCTGCTTCCAGAAGTTCCAAATCCCAATTCCAAAGCTCCAGGCAAAATCTTAATTCGCAAGAAACCCAAAAGGAGATGCTCATGACCGGCCGCTCTTCGAGATGATCGCTGAGAAAATTAGCGTCAGCTCGCGCGCCTCCGTCGCCAATGCATCGCGACTTGTGACATTGCCTTTGCTGAGACCAGCATCGATTAGTCGCAAAAACAACCGGCTCTCTTTGGCTTCTTTCCGACAGATTTTCGCGCGCATTAGGAAGTCCTTTTTGCTGAGCGCTTCATCGGCTTCGATCCATTGGCTGCGACTGGAACCTGATGCGCGCACTAAGTTGCCGGACATCTTCATGTGTTGCTCACTGTCCTTGGCAACTGCTTGACAAACCCGCGCACCGATTCCGCGAACAAGAGAACGTTCTGATCCTCTAGATCACGTGGTTTCGAGCCGTCTTCCATTTTGGATTTGGATTTTGACCGTTTGTTTGGAACCTGGGTTTTGGGATTTGGACTTGCGTTGCTTCAGCTTTGGCAACTGCTGGCATAAACGTGCTTGACCGCTTCAACAGTTTTCTTAGCTGCATCAGCCAGATCCTCCGCCGCGATCACGGCCAGTCCTGAACCCGCGATTAATTTCTTTCCCGCGTCGACATTCGTTCCTTCCAGCCTAACGACGCAGCGGCATCGACAGCCTTACCGTCTTCGCCGCGTTGATGATCCCCTGCGCGATGACGTCGCACTTCATGATGCCACCGAAAATGTTCACCAGGATCGCTTTGACGTTTTTGTCGGCGATCAGAATCTTGAACGCTTCGGTCACCTCTTCTTCGCGTAGCGTCGCCGCCGACGTCGAGAAAGTTCGCCGGACTGCCGCCGTAGAATTTGATGATATCCATCGTCGCCATGGCGAGGCCGGCGCCGTTAACGAGACAGGCAATGTTTCCATCGAGCCCGATATAATTCAGTCCGTGTTTTCGAGGCTTCGACTTCGCGCGGATCTTCCTCCGCGATGTCGCGCATCGCCGCGATCTCCGGATGCCGATACAGCGCGTTGTCATCGAAATTAAACTTCGCGTCGAGCGCGAGCGACATCGCCCTTGGTTGTCACGACCAGCGGATTGACTTCCACCATCGAGCAATCGAACGCGATGAATGTGCGATAGAGTCCCTCGAATAATTTCGAGGCGCTCTTCAACTGCGACGACTCAAAGCTGAGTTGCTTCGCCAGTTTCCGCGTTTGAAACGGACTGCAGACCAGCAAGCGGATCAATTGGTTCCCGAATGATCTTTTCGGGCGACTTCGCGGCTACGGTTTCGATTTCAACGCCGCCTTCCGTGCTCGCGACGATCAGCAGGTGCGGCCGTGGCTCGATCGAGCAAAATCGCAAAATAAATTTCGCGCGCGATCTCCGCAGACTCCGCGACAAGAACTTTATTGACGACGCGACCCTGCGGGCCTGTTTGATGCGTCACCAAAGTTTGTCCGAGCATCTTCGCCGCGACATCGCGCGCTTCGCCCGGTGATTTGACCAGGTGCACACCACCTTTGAACCCGTTCGTGAAAGCTCCCTTTCCGCGTCCACCGGCATGAATCTGCGCTTTGACGACCACGATCGAGTCGACATTTCCAATCTCGTGCGCGATTTGTTCGGCTTCCTCCGGCGTGGAGGCGACTTTCCACGAGTCGTAGCCACGCCGAATTTCTCCAACAGCTCTTTGGCCTGGTATTCGTGGATATTCATCGAAGAGCCGTTGGAATTAGCCCGCGAAGCTCGGGTCAGCAACGGTTTTCTCCATCATTGAACTTGCTCTTCGCTCCGGCAGCCACCTAGTGTGAGCGTTCATCAACGCATCATATGAAAACCATTATTTCAATTTTCACGCTCACAGTCGCAACGTGTCTCTCGCTTTACGCCGGTTCGGCCGAGAAGGAGAAAGCGTTCACCGACAAATACAAAGCCGCCCTCGAAGCCAAAGACACCGCCACGCTCGAATCGTTCCTTTATACGCAAGGCTCCGATCCCATGATTCTCGGCTTTTACAAAATGATGCAATCGAGCGGGGCCGGCGACAAAATTTCGAAGATCGAACTCGTCGACCTTTCTCCGGAAGACGCGAAGAATGCTGCGGCCGCGCAGGATTCTCCCAGTGGGGGCAAGGTTTGTATGACGCTGACGCCAACGAAGAAGCTCATCATTACGATCGAGAAGAAGGACAGTAATGGAAGTTCGAGCAACAAGAGCGAGAACTTCATCGCCGAGAAAGACGGCAAATTCGTCATTCCAGTTCCTGGCCCTTGTAAATAACAGACGCGTTCCGAAAAGCAGACGCGGACAAGCCGGCGCGCATTCGCTTGCAAAGAGCAGGGGCGACGGAAGAGTTGGCTGCGATGTCAGCCAGTGGCGAAAAATTGACGGCCAACGTCGAGCGGGCGGTTGCGGCTGGCCAATTGCTCGAATCCGCGGCCAAGAATATTCGCGCGCTTCTTGCCGGTGCGAAGTCCGATCTTTACGCCCATGTGATCGGCGAGTTGATCGCCGCCGAAGAATGGCCGGAACTGAACGACCGCTTCTACAAGACGCTCGCTTTCGGAACAGGCGGACTGCGCGGACGGACGATCGGCAAGATCGTGGCAAAGGCGGAACGCGGCAGATGCAGCGCGCTGATGGCCCGCCGCAATTTCCGTGCGTCGGCACGAACGCGATGAATTTTTACAACATCAATCGCGCGCACGCGTGGCTTGGTCGCTTATCTGCACGAGTGGCAGGACCGACAAAAACCTTCGGGCAAAGCCGAAAATCGTCGTCGCGCATGACACGCGGTTCTTCTCGAAAGAGTTTGCCGAGCTCACGGCGAAGATCGCGTCAGAAAATGGTTGTGATGCATTCCTCTTTCCCGAACCTCGCTCGACGCCGGAACTTTCACTTCGCGGTTTCGTCATTTGAGAGCGAGCGCGGGCGTCGTCATCACCGCGAGTCATAATCCGCCGCACGATAACGGCTACAAAGTTTACTTCGACGATGGCGCGCAAGTGATCGAGCCGCACGCCAGCGGGATCATCGAAAAAGTAAACGCGATCACGAGCGAAACGTTCGCGCCGCTTCCGCAAAATCGGCAAGGAAGTATCACGATGCTCGGAAACGATGTCGATGAAGCGTACATGCGGCGGCTCGAAACATTGATTGTCGATCCCAGCGTTCTTCGCGTCGGAAAAACATTGAGCATTGTTTATACACCGCTGCACGGAACGGGCGGCGTGATCATCAAACCGATGCTCGGACGGCTCGGCTTCAATTTTCCATGTCGTGGCGGAACAGGACCGACTTCGATGGCGGGTTTCCAACCGTGAAATCGCCGAACCCGGAAAATGCGGAAGCGTTGCAGATGGGAATCGAGCTCGCGAAAAAGGAAAATGCCGATCTTGTCGTCGCGACCGATCCGGATTGTGATCGCATGGGTGTAGCGGTCCGCACTGCATTCGGCGAAACCCAATTGCTAAGCGGCAATCAAATCGGTTCGCTCCTGGCTTATTACCGAACGAAAAAGCTTTTTGAGCTGGGTGTTTTGACAAAAGAAAACGCGGCGCGCGGCGTAATTATCAAGACGTTTGTCACGACCGATTTGCAAAAAGCGATCGCGGAACATTTCGGATTGCGTTGCGTCGAGACGTTGACCGGTTTCAAATACATCGGCGCCAAGCTCGGCAAATACGAATGCGCGCTTCCGCAAGATCGACAAAAAAATTATGTCGATCTAAGCGAGGAAGAGACGCGCAGGCTTCGGCTGGAGCACTCGTCGTTTTATGTTTTCGGCGGTGAAGAAAGTTTCGGCTACAGCGGTGGCGATTTTGTGCGGACAAGGACGGCAACGGCGCCGCCATCATGTTTTGCGAAGTCGCGGCCTATGCCAGGTCGAGAAACCAAACGCTGGTTGAATTGCTGGATGAGATTTACTCCATCTTTGGTTATTACCTCGAACGAAACGGATCGCTTACTTTCGAAGGCGCAAGAGGAGCCGCCAAAATTCAACGCCTTCTAAAAATCTTACGTCGCCACCCCTCCCGCAAAGATGCTGAGTGCAAAAGTCAACGCGGTGAAAAATTTCGAGACAGAAACATTCAGGGACGTTGAGGGCGACGAGATTCCAAAAGAAAAATGCTGATTTTTGAATTAACTGACCGGACGCGGATCGCCATCCGAGGCTCGGGCACCGAACCAAAGATCAAATATTATTTGTTTGCGCAGCAGCAGGCGGAAAAAGGAAAATTCACGCCCGAGCAACTCGCGCTCGTTAAAAAAGTGTGAACGGAAAGCTGAACTCGCTTTGGGAATGGCTGCAGGAAGATGCGCGCCATCGCCTCGCGTCATGAGTTCGCTCGACATCATCCACAGGCATGGAAACAAGGTGAGTTTCCACACGACGGAAGAAGTGCAGAGAGGTTTTTTCGAGCCAATTCGGCTTCGCGCGATGCGACGTATCCTGCCCGGCGGCGGGAACAGAAGCGCTTGAAGCGCAGGCGGTGCGAGTAAGTATCGCGTGACGGCAATGCGCAAGGCCCTTCGCTACTGGCCGTGGCTGGCCGCAATTTTCAGTGGTCTGCTCTGCACGTTTTGCTTTCCGCCGTTCAATCAAGCATGGCTTTGCTGGTTTGCTCTCACGCCGCTACTGGCCGCAGTCTGGTTCTCGGGCACGGACTCGAAACGCCGCTGGCTTCGCGACCTAAACCTGGGTTATCTCGCTGGGCTGGTTTTTCTGGTTCGCTTTCTCTTGGTTAAGGACCGTCACGGTAAGTGGTTGGATTCTCGTCGGATTTTACATGGCGGTTTATTTTGCGGTCTGGGCTTGGCTCGCTGGATTATTTCGGCCGCGCAACCCATCGCCAGCAGCTCCCAGAAGCAAACACGCCTGGCCTCCGCCTCCGCCTAACGACTCACCGCTGGCAAGATCGCCCTGGCTCAATTCCGTCCATAATCTGGCGATCGCGTTCATTCTCGCGAGCGGCTGGGTCACGACCGAGTGGTTCAGAAGCTGGGTTTTTCCGGCTGGGGTTGGAACGGCCTCGGAGTCGCGCTCCATGGGATTTTGCCGGCGATTCAAATCGCGGAATTCACCGGCGTCGCGGGAATTTCGTTCCTTATTGTTTTTGCGAATGTGATCGCCCTAACGACTGTTCGCCGTTTCATTCTCGAGACACAGATGCGATCGATGCGACCGCATTACGACTTGACGCTGACGATGGCGGCGGTCGTTGGCATTTTCGCCTACGGCATAGTCGCCTTGCAAGTTCATCCGCCGAGCAAGGCTCCTGCGTATCGCCGCGATACAGGCGAACATCCCGCGCGAAGAAAAATTCAGCCGGCCTTATGTGCAAAGAATCTTCGCTCAATTCGAACATTTGACCGATCTGGCCCTCACCGCCAAGCCTCCGCCAGATTTGATTCTTTGGCCTGAGAGCTCGATGCCGGGACCGGTTTTGATCGATGAAGAAAACTATCAGTTCGTGATGAAGATCGCTGCGGCCGCCAACACGGATCTGCTTCTCGGTTCGATCGATCAGGACAAAGAGGGCGCATATAATGCCGCGCTCCTGGTCTCGGAAAAAGGCGAACGGGTTCAGCTCTATCGCAAGCTTCATCTCGTGCCCTTCGGCGAATATGTTCCGGGCCGTCACACCGTTCCATTCATCGCCCGGATTGTCGGCGACCAGGTGCCGGGTGACTTTGCCGTGGGAAGGGACCACACGGTCTTCCGGTTGTCCAAAGACCGGGCGCAGGTCGCGCCGCTCATATGCTTCGAGGATACGATCGGCGAGTTGACCCGGCAGTTTGTCCTGCGCGGCGCGAACCTGCTCGCTAATGTCACCAACGACGGATGGTTCCTGCGCTCGGCTGGCTCACAACAACATCTGGCCAACGCCATTTTTCGTTGCATTGAAACGCGACGCCCGATGGTGCGTGCGGCCAATACCGGCGTGACATGTTTCGTCAATCAATATGGACGGATCACGCAGGAATTACGTGATGAAACCGGAAGCCAATTTACCGAGGGCGTACTGAGCGGAGAAATCGCCGTGCCTACTTTGCGCGACCTTACCCTTTATGCGCGCCACGGCGAACTTTTCGCCGCGTGCTGCGCCAGGCGTAACTGTGATTGCGCTTTTCTTTAATCTCCTCCGTCGCCACAAATGGAAACAAGATCGTGTTTAAGCCGCGCGCGACATTTCGATGAATAACTCGGAATTTGTCATTTACGTTCGTGGGTTGCGAAAGTCGTACGGCACACTCGAGGCGGTAAAAGGAATCGATTTCGAAGTGCGCGCCGGCGAAGTCTTCGGTTTGCTCGGGCCGAATGGCGCCGGGAAGACAACCACGGTTGAGATTCTGGAAGGCTTGCGTCCGTGGACCGCGGGCGAAGTGAAGGTGCTCGACTTCGATCCGGATCGACAGAAGAAGCAGTTTGAAAGATCGGATTGGCGTTTGCCTGCAAGCGACCAATCTGCCGGACAAGATCACTGTGCGCGAGGCGCTCGATTTCTTTGGATCGCTTTACTCGCGCAGAGCCGATGGCGATGCGGTTCTCGCCCGCTTGCAACTCACGGACAAGAAGAACGCCGCTTACGCCACGCTTTCCGGCGGTCAAAAACAGCGGCTCGCGCTGGCGCTCGCGCTGATCAACGATCCGCAAATGCTTTTTCTCGACGAGCCGACCACCGGGCTCGATCCACAGGTCCGTTTGGAAATTCGCGATTTGATTGAGGAACTGCGCGCGGAAAAACGCACGATCCTTATGACGACGCATTACATCGAGGAAGCGGAGCGATTATGCGACCGGGTCGCGATTATCGATGCGGGCCTGATCATTGCCATGGGAACGCCGCGCGAGTTGCAGGAACGCAGCGCGAACCAATCGGCCATCGAGATCGCATTGAGCAATCCGCTCAAGAAAACAGAATTGCCAGCGTGGCCCGAATCGATTCGAAGCATTGTGAGCGAAGATCGACATCGTATCACCGTTTATTCAAGCAACCGGCGCGCACGCTCGTCGAAATGGTGAAATGGATCGATGGGCAAGGCTTGGAACTCGACGACGTGCATCTGAGCCGGCCGACGCTGGAAGATGTTTTCATTGAGCTGACCGGAAAGAAATTGCGCGACTGAAATGAAAGCCTTTCTCGCGTTTCTCAAAATGGACTTAACGCTGGCGCGGCGAAACCGCGCCGTCCTCTTCTTCAACTATCTCTTTCCGGTCATGTTTTTCTTTGTCTTCGCGCAGATGTTCGATGCGCGACAGGGCAACTATCATCCTCCTCGTGGTCACGATGGTGACGGTGATCGGCATTCTCGGGACCGGATTTTTCGGCGCCGGTATGCGCGCGGTGCAAGAGCGCGAGGAAAACATCCTGCGGCGTTACAAGGTCACGCCGATCACGCCGGTGCCGTTGCTGCTCGCCTCCATCGTGATGGGCGTCATCCTTTATCTGCCAAGCGTCGCTCTGATGCTGGTGTTGGCCAAAACCATCTACGGCATGCACACGCCGCCCAATCTTTTCTCGCTCTTCGCCTTTGTGTGTCTGGGCGTAGCTGCTTTTCGCGCGTTCGGGTTGATCATCGCCGCGGTCGTCAACTCCGAGCAGGAAAGCAACATTCTTATTCAGATGGTTTACATGCCGATGCTGTTTCTAAGCGGCGCAACGCATTCCTGTTACATTCATGCCGAGCTGGCTCCAGGTGGTAACGCAATTCATTCCGGCGAACTTATCTTGTCACCGGGATTTCCGGCATCCTGCAACGCGGCGAGTCGGTCGCGCAAAACTGGAAGTCAGTCTTGGCGCTTGTGGTTACGATCGGCGTCGGTCTTTTTATCGCGACAAAACTTTTTCCGCTGGGAGAAAGAAGAAAAATTACGCCCCGGTGCCAAACTTTGGGTCATTGTCGTTCTGCTGCCTTTCTTCATTCTGGGAAGCTATCAAGCGTGGAGTCGCCAGGATTTGACTAAAACGAAAATCCTGGCGCGTGATCGCGCGCGTGGCCGTAGCTGGTTGATTCAAAACGCGCGTATTTTTGTCGGCAACGGCAAGGTGATCGAGTCGGGCGCCGTGCTGGTGCGCGGCGGCAAGATCGACAATGTTTACGAAGGAAATTTTCCGGAAGCGAAAACGTTAAATGCGGAAGCGATCGACGCCGCCGGCAAGACGGTGCTGCCCGGTTTGATCGACGTGCACGTCCACCTCGGCGCTCCGGGTGGATTTTACGACGACACAAACAAATGCGGCGATCCGAAGAACGCCGAGCACGAACTAGAAGCTTACTTGTATTGTGGCATCACGGCCGTGCGCAGCGTGGGCGACGCGCTCGATGCGATGCTGCGGTTGCACGCAACATTTGGAACCGGTGAAAAGCTCGGCACCGATCTTTTTTCTGCGGCCCGCTTTTCACTGCGGAAGGCGGACATGGAACGGAATATTTCAAGAACGTTCCCGAAGCCGATCCGTTCCAGATTGCTCGCGCAATCAGTGCGGCTGCCGAAGACGCCGGACGAAGGACGCGCGCAAGTGGATGAGTTGGCGCGCCAGGGCGTGAACGCAATCAAAGGAATTCTCGACGCTGGTGTGCCCGGTTATTCATTCAATCGAATGGGTGTGGATATTCTGCGCGCGGTTGTCGACGAAGCGCACGCGAAACATTTGCCGGTGGCCGTTCACACCGCTGACAAAAGCGATGTCGCGGATGCGCTCGCCGTCGGTGCCGATTCCGTCGAACACGGTTCGTTCAGCGATGAAATTTCAGACGAAGATTTCGCGCAAATGAAAGCAAAAGGCATCGCTTATGACCCGACCTTGAGCGTGGTGGAAGGTTTTACGAGCTTCGCAAAAGGCGACACGTCGCTGCTCAAACGATCACTCGCACAACAGGTGACATCGAAGGAGTTGATGACCGGAACGGAAAACGCAGCGCACAGCGATCAATTCAAAGGCTTACGCGACGGGATCAGTCATTATCCGATGTCGATCCAAACCGGTGGGAAAAATTTGCTGAAGGCCTGGCGGGCCGGCGTGATGCTCGTCACCGGCTCGGACGCGGGAAATTTTCTCGTGATGCACGGCCCGACCGTGCAACACGAGATTGAATTGTGGGTCGCGGCCGGAATTCCTGTCGATGTTGCACTGCAAGCCGCGACATCGAACGCGGCGAAGTTGCTTCGCGCTGACAACCGGATCGGCACGCTCGAGAAGGGAAGGAAGCGTCGCTCGCTCGTGGTCGATGGAAATCCGCTGCAAGATGTGCGCGCTTTATCTTCGATCTCGGTCGTGATGATGAAAGGCGAACGGGTCGTGCGTTCGGAATTGTTCGAGCAAAAGTAAGCGCGACTTTACCTTTCATACGCGCCACGGCGAATTGTTCGCACAGCTCTGCGGCGGCGTCGCATTAATCGCAGTGACGCTCAAGTTGGCAATGCTCGTTAGGCAAAAATGAAGCGCGGCGGGCTGGTGACACGCTCCGACGCAGGCAACGTTCAGTTTTCCTGGCCGACAATCGCCACGGCGCGTTCCGGCCGCTGAGCGGATGGGCGCCGCATGCATCCTTCCATGCTTCCATGTCTGCCCGCGATTTAGTTTTGTCTGGTGCCACGATCGCTGTCACTCGATCGAACGCCATTTCTGAAAACGGCAGGACGCAGGAAGCGACTACTTCTTCCCGCTGAACCGGCTTTGAGTGACGCATAGATCAAACTCAGGTGTGGTTGAAATTCGTAACCAGAAGAACAAGAAGTGTCTTTGGCGTAAGTTGTTTCGATAATTTGATAATATTATCTGTCTCCTCGAACTTGACATAAACGGTCTTGGTGAATTGATCGGAATGCCTGATTCCCTCGTGCCAGTGATCCGCGAGCATCACGAGTCGTCTCACGAAGAATCCGCTCGGGTGAATCGCCGACAATCTCCTGGGCTGGCGTAGAGTATGAGGCGCAAAAATGGCTGCGTCGAATGGCTCGGCCAAGGTTCGAATCCAAATTGTCAGATATGCCGGCAAACGGTTCGGCCGGCAAAAGCCAGCAGGCCAGGATTGAGAGTTGTTTTTCGCGCCAAAGGAAATCGCTTCAAGTTGATGGAAGCTGTCAGGTTGGGCTTATATGATTTAAGATCGAAGAACGTGTCGGACGATAGCAGTGAAAGCTAGTTGTGGCATGGCGCTGCTATAAGCTGGACCAAAGATAGTCTCCGTGAAAGCCCCAATGGGGCACTCATCAGTTAAATGAAAAAATCGCTCGGTTTCCTGTTCGTAATTTTCCTTTTGCTTCGTTAGGCAAACGCATGCGTACGGCCCGACCGGCCATCAGATCGTTGGCGCCATCGCCGATGAGCGACTGGTCGGCACAGCGACGAGGCAAAAAGTGCGGCCAACTCCTCGACGGTTTGACCCTGAAAAAGCCGCGGTCATTCCGGATGAAATCAAAGGATGGGACAAGAACGGCGCGGACGAGCCAGGCATTTTCACTATGCAGCGCGCCCGCGCATTGATGAACAACTACGGGCTTTCTGGCGCGCCAATCCGCCGACCGAGGATCGTAAGTCGTCCATTCCCTCGCATCATTGGTTTCATTATACGGATGTTCCCGTGCTGAATGTGGAGAAATACGCAGACGGCAAAACGGGGCGATCGGAATGGGACATCGTTCACATGAGTCGCTACTGCATTGAGGTCTTACAAGGCATCGGACCGGAAAATAATTCGCGCAAGATAACAAAACCGATCGCCGTGATTCTCCTCGCGCACTACTTGGGCGACATTCATCAGCCGCTCCATGTGGGCGCGGAATATTTTGATCAAAGCGGCCAAAAAGTCGATCCCGATCGGGGCAGACCGGGGCTGGAAGATCAAGGCGGCAATACCATATGGCTCGAGCTTCCCGGCGGCGCTACTCATGAGCGCACGAAGCTCCATGGATTCTGGGACAGTAATGCCGTTGACGGATTGCTTCCGGAGGTGCCTGAGACCATGCCGAAAAGAAGAGCGGAGAACCAAAATCGATGCGGCCGAAAAAGAAATCGTTCACAAAATGGCCACTCGAGAGCCGACCGATTGGCGCGTGCCGGTCAATCCTCAGCGTGAAGGATTATCCGGAAGCATGGGCTAACGCCATCCTGCCCGTGGCGCGTGAGGCCCACGAAAGGCTTAGCTTTGAAAAGGTCCATGCGGAAATCCAGGAAGGGGGCGCAGTCGCCGCTGGCTTCGCTAAGGAGAAATCGATGCCAGATCATATCTCTTATCGTGACTGGTCAACGCGCGTGGTCCGTGACGAGTTGCACACAAGGCGGGATGGCAACTGGCGGACCTGCTCGAGAAAATCTTTTTCTTCAAGCAACAAGGAGGCGGGATTTGTCTCGGCGTCCCCTTCTTCGGAAGCAAGCACGCCGGCACCGATTCCAACTCGAGCAAGAACACTCCGTCCATTTCGCCAAGCCTGACTGTCCCGCCCACTCAATCACCTGCGCGATCCGACTCCGCGGCCAGCTCAACCTATAGCGCTTATCCGGCGAACTATAAACAAATCATCACTGATTGGTTGCAGAGTCAGCTTTACGAGCCCACGAGCGCAACAATCGTTTGGCAAACCGAGCCAAAGCCGGCTGACCTGCTGGGAAAAGACGGCAAGAAACTTTATGGTTACCTCGTGATATTCACCGTGAACGCGAGAAATCGTTTCGGAGCTTATACTGGCGTCCAATCGCACGGCGCTCTCATTCGCGATGGCGAGGTAGTGAAAGGGACGGGCTTCGGTTACTAGCGGTTATTTGTTTCGCTTGGCTACGGTTAACAACGACGACCTGATCAGCTTGGCGAGATTGCTGGCTGAGGCCGAAGAATTACGTGCGCGACGTTACCTGGAGCGCACCGCCGGTCTGTCGCGTGCAACGAAGGGAATTCGCCGCAGCGAAATGTTCTTTCTCTACGCCGCGATCGCGCATCTCGAGCCGGGACGCATTCTCGAATCGGGGCGCGCTCGTGCGCAAAGCACTCTGGTTCTTTCCTCGCTTTTCCGCGAGCGACGATCGTCAGCATTGAGTCGGAGGCGAATTCCTCCCGGCACCGGCACGGTCGCGGCGGCGGAGATTAAAAGACCGACAAACATCGAATGTCTCTTTTGGCGATTCGCGTCTCCTCTTGCCGAAGTTACTTTACGAGGGCGACATCATCTTGATTGACGGTCCGAAAGATTTTCGTGCGCTTAAGCTAGCTCTGCGACTTCTGCGCACCGGCAAACCTCGTGCGGTTTTCGTGCATGATCTTTGGTTCGGCCTTCCCGCTCGCCGTTTCGTCGACCGCCACTTGCGCAAAGCGTTCCTCAGCGACAATCCAGAGTTTGTTAGACGAGTACGCGACTCGATTCCAGTCACGTTCCACTTGCAGGCTTTCATCTGGCCATGTGAGGCGGGCTTATGGTGCGACTCTCGCTTGTTTTCCCGCCGGATCTGAAAACTACGCGCTGCTGCTCGCGAAGCTCAGTCTTGCCCAGGGTCTGGAACGGGTCCGCGAAACGATGCGCAAGATTCTTCGCCGCCCGCTCGGGAGCGGCCCAAAGATGATTGAGTCCCAAAACTCGTGATTACCTGGTCGACTTGCTTTGGAAAGAGGCGGGCATGTAAAAATTGCACCGCATCTTTCGCGGCGCGCACTTTTTGCGGAAAGATCTAGTGCTTCGATTAGGTCCGGGTCTTCTTCGAATTCCCGGATTCTCGCATTCCGCCTTTAATGCGTGCGTACTGGTCCTTCGACAAAATCCCTCGCGCTTGCTTCAGGAATTTTGCGCGGCTTTCTTTGTGCAACCCGCTTTCATGCAATCGGCCTGCCGAGGCTTCCAATTTGCTTTTCTGATCGGCCGTTGCATTCAAGCTCGCGAAATCGGCGCACATCGCCTTGTCATTCGCCGCGCCCTTTGCGCAACAGGCCGCTTTATCGTTGGCGAAAGCTGTGCCCGCCGTGAGCAACGCCGCTGCCACTAATGCTGTCCCGGGTAATTTTATTCATGATGAATGCTGAGACACATCCCCGGCTCCGAGACCGTTCAATAGTTGGCAAGGTCAATTGCTCTCCTTCTTCTCTTCGGCGGCGGTGGACCAGGCGCCGACTCGCTTCCTGCTTGGCCTCTTCCTCCAAAGCGGTGAGCCGATCCACATAGGAGCGGGATTTTCACCGCTCGGCAAAACGTGACCGACCCTTTGACCCGCGCCAAGCCCTCGCTGCACCAAAATTCTGCCAGGCTCTTTTCATCCACTTCGATCAAAACGTAATATCGCGTTCTCGCCCGCGGCCGGTGCAGTTGCCCAAAGCGTGTGCAAGACGAACGGCTTCTGCAAAAGTTCCTTCACTCTGTCTTTCGCCTTAACGCCTGCCTTCATCGTCTCATCCAGCGTGATGCCAAATGCAAGCTTTGCTCCCGGGTCCGTTCCGCATACACGAGGTTGGTTTCGGGCGCATCCACAGAAGTAGAGCCGTGCCCTGAACTCCTTGTCGCCACAGTGCACGTAGAAACTGTCGCCGTCGTTGTCCTTGAATCCACGTATTGGCAATCCGTCGACGTTGCCCACCTCCTTGCCGGCCCAAGCTTGCCCGACGACCAAAAGTAAGAGCGCGATGATTATCGTGCATGATGATCGTCGTGTTTGCATTCTCAGATCGTGAGGCCTAACGAGGAAAAGAGTGGCTGGTGAGAGCGCCAGTAGCAAGTCCTAAAACGTTTTCTTGACGCTTATCTTGCCCGAAACTCGAGCGCGCCATTTTTTGCATCGACCCTAATGGTTTGGCCTTCGTGAAATTGGCCTTCGAGAATGTCGAGACGCAGCGGATCGAGAATCTCTTCTGAATCACGCTTTGAGCAGTCTCGACCTATTCAATTCTCCGTAAGGCAGAAAGAAGGCTTCTCTCTCTGCCTGAAACTTCATCCGATTCCATCTTTGGTGCTCATTTTAGAATATAGCCGGCGCGAATTCATTTAAAAGGAAACCAACAATGCCCACACAAGCTCGAAGCGGTCCGTCCGATCGAACTGGCCGAAATTCAAGAAGCGCGCAAGCGAATCGCGAACGACGATCGTGCGCACGCCGCTGATCCGTCTCGAACTCGGACCGGACTATCCCGACATCCGATCTGAAGCTGGAAAATTTGCAACCGATCAACGCTTACAAGCTGCGCGGCGCGGCCAACGCCGTGGCAATGCTGTCCGAATCCGAGCGCAAGCGCGGCGTGTGGACGATCAGCGCGGGAAATGCCGGGCAGGGCGTTGCCTACGCGGCGCGACAAGCGGGCGTGCCGTGCACGGTCGTCGTGATCGAGACGGCGCCGGAATCCAAGATCGAGCGGATGCGGGCGCTCGGCGCGAAACTCATTCCGCGTCCCGTACGATGTCGCCTGGAAAGCGCTCGAGGATCGTTCGTTTCCCGGAGCCGAAGGAACGTTTGTGCATCCGTTCGACGATCACAATTTCATCGCCGGTCATGCGACGATGGGTCTCGAGATTCTTGAAGACGCGCCCGACACGCGAAGCGGTCATCGCCAGCATCGGCGGCGGCGGACTTGATCACCGGCGTCGGCAGCGCGATCAAAGCGCTCAAGCCGGAGATCAAAATTTGGGGCGTCGAACCGGAGACGGCCGCGCCCGCCGCGCTTTCGTTCGCAAAAGGATCTCCGCAAGTTTTCGAGAATTTCAAGCAGTCGTTCGTCGATGGCGCCGGCGGCCGCAGCGTGTTTCCGCGCATGTGGGAGCGGATGAAACCGGTCGTGGACGGCTACATCGTCGTCAGCTTGGAGGAAACGAAGAAAGCGATGCGATTGATGGCGGAAAAGGCGCGAATCATTTCCGAAGGCGCGGGCGCATTGCCGGTCGCTGCTGCATTGACCGGAAAAGCCGGCAAAGGCCCGATCGTCGCCATCGTCTCCGGTGGCAATATCGATCTTGAAGAAATTCTGCGAGTTGGTCTCGCCGTAACACAATTGAACACGTCTCATTCTCCACGCCAGCGTTTTTCGCGATTGCGGAGAAACGGAAGGTATGGAACTTGCTACCGAAGATTTGCGTATTCTGCCGTTGCGAGATTCTGAAAATGACGGAGCAGCACGCCGATATCTGACTTTCGCTTCGGCGATTTGCAAAGAACTTTCCTCGAAAGCAAATAAGAGGAGGAAAAATCAATGAAAATCGGCGAGACAGCACCAGATTTCGAGGCGGAAACCACTGAGGGGCGAATCCGCTTTCATGACTGGATCGGCGACTCATGGGCCGTCCTGTTCTCCCACCCGAAGGACTTCACCCCGGTCTGCACGACCGAACTCGGCTACATGGCCAAAATTAAGCCAGAGTTCGACCGCAGAAACGTGAAGGTCATCGGATTGTCGGTCGATTCGACCGGCGATCATCAAGGGATGGGCGAAAGACATCGAAGAGACACAGGGCTACGCACCCGAACTACCCAATCATCGGCGACGCTGACTTCAAGGTCTCGAAGCTGTACGGGATGCTGCCCGCCGATATCGCCGGCGACGCGAAAAAGCGCACGCCGGCCGATAACGCGACCGTGCGCAATGTTTACGTCATCGGCCCGGACAAGAAGATCAAGCTCATCCTTGCCTACCCGATGACCACGGGCCGGAACTTCGATGAGGTGCTGCGAGTGATCGACTCGCTGCAACTGACCGCCAAGCACCAGGTAGCCACGCCAGTCAACTGGAAGCCAGGCGAAGAGGTGATCATCGCCGGGTTCGGTCTCCGGACGACGAAGCGAAAGCGGCGTTATCCGCAAGGCTGGAAGGCGCCGAAGCCGTATATCCGGATCGTGCCGCAGCCGCAATAACGCCGCTGACCGGCGGTCTAGCACTTGGGGCTGCTTTCCGGCATTTTCGTGACCGCCCCCGAAGCCAGCCAACGCAGACGCAACGTCCACATCGGCCCGCGACGAAGCGAGCGGCGCTTTCTTCGCGAGAGCTGCGCAATCGGTCTCGCATTCGGTTGCGGATCGTCCTATCACGATTCGCATGAATACGATTTCAATTTCTCGCCGTAGATTTGCTCAATTGTTAGGTGCGGGCGCGGCGGCGGCTGTCGTTCGGCCTGCGCTTTCGTTGTCGCTGCCGCTCGCCTGCGGCCCAGGGCGGAGCAACAAGCGTTGTTCGCCTGAGCGCGAATGAAAATCCCTACGGGCCTTCGCCGAAAGCGCTCAAGAGCGATGAACGACGCATTCAACCTGTCATGTCGCTATCCGGATGAACATAACGATGTGCTCATTGATGCGCTGCGCCAAACTCAACGGCGTGAATCGCGATCAAGTCTTACTGGGCGACGGCTCGGGCGAGATTTTGAATTTGTGCGCGGAGACATTCACCGGACCGGAAGCAAAAGAAGGGTACGCATTAGTGTGTGGGCGACCCGACTTTCGAAGCAATCGTTAATAACGCGACCGCCAATGGCGCTGAGGTCGTGAAAGTTCCGCTCACCGGCAGCGTTCAATCATGACCTTCCAAAGATGATGGATGCTGCGAAGGAAGGACTCATTTACGTGTGCAATCCGAACAATCCAACGGCCAGCATTACACCCAAGAATGAACTCCGCGAATTCATCGCAACCACTCCGCAGCAAACGATGATTCTGGTGGACGAAGCTTATTTCCATTACGCCGACAGTCCTGACTACGAAAGTGTGATCCCGCTCGATCAAAGATCATCCGAACCTGATCGTCTCGCGCACGTTCTCAAAGATTTACGGCATGGCTGGATTGCGCTGCGGCTACTGTCGTCGCACAACGCGGAAACGATTGAGCGGATGCGTCCGCATCAAATGTGGGACAGCGTCAACATTATGGCTCTGGCCGCGGCGATCGCGAGTCTCGAGCGACGCCGGATCAGGTCGCAAATGGCCAGCGTCTAAATAGCGAAGCGAAAAGCATTCGTGACCGGCGAGCTCGACAAGATGGGCTACAAAACAGATTCCGTCGCAGGCCAACTTCATCATGGTCGATGTAAAACGTCCAGTTGTGCCGCTGATTCAAGCGTTGAAGCAGCGCAACGTGCAAGTCGGCCGATTATTTCCGGCGCTGCCGAATTACATGCGCGTCACCATCGGTAAGAAAGCAGAAATGAAATTTTTCTGAGCGCGTTTCGGCAAGTCGCAGCCTGATTCGCGCACTGACCGGTTTATGAGGGTGACTCAGCGCTGAACGCGTGCTAAGTGTTCTTCGGTTTTATTACGCGCGCCAACAGCTTATAATTTTTCGCTGACGCCGAGTTGGCGCACTTTGCAGGTGGGCGCGATCGAGCGGTCCGACTACCGCAACCACACCAGCGGCATCGCTAATCTGGCGCTCGGATGAGGTGAGTGAATCCCCACAAAGTTTGTGCAGCATCATCCTCGGCCGTGGCGATCCGGTAGGTTCGCCAGCAAATTGAGGCTGAGGCGGCGTTCGAAAATCGACATCTCAAATGGGTTGAACGAAACGTCAGAAATCAATTTTCAAAGCAGACCGCCGATCGATCGCTGATGTGATACGGTGAGGCCAGGGCCGCTCGCACAGCCGGCTCATCGAGATAAAAATCGTCGCGAAACTCATGGAGCAAACTCGGAATTGATTGAGAGGAAGTTGCACAACGAAGTCGAGGTCATGGGTAGTGCGCGGGATACCCCAGTAGTTGCTTGCCATGGAACCAGTGAGCAAACTAGGCGATTCCAGCGCGATTGAGCCGTCGCACCGCATCAATAGCAAGCTCCTGCTCCGTCACAAACTGTGTGCCAGCGCAATCCGCTCACGCAACAATCGCTCCACTTCATCGACGCTCGCTTCGGGATGTTGATAGCGGATGCCAGAGCGCGCGATTTCGCAGCGAAAGCTCCCGTAGCAGATCGAGCGCCAGCTTCAATCGCTCTTCGCCAGTCATGGCACGATATTTTTCAATCTGTGCGTCAAGCGCTGCTTGCGGCGTCAGGTGAAAGATCTTAACGCGCGCTTGAACTGCGAGCGCGCCATCTTTTGCATCGACACGGATGCGTTTGGCCCTCGCGAACTTTGCCTTCGAGAATGTCGATGCTAAGTGGATCGAGAATTTCTTTTTGAATCGCGCGCTTGAGCGGGCGCGCGCCGTAAACCGGATCATAACCTTCGCGCGCGATCAGTTCCTTGGCCGAATCGGAAAGCTCGAGCGTGATCTTTTGTTGCTCGAGCCGTTTCGTCAGGCGGCCAAGCTGAATTTCGACGATCTTTTTCAGATCGTCTTCAGTCAGCCGGTCGAAGATGATGATCTCGTCGACGCGATTCAGAAACTCCGGCCGGAAATGCTGCCGCAACGCGTCCATGCACCGAGCGCGACCGCGCTTCTCGCGCGATTCTTCCTCGGTGATGAACTGCGAGCCGATGTTCGACGTCATGATGATGACCGTGTTCTTGAAATCGACCGTCCTCCCCTGCCCGTCGGTGATGCGGCCATCATCGAGCACTTGCAGCAGCACGTTGAAAACATCCGTGGTGCGCTTTCTCGATCTCGTCGAAGAGCACAACCGAATACGGCTTGCGCCGGACGGCTTCAGAAAGTTGACCGCCTTCTTCGTAACCGACGTAGCCGGGCGGCGCGCCGATCAAACGCGCGACGGTGTGTTTCTCCATGTATTCGCTCATGTCGATCCGGATCATGGCGTTCTCGTCGTCGAACAGAAATTCGGCGAGCGCGCGCGACAGTTCGGTTTTGCCGACACCAGTCGGGCCGAGAAAAATGAACGAACCGATCGGCCGATTTTCATCCTGCAAACCGGCGCGGGCGCGGCGCACCGCGTTCGAAACGGCCATGATGGCTGTCGTCCTGGCCGACGACGCGCTTGATGCAGATGCTCTTCCAGTTTCACGAGCTTCTCGCGCTCGCCTTCCTGCAAACGCGAGACCGGAATGTGCGTCCAGCTCGAGACAACTTCGGCGATGTCTTCTTCGGTCACTTCTTCGCGGAGCAAGTCGGTTTTCGCCTTTCGGACTCTTCCGCGGTCAGGTCGGCGCAGTTTCCTTCCAGCTCCGGAATTCTGCCGTATTGAAGCTCACTTGCCTTTCGCCAGTTCGCCGCGGCGCTGCGCCCGCTCCAGTTCGGTGCGCGCTCGATCGAGCTGTTCTTTCCATTTCCGCTGTTCTTCGAGGACCGCTTTCTCCTTCTGCCACTCGGCTTTAAGCGCCGAGGATTTTCTTTCAGATCCGGCCAGCTCCTTCTCCAGCTTCTTCAGTCGCTCTTTGCTCGCCGGATCTTTTCCTTCTTCAGCGCCTGCCGCTCCATCTCGTGCTGCATGATCTCGCGCTCGATCACGTCGATTTCCGTCGGCATCGAATCGAGCTCGATCTTCAAACGCGACGGCCGCTTCGTCGACCAGATCGACCGCTTTGTCCGGCAAGAAACCGATCGCTGATGTAGCGATGCGAGAGCACCGGCTGCCGCGACCAGCGCCGCGTCCGTGAATGCGCACGCCGTGATGCACCTCGTAGCGCTCTTTCAATCCGCGCAGGATCGCGATCGTGTCTTCCACGCTCGGCTCATCCACCATCACCGGCTGGAACCGCCGTTCGAGCGCCGCGTCCTTCTCGATGTATTTGCGATACTCATCGAGCGTGGTCGCGCCGATCGTGCGCAACTCGCCGCGCGCCAGTTGCGGCTTGAGCATGTTCGACGCATCCACCGATCCTTCCGCCGCGCCCGCGCCGACAATGGTGTGCAGCTCGTCGATGAACAAAATGATCTGCGCCTTGCGAATCGGTCACTTCCTTCAAGAACGCTTTCAGCCGATCCTCGAATTCGCCGCGGAACTTTGCGCCTGCGACCATCGCGCCGATGTCCATCGCGATGATCCGCTTTTGTTTCAGCGATTCCGGCACGTCGCCGCTGATGATTCGCCGCGCGAGGCCTTCCACGATCGCCGTCTTGCCGACGCCCGGCTCGCCGATCAGCACCGGATTGTTTTTCGTGCGGCGCGAGAGCACCTGCATAACGCGCCGGATCTCGTTGTCGCGTCCAATGACCGGATCGATCTTTCCCGCGCCGCGCCAGCTCGGTCAGATCGCGTCCGTATTTTTCCAGCGTCTGATATTTTCCTTCGGGATTCTGATCGGTCACGCGCTGCGAACCGCGCACCTGCTGGAGCGCCTGCATCAGCTTGTCGCGCGTCACGCCGAGATCCTTCAGCAATTTCGCTGCCGGCGCACATTCTCACTCGGTCAAGCGCGAGCAGATAATGCTCGGCGCTCGTGAACTCATCCTTCAGCTTCGCCATCTCGCGTCTTCCGCTGCGTCCAGTGTCGTTGCGCAATTCGTTGCCGATGATAAAGTTCGCCAACAGCGCCGTGGACTTTCGGCCGGCGACCCAGTTCTTCGCGCAACCGACTCGCGCAGCGCGCCCGCTACTACGCCGAGTTTTCTCGAGCAATCGGGGCGCGTGACCCCATCCGTCTGATCGAGGAGCGCGATCAGGAAATGCTCGTTATTGATTTCCTGATGATGAAATCCTGATGCGACATCGTGCGATGCCTGCAGCGCCTCCTGCATTTTCTGAGTAAATTTATCCGGTCGCATAACTGTGATCTAAGTATCGCGTCGGAGGCGCCAAACAATCGCGGATCAACCGCGGCAAATGCTTGCCTGGCGGCTCAGCTCAACAACCGATCGAGCGAATCTACGCAGATTTGCGACCACGTTTCAAGAATGTCGCGGCGAGCGCGCAGCCTTATCTTTCGTCAGGAAAGCCAAACTTGTGATCATTGCTTCATGCTTCTCAACTTTCGGTTCATTCAGGCGAAATACATGCACGATGCCGAGGTGGACTCGGCCAACCTCAGTCGTGTCGTCGTTAAGCAGCGCGACGATCTGATCTTCGAAATTCGTCTCGATCTTGATTTCCTCGCTCACCTCGCGCTCGACTCCGGCGCGATAGGCTTTCTCATCCGTGCAAAGAGCGATTCATCCTCGTCGTTCATATGCCCGCCGATGCCGATGGAGCCCTTCGCCACCAGCCGCTGCTCGCCGGCTTTCTTCCCACGCACGTAATGCAGAATGTGATCGCCACACGCGACGATCGCGTAGGGAATGATTTGTTTGTGCGCTGGATCGTTCTCGTGGCCGCGCGCGGAATAAAAGTTGTTCCCGCGCGAGAGCAGGGGCGTTGAGATATTTTTGCGGCTCGAAGTTCAATCCCTGAAAACTGCCGAGCTGGTCGAACAAACTTCGCCTAACGACAAGAACGTTTTAGCAATACGTAACTGAACGGCGCATAC
>ERZ1370068.792-contig-10726_pt1 | contig 25302 bp, 39 predicted proteins | sample MGYA00561227_ERZ1370068 | MGnify/ENA primary metagenome ERZ1370068 (study PRJEB38410, sample SAMEA6850437) | metagenome | study: Metagenomic assessment of the ecological functions of the soil: analysis of the soil microbiota associated with the...
TTCAGCTCCTGCAGATGGTCGTCGAGTCGATCGAGCCGCGCCTCCCAGATGTGCCGATAGAGCTCGGTCCAGTCGAAGCCACTTCCTTCACGGGTCCGGCCTCGATGCGGCAAGGCCGCCACTGAGCTTCACGACCTCGGGCAATGAGGCCGGCGCGTTCCAGCACTCGAAGGTGCTTCGAGACGGCGGGCATGCTCATGTCGAACGGCTCGGCGAGCGCCGGTTACCGAGCATTCGCCCGAGGCCAGGCAGGCCAGGATCGCCCGCCGGGTCGGATCGGCTAATGCTGCGAACGTGGTGCTCAGTTGATCGGCGGCCATGGCTCTACTGAACCTATCAGTTAATTAACCTATTGGTTTAATACACCAGCCGGGCGGCGACTGTCAGCACACGCGGCCGACATGTACCGGCGCCTGTCCTTCGCTTACGAGCACCGCGCCTCCCCCTGGGTTTCTTCTTGATCGGCCCGCGTTTCGGCTCGAGGCGCCTTGACTCATTCTTCGCGGCCAGCACCGCGGACAACTCGTACGCTTCCTGCAGCCAGTCCGTGATCGGGGCCTCGACTTCGTCGCGGTGTCTGACATGGATGAAGTTTTGCGAATTTCGACCTGGACGCTCGAACGACACGCCGCACCTGGGGGCCTTCAACGAGCGACCGAGGAACGCGCACAGCTCAGAAAGTTCCTCTTCGGGCGCACGAAGAAGTAGCAGGACTGACGGGAAAACATGATCGACTTGTGCGAGGCATAGATTCGCTGCTCTCCGAAAGACGTGGCCGTCTCGCGCAGCCGCTCCACGCGTCTCGCAAATCCTCCGAGAGATCCATCGTGACGAGTCGCGTTCAAGTCGTCCGTCCAACAGTTGTGCTCCTCCCCCTCTTCAATCCACTGCTTGCAGTGGTAGCACTCGACCGGGCATGGCTCATTATGGAAGCATGTCGAAGGGAGCGAGCCGTGATCATCGAAATGCGCACCTACAAAATCAAGCCAGGACAGCGAACCGAGTTTCTCGAGATCTTCGAAACCAGGAGCGTCCCGGCACATCAGGCCATCGGCATGAAGATACCTGGGCCGTTTCTTTCGGTGGATGATCCCGACACGTTTTCCTTCATGCGGGGCTTCCCAGACCTCGAAAGCCGCGGGCCGCTGAAGGACGAGTTCTACGAGGGAGGCTCTGGAAGCAGAGCTGGAACAGAAGCTCATGCCGATGATCGAAAGAATGCGACGTCGTGCTCGTCGAGGCCGAACGTGGTTTGGGCGACTGGCGATAGGGTGCTTCCGAGCCGGCCTCGTCAGTTGTTGCCGTCCTGATTCTGATTCCCCGGCCTGTCCGGGTTCAGGCGAATGGCGACGATTTTCCGGAACTTCACCGGCACACCGTTCCTGGTCGCGGGCCGGAATTTCCAGTTCTTTGCGGCCCGGTTCAGCAAGAGAGCGTAGTAGGGCACAAGATTGCCCTGCGAGGCTGACCGACGCGACGTCTCCCTTTTCATCGATCACGAGGATCAACGTGCCTTCCATGAAGATCTGCGACTCTTGTCTCGACGGATGCCATGGCGGCATGACTTGCAGAGACGACAACCGGCGGCGTGATCTCCGGATCTTCCAGTCCATGAGATCGCTGGCGCGGGCGCCGGTTCAGCTGGTATCAGGCTTGCCAGTGCCGGCTGCAGGTGAGCCTGCGGCACCGCCTTGGCGATCTGCGGCATGGTCTTGATCAGGTCGATGAAGCCGTTCGACAGGATCCCGCAGGTCTGACAGTTCCGTTGAGGCGACGAGGTCCCTGTCGTCGAGGAGCGCGATCACTTGGTCGAACTGCTTTCCCGAGAGCTCGAAGTCCTTATGCTCGAAGGACGCCTTGGCCTCAGGTGCGATTGGCGGACGATCGTCGGGAGTGCTCGTCGCCGAACGTCTCGAAACGTCTCGACCAGCCGCGGTGACATCTGCGCCTGGGACGGTTGATACGACGGATTGACTTCGACGATCTGCTGAATGACCTTGCGTGCCTCGTCGCCCCGCCCGAGCGCCAGCGAGGCAGAATGCCCGGTACCTCGACCTCGAGGCCCTCGGTGCCGGTTGCGTGATCATTAGCTGTTGAGAAGCGCGAGAGCCTCGTCGTAGGCGGCGGAGGCGTACAGGTCCTTCGCTCGCGCCAGCGTGTCTTGAGCGGCCGCGGGAGGTGAGACGAAGGCCGCCAGGAACGCGGCAGAACAATCGTAGCCACGGAAACGGAACGTGTGACGGTCATCGGTGCACCTCGCGAAGGCGAAGGATGCATAATCGAAGATTTCGGCTGGAAGGTCATCGTAGTACGTTTGGCAGCAATGTCAAGCCGCAAAAGGATGTGATCGGCAAAAACGCGTGACCGGAACAATCGGTTTGTGTATCATCCGAACGGATTTGCGATGTATCACGATGATCCCGATCTCGAGCAACGTCTTTCCCGTTTCGAAGCCCAGTTGGATCGGTTCAGCCTCGCGCTTCATCAGTGGCAACAAAATCAGGAAACAGTTCAACCTGCCAGCACTCAAGACGTCGATCAGCGCATCCGAACGCTCGAAGAAACGCTGGACCGTGAAGCGCACGTGCTCCGGCGGATGCACGAAGAGCCGCTCAAGCAACTGCAGGCCCAGGCAGCAAGCCTCAAAGAGGTCTGCGAGGCCGCTACCAGTTCTGTAACCGGCCTGGACCAGGCCGAGTCGCGGCTCGTGGCCCTTCAGAACGACGTCCATCTTCAATTGAGCGACCTGTCCCGCAGCCATCCAGGCGCTGGTGGCCGAATTGCGCGTCGGCGCGTCCACCTCGATAGCGGCCCCAGAGTGCGACAGCGGCGTGGCCGCTCGACCGCGTGGTCCACCTGCACGACGAACTCCGCCGGGCGGCAAACGGCCGGACGCCGGGCCATCGACCGCGGAGCCAGACGTTCGGCGAGCGGCGCCACCGCCTTCCAGCCCACAAGCCGTCACAGAGCCGCGCGACTCGCCGGAGTCGCGCGCCGGCCGTGCTTCGACTGATCGAGCACGCCGTCCCCGCCGAGCGAGGGAATCGCTGCCGACCGATCGCCCGCTGCCGGCGACGTTCGTGGTACGTCGCGGGCGCTGCGGCCTTCGCGGCCGGCATGCTCATTTTGGCCTGGTTCATCGGATTGAAACGCGATTGAACGACGCCAGCGCCCGCGTGGCGGCCGCCGAGCGCCAGGCCGAGGCGGCCAACGAGCGGGCGAACCAGGAAGATGACCAACGCGCGACAAGAAGCGAACCGGCAAATCGCAGAGGCGCGTGAGTCGGCGCAGCGGGCCGAGACCGTCGGTGCCATCCTGGCTGCGCCCGATCTGGTCCGCATCAATCTCACCGGTGGCGCTCGTCGAACGATCGTTCGCGCAACTGTTGTGGAGCCGGACGCGCGGCCTGGTGCTCAGCGCATCGCGCCTCCCGCCGGCCCCTCCACAGATGACATATCAGCTGTGGCTGTTGACGAATGGGGCGCCGGTCAGCGCGGGCTCTTCGTGCCCTGATGCGAACGGACAAGCGACTGTTGTCGTTGACGTTCCACCGAGAGTCGCAGGCCCTGTGATCGGCGCTCAGGTGACTAGTCGAGCCTAGTGCTGGCAGCCCGGCCCCTTCGAACCGTCTGCTGTTGTCTCGCGTTCCCGCCGCTCCGAGCCCCTTAGGTGGATCATAAGAGGGCTCAGGGCTGAGGGCTCAGGGCTAACGGCGAAACTCCAGGGCGATTCAGAGCCCTCAGCCCCTTTCTCACCCAGCCCCTACCGTTGTAAATTCACGCTCACGCGGGTTGCGCCATCCGCTCGAACGACGGTTCTCTCGCGCCGCTCACCGAGCTGGGGATGACGGAACACGATTTCGTGCTCGCCTGGGGCAATCGAGAGGTTTCCGAGCGGTGTCTCGCCCACCGAGTTGCCGTCGATCCAGACCGATGCCCATGGCACGGCGTTGATGTTGAGCGTGCCGTTCGGCAACGTGACCGCCATCGACGTGATCTGTCCCGGCTTGACATCGATGACCGTTTCGTTCCCGATAGCCAATCGTGCTGTTCACGAAGTCGAATTCGTGGCGGCCGGCCGTGGCCACGATAGGCCTTCTGCGCTCGATCCGAGCACTCGTTCGCCGTCGAGCACGTGCACTTCGATTGGCGACGACAAGCGGAAGGCACCGGTTCGCTGCGATCCGCTGGTGCCTTGAACGCCGGCCAGTCGGCTGTCAGGTTTTGCGGCTGCCCGTTTCTCCGCTTCGAGCGCACTCTCCGTTTCTGCCACCTGCTGGACGACGCGGTTCGGCCGGAAGGACCCGAGTGGACTTCACCCGGTCGCCGACCTTGATCTCGAGCGGCGTCACTCCCACCGGGAGGTCGTCGACAAGCGACATTCGCCCCCGGTTGAGGAGAGTCGATCACGACGGCTGCGGTGGTGGGTGGCGAGGGCGTTGGCTGCCTGCGCATCAACAGTCGGCCGATGAACACAGCCTCGCCGATGGACAGCGCGGCAACCGCCATCGCGGCCCAGCGGAACCAGTTTTACCGGTCCATATCACTCGTGGGCTGGGCTTCCCACTCTTTCGAGCTCGGTCGTTTTGCGCAGTTGGCACGTCGCCCGCAATGACAGGTGTCGACATGTGAGATTCCTGGATTTCTTCGCGCTTGGGGCCAATCAGATGCGGGCCTCGCCGGCCCTGACGCCATTCCGAACTGTCGTCGAGAAGGTTGACCGCCTCCGGTCGTTTCCGCGTGGGTGGGCGCCGAGCGACACCAGGGAGTCGTCGCCACGCTCGGATTCGTCACGCAACTCGGCCAAGGCTTCGTTGGCATCCTCGGCCGACTCGAACATGTAGTCGTCCAGCTGCAGGGCGCGTTCGAGCCAATAGCGAAGCGGTTGAAAGATGACGCGCGCCTGCGGGCGCTCCGGTCGGCGATTTCGTCGAGGAGCCGTTCGACCTGTGTCGGAGTACTCGTCAGGCCCGATGCGGCGTCCCGCCATGAGCGACAGCGCGACGAGCCCCAGCTGGGTGACGTCGCTTCGTCCGTCGAGCGTGGGTGTCGTCGATGCGAGATCGGCGAGGCGAGGATGCCGAACTCTCGCCCACAGCCTCGCGGCCGAAAGCTCGAGGCTTCCCAGCGCCGACCCCACCATGTGCTCGCGGATCGTCAGCTGACCCTGGGCGGTGACGACGATCCGATCGACGTCCAGCAGCACCGTGGGCGATGCCGGGCGCCGTGCTGTTGAAGGGCGGCCAGCGCCGGCATGAGCTGACGCAGCATTCGCATGGCGAACGCAGCGCCCCGTGGCTTCTTCAGCGCTTCAGAGAGGCGCATCCCCGGTGCGTACGTCGAGACGACGGCCAGGTCCATCGCCGTGGCCCAGATTCCTTGATCGGGCGGACGACAGGGAAGGCGGGATGGTGGAAGGAAGTCAGGCGTTCGACGCGTTCTCGCAAGGCAGCCTCGAACTCGTGGTCTCGCGCCGAGCGCCGGTCTGAACCTGAGTATTTCCCACGAGGGCGCGCTCGTGTTGTCGAACATCAGCAGACGGTCGCCGAGACCGTCGGAGTGTCCTTGCGCGTACCACGTGGCGAGAGGTTTGTCGCCTTCCGACCATCGGTGAGAACTGGTCGATGATGAGATCGTGAGCCATGGTCATGGCGCCAGCATCCTCATGATTGGCGGTCGGCGATACAGATGGACTCGGGTGTCGAGGCCGCTACATTGTGCACGAATCCCAGCTCGAGTACAGTGCAGAAGACTGAATTGCGAGCGAACTCTTGATCGGTTTCAGCGGACCGGCTGCGGCTCCGGCACGCGCCGCCCCTACCAGAGATCCTTGGTAGGTCGATCCAGGCGAGCGTGTCGTGATGCCGAGTACGGGTTGGAGGAAGGCGTCGGTGTTGTTGTCGGCCGATTCGATGAGATGTCTCAGTCGCGCGGACACCACGGCGGCTTGATCTGCGGATGCGCCACACAGCAAGACTGCCATCTCCTGTCGCTCAAGATGCCAGCGAAGTCACCCTCACGGAGCTGCAGTCGGATCTGTCCCAGCCACGTCTGCATCAGCCCCGGTCTGAGACCGGTGCCGTCGACGGCCACGACAATCACCGAGGCCTGCTGGCCAGCTCTACCGCGTCGTCGGCGAGCTGGTCGAACAGGGTGTCGACCGGACGAAACCGGCGTCGGCGCTCGCCCTCCCGCGATGGCTGGAGGACGGCGTGCAGCCTGGGATGCAGGACGGACACCGCAGCCTGGACGATCTCGCGCTCGAAGGCCGTGAATGGCTGGTGTTCCGCGCGCGACGACAACTGCCATAACGCCATTCACGTCGGACGACGCGACCACCAGCCGATCGAGCTGTTCTTCGTTGTCGATCGGAGGCAGGAGATCCGTGTTGCCGATGGCCATCAGCTGCTCCCCGGCCGTTGTTGTCACCATAAGCGCCGCCTGATGACTTCCCACGGCGGCGGCCAGTTCTCCCACGACAGTGTGCGTGGCTTCTTCCAACGACTCGTTCGACTGAAACTGGTGCTGCGTGACCGCCGCAACCACCCGGTTCGTGGTCGTCGTGAGGATCTCGTTCAGCGACTCCCGCAACATGTCCGAATACAGGCTCAATCGCACCTGCTCGGAGCCGTCGATCGCTCCGGGAGAACACGAACAGCCACTCGATGTTGGTGCCCGTGAAAAGCCGCAACATCGAGCACGTCGCCAGGGTCGGCCGCCAAAGCCAGTCGATTGACGTCGGCTTGCGAAAGTCGAACCATCCCACCGTGGCGAGGGAACAGGGCGTCGTCGAGGTCGTGAGGAACGGCAGGGGAGACGCCGCCACCGGCGACACGTAAGGGAAGAACCCTCCGCGAGAGCCAGCGGCGTACACTACGGAGTCGGACGTTATCCCATACGCCGAGCGCCTCGACGAATGCCCCAATGACTTTGCGAACCGAGCCTCGAGGCATGGCTTCGGTGAGGATGCGCTGCAGCGACGCGATCCGATAAGTTTCGACGCTGATGGCGTTTGGCGGTTTTGTGAGGCTGGCTTCGATCACTCCCGTCAACCACGAGCCGACCAGCTCGAGATCCTGACGGGCGTCGCCGGCCGAACCGTTGCCGGACAGCTCCCGCGCCAGGACGAGAACACCCCTTGAGAGAGTCGGAAGCAGAGTACCTGGAGCCTATCGGCCTCCGCACCGGCCGGAGTCTCCGAGCGCAGAGCGTTCGAAATCGCCGATACCAGCGAGGGCTCTCGACTTGTCAGGATCCGGCGGAGTGCAGCGGCTGCGCGGGTCGATCCTGGAGGAAAGACTGGAACGAGCTCGGCGTCAATCACCTCGATGGCGACGTTGAGCCGAGGGGGCAGATCGAACAACCATTCCCACGATTGTCGCTTGACGGCGCTTTCGAGATCGGATGGCTGCATGCGGAGGCATTGTACCCAACAGATGGTAAATCGATGACCATCTAGATCATCGATTCGTCATGTATGCAATACGCAAGCGCCTTTCTCTTCCTTCTATAATCCGCTGAATGAGTCGCGTCCGGTCCGGTCGGGCGAAACGTCCTGCGCAAAGAGGGTGTTGCAAAGGCAACCGGCACAGCACGTTATGTAGACGACCTCGTCCTTCCAGGTCTTCTACACGGACGGACGATCCGCTCGAGCATCTCTTCTGGAGAGGTGATCGGCGTCAAACTCGATTTCGACCGCAGCGGATTCACCATCGTCGATCACCGCGACATTCCGGGCCGAAACGTCGTCGCGCTCATCGACGATGACCAGCCGTGCCTGGCGAGCTGCCGTGATTCGGCATGCCGCCGAGCCCATCCTGCTGCTCGCACACGAGAACCGCGAGCGACTGTGCTCGAGGTGGACCTGCAGATCGAATACCGCGAGACCACACCTCATTTCGATCCGGACACCTCGCCCAGAGCTTCAAGCAGATCGCCATCGACAAAGGGCGACATCGACACGGGGCTTCGCTATGGCCGATCTCGATTGTCGAAGGCGAGTACCGCGTGCGGGCACCAGGAGCAGCTCTACATCGAGACCGAACGGCGTCATCGCGGTGCCGGAACACGACGGCGGCATGACCGTTTACGGATCGATGCAGTGTCCTTACTACGTCCACCGGGCGCTCGCAGTGTTGCTCGGGCTGCAGCGACCACAAAGTCCGCGTCGTGCAGACGGAGACCGGCGGCGGATTTGGCGGCAAAGAAGAGTATCCGTCGATGCATCGCCGGGCACGCGGCGCTGCTCGCGCTGAAGGCGGGACGCCCGGTGAAGCTCGTCTACGACCGCGTCGAGGACATGCTCGCGACGACCAAGCGGCATCCTGCAGTCATCCGGCATCGAACCGGTGTCACGCGCGACGGCCGGCTCACGGCCGTCGACATCGACGCCGTCTTCGATGGCGGCGCGTACGCGACGCTGAGCGCGGTCGTGCTGTCGCGCGGCATGATCCACGCCGAGCGGACCGTACCGCTGCGATCACGTCCGCATCCGCGGCCGGGCGACGATGACCAACACGCCGCCGAACGGCGCGTTCCGCGGGTTCGGCGCGCCGCAGACGCAGTTCGCTGCGGAGGTGCACATGGATCGCATCGCGCGCCGGCTGGGCATCGATCCGGTACGCGATTCGCGAGATGAACGCGCTTCGGCCGGGCGATACGACCGCGACCGGCCAGCGTCTGGGCGCGACTGCAGCGCGCTGGCCGGTGCTGCGCGAGGCCGTCACACGCACCGACTTTCAAGAGACGACGGCGAGCGCTGGCCGGCTCCGATCGTGGACATCGGCCTTGTCGCTGTTCTTTCACGGTTCCGGCTTCACCGGCAGCGGCGAGGTGCAGACTGGCGTCGAAGGCGAGCTCTGGAGCTGACCGAACGCGGCGCGCGCATTCGCGTAAGCAGCACCGAAATCGGCCAGGGTACGCGCACCATGCACGCGCAAATCGTCGCCGACACTCTTGGGCGTTCCGTACGAAGCAGTTGAGGTGCAACGCCGCCGACACTGGCGAGGTGCCCGACAGCGGGCCCGACCGTCGCATCGCGCACCTGCATGGTGGTCGGCCGCATCCTTCAGCGTTGCGCCGAAGACATGCGCGAGCGGCTCGGACGGCTGTCGCCGCAAGCAGTACCTTCGCCGGCATGGTCCTCCAGTGATCACGCGTGAGTACGAAGCGCCACCGGGGTTGCCTGGGACGACAACAGCTACAACGGGGCGATGCATACGGCAGCTACGGTTGGGCGTGTGACGTCGTCGAAGTCGAGCTCGAATCCGCGAAACCTGGCGAGGTCGGTTCCAACCCGCTTCCTGACGGTGCACGAAATCGGAAGGGCGATTCATCCGATGCTCGCGCGCGGCCAGATCGAAGGCGGGTCGGTCCAGGGCCTCGGATACGCGCTCTTCGAACAGGTCGCGATGCAGAACGGCCGCATGGCCAACAGCCAGCTCACGAACTACATCATCCCGACGACGCTCGATGCGCCGCCGATTGAGGTTGTCATGCTGGAGAAACCGTACGCTCACGGACCGTTTGGAGCGAAGGGTGTCGGCGAGATGCCAATCGATGGTCCGGCGCCGGCTGTCATTAACGCCATCGCGCACGCCGGGCATCGATATCCGCGAGATTCCCGCGACGCCCGAAAGAATCATGGCGGCTCGATCGGGCAGGTAAGGGCAGGAAGGGCTGGAAGGGCAGGAAAGGCGCGGAAGGCGGCAGCGAGGGTGACATGCAATTCATCTTGAACGGCAGCCGGGTGCGCATCAACACGCACCCGATGAAACGCCTCCTCGACGTCATCAGGGAAGACTACAGGCTCACGGGGACGAAGGAAGGATGCGGGGAAGGAGAGAGTGCGGCGCGTGCACCGTGCTGATTGATGGTGCTCCGGTCAATGCATGTCTGGTCCCGATCGCGCAGGTGGACGGTTCGCGAGTGATCACGATTGAAGGGCTCGGCGGAAGACATCCGCTGCAGCGCGCGTTCGTCGAGTACGGCGGAGCGCAATGCGGGATCTGCACGCCTGGCATGATCATGGCCGCTGTGGCGCTCGGCCGCCGGCCCTCGATGGAACGCGATGCGGGCGGGCCTTGCCGGCAATCTCTGTCGCTGCACCGGATACTCTGCGATCTACCGCTCGATTGCCGCGGCGTCGCCGTCGCGGTTCCTCGCGATCAGCCAAGTGTGCGCACGTCGATACGGAAGAAGACCAGGCGCCTCTCCCGGTAAGGCGATGCAGGGAACCATTACCAACCGCACACTTCTCCAGCCGCGCACGCTGACCGACGCATTGAGGATGATGCGTGATGAAGGACCGCTCGTCCCGATGGCCGGCTGTACCGATCTGTACGTCGATTTGAATTTCGGCACACTCCGGTATACGCGATTCCTGAACTTGTGGAAGTTGGATACGTTGCGCCGCATCGAGCGGCGTGGGACGACGCTGTCAATTGGCGCGTTGACGACTTACACGGCCCTCATTCAGTCGCCGCTGGTGAATCGGCATATGCCCATGCTGGCATCGGCTGCGCGCGAGGTGGGAGGTGTTCAAATCCAGAATCGTGGGACGCTCGGTGGCAACGTGGCCAACGCGTCGCCGGCCGGCGACGCACTGCCGGTTCTTGCCGCCGCGGATGCGGTCGTTGTTCTTCGCAGCGCCGGCGATGAGCGTCGAGTGCCCCTGACACGCTTTTACTCCGGCTATCGCAAGACCGTGGCGCGCCGGGACGAGCTGATTGTCGCCTTTGAGATCCCGGCGATCGAAGGCCGTCAATTCTTTCGCAAGGTCGGGACCCGCGCGGCTCAGGCCATTTCCAAAGTGGTGATGGCCGCGGTCATCGGGAACGGGCCACCACGGATCGCCCTTGGCAGTGTGGCGCCGACGGTGATTCGCCTCCCGAAGACGGAAGCCCTGTTAGCCGCGAGCGGTTCGCTCGAAGCAGCCCAGGCTGCGATGGCGTCTGGAGATCGCGCCGATCGACGACATCCGCTCGACAGCCGATTATCGGCGTCAGGTTTCGGCCAACCTGCTCGCGGCGGTTCTGGAAAGACTCGCGTAGGGGTTAGGGACGGTCGTCCTGCTGGGCATCGGCACGCATCGATCGTCCACGCGCCGTCAGCCTTTCGTAGTTGAAACGTCCACCGGCGCCGCTCGGAACGCGGCTGGCGGTTGCCCGCCTTGGCGACGGAGGTCGTGATACCGGCGCACACGGCCTCTGCATCGGGGCTCGATAGGTGAATCACACAGCGGTCGAACCTGACCTCCTGCCAGCTGAGGTCGTCAAACGATCGGGCCAGCGTCCGCTCGTCGAGGCGCCGGCCAGACCGCCTTTGCCCCGCCGGCGTCGAGACGTCGATAGGCAAGCTCGTAGCGCCGCAGCACGTCCTCGATTTCACCCCGTTGTTCCTGCGTACTCGCCTGCGGGATTCCCCTCGTCTGGACGCGATGCGGGAGGCGTACTCCTCGCTGTCGGGGCGGCGAGGGGCGTTTGGTGCGCTGCCGCGACGTCGACTGGACGCGCAGAGCGTGCGAGTCGGTTCTCTCCCGTAGGCGTTGCGACAGGCGCTGCCGCGTTCGTTTCGCGCACGGCTGCTGCTACGGCAGGCTCGTCGCTTACTCTTTCTGTCCGGGGCCTTTCTGTCCGGCTGAGACTGAATGTCCTTCCCAGTAACTGAATTGAGGAGCCGCTGCTCGGACGGCAATAGAAGACTGCAGCGGTGGCACGACCGGGGCGGACGGCAAAGGAGAAAGAAACGGGACGGCTGAGCTCCAAGCGTGATTCAACGTCGCTACAAAGGGACCCGACGTCTGGCGTTCCCGTCCCACGAACGACGTACTCGCCCGCGAACGCGGCGCAAGCCGGACAGGATCACCACCAGCACCGCGAAGCCTGTTCCCGCACGGCGGCGAGCCGGCCGCATCGTGCCAGTCGGTCCCGGTGACCCGGGGCCCGCACTAGATCGGGACGGCAAACGCAGGTTCAGATCGGCGATCGGCTCCCGCGATGGTGGCACGTAGAGGTCGAAGTCGCCGAATATTTCACGACGTGATGCCAGTCGAACGTCAGGGCCGGGAGTGGATGTGGGAGTTGGCCGTCTCGCCGCGGATGAGGGCGGATCCTTCCGCGCTGCCTTTGGCATCTGCCGAATAACTGGGGCGCCCTTGCCATCGAGCCAGATGATGTCCGGCTCATCGTCGATCGGCGGAGGCCACTGCAAACGTGTCGTCCGATTTGGCGGTGCGACGCGAGGTCACGCGCCGATCATGCGGTCGAGCGGCAATAGCCGTCAAACTCAGCAAGCCACGACAAGCTCATCCACGAGAACCCACGAATCGCGCTCGCCGGTGCTTCTAATACTCAGCGAACAGCGTCGTCCGGATAACGGTACAGCCACCGCTCGCCGGAGTTCGGCCGATGCCACCACCGGGTGTCCAGTGGAACGCGCATGTTTGGTCGCGTGGCGGTTCGGCGAATTGTCGCAGCAAAGTGTCGTCCCGCATTCCTGACAGGTGCGCAGATGGACCCATTGCCCGCCGATCTTCACACATTCGGCACACTCTCGCCGTTTGGCATGTTTGACAGTCGCGATCGCACCCAGGTGCGCGCAGCTTGAATTCGTGCTCATCGCTCGATCGTGCCATCGCCATCCATGAATATACAACCTGCTGCATAGCTCGTCTGTGAGGACGCGCTTGGAATGACACGTGCTTGCTTTACCCGGGCGCGGGTTCAAAGTGAGGTCAGCATGGGTGATTCCAAGACCGAAGCACGGCCGGACTTGAGCAAAGGCATTGCGATCGGCGCCCTTTCGGACCATGGAATCTTGCTCGGGCGCGTCGGCGACGAGGACGCCATACTGGCTCGTTCCGGTGGTGAGTTCTTTGCCGTGGGTGCCCACTGCACTCACTATCACGGACCGCTCGCCGATGGATTGGTTGTCGAGGACACGATCCGGTGTCCGTGGCATCACGCCTGCTTCAGTCTGCGCAGTGGCGAGGCGCTGCGCGCGCCGGCCCTGGACCCGGTTCCGTGCTGGCGAGTCGAGCGCAGCGGCGAGATGGTGTTCGTGCGCGAAAAGCTTCCGGAACATCAGGCTGCGCGAGGCCGCTTGGATCGCTCACATCAGGAGCCATCATCTGTAGTGATCGTCGGAGGCGGCGCCGCCGGGTTGACGGCTGCCGACATCCTTCGCCGGGAGAACTATGAAGGTCCGATTACGATGATCAGCGCAGACGACTCGCCGCCGTCCGATCGCCCGAACCTGTCGAAGGACTACCTGGCCGGCCACGCGCAAGAGGACTGGATTCCTCTTCGGTCGCCGGAGTTTTACACAGAGAAGCACATAGAGCTGCTGCTGAAGACGCGCGTGTCGTCGATCGACGTTGCCCGGCGCAAAGTTCTTTTGGAGGGCGGGAAGGAGCACGAGTTTGGCGCGCTCTTGATTGCCACTGGCGCCGATCCGGTCCATCTGCCGATCCCTGGCGCTGACGGTCCTCACGTGCACTATCTGCGGTCGTTCTCTGACAGTCGTCTTCTCGTCGAGAAGCGCAGAACGCAAAGCACGTAGTGGTTGCGGGCGGGAGCTTCATCGGTCTCGAGGTCTCGGCGTCGTTGCGAGCGCGTGGCATCGCCGTTGACGTCGTTGCGACCGGAGGCATCCCTCTCGAGCGCGTGATGGGGCGAGAGGTCGGCCGGTTCATCCAGGCGCTGCACGAGGCCCAAGGCGTCGTCTTTCACCTTGGCCAGACGGTCACGCGCATCGATGGTCGTTCGGTCACGCTCAGCGGCGGCTCCGACGCTCGACAGCGACTTCGTCGTCATGGGTGTGGGTGTCCGGCCGGCAACTTCTCTTGGCCGAAAGGCAGGCCTGACGTTGGATCGTGGAATCGCGGTGAACGAATACCTCGAAACCAGCCGTCCCGGATTTATGCCGCCGGGCGACGTCGCGCGCTGGCCCGACTCGCAGATCCGGCGACCGGATCCGCGTCGAGCACTGGGTGGTGGCCGAGCGTCAAGGCCAGATCTGCGGCGCGCAACATGCTGGGACACCGCGAGCGCTTCGATGCCGTTCCGTTCTTCTGGAGTCAGCATTACGACATCACGATCAACTACGTGGGCCACGCCGAGAAATGGGACACGGTACGATATCGACGGCGCACTCGAGTCGCACGACTGTTCGGTCACCTACGCGCGTGGCGATCGAACTCTGGCTGTCGCGACCATCTCACGCGATCGCGAGAGTCTCGGGCTGAGGTGGCCATGGAACACGAAACCGCACCGGCGCGACGCTGAGTGCGAGTGAGGGAACATGCCGCAGCGAACAGAACCGAAGAACGACGAGAAGCTCGATGAGACGCTCGCCGACAGCTTCCCGGCGAGCGATCCTCCAGCGAATACCGTACAAACTGGTGTTGGGAGTGGGAGTGGAAGCGGCTCGTCCAGCACTCTCGGTATACTGCGACAACCGTGCGGAAAGCCGCCTCGAGCTGACCAGGGACGGTCAAACAGCGATCCTCGTTTACGAGCGGACGGCGAAATCATTCGTGCTCGTTCACACTGAAGTCCCGCCGGCCCTGCGCGGTCACCGCCTGGGAGAGGCATTGGTAAAAGCCGGGGTGGAGGCCGCACGAGCTGAGGGCTGAGCGTCATCGCGACGTGTCCGTTCGCGAGGGAATACCTCCGCAAACACCCATCGTAACCAGTGAAGAAATAGGTAGCGAACAATGTAGCGCAGCCCTTTAGGGCTGCGAGGGTGCCATCGAAATCGCGTGAGCGCGGCTTTGTCGATCAGGCGGGAGATCGTCTTCGCGCGACCGACCATGTCGAGGGTGACGTCTGCGGTCGCCGCGAACGCCGGATAGTCGAACGTGAACCGGCCGCCACCGTCGTTGACCGATACGATCCGAATGGTGCAACCGGCTTCCCACCCCGTTTGAGCACGAGATCGGTCAAGACGTTCTTTGAGCCTTTCACCGGCGTGAGCGGCGATCGTGACGCGCGTCCGCTGCGCTTCCTGGTAGCTGGAGTCGGCGAGGCTGCTTCTGCCGAACGGTTCGCCAAACCTCGTAGGCGACCATCTTGTGAGGCGTAAAAAGCGCGAGTGTGAAGTCGTCGTTCTTGCACAGGCCGGTGTCGTAGAACACGCACGGCGGATCATCCGCCACCTTGTTTCCCGCATTCGATGGCGTTGTAGTAGCTCTCGCGGCTGATCGGCGGGATCCTTTGTTCCATACTGGAGACGCCCGCAGGTCGGGATCGGCCTTTGATCTGCGCAATCGTGTGGTCACCACCTGGGCCACCACGAGGCGCGGCGATGAGCACGGCAAGCCTCCGGGTTCATCGGCTGCCGGAGTATACAGCTCTCCGCCTCAATCCGTTCCGCTCGCGGCGAGGGTAGAATCTGCGGGCATGGTGATCGATGCCGGGTGAAGATAGCTCCTTGTTGAAGCTGGCGCGTGCGTTGCCGACGGGACCACGGTCGAGTGGAATCAAGAGGCGTCAGCAGCCGCTGGTCCTGACGAGAGGCGATCGTGCGAGAGCTGCAAGTTGTCGCCGGTGTGGCTGAGGCTCATCAGGGGATAGCGGCAGACGAGAACCTTGCGCGACGCCGGTCGGGCCGAGCTCGCCTGTTCCGAAGGCGTGGGGACGGCTCGAGATCCGCCGCAAATCGGCCGTGGCGGTTTCGGCACGGTGTATCTGGCGTGGGATCCTCTTCTCCGAGCGCCACGTGGCCTTGAAGGTGCTCCGCGCGGCACGACCGATCGGCACGCGGTCGTCCAGGAAGGGCGCCTGCTCGCCCGCGTGCGGCATCCAGGCGTGGTGATGGTCTACGGCGTCAACGAGCACGACGGATCCGTCGGCTTGTGGATGGAATTGGTCGAGGGGCTGACGCTCAATCCAGATTCTCGCAGCGCGCGAGGCGTCGTTCGGATGCCGGGAGACATTGCTCGTCGGGATCGATGTCTGCCGTGCCGTCGCGGCCGTGCACAAGGCCGGGCTGCTCCACCGCGACATCAAGGCGCAGAACGTCATGCGCGAAGCCGGGCGGCCGCGTCGGTGCTGATGGACTTCGGCGCCGGCGAGAGTCCGAACAGGACCGCGTATCGTCGGAATTGCGATTGATGGGGACTCCCTCTACCTGGCGCCCGAGAGCTTTTCGACAACAAGCCAGCCACCATCGCCAGCGACATCTACAGCCTCGGCGTGCTCCTGTATCACCTCACTGACCAGTGCGATATCCGGTCGAAGGCGACACGTTCGACGGCATCGGCCGCGACGCACGCGCGCCGGCCGACGCGACACCGCTGTGCCGATCGCCGGCCCGATCTGCCACCGCGTCTGGTCGCAGGTCGTCGAAGGCGCGCTGGACGCGCGATCCGGCACGCCGGCATCGCGGCGCAGGGGCCATGGAACACGATCTGCTGAGCGTGCGTCGAACTCCAGACCGCGCTGGACGACGTCCGTTGCCGCACGACGATCACGCGCTCGCCGGCGCCGCGACTGCCTTCTGTCGCCGTGCTGCCGTTCGAGAATCTCGGACCCGACCAGGACCTCGGTAAGCTTCTGCAACGGGCTCGCGGAGGAGCTCCTGACGGGACTGGGCAAGGTGCCGGGACTTCGTGTCGCCTCGCGAACATCGTCCGTTCACGTCAAGCAGACCGAGACCGACATCAGGAGCATTTGCCGGCTGCTCGACGTGGATGCCGTGCTGGAGGGCACCGTTCGGAAGGCCGGAGACCGTCTGCGAATCTCCGCGCAACTGGTCAGCGCCGAAGACGGGTGCCATCTCTGGTCCGAAGGCTACGACCGCAGCACGGCCGATGTGTTCGCGGTTCAGGATGAAATCGCCCGGAGCGTCGTCGACCGTCTGAAGGTCACGCTGGCCGAGTTCCCGCAGCAACCACTCATCCGCCAGCACACGCAGAATCCCGCGAGCGTATCAGTGCTATCTGAAGGGACGGTTCTACTGGACGCGCCGTTTTCATGGCGGTCTGCAGGCGGCGCTCGAACAATTCCAGAAGGCCATCGAAGAGGACGCCGGGTACGCGATGGCATACGCCGGGCTGGCTGACGCCTACTCGTTCATGGGCATTTACTCGGTGCAGCGACCGCGCACGCGCGTTTGCGCTCATCGCGTCAGCGGCCGCCGAGCGGGCGCTCGCGATCGACCCCGACCTGGCCGGAGGCGCACACATCGCTGGCATTCATCAAGCTTCACAACGACTGGAACTGGCCCGAAGCCGAGCGCGAGTTTCAGCCGCGCGCTGGAGCTCGATCCCGACGCAGACGCTTGCCTCGGATCTATCATTCGTGGCTCATGGTGCTGCAAGGCGATCAGCGCCGGCGCGATGATCGAGGCGCGAAGGGCGCAGGAGATCAGAGCCGCTGTCACCGCTGGTCAATGCCGGCGCGGCGCACACGCTGTTTCTGGCGCGGCGTTACGACCAGGCCGTCGACTGAATGCGAAAAGAGTCTCGAAGTCGATCCGAATTTCATTTTGGCGATCCACGTGATGGGGATGTGCCGCGCGCATCAGTCGCGGCTAACCGAGGCGATTCGAGATTGGCGAACGAACCGTGTCGATGTCGGGCCGCGCGCCATTCTATCTCGGCGTGCTCGGGCACTATTACGCGCAGGAATGGCGCTGCCGACAAGGTGCACGACGATCATCGAGGAGCTCGCGGGCCTCGCCGGCACGAGTACGTGCCGCCGCATTGCCTTCGCATACATCTATGCGGGCGCGGACGACCTCGACCGGGCGTTCGAGATGGCAGGCCAAGGCCTACGACGACGGGGCGTCGCCGCTTCTACTACTTCGCGCCATTGATCGACAACATGCAGGCCGACCCTCGGCATTCCGCCGAGTTGAAACGACGTCGGGGCTGAATAGAAATCCGCGAAATGCCTCATGTTCGTGGTCGTCGCGGCTATGTCATCGGTCTGGCCGCCTCGATCAGTCGACCAGATGTTTGTCGCGCAGCGACAGGCTTCCGCAGGCCAAGGTCCGCGAACTGTTGCTGTCACCGAGATTCCGGGCGTCGTCGCCACTGAGTCACGTGGCGGATCGCCTGGCAGAGGCACCGACAACGCCGATGGCATCGGTCGGCACCTCCGATGGCGGCCTCTGTTCAGCGCAAGAACAGCCGCAACCGCGTGAAAGCTCGATCAGAAACGACCGCTTTTCTGTCGTTCTGAGCGGCACTCATGGAGCCGGTTCTCCTGACGGCTCGATTCCACCGGCCGCATCCTCGCCGTTGAAAGGACGTGCCGATCCAGGCCGGCAGAGCGGTGGGACAGGTGGCTCATCCGTGTCTCAGAGCCGACGACGGTGAGCCGTTCCTGACCCGGAACGCAGCGTGCTGACCGACAACATCGAGCGGGAAGCCGCTCCCGGCCGCCTCAACGATCTCGTGGCCTGACAGAAGGGCGGCGCCTTTTTCACGTCAGGCGCGCCTATTCACGTCAATCCCGGGCGGCCGGGTGATCCGGCCTCGGCGACGACACCCTGCGCGCCAATGGGATCATGCTGAACCGCGACGAGACGATCGTCTATCGACGAACTGGCACGGTCGTTCTCGCATTCGACATCAGCAGCCCGATGGCGCGGTCGCGAACCGCCGCGAGTTCGGCAGGCTCCAGGTCAGGAGCTCAGGCGACGCGCATGGCGATCGACTACGGCCGGACGTCTGTACGTCGCATCAAACGCCGGTGTGCAGGTGTTCAGCGGCGGACGGAGGTCGATACTCGGTGTGATTCCGACCCCGAGAAACGTCATCAGCGTCGCTTTTCCAGCGCTCGATGAAGGTCACTTTACGTCGTCGCGAGAAGTGGCGCTCGTCGGTCCTGACGGCAAGAGTTCGTTCACGCCAGAGGGCGTCAGGAACAACGCGAAGACCATCTACAAGATTCAGATGCTTGCTCAGGGCTTTGCAGGCCGAGCGAAGTAGGTGTGGATCACGGATTCGGGCTCGGCGGTTCTGGCGGTGGAGGGTCGTCGACCCAGTGCCTCGGGATCTTCATCTGATTGTCGCAAGGCTTCGATCAATTCGGTGTCGGGCTGGAGATGCAACGCGATCGTGTTGGTCCAGCTGGTTTGACGACGCCTTGCGGGATCAATCGTGACCGATGGCGTCCATGTGGCCTAAATCCTTCCGCTTGAACCTCTCGATGACATGGAGCGCGGTCGCTGTGTGGATACGCCTCGCACCTCAACCAGCCGCCGTCACGGAATCCGTCGTGTCCACAACGAACGCATCGCCGTCCCATCTGCCGACTGAGCACCCCAGCCACGTCGGCTCCGTGTCGCTGCCTTCGGCGGCGGACGGCCGTCGGTGAACACCTGCGAAAGATCATCGCCGACATGCGTTTCGTGCAGAAACACCAGTCAGCATGGGCGTTTGAAGGATCTTGAACTCGCTCCGGAAATTAGTGCGCGATGCGCCCGGGGGCAGGCAGCAGCCGTGCGGATCGTCGACGTGGTATTGCCGATCCATGCGCTGCTTGCGGACGGCTGCCGCCCACGGCGTCGGCTCGACCTCTCCGGGCTTCGAGGCCTGGGCCAGGTCGTGGAAGTAGCAGCATGTTTCCCGCGTCCCAGATGCCGGAAAGATCCGGGTGGCCATCCGCCGGTGCGCGGCGCCGGTGCGGAGAGATTCGGCTTGCCATCAGCAGGCGCGGAATGCCGGGTGTCGGGTAGGTCTGCCACGACTGTGCGTAAATCGCCGCGGACAGCGGCAGTACGAGCGCAGTGACGGTTGCGGGCACCGTGCGATGGACGGGCATACGGTCCCTCTCGTCTTCTTCCGGTTGCCGTTGCGCGCAATCGTTCGTGGCTTCCGCCTTTAGGCGGAAAGGGGCCGCCGGCATTGAACTTCCGGCCACCTGAAGCCGCCCAAGCTGCCGAGCCGTGCAAGCGCCGGGGCCTTTTCTGAGTTACGGCCTCAAGACATACTCCGACGCCGTCGTAGTTCTGTCCCTTGAAGCAACACGAACCGAGAAAATTCGGCCGATACGGATTGCTGGAGCTGTTGAGCCCGACCGGAAGCGTCGCCGACCTTCGCCGGCCCGTTGATTCGCGCCAAGACCCGGTCCCGGGCCTGCTCGATCCGGCTGCAGCAAGCGCTCGACGTTCCAGCCCACGAGCTTGCCCTTCCAGTACACGACCTTCCCGGCAATCAGCACGTCGCGCACGTGCCTCGGGATTCATCATCGTCACGATCGTGCCCGGCACGTTGTTCATCGGCCACGTGTTGATGTTGCGCGCGTCGAGCACGATGATGTCGGCTTCCTTGCCAGGGGTGAGCGTGCCGACCTTGTCAGCACGCGGTTGGCTGCCGCGCCCGCGATGGTCGCCATCTCGATCACCTGGCGGGACGTGACGCAGCTTGCGGAACCGGGAGATTTCCGGGGTTGCTGATCGGAAACGCCAGGTCGTTGGCCAGAGCGCGCTGCAGGCAGAAGGCGCCGCCGCATCAGCGAAAACGGGTCCGTGGTCATGTTCGTGTCGACGTCCGGGCTCAGGCTGGGCAGGATGCCGTGATTGAGCGCCTCCTGGAACGGCGGCATGCCGTGCCGCATCTGCATCTCGATGAGCGGCGGCGATCGAGACATGGGCGCCCCGGTCGCGCCAGATCTCCCACGCTTTCGATTGCTCGCTGTTCGGGTATCCGTGGTGTGCCGTGGCCAATCTGGGCGAGCGGATTCGTCCTGCCAGCGCGTGCAGTGGACGAAGCGTGACGTCCGACCAGTCGGTGCCGTTTCGTGGGTCGGCCGCCGCGTTGACGACGACGCTCGCGGTTGCCGACGTTGTGGTTGTTGATCGAGCGCGCCGAACGAGCGGCCAAGCTGCCATCCCGTGTAGCCGGCGCCGGGGAACGCTTCGGCCTGGACCGCCGCCGCAAGCCGAGCGTCACGCAGCTGATCCTTCGAGCTGAAGTAGGTCTTCGCGATGCGGCCGATGCCCTTCGTCGGTGTCGCCCATCGCGCCAGGGAATTCGTAGACGGAATGCCCTCGCGCGCTCCGGTTGGTCCCGCCGCTGTAGTCGAAGACCATCCGGCGGCCCGGAATCCATCAGCCCCTGGATCATCGCGTCCGTGTGCTCCGGGCGTGTGGATTGGCCTGTGAGGTGTCGGTGCCCATCGTGATGCCTTCGCTGATCTCGCTCAGGCAGGTCGACGAGCTCGGAGATGTAGCAGATCTTCGGGATCGTACGGAACGCGGCCCAGGTCCCAGATCGACTTTGTTCGGGTCGGCCGGATCGGTGATCCGGCCCGCGGTCCAGATGTTCTGCACGACCGACCCGTAGCGTTTCCTGCGGCCAGGCGCCCGCAAGCAGGCCATCCGGGATGATGCTCCGCTGCAGCGTTTCATGCTGGTGATGGTGCGTCGTGATGAAGCCGGGCATGACGATCGTGCCCGTGCAGTCGATCACCTCCGCATTGCCGGCGGCAAGGTTTGGTCCGAACGGCTGAAATCTTGGTGCCGTCGATCAGGACGTCCTGCCTTCTCGAAGTCTCCGACTTTCGAATCGAGACTCCAGCACGACGCCGTTGCGCAGCAGGATCCGGCGTTTCGGCACGTCACCGACCAAACCGCGCGTGTCGGCATCGGTGGCTGAACGCAGTCCGGCGAGCTGCGCCGGGACGGCTGCGGCAAGGCCGATGGAGCTTGCCTTGAGAAATGCGCGTCGTGGAAGGCGCGGAGACGGAAACTGCGTTCTTGGACATGGGAGCCTCCGGAACGGGCAAGCTGAGGTAGTAGGGCGTGATTGTAGCCGAAATGGCTGCCCGGAGGGGCAGGAAGGGGCTGGAGGGCTGGAAGGCATGGAAACGCGAGGACTGGGCATGAGGCGACAGGATGGGCAGGAGGAGTGTGGCGCAGGGCGTTAGCCCTACGGATCGGTTCACGGCGACCCGGACGTCGCGCGATCGTCGCGGTCACCCGCCGCGCAATAGCCGCCGCGACTTCAGACTGGACCGACAGCGCGTCAGCGCAACGTGTCGGTCGTGCGACGCCGCCCACAGATGCTCGTCGCGCTTGCCGTCGATGAGCTGAACGCGGTGATACGGGCCCTGTCCGATCTCGTCGTGACCGATGCCTCGAGCACGAGATCGACGTTCAAGTCGCGCGCGATCTCCGGAACCGTCTTGCGCTGACCTTTGTGCTGCATCGGACGAGGTCCGCGAGATGACGCTGCAGGCCATCGACGCCGGAATAGTGCGGCGATGGCGGCTTCGGTCATGCCATCGGCGAAGTAGTCTTCGTTCTCCTTCGAGTAGGTCTCCAGCGGCAGCACCGACGATCGACGTCTCGCCTGGCGTCACGAGCCTCGACCGGCAGATGCTCGCGGATGCTCTCGCTCAATCGCGGTCGTCGGGACCTGTTTCCGTGCCTGGGGGCCCCTGCATAGCTCTGGAGGACCATCAGGCCGAGCGTGATGCCTCGCGACGCGCCCATGATCTGAGCGACGATGCGCCCGACGTAGACGGATCAGGCCGAACGGACCTTGTCCTTCTTCTTCTTCGTCTGTTCGAGCTCAGTCGGCGTGACGGCCGAGCTAGAGGTGCGTGCTGCCGCGAGCAGCAGCATCAGGCAATGCGATTCTGTGGCATTGCCGACATCATGACTGAGACTCCTCGCCCGCCTCTCCTTAACCATCTACAAGCGTGTGAGCTTCTGAAATTGAACGAAATCGGTGTGCCAAAAGGATGGCAATTGGGTGAAAAGAGGCTGGCAGGCGGAAAGGCGGGTATTAGGAAGCCCGACCAATCGTCCCGAGATGGCGACGGTGGATCAGAGCGAAAGCGACACGATGGCCACCAGCTTCGCGCGGGTCGGGTTCCAGCTCGTTTCAGGGGCCAGCGCGACGCGCCGGCGGATTGAGAACGTGAAGATCAGCGCGAGAGCGAGCGCGTGGCCATCTTCAGCGCCGGAACACTGGAAGGAAGTAACACTGACTGCCGACGCCATGAACAGGAGCCATCCGGTCGGCAGCATCACGAGGAGGCTGACGCGCAGCCACCAGTAGGCATCCCGTGCCACGAGGGCGACGGGCTGACGTCAAAGCCGAACCAGAGGCGCAGATCGACCATCAGGTACAGCGCCGCCCGTCAGCCTGAGCCGATGAGGTGGGTGCTCTCGATGACCGGAAAAAGCCACTTCAGAGCGCGCATGGCGACGATGAGCCCGGAGCTCTCACACCATTGGAAGAAGGAAACATGGACATGCGGGCTCAGGACACGGTCGCGTCCACATCCCGCAGAGAAGGTTCACAATCGCCGGCTGCGGCTGCAGCCCACAATCCAGACCAGTCGTACGGCGACCATACGGCCGGACGTGATCATCGCGGCCCATAAGAGGATAGCGAGGCGCCACGCGAGACGCGCCCTTCGTGGCGGCACTGGATCGAGATCCACTTCGGCGACGTTTCGATACACCGTACGAGTGAAACACCCACGCGTTCACGGCCGCCAAGACCAGCATCATCATTTTGCCCGGAAGAAGACGTTCTGATACCGCAGCGGAGGATTCGCGTAAAGACGGCGCGCCGGAGCACGAACATCGGAGAAAGCCCAGCGCCGTCCGAGAAACGAGCCGTCCGCGACCTCCGATACCGGGACGCGCCGCATAGCATTGCGCCGAGCAGGCGCAGATCCAGCATCACCAGACGTGCCGACAAACAGCGCCAGCGACTGACGTGGACCATGTCGGGGACAACCTGAATACGCATACAGGGATTCGTGCAGCGCAATGCTTCCGGGTGTTGTGGCAGCACTGGCAGAAACGAAGGAGGGACATCGGCCCTTTCCAGCCTCTGAGCCCTAGGCCCTCACAGAGCCCTTCTGGCTGGCTGGTGGGATACCAGTTGAAGGCGAACCTCGATGTCGGTTCCTTTCAGCGCCGCGGCGAACTCTTCAGGCTTCTGTCCACGCATAGTGATACGGGATGGCGATCTTCGGTGTGAACCCTTTGACGCACTCCGCCGGCTTCCGCCGGTGTCATCGTGTACGCGGAGGTTCATCGGCATGATGGCCACATCGACCTGCGGCCGACGCAGCATGACCTCCATCGCCGGGACGCACTCCGTGTCGGCCGCCACGTAAACCATCTTGTCGCTGATGAACAGCAAGTACCTTGACCGCGCTCGCGTGGGTGATAGAGCCTGACCGGGCGCCGGACCGCGCTCGATGTTATGCGGGGACCGAGATCACCTTGATGCCGGCGGGTGCCGTGTCGTTGGACTTCATCTCCCGATTGGTCATGACTACAACCGGGTCGGGAATGTTCCTTGAGAGCGGCCACGGCAGGCGGCATGACCACGGGCGCGCCGGGCTTGCGCAGCCGCCCGATCACGCCAGGATCGAGATGGTCTGGATGAACGTCGCTGACGAGGATCAGGTCGGCGGGCTTGGCGCTGGAAAGATCGGTCTGCGCGCCGACCGGATCGACGAGGATCACCTTCCGCCCTGCTCGAGCTGCACGCTCGCGTGCCGAGCGCGCGTAATGGTGATGTCGCCGCCCTTGGCCGGAATGCTCGTCGTCGACGGCGCTTGAGCGCGCGCCGGCGACGCGACCATAAGCGCGAGCAACGCCACAGTCGATCGGAATCTCATAAACATCGGCCTCTTCCGCCTGAAGGCGGAAGCCACATGACCACACGACGGACGCCGCATACGGTTTGTAGGGCTCGGCTTCAGCCGGGCCAGTTCAGCGGTCGCTTCAGCCGGTGTAGGGTCCCGGCTTCAGCCGGACCAGAACAGCTACTTCGGTGTCGCCCCTGCCGCCACCTCGCCGCCGCTGGCGCCAGGCGCCGATCCACCCATGAAGACCTTGCGCCCATCGAGATATTCCACGAACACCCCGACACCCTTCGACTCGCCGGTCTTGGACTGATAGCCGAAGAGCTTGATCTGCGTGCCGACCGGCAGGCTGGCCTTGGTGATGCCGTTTCTGAAAAGGTTGCTCGGGGGTCCGCCTTCAATTCCCCAATTCGTGACCGAGCCGTCCTTGTTCTTCACGTCAACCCAGATCCACGAGTGCGGGTTCACCAGCTCCACCTTGGTGACGGTGCCCTGCAGGTTGATCGGTTTGTTCTCGTCGAATGCCGCCGAGAACGCGTGATGAGCGCGCACCGGCACCACGACGAGGAGCAGACCGGCGGCGATCATGAGACCGATGATCGTCTTGGCTGTCCGCATTGGAGGTCCTTCCTTCTTTGTAAGATTGCCAATTGCCAATTCTTCAGCGTTCCTCACGCTCACGGAGGGAGGTGCAGGCCTGACCGCTTTCGGCTGCCACTGGCAATGCCTGG
>ERZ1370068.9943-contig-8684_pt1 | contig 25302 bp, 39 predicted proteins | sample MGYA00561227_ERZ1370068 | MGnify/ENA primary metagenome ERZ1370068 (study PRJEB38410, sample SAMEA6850437) | metagenome | study: Metagenomic assessment of the ecological functions of the soil: analysis of the soil microbiota associated with the...
GTTGTACTTCGTTCAGTTACGTATTGCTGAGCAACTTTGCATCTTGACCGCGGCTCCGGAAGGAATAGACCGCACAAAACAAACTCGTCGCGTGCCTCGCGGCTCAGAACGTAAGCGTAGCGAAATAATGCGATGTGATTGCCTTGGTCGCGCCGCATCGCCACTTTTCGAGATATTGCCGCCGCGTCATACTTACGCTGCTTTTCCTTGACCAGTCCGAGCGTCGTGCTGGCCATGCTCAATCCGGGCTCGAGCCTCAGTGCATTAAGCAGGTACGGTTCTGCGTCGTCCTCGCGATGCGTGTGATAGAGCAGGTCGCCGAGATACGCACTAGCAGACGCCTCGCCAGCACAGAGGCCTGCATCTCCTTTGTCGAAAACAAGTTTGTTCCTGGCCGTATCTCGGTGTAGTTGTAAGTGCTCTGGCTGATATATCGCCGAAGCTCGGCCTCCGTCTGCCTGATAATCCATCTGAAACGCGTCCTTAAAGGCCTGTTCCGGCGGCGTATTTTCAGCAGCGGTCGAGAATTTGTTCAGGCCGTCTGAGTTGCCGTTCTGCACAAGATAGTGGATGAGCAGCCTACTCGGCATAAAAGCGAGCGGGAATGCGCGCCGAGATCGAGCAGCATCTGCGTTGCTCGTCTTAAAAAGCGTGTCGAGGCGGCGTGAGCCTATTCGTCTGCAGGATGGGCGGAGGTGGCGCGCTTACCCGGCAGTAGGCCGAGTTTACGCTGATCGTCTTCAGTCGCAAACGTCTCATCGCTGCTCGGCAAGTGCCCTCGTTGAACCATGCCGGTATCCGCGACTTGCCAAAATGCGTATTCAACGCATCGAGTGAGGCGTTACCGTGAAAGCGATCACGCGGAATGTCTGCTCGTCCTCGCGCCCTCGGTCGATGGCGTGGCGTAACTGACGTCCTCGCACCGCCCTGAAAGTAACCATGGTCAAAGTCACGGCCGTGGTCGATCTTGCCGTCCGACCGCCGGGGCTTGGATGGCGGTTGTGGCTTTACGGATCAGCTTTAAAAACGATGACGTTCGTCGGGACCGGCGACGTCAGGCTGACCGCGGCCAAAAAGACGTCGAAACGTTTCGCGAAACTGCTCAAGCCGCGTGCCGACCTTGCGAATGTCCTTCTCCGATGCGTTGCCGACGAGCAGAAGTTCTTCGAGCGGACCTGCATCCAAAGATTGTCTTTTGCCGCGACGGCGGGCGCAAAAATAAAAGCGAGGGTAAAAACGAGGGAGAGAAAGAGGGGAACGCGAAGAGGTCCTCAGCGTCATCAACACGCCATCTGAAGGGCAAAACGAACGTCCAAGAAAGTTCAGTTTACCGCACAGTTCATCTGCCCGTCGGGAGGATCACCGCCGTAAATCTGGCACCGCCTGCGTCGTTGTTCGCGGCCTCGATCCTGCCGCCAGGTGCGCGACGATGCCACGCGCCAAACGGCGAGCCCCAGCGCCGGTCGGCCGCGGCCCGCTCCTCGTGCGGCGAAAATGGGTCAGATCCCGGTTCAGATCGGCCTCGGGAATGCCGGTCTCCGTTGTCGGCGACCTCTGACCCTGACATCGCCGCGTTCGTCCCGACGGTGCTAACGGCTAGCGAGCCGCCATCCGGGCATCGCATCGCGTGCATTTAGAAAGAGATTCAGAAAACCCGCAGTTGGTCCTCGTCCGCAAAAACGAGAGCGATCTCTGACGTAAGTTCGGCATCGATGTCGAGGCGCTGAAGCCGCGCTGTCAAAGCACGCGAGCCGCAAAGCGGTCCGCACGATCTCGTTGACGTCACGCATCGGTCTTTGCCGGGACGCGGGCAAGGTGGTCATATCGTTCGTCACCTGCTTAATTGCTCGATTTGCTTCGAGTCAGTTGGGATTTCTCAGCGCGTTTCAGCCGGTGGCCTTCCTGGACGCGCATCATCTGCACAAGCGATGAGATCGACGCGAGCGGATTAACTGTTACTCATAGGCGACGCCGGCGGCAGAGTGTGCCCCATCGCACTCCGACTTTTTCAGCGGATGAGCTGCTCGTTCAAGCGATGAAGTTCGCGTTGATATCGTCCATGTCTGCCTTGCGGCTCATCTCGTTAAACGACTTTGCAAAAACAACCCGATCGTCATTGCTGTGCCGAAGATCGACCTCGGTACCGCATAGCACGCTGATCCTTCGACAGCCGCGAGCGTTATCGCTGGAGCGGACGTACGCGAGATCGTGCGAAGAACAGGCAAAACAGCAACAAGCTCCACGGCGCAACAAGATAACCACTAAACACGAGTATCGCCGCCACGCTTCGTAGTCCATCCCATTGCGAAACGCCCACCAGGCGATCGGTATCTGGAGAAAGCACAAAACTGAGGATGCCAATGGTCGCGATATGGCGCGACAGCCGTCAGCGGAAAGAGACGAAACTGATTTAACCGTCTGCAGCGAGAGCAATTTGAAGTTGAGGATGGCGTAGGCGGCAGTCAAGTACGCCCGGCAGCACAAAGATCGCTAAACGGTAACTGGCTGAGTAATAACCGTCCTCATAAACATTTGCAGAGGATAATAAGCGTCATTCAAAATACCCGTGATCGCGAGGCCCCAGATGATCACATCCGACCTGCCTTCCTGCGTGCCCTTGTATTGACGGTACTTCCCAAACAGAACATTGGCGCCGTAAAGAAGAGGAAATAGACGTAGGCAACAAACGCATAGGCCAGCGGCGCTAGTTCGATGACAAAAACGCCGCGCGATATCAAACCCACCTTTGCCAGAGCAGGCCAAAGAACGCGGCCGGGATCATTGAGCCCGGGCGCAAACAGTACTGGCGGCGCGACGGCAGGGTTCAGGCATCTTCAAAGGGAAAACCCACGCGAAAACCACCATCGCATACTGCATTGCTTGGCGCGGTGATAAAACTCGCCAGGCCACCAACTTGCCGTCGAATCGGCTGCGAGATAATTCAAAGATCAGGTCCTTGATCGTCCAAATCGCGAGGAAAGCAATAAACGCGGCAAATGTCTGGTTTGCACGCTTGTGCGGATCGGCGTGCAAAAAACGTAAAAGCCCAGTCGACGAGCAGAAAGAGAGCGAAAAGGTTGCAGGAGACGGCGAGCCATCCCGTAAATTTTTAGATCGCGATTCGAGGCGAGGCAAATACCGACCTATCTGACGACGAGGGCGGTGCGAGCCGACCGAGGCTCGTTCCTTTCGCGGTACTGCAGCCAAAGTCCAGCATTAAGATCGGCGGCAGCATCGACATCGCCGAGGTCATTGGCAAGATCTGCGGTGAGACGTATCAATTCAATCTGGCCTGCATTCGATCGTGTTTGGCAGCTAACGTCACGACGAATTCGTTGCGCCTGCACATGGTGAAATGCGAGCTTTTCGCGGTTACGTCGGGCAGCCAGGCGCGAAGCGACCGACGAATCAGGCTCAGCCGCTTACCTCAAACAATTCCGCGCCAGACGCGGCGGCGCTATCATCACGGCGACGCCAAAGCAGTGTAGCGGTAATAGACATCGCGAAATTCAAACGGCGCCCGCCGAGGCCCGCCGGAGAGGCATGCTTTCGATCTCTGAGCGTTCGTGCGGATATTCAGCGCCCGCTCTGCGTTCATGTCGCCGGGAAATATACGCCGCCACAAAAACCTGGCGGCAACGACCGGCCGCAAAAAAGGCTGCCAGGACCGCCGGCAGGTTCGACGCAGACGATGGCCGCGACTTCCACGTGATCTGGTATACGCCAAACGGGGCTCCGCAGGCGGGGATAGATTATGGTAAACTCTGTCCAGCTCATTTCCACTAATAATGACAACTGGCGTGCCTTATCGGTCGATCTCCATGAAACGCTTTCTTGCAAAAATTTAATAAATTAGGGTAAACCATATATTCTGAAACAACCAATCCAGAAGAGGTTTCTAATCTAATTACTTGCATATCTCGCAAAAATCGTCCGCCTTTATCGCGCAAATTGCCAAAGACCGTCGGCTATCATCTGGTAGCAAGCGGCAAAACAAGGCTGGTTATTACTCATGAAAGAATAAACCCAAGGTCAAGATCGTCAAAAGCACGAAGCACTTGCCCACTTGAGCACAAAAAACAGGCAAAAGCCCGTCCACGTAATTCGGCTCTGTGAAATGGTCACGACCGCGTGACCGGCTGGAGTCTTCCGGATGTTAAAAAGCGTAAGAGCGAGGAGACCAAGACCGCTCGACCTGCTAACTGCCGTGAATCCTCGCCCCAGCGAGTCCTAACTTATTGCTTTAGAACAAAGAATGAGAGAATATCGTCGCGTGAAAACGGCGATGGACTCGGCATGTTGCATGACAATGTGATCAAGGGGCGATCTCTTCGGTGCCATCGCGCGCTTATCACGGCGATCGAGAATGGCAGCGACGCGGCATCCAGAGCTGGTGAAAAGCCGCTCCTTCCGCGGACGGGCAGCGCCGCGATCATCGGCATCACCGGCAGCCTTCGGGGCCGGCGAATCGTCGCGCCATCTGTCGACAAACTGCGCTTCACTACAAGGAACGGCGGCGAAAAGATGGGTATCATTTGCCGTCGATCCGTCGAGCCCCTTTCTCAGGCGGGGCGATACTCGGCGACCGCATCCGGAGTGGCGACGCTCAGGCTGGATATGTGCGTTTATCCGCTCGATGGCGACACGCGGCAACCTCGGCGGGCTTGCACGCGCGACGGTCGACGCCGTGGCGCTATGCTTGATGCCGCGGGTTTTGACAAAGTGATCGTGGAAACCGTCGGCGTCGGGCCAGGATGAGGTCGAGATCGTGAAAACGGCCCGGATGTTTCGGTCGTCGTGCTCGTGCCCGGGATGGGCGACGACATCCAGTGCGATCAAGGCCGGGATAATGGAGATCGGCGACACGTTTTTGTGATCAACAGTGCCGACCGCGAAGGCGTGCTGCGCACAGCATCAAAGGAAAACTCGAGTCGCCGCTCACGCTTGCCCACCGGCCCGATATGTGGGGATCCCGCCGATAGTCCGCACCATCGCGACCGAGAGCAAAGGCGTAGAGGACCTTGCGACGGCGACCGCGAGTTACCTGGAGTTTGCAAACGGCCACGTCGCACTCAAAACGAACGCCGACACGCGATCGCGCGTTGGCGTCCTGACCGAACTGCTGCGCGGAAGCGCTTTTGTCCGATCTGCTGAAGCCGCAACGGGACGAGCGAACAACTCGACCAACCGGCTCGAGATCGCCGAAAGAAAACAGACCACAGTACACGGCCGTCGATCCTGATCCTTTCCCGCGACTGAGCTATTTTCTCTTCATCAACCCGCTTCGTATTGTCCGGTCTCGACCCACTTCGGATGACCTGGGCGACGCGCCAGATCGGGAACAGGTGCGAGAGGCCTGCATTCCATCACGTCGGCCCAGGAACGATCGAGGCCTGTTTTCATCGTAAATTCTTCTTGAACTGGCGGCCCTGGTCGAGGAAGAGGTCGGTAGTCGATCTGCTGATGTGCAAACGTGCCGCCGGGCGAGCTTCATCATCGTGCGGCCGGATGACGTGCGGGTCCTGCGTCACGAGCAGTGCCGAGCGGTCGCGTAGCTTCAATTCCGCGCGGCGTGCCCGCGCAACGGTGCTCGCGATCGCCGCGCTGATTGTTCGACTATCAGCTTGGCACGATCTCGTGGCTCCGGGCAGGAGTGCGGCGACAGATCTGTTCAGCAGGAATTCGATCAATCGCGCGGCGTGATATACAGAACATGTTCCGAGTGGATGTGCCCTGACCTCGTGCGAATATGACCGCAAGAGTCTCCTCGTCATTGAGCCGTTCGACAAGTGCCGAGTGAAGTACGATGATCGGCTTTTGACGCCGCCGGTGAACGCGTTGACGATCGGGTTTTGCTGGACGAACATCTCGGGCTGCTCGACGCCGAGCGTTTTGCACGCGATCTCAAGCTTGGCATATAGGTCGGGGCACTGTTTTGGCGTGACCTTGACCGCGCCGCCATGAACATCACGCGTATCGCCGATTCGCCTGTCCACGCAAGCAGTTTTTCAGGGCAGGATCGACGCCGGGATCGCTTTCGAGCGGCCAGGGCACGAGCATCGGCCGGATGAATATAGTCGTCCCCTTTGAGGTCGTGAAACTTCTTGTGCGGCTCGTTCGAAAGCGGCAGCTTACACCGCCCACAGATTGGCGTCGCGGTTCTTATAATCGACCTTGACCGCGTTTCTGTTGCCGCAAAACGGCATTTGACCGAGTGAGATTTTGACGGGTCGAGGGCTCGCTCTTCTTCGTACCATATCAGTATTGTAAACGAAAACTCCGATTTCAGAGTTCAGAGAAAGATTTTACCGCAGATCGCAGAGGACGCAGAGAATGGCGGGCACGGTTATCTCTGCGTTCCCCGCGATCTCTGCGTTGAAAATTAACCGCGTGCCAATCGAACTACCGTCTCGACGTGATGCGTCTGCGGAAAGAGGTCGAAGCGCGGTAATCGAAGCCGATCGTATAGCCGGCATCGATGAGGATGCGAAGGTCACGGGCGAGGATCGACGGTTCCGCACGAGACGCAGGATATTTGCGCCGGCCCCAGTTTGCCGATCGCCGCGATCGTCGCCGTATCGGCTCCGAGCGTGGCGGATCGAGCAGCAGAAGATCGACCTTTTTGACCTTGTTTGCCGCCAGGAACCGTTCGACAGCCTTGTTGACGACCTTTACGTTCGCGAGGCGGGCATTTTCGACATTCTTTTTTGCAAGATCATGTGGACGCCTTGCTTTCCTCGACAGCGATCACCTTGTCAAACTTGCGAGCCAGCGGCAGCAGGTAAATAGTCCACGCCGCTATACAGGTCAAACGCCGTCTCGCCGCTGCTGTCGCCGATCGCCCGTCTCGATCAGCGGGCCGATGAGGGATTTGTTTGCCTGAAAGAACGTCGCGCGCCGAAAAGAGATAATTGTTCCCATTGACCGCGAACGACAATTCGGCGGGCGGCTCGTCCCCACGTCGGGCATTATCGAGACGCGGCCTTTCGTCGCCGGTCGCGGCCTCGATCTCTGCGATGTCTCCCACATCAAGGACCAATCCATACTCTCGCGTATGTACTCAGAGCGATGACTGCAGGCCCGGTGTCATTATCGGGCATGCGCTAATGTCTATCACCGTGTGCGAATCGCGCTTAAAGAACCCGGATCGCACCCGCGGGCGGTCTACATGAAGACGCGCCGGGAACGATATTCAAATTGGTTTGGACTGCCGACCATCTCGATCTCGCGCTCCAGTTCGATCTTGCCGATGCGGCCGAGGCAATCGAGCACGATGTCCCTCTTTGCCTCGAGCTGCGTTTTGTAATCCAGATGCTGCATATCGCAGCCGCCGCATTTGCCGTAGTATTCGCATGGCGCCGCAATCCGCCGCGGGCCTGCCTGCCTGACCATGACGATCTCGGCAAAGGCCGTGCGTTTTTATCTCGCGCACTCGTACCCGCAGAACGTCACCCGGCGCTGAGCGGGACCAGCACGGTCAGGTCCTCGGCAAACCAAGCCCGAACCCGCGTGGAACTATCTTTTCGATCGTCACATCGATCGCATCGCCTTTTTCGGTAACTCTTGGCCAAATGACGCCCTCAACCTCTATGTGCAAGCTTGTCAGGAACCCGTTTTGTTTATCACAAAACCGATGGGAAAACAAACAAGTTAGCGCTCAATTCGTGTCATTCGTGCAATTCGTGGTTAAAATTTCGGTTCTTCTCGCTCAAAACGGCCTTTTGTTTCGCAGCAGAATCCATTTTGCTCTGCAGCAAAGGCATTTTTCTTCGCAGCAAAGCGCATTTTTCTTCGGAGCAAAGGCATTTTTCTTCAGAGCAAAAGCATTTTTCTTCGGAGCGAAGGCATTTTTCTTCGGAGCAAAACGCATTTTCTTCAGAGCAAAATCATTTTTCTTCAGAGCAAAAGCATTTTTTTCGAGCAAATGTCGCCGAGCAAAACCATTTTGCTTTGGAAAACAACGGTGTTAAACCGCCGTCAAATGGCCTCTATCTGCTGAAAATAATACACTTGCGGCCGATTTGGAGAGGTGTCACGTAAATACACACTTTTCCCTACCCACGAAACTCTGGGTCACGCCTGATGGGTTGATGAATTCCCCTCACCCCAGTCTTGCGATCATTTCTTCTGCAGCGGCAGGATCACCGCTGAGGGCGTCTTTCCTCCGTAATATACCTTTTGGGTTGCTTTGCGAAAGTCGGATGCGTTGCCAATTTTGTAATTCTCTACAAACTGCTGCGGGTTTCGCGCGACGAGCGGGAACCATCGTGCTCTGGACCTGGACCATTATCCGATGTCCTTTCTTGAAGGTGTGCGTAACGCCGGGCATAACATACGCCAATCTTGTCGGCTCATTTGGCTTGAGCGGTTCCGGTTTCTCAAACCCGTTTCGGAACCGTGCAGGCATCGGCTCGCCGCGGAGCAGCATTTGATAGCCGCCGGGTTGGAATACGCTCCATGCCGAGTTTTGCGGCGGCCTCTGCCCTGCGGATACGTATAGTCGTCGGGAAAAACATCTATGAGCTTTACGACAAAGTCCGAATCCGTCCCGCTTGAGGACACAAAGAGCGACGGCTTTACATCGCCTGCAACCGTCACGTCCTCGGTAAGCGGCTCGGTTTGATACACCAACACATCCGGCCGTCGTCGAAACAAACCTTTGATCCTCGGTCATGAAGTCACGCGGATAATTACGCGTAACCTTTTGCGTGTACGGAACCGGTTTTGACGGGTCGGAAACATACTCGTCATTCCCCGCCGCCGTGGGCATTACAAATGACAATCCGCCGTTTTGGGTGAGATACAGCGCGGTGTCCGTTCCGCCGGTCGGTTCGTAATTTTCGAACGTGCGCCATTCGTTAGCGCCTGTGTCAAAGAGATTTACCTCCTTGAGTTTGGAGATGTCACCCTTGTCCTTGAGGAAATGGTTGAAAAACGGAACCTCGAGATTTGCGCGATACCATTCGCCGGTCTTCTGACCAAAATAGGCGGCTGCCCAGCCAGTCGCCGTCATTACGCGACCAGCCGCCGTGGTCCCAGGGGCCGACGACCAGGACATTGAAGATTCCCGGATTCTGCCGCTCGATGGACTGATATGTGTTTGAGTGCCGTAAAAGATCTTCGTTGTCGTACCAGCCGCCGACCGTCATCGTGGCGCACTTGATGTTCTTGAGCTTTGGCAAGATGTTGCGGTCCTTCCAAAACTGATCGTAATTGGGATGCTGCCATCATCGCGTCCCAAAACTTGATCCGCGTGCCCATGTTCTTTTCGATATTCGTCAGCTACTGCTTTAAGCCCGCCAGCGTTTAAGAAATAATCGTAACCATCCTGAGTGTTGCGGCCTTTCCAAGGCTTAAGGTAGTCGGACGTCGATGTCGGTGTCGGGCGATCCTGGCCAAAGCTCTGTAAAGAACGAAAAGTTTTGTGCCAAAAACAGCGCCCCGTTGTGGTGCATGTCATCGCCGTGAAACCAGTCGCTTACGGGTGCCTGCGGCGAACACGCCTTTAACGCAGGATGCGAATCGATCGATCCTGCCAGAGGCATAAAATCCGGGATACGAAATGCCGTAGATCCCGGCGCGGCCATTGTTGTTATCGACGTTCTTGATCAGCCAGTCGATCGTGTCGTACGTGTCCGTCGATTCGTCGATCTTTGTGCTTGTCGGTGTTTGCAATGTCGGGCCGAACGTCCTCGAACTGGCCCTCGCTCATAAACGCCCGCGAACGTCCTGATAAACGAAAATGTAGCCTTCCTTTGCAAACAGCGGATCCGGCCCAAGCGCAGTCTTGAACTTATCCGCTCATAAGGCGAAACCGTGTACGGGGTGCGATTGAGCAGGATCGGGTACTTTTGCGACTTATCCTTTGGCTCGTAGATCGAGGTAAAGAGCTTTACACCATCGCGAACGGGCACCATCACCTCGCGTTTTGTGTAATTGTCGGTGATGTGATTCTTGGCGAGTTCGTTTGGAGTAGGCGTCAGGTGTCTGGGCAAATGCACTGAACGCAGAAAAGATAAATAGAAACGCAAATAGAAATACTGACTTGTTTCGCATATTTATTCGCATAATTGCCTCTATCGGAACAGATTCATTTTACCCAAACATCAGTTATTTACAATCCGTCGCTGGAGCGACGTTACAGGTAAAACAGCCCGAGCCGCGGGATGCCGGCTTCTTCGCGGAGGCGTTTGAGCAGCATCAGCTCGAAGGTGGTCTTGTAAACGTCGGGTTCCATCTCTGACTTGTACGCGCGGAGCTGGTCGGCGATCTCCTTCTCGAAAGTCTTGAGCTGAGGCTTGTCCCAATTTGCGAGCATCGAACGGTCGATCAGTTTCTCGATATCGCCGAGCGTCTTATCTACGGTCTCGGGATCATCGGTCAGATCTCGCGACAGTTCCTCGAGACGCGTGATGAGCGCGGTCGAGGTCCTCGCGCAAACCAGCGGTCTCAGTTTGCGCAAAGGAGAATAGCGTTGTCGATATGCGCGGCAATCGACCTCGCGCGAAAATGCCGGGCTGTCGGTCTGCTCCTTTTCGTCGGCTTTTCCTGTTTGTGAGGTGAGCCATTCGCCATATTGCACTCGATCTCTTCGCGGCAATAGAAAAGGCTTTTGATCGATTCGCGTGCCAGGCGGCTGCTGGTCATAGACGTCAAAGACCGATTCAATCGACCGGATAACGATGTGCAGCGGTATCCCACGCTCCTGCCAGCCGTCGATCAGCTTCAATCCAGCGGGCTCAGGAAAAGGTGCTTGCCGCGCCGCTGCACAAACGTTTCCTCGATCTCGGTAAAGTAGTTGAAGTAGTTCAAAACAATTGAGAATTGAGAATTGAGAATCTAGAATTTCGACAATTGAGAATTGAGAATGGAGAATTGAGAATGGACAATGAAAGCAGAACGGAGAATGGAGAATTGAGAATGGAAAATGAACTGAGGTCTGAGGAGGGCGAAGCACCAGGCGATCCTTTCACCCCCGGCTTTTCGCTTTCCATTGTCGAGGCTTTTTTCCATACTCTTTTGCATTTTCCATTTTCCATTTTCAATTCTCAATTATCAATTGACCATGCGCGTTGCCGTCATCTCTTCCGAGGCAGTTCCTTATTCCAAGACCGGCGGCCTCGGCGACGTCGCGGGTGCCCTGCCAAAGCGCTCAAACAGATCGGCGTCGATTCCCTTCTCATCACGCCATGTTATCGGCAGACCAAGGGTGAATATCTCTGGGAGCTGGCGATCGACGACCTCTGGGTGAAGTGGCGCGGCAGCCGTTTCGGCCAGGGCGTTTTACAGCGAGGCAAACGGATCGCCGACATTCCTCATTGATGCACCGGCGCTGTTTCACCGCGATTCGATATATGGCTACACCGAGGACTACGAGCGGTTTTGCGTTCTTTAACCACGCGGCCCTCGCACTGATCGAACGCATCGGCGAGGCTCCTGACATCGTCCATCTCAACGATTGGCATTGCGGCTTTGCCGCGGTCGAACTTGCGGCCCGAAGGCAGCATCAACCGTACTGGCGAGGCACGCGGACCGTTTTTCGATCCACAATATGGCGTACCAGGGAGGTTTGTACTCGGTGAATTACCGGCTTTAGGTTTTACTTCGGCCTTTGCACGTAATACCTTTAGTTTCAATGGTTACGCATCGGCGATGAAGGCAGGACTTGAGGTCTCGGATACGCTGTCTACCGTCTCGAGACGCTATGCATTTGAGATCCAAACGGCCGAGTTTGGCCACGGCCTCGACTGGCTGACGCGGCAGCGAGCGAACCGGCTTGTCGGCATCACGAACGGTGTCGATTACGAGGTTTGGGACCCCGCAACCGACCCGGAATTGCCGGCCCATTTCTCGATCGACGATCTTGGCAGGCAAACGCGAGTGCAAGCGTGCCCTGCTTGAACAATTCGCCCTTCCGGTCGGAACTTGATCGTCCCATCTATGCCAGCGTCACCCGGCTGACGGCACAGAAAGGCGTCGAGCTGATCCGGCATGGTGCGAACGATATCCTCGCCGCGGGCGGCTTCTTTATTGCACTTGGTTCAGGCGAAAAGGACTCGGAACAGTTTCTGCAGGCGCTCCGACGATCACGCCTTCGCGGGTGGGCGTCTACGTCGGTTATAATGAAAGCCTGGCGCATTTGATCGAGGCCGGAGCGGATATGTTCCTGATGCCGTCGAAGTTCGAGCCGTGCGGTTTGAACCAGATGTATTCACTGCGATACGGCACGGTGCCGATCGTCTGCGCCGTCGGCGGACTCGACGATACGGTGCAGAATTGGGACGCGGTAAGCCAGACCGGAAACGGTTTTAAGTTCCGCCGCTTTCGCGCGACCGGCTGCTCGAAAAGATCTATGAGGCGCGATTTGCGTACGAGGACAAAACGGCCTGGGCGAAAATTCAACGCAATGGAATGTCAGTCGATAACTCGTGGGAAAACGCTGCGCGGAATTATGTCGAGCTTTATCTCTGGACATTGAGCTAAGAACGGATCACGCCTGAAGGCGTAACTCATACACATGATAATTGTGATCATCGGCGCCAGTGGGGCGATGAAGGAAAAGGAAAGGTCGTCGATCTGTTGGCGGATCGCTTTGACATCGTGTCGCGGTATCAGGGCGGGCACAATGCCGGTCATAGCGTTTATGTGAGCGAACAGGCCTTTGTTCTCAGGCTCTTGCCCTCTGGCATTATTCACCCCGGCAAGACGTGTGTGCTCGGGAACGGAATGGTGATCGACCCGAAGGCTTTCTTCGAAGAGATCGATCAGATCGCGGAGCAAGGGATCTCGGTAACGCCCGACCGGCTAAAGGTTTCGAGCCGCGCGCACCTGATAATGCCCTATCACAAAGCGCTCGACCACACTTCGGAGGAACGACTCGGCAACGAAAAGATCGGCACGACGCTTCGCGGTATTGGTCCGGCTTATGAGGACAAAGCAGGACGCCGTGGCATTCGGGTTGCCGATGCGCTGTCGCCCGACGTGCTGCGAATGCGGATCGAGCGGAATCTCGAGGAAGCGAACCGCATCATTGTGCTCTATGGCCAGCGACCGCTTTATGCCGACGATATCTACAATGAGATCGCCGCTCATCGAACGCCTGCGGCCGTTTGTCTGCGAGACATCGCATTTCCTGGCCGAGGCTCGCAAAAGTAACAAGAAGATCCTGTTAGAAGGTGCAGGCCACGCTGCTCGATGTCGATCACGGAACCTATCCTTACGTCACATCGTCAAATCCGACGGCCGGCGGTGCGTCGGTCGGTGCCGGCATCCCGCCTCATCACATTACCGGCGTGCTTGGCATTGTGCGCACCTATGCAACGCGCGTCGGCGAAGGCCCTTTCCCGACCGAGATGCTCGACGATGAAGAATCAACAGCGGACCTGATCCGCAAGCGCGGCAACGAATACGGCTCGGTGACCAAACGGCCGCGCCGATGCGGGTGGTTCGATGCTGTCGCGACGCGATATGCGGCTGAACTGAACGGTTTTGATTCCGTCGCGTTGACCAAGCTGGATGTGCTCGACGCGTCGACGAGATCAAGGTCTGCGTCGGCTATCAGATCGACGGCAAACGGGTGGATACCTTTCCCGCCGTCTCGCACGATCTGCGTCAGATCAAGCCGGTGTACGAAACGCTTGCCGGTTGGAAAAGCGAGACGCTCGGCATGACGAAATTTGATGAGACTGCCCGAGAACGCGCGCAAGTACGTCGAGTTTCTTTCCGACCAGATCGGCGTCGAGATCGGTCTGATCTCGACCGGGCCGGAACGCGATCAGACGATCATAATCGGCAACTCGACCATGGACGGCTGGTTTCATCAATAATGTCGGCGGATGCGATCGATGTCGTTGAGTTTAGCGACGAATGGGCCGCCGACTTTGCGGCGCTGAATTACGAATGGATCGAAACGTACTTTGCGGTGGAACAGCACGACCGCGAGATACTCGACAACCCGCGTAAGTATGTTATTGATCTCGGCGGCGAGATCTTTATGGCGGTTGTCGACGGACAGGCCGCTGGCACCGCGGCGATGATCCCCGCAAACGACGAAGTCGTTGAATTGACAAAAATGGCTGTCTCGCCGTTATTTCATCGGCTCGGCCTCGCGAGCAAATTGATGGTCCGGTGCATCGAATGGGCAGAGGAGCACGGATTCAAAACGATCTTCCTCGAAACTAATTCCCGACTGTCGCCCGCACTGTCGCTGTATCGTAAATTCGGGTTTACCGAGGTCCCGGGCGATCCTGATTCGCTCTACACTCGTGCCGACGTCCGGATGGAAAGACAATTGAGAGTTGAAAATTGAGAATTGAGAATGTTTTTGGTTTTGAATTTTCAATTTTCCATTCTCAATTTTCCATTGTATTATGGTCGCTTGTGGTCCGATAGCTCAGTCGGTAGAGCAAATGGCTTTTAACCATTGGGTCGAAGGTTCGAGTCCTTCTCGGATCACCATTAACTTAAGAGAGAGGCAACCGATCTGGTTGCCTTTTTGTCGAGGACCGGTCGAGTCATTATACTGAAGGGAGTCACGGGGAGTTTATATGCGATCAACACAGGCCCTGAATGCTCTCGGCAGATCATTGTCGAATAAGGTACACAAATTCCGGCGTCTGCTTCATTTGACGGTGTGCGTCCTCGGCATTGCTTTGCCCGCCATAGCGGCTCCGTCAGATCTCGACCCCGCTTTTGGCAGCGGGGGCAAAGTCATTTGGAGTCCTAACAACCAATCAGCCTTTGGTCTAGGGATGGCTCTCCAACCGGACGGAAAAATCGTCATGGTCGGCGGTAATTTTGCCGACCCGGGGAATTTGGGTTTCGTTGTCGCCAGGTACAATGCCAACGGAGGTCTGGACACCAGCTTCGGCAGCAATGGATGGATCACTGTAACGTTCGGATATAGTCGCGAAGCGGCAAAAACGGTGGCGATCCAGCCGGATGGAAAGATCGTTGTCGGCGGAAACCTTTATAACGGCCTTTTTGATATAGGCATCGTCAGATTCAATGCAAATGGCTCACTCGACAATTCGTTTGATGGCGACGGGAAAACCATTGTCAATTACAGCGGTTCTCAGGGATCGTGGGACGATGACTGCGCTTCGATCAAAGTAGCCAATGACGGAAAAATTGTTTTTGCCGGGGATACCAGCGGCGCTTCAGCTGACATTCAACTCAATGTTGGGGCGATTGAACGCGGACGGCTCGCGCGATCAATCGTTCGGCGAACGGTCTGCTGATCACCGGGGAGGTCAGTGGGAGGAGCTGATACTGCGACCCGACGGAACAATGCTTGCAGTGGGCGGAGGCTCCACGCAATTCACTTCTTTTGTATTTGCCGCCAAATTCGATGGCGGCGGTGCTCTACTCTGGAGCTATTCCCGCACCGAGAATTTAGGAAACATCGATCTGCACGGAATTGCGGTACAGCCTGACGGAAAGACTGTCGTGGTCGGATTATATTTGGGCAGGGTTTTTGTGATTCGTCTAAATACCGACGGCTTAGTCGACAGTTCGTTTGACATTGGCTTTCACACCGCCCCTGGGTGAGGCTTTTTCCGTCGCGGTTCAGCCGGACGGGAGAATTGTTGCAAACGCAGTCTTACAGAGTAGCCCGGCTAACGGGTTTTCTCTGATCCGATTTAACACGAACGGCTCGCTTGATTCCGGTTTCGGCACCGGAGGAATCGTCATCACAAGTATGGGCGGTCAAGCCCATGCAAGCGAACTGCTTATTCAACCGGATGGAAAACTTCTGGTCGGAGGCTGGGCGGACAATTCCAGTACATACAGGTTTGCCATGGCCCGTTATCTGGGAGGGTCTGCTGTTCCGCAACGTCCACTGTTCGACTACGACAATGACGGCAAAGCCGATGTTTCGGTATTCCGGCCGTCGGAGAACAGATGGTATGTACTGAGAAGTACCGATTCCGGGGTAACCCAACAAGTTTTCGCGATAACGGGTGACGTTCCGGTGCCCGCGGACTATGATGGCGACGGCAGAACCGACCTCGCCGTTTTCCGGCCTTCACTCGGGCGATTGGTGGTATTTGTCCTCGATCAATAATTTGCAGTATTTGGCGCATTGGGGACAATCGGGGGACGTTCCGCGACCATCGGATTTTGACGGCGACGGCAAAAGCGATTTTATCGTTTTCCGGCCTTCTCAGAATGCCTGTCATCGGATCGCGAGCTCAAACGGGGCCGTCTCCGGTCAATTCGCTTGGCCTGGCGCGGAGACAAACCTGTTTCCGGCGATTTCGACGGCGACGGTAAGTCTGATCTCGCGATATTCAGACCATCGACGGGAGATTGGTGGTATCAATCGTCAATTACAAATGCGCAGTGGGCCATCAACTGGGGACTATCGACCGATGTGCCGGCCCCGGCTGATTTCGACGGCGACGGAAAAGCTGACCTTGCCGCTTTCAGGCCGTCAACCGGAACATGGTACGTCATCAACAGTTCGAACGGTTCGTTTACGATCTTGCAGTTCTGGCCTCTCCGGGGACAAACCCGTTCCGGCAGATTACGACGGAGACGGGAAAGCGGATATTGCGGTATTTCGTCCTTCAACAAGCATTTGGTATTCGATGAGATCGACGGCCGGCTTTACAGCTTTACAGTTCGGCCTTCCGGCTGATATTCCGACTCCAAATGTTTACGTGCCTTGATCGCGGATCCGCGGAGACCAGTAACTCTATGAAACAGATCCTTTTGCTGTCGTTATAGTACTCGCAGTATCGTCGCTCGCGGCCGGCCAATATAGGAAAGGCAGCGTCGAGGATAAGTTGATCCAACTGGACAGGGCGTGGACCTTGCCGAGTTGACGGGCAATAAGAAAGCCGCGGCAGAGCCTGGTCGCCGACGATTATGTTGGGACAACCCAGCGGCGAGCCTGGAAAACAAGACGCAATATCTCGCTACGCTTGCCCCTAACGCCGACATGGTGCGATCTGACGATTATAAGGTCCGGATCTTTGGCAATATGGCGATCATGACGCATCGCCACGGTAGAGGGCACGAGAAATATTAAGTTCCGCAGCACGCACGTCTGGATGAAACGCGGCGGGAAATGGCGGATCGTCGCTCACCACGGCAGCGAGATACTTCCGCCACGGGGTGATCATTTTTGCGGCTTCTGCGCGGCCGGGACGGTGAGGTGCGGAGCTCGTGCCAACGACATAACTGTCACGTGCACGGACGAGAAGGTTGGGCCGTTCGACCCGCACCTTTATCTGTTTTCGCTGGCCGGGCTTGCCTTCATCTTTGGGAACATAACCGATGTTGTACTGCCGTCGAAGCTCCTCGGCAATGCCCTCGAATGCACGCGTCAGACCGCCGGGCGTCGCCTCAGGGCGAAAGACGTGGCCGCCCGTCGCCGCGGCGAGTTCCTCGAGATATTGCCGGCCGAGAGCATATTCACCGGCAGTCGTTCCCGGAGGAGAGCCCCCATAAATACCGCCCAAGATACCGCCCGTGCGCCGCCGGTTATCGAGGTACGTGTTGTAATAGATCGGGAAAATGAGCGAATCCGATTCCTCGGCGTAATTCATCGTGCTGTCATAGCTATTCTTGCGCGATGTTGTGTCGACGCCGTCGGTGAAAAGCACGACCGCCTTTCGGCCCTCGATTCCTGCTGAGTCTGTTTCCTGAGCGCCTCGTCCACCGCATTGTAAAGCGAAGTTCCCATCCCGAAATCTGCCTCGTCGATCGCCTTGTAGATCTTTTGGCGGTCCTTGGTTGCCTTTGTCAGAACGTCGATACCGTGGTCGAACTTGATGACGATCACGCTGTCCTGAGGCAGAAGCTTGTCGACAAATGCTACGGCAGCACGGCGTATGTCCTCGATATGGTATTCGGTCGACGGGCTGACATCGAGCACCAGCGCGACGGTAATCGGTTTGTCGGTCGTCGCAAAATAGGCAATCTCCTGCTCGACGCCGTCCTCAAATATCTTGAATTCCGTTTGCCGTATCCCGGGAATGTACAGGCCATAACGGTCGAAGACCGAGACAGGGATCGTGATCAGGTTGGTCTCGATCCGCAGCGTCTCGCCATCAGATTTGTCGTCCGCCGCTGTTGACGGTGGTCTCGGACTCCGAAGAATTCACCGGCGCGCGATTTAGAGTCGGGATGATCCTATTGGTTGCCCGAGCGCGGTTTCGACTCGGAGTAACCCGCCGGGTCGTCGCTCTTTGCCGTGGGTGACGGCGAAGGTTTCGGGGCGATACGCCGGCCGGATTGCGCAAAAACGCCGGCCGAAAGGGCTAACGCAAAAACTGTGACGAAGATCGCACGCGTCATAGCACAAAAACAGCTGCTTGATAAAGAATACCTGCGATTTAGATGCAATGAAAGATGAAAAGTTTACTAACTTTGCGGAGACCGCCTCGCCACAGGAAATACACCGGTATTCCCGATAGCGCAAGCAGATAGCCGATTCCGGCCGTTGTTGGGGCAAGAAAAACGAGGCTGAATGCCACGAAAAGCGACAGAATGAGAAAGATCACGGGCGTCAACGGATAACCCGGAGTTCGAAAGGGCCGGGCCATCTCGGGCATCCGCCGCCGCAAAACCATAACGGCGAGGACCGCGAGCGGACGTGATCAGATGGACCGAGACTATGTATTCCAGAAGCTGCGTGTAAACATTGCCGAAAACGGGATTGCCGTCCACGCGTAGGTTACGGTTCGCGGCAGGACGAGCAGTGACGCCCAGACGCATTGTGCGGCGAGAGCGATCGCCGGAACGTGCCTGGCGTTTGTCCGTGCGAGCGAGCCGAAGAGAAAGCCGTCGTTCGCCATCGCGTACGAAACGCGACCCCGAGAGGATCAAACCGTTGTTGCAGCCAAACGTCGATATCATCAAAGCGACGGCGATGAGGCACTACGCCGGGATAGCCGAGGATCTGCTCCATCACCGCGGTCGCCACGCGTCCATTCGGTGCGTTTTGAAGTGCGGGCAGCGAAAGGGTTACAAGGTGAGCAATATTTGCGAGCAGGTAAAGCCCGACAACGATGAGCAGCCGATGATCAACGCTCGCGGCAGATTGCGGCCGGGGTCCTCGACCTCACCGCCCGTAAACGTCACGTTGTCCCACGCCGATTGCGAGAAGAGCGGGCCGGCCATTGCTTTGCCGAGAACGACCGCAAATGCGAGCACGCCCAATGCGGCCGCGGCGGGCTGTGCCGTTTCGAGCGACCAGCCGTTTGCCGCGTGTTCCAGAGGTCCGCCGAAAAAAGCGCGCCGCCGTGATTCCAGCCAAAGACCAAACCGATAATGATAAGGCCGAGCAGCGCGGCGGTCTTCGTTACCGTAAATGTGTTTTGTATCCACCTGCCCAGCCGTAACCCTCGCGTATTCAAAAGTGTTAAAAGGGCGATGCTCGCGATGGCGACAAGTTGCTGACTCGACAGGCTGATTGCGTACGAACCAAAGACGATCGGCTCGATAATATAGTTCGTACCCGATATTTGCGGCATCAGTATGCCAGTGAAGTTTGCAAATGCGACGGCGACCGCAGCGATCGTTCCGCTCTGCACGATCAGGAACTGTGACCAACCGTAGAGAAAACCGACCGGGCGGCCATAAGCTTCCGTCAAGAAAACATACGACCCGCCGGCGCGGCGCGCATCATCGCCGCAAGCTCGCCAACACACTAGCGCACCGGTCATAGTCATCGATCCCGGCGAGTAGCCATGCGACGAGCAGCCAACCCGGCTCCCCGATGAGCCGCGCCGACTCGGACGAGACTATGAAGATGCCGCTGCCGATCATCGAGCCGACGACGATCGTCGTCGCGTCGATCAGGCAGCCCGCGAACCAATGATTTTCCTGTGTCTGCCATTAGATGGGTCCGATGTCGATGCCGTTTTCCCTTAGCGATTGGTTGATGATTCTCGCAAAATCGAGGCGTGCGCACCGTCGCCGTGAATGCAGATCGTATCGGCAACGATCGGAACGGTTGGATCCCGTCGGTCGCCGTCGCGGTTCCGCTCTTGGCCATCTGCAGCACGTGCCCGACCGCTTGCTCCGTATCGGCGATCAACGCGTTCGATTGGCTTCGCGGTGTCAGACTGCCATCAGCTTTGGTATGTGCGGTCCGCGAATACCTCGGACGCGGTGCGAAACCACGTGACACGGCTTCGCTGATCGAAAGGCTGCCCGAAAGGCCAAAGAATGAGATCGCGGTCAAACGCGATCACGGCCTCGGCGATCGCCGCCGCTAACTCACTGTCGCGCCGCCTGAGTTGTACAACGCCCATGTGGTTTCACATGAGTGAGCCGCCCACCGGAGACAATGGCGATCTCGGTGAGCGCAGCGATCCTGTTCCGTAACGACCTCGACGACCTCGGCCGCAGGAAGATGCATTGCGGTTCGACCAAAGTTTTTCGCGGTCTCGATAGCCTGGATGACACCGATCGCCACGCCTTTTTCTATCGCCATCTCGACGGTCCGTTTCATCGTCTCTGCGTCACCGGCGTGAAAGCCGCACGCAATATTTGTCGACGAGATGTGGTCCATGAGAGCGGCGTCGTTCCTGCAGCCCTCGCCCATGTCGCAATTGAGATCGATCTTCGCCCACGCACCGACTTTGCCTGAAGCTACACCCGGCGCGAAAAAACTCAACTCCCTTTCCCATTCGAGCGCGAGGCTACTCGGCTTGCGTGTGTTCGATGAGGTGGAACGCGACCTTGTCGTTCGCACCCAGCTGCGCGATCAGCGGCAGATCGCGGGAAATAATATGCGCGATACGCGGTAGCCGCCGGTCGTCGATGATCTGCCATCAGCACGATCAGCTGGCCGTCCGGCAGCAATTGGATCGTGCCGAGTTCACCGCCGACGAAATAAACTCGCGCGGTTTTGAGAGCGTGATAGATTCGCCGGTAAGCCGAAAGCCCATGCGGTTCGATCTCGTCGAGATGACAAAATCCTGGCCGAAGAGTGAGTTTTCCCTGCGGCATTCAGATGTCCAAATTCTGCTCCTGCGATCACGCGAACCGTTGGAAAGGGCCGATAAAGCGGGATCGGCAGAGCCGGAGAGATACCAGAGCCCGGCAGATCGCCCGTTCCCCTTTCGCCTTTGCCGGGAGGTCGATGCGAATCGCCGGCCTGCGAGTTTCTCGCCCCGAAAATCCGCCGATGCCGCCCGCGAGATTTGTGCTGGCGCTTCCCAGCCATGGTTTGATCTTCAGGCCGCCTCTCTTATCGCGAGGTACGCGCGGTTGCCGCCAGTGCCTGCCGGCAAATCTCAACACGCCGCCCTTCCCGGCAAAGAATGGTCGCCAATTCGCGATCGGCTCGCCCAACCGTCGAGCATGGGCCCAAAGGTCCGCACCGCCCGATCGCTGCGATCGCTCCGGCCCGCAGCGCGATCTGCGGCCCCGGAAGTGCGTTTCGATCACCGTCCGCAGCACGTCATCTTTGTTGCCGAAAGCAGGATGTTGACAGGCCGCCGCAGCCGCGTCCATCACACCGCCGGGATTTATTCCGAAACGCCGCGCTCGCCAGATTTCGGCCCGTAGTCCTGGATCGTCGTCAAAGCCACCAGGGTTTTTCGCGATCAAAAGGCTCGTTGCGATCCGAGCGGCAAGGAAGCGAACCCGATCGCCCGGCGAAAGCAGCGATGGCGCCTTAGCACCTGCGGTGTAAAAGCTCGACATCAGTGCGTCCGATGATCTGCCATCCGCCGGGTGATTGAGGCGAGTGCGTGCCGGTCCGTTTGCCCGCGATGCCGACGCCGCCCTTTGGCAACGACGGTGCGAGGCGACGCCTTTCGCGGCGTCGCGATACGATCGTCAACCTCCCCCATATAAGAAAACCCGGGCAAAGTGTCCGATCATAAAAACGCGATATATTCGCTAGAGAAAGATCTCGATGACAGCCGCTTTGCGACGACAGTGGCTTTGCCGCGAGATCTCGTCGAGATCGAGCGCGTCGAGTCGCTCGTCAAACCTGATCGGAATTTCTATTAGCCGTGCGTTGCCGTCCTCGCTCAGATCGAGATCGACCAAAAGCGATGTGGCGATCTGCTGCAGTCGTCGTAGGCTTTGGCGCGTGGGAAATGCTCTCGTGACCTCCGGCAGATCGTGTAAAGATCGTCGTCGAAGAGTACGCAGGCACGGCCTCGATAAGAGCCAGAACTCCATCGCCATCGCAACGCGCGGCGAACGCGATGGCTTTCTTGTTGTATTCAATATTGATGGAATTGCCGAATTCGACCGTCAACGCCGAATCGCCAAGCGAGAAGATCCTGTGGTTGGCACTCGTCTGCATCTCTGCCTCCGTTGCTTCGGATCGAGATACTCGCTTTGCAGGCCGTCGCCTGCGTAACATTAAATGCCAGCACTCGTCACAATCGCGATCGCGAGACCGGGGGAAAAAGAGTGACGCGGCGCGGTGGCCAAAAGCCCGGCGCCCTTCCTGGATCATCGTGCCCCAACTCCGGGGCCGGCGGCGGAAATGCCCAGGCCCAGGAACGATAGCGCGAGGCCTCCAGCCAGCACTGGCAGCGGCCATGCTCTTAAGCCTCGCCCGGAACGATCAGCGGGTGGATGGCGTTCGGCATAATGTGCGGGTATACACGATGCGCGGATTGCCCGCACCCAGCGGGCCGCCAGAACGCAGCGTCGTATTCGCGCACTCTCCAGCGCTTGCGCTGGCATGACCCGCTGAGCGTAGCCGACCCAGCCGATCACACACAGTGCCGCGATCGGCTTGCCCTGGCCCGGCGCTCCACCGGAACGCCACCAATGCAATGGCGAGCAGCGGTGAGCAACGCAAGGAAAACGTTGAAGAACGCTGCCCCGAAAGGAATTTATCAGTGAAGCCTCCGGGTAAAGCCTCCCCGCAGATCGAGGCGAGCAAGTGTGCCAAAGATAGAACCAGGCGATCCACCACCGAGATCCCGACTGCGGTGAGATGCGTGCACCCCAAACGACCCGCGAAAATACATCACGTCCGAGCCCGTCCGTCCCAAACCAATGCTCGAAGCCGATGGCGGTTGCATAACGTTCATTGACTTGTGGCTTGCAGCGCATCGCGTGTCGCAGCGTACGGCGCAGAAAGATCGCCGCGCTGCGAAAAATAAATATCGCCGCGATCGCAATGCCGGGCATATGCAAACCTGGGCTGTAGGCGGGCTAAGGAGAGCCTTATTCGCGGATCGAGCCGCCGATAGACGAGATCCGTAAGTGTGTTTGCCAGAATAAATGTGACGATGCTTATCAGTGAGCTTTCGCCAGCCTGGACGAGACGATAGTCCGTCCGCGCCACGATGCCGTCCTCGAGCAGGAGCAGGTCCGAGCCCCTGCCAGTTGAATATCTTTTCCGTAATGATCGCTCCCGCGAGCAGGTACGCCGAGCTGCAGCCCAGGATCGTGACTGACCAGGGATGAGGCCGTTCTTCAGTACGTGTTTGTACAGAACCTTTCGTTCGCTCATGCCCTGCTTGCGCGGGCAGTCCGCACATAATGTCTCGCGGTTCCTCGATCACGCTCGAGCGGACCATCACGCGTCAGTATCGCCGAGGAGCGGCACCGAGAGTTACCGCCGGCAGGATGATGTCCTCAGGATAAAACTTCCCGTCGGCGAGAACCAACCGAGCTTGACAGCAAAGATGTAAACGAGGAACGGGCCTATAACAAAAGTCGGCAGCGATATGCCAGCAGCAGCGGTGAACGATGCAAAATTATCAGCGAGTGAGTTTCTCGCGAGCCGAGCCAGAACACCGAGCGGCAACGCGACACCGATGGCGATCAGCATCGATGCGATCGCGAACGATCGTCGCCGGTAACGCGCCGCGATCATCTCGCTCACCGGCTGGCCGGTCTGGAACGACGTGCCAAGATCGCCGTGAAGAAGGCCGATCCAATAATCGGCATACGCGGTTGTCCATTCCGTTCCAGACAAAGCCCGTTTCGCTGCTGTACGAGAAAAAGAATGGCGGCTTATCGAGCCCGTGCTGGGCGTTAAAATTCTCGATCTGTTCCCTGCGTTGCGGTTTCGCCTAAGATCACGGTCGCCGGGTCGCCCGGAACGATCCTGCGATCATAAGGCGTTACCAGCGAAACGACCGTCCAGATCACCAGCAGCATCAGCCCGGCTGCCGTGAAAGATTGAAGTGCTTTATGTTTCATCCGGCGAAAGCTAAAGCCTTTTATACCGTTTTCGTCCCTGAATGCAAAGCCGCAATGCCGCCGGTGAGGTTCTGATACTTAACGGCGGAAAAGCCGCTCTGCTCCATCAACGACGCGAGAGCCTTGCTGATCAGGAAACCTGCTGAAACGCTATCCGGCAGATACTCATACGCAATGCGCGAACCGCTGATCATGCCGCCGATGCGCGGCAATATCCGAGGCAGTAAAAAGTCGAAAACCGCCTGAAGGCCGGGCACGATCGGATGGGAACATTCGAGAACGACGAGCCGGCCGCCGGGTTTGATAACGCGATGCAGAGCTCTTTCAGACCGCTCGCAAAATTGGGCGAGATTACGCAGGCCGAACGCGATGGTCACCGCGTCAAAGCTTTCATCGCCAAACGAAAGGCACATCGCATCAGCTTCGACATACGGAATATGTCTTGTTTGCTCAGCCGTTTTTTGCCTTGCCAGGGTCAGCATCGGGCGGCAAAAATCGGTGCCGATGACACCGGGCGGCCGCATCGCGGTCGAGTTCGAGCGAGAGATCGCCGGTGCCGCATGCTACGTCGAGAACGACAGCGTTAGGATCGGTGAGAAGGTCTTGCAACTCCTGTCGAACGCGGCGACGCCAGCTCTTGTCGATGTTGAGTGAAAGAACGTGATTTAGCAGGTCGTAGCGCCCGGCGATGCCAGAGAACATTGCCTTGACGGCCTCTGAATGCGCCGCTTCTTTTGATCGGGCACGGCCTGCATCAAATTAACCGGGTGAGTTGACGAGCTACTGTGGCCATCGGAGTGGCCTTGAATTTTCGGCAAAGGCGCGAACATCGGCGAGCGTGACGGTCTCGAAAACACTGCGATCGGCCTCGGGCGATGTGGTGGTCTTGTAAGTATCGTTATCGAGCCAGAACATCTCGTTCTCGCGCGTTTGCCATCCGGCCGACAGCGGCGTCCTTTGCGGCCTGAAATTCGGCTTCCGGTCACGGCGTCGGCGAGCGTTTTCATCATAAGGTCCGCTGCACCTCGATCTTGCCGTTACCGGCCCCGACGTCGTTTCGCCCGGCGGCAAAGCCGATCGTTATCAAGCCCGGCAAGAAATACGGAGTCGCTTCTCGCAAAAACCGAGGACGAATGTGCGGCCCGGAACACGCGCCTTCAG